>Ga0310834_101851_pt1 | contig 11351 bp, 11 predicted proteins | sample SM_ome_2_FD_201314 | JGI IMG/M metagenome (GOLD analysis project Ga0310834, IMG submission 201314) | Sorghum-adapted microbial communities enriched on stacked mutant (SM) sorghum from Joint BioEnergy Institute, Emeryville, California... ... | reverse complement strand
ATTCACGTATCAGGACAGCAACATCGTGGCGCTGCCTTTCTTCAACGACTTCCGGATTTCAATGGTCAACTCCAACTACGTCGGCGATCTTCCGGTCGATTCGATCGACCACGTCATCGAGACCGCGAAGCAGATCAAAGCTTCGGGCAAGGACGAGTATCCGATCGTGACGACGCTTGAGGCGGGCGAGAACACGACGCACGAATGGATTCTGTTGACCAAGTCCCTGGGCGGGGAAGTGTTCGACGACAACTGGGACCTGTACCTGAAAGACAAGAATTCGCCTTCCTATAAAGCGCTGTCGTACATTTTCGAGATGTTCAATGCCGGCCTGATCGATCCGAAGGCGCTGGGCATTCCGTACGAGGAAGTCATCGAGACGTTCAAGTCGGGCCGCGGCTCGATCAAGCTGCTGGCCGGTCCGGGTCAGATCGACGAAGCGAGCGATCCCGAGACTTCCCAGATCAAGGGCGCGGTCAAGCCGATCCTCGTGCCCGGCGACGGCACGCATCATACGACGACCGCCATGCCGGAAGGGATCATGGTTCCGGCGCACGCCGAACACAAGGAAGCTGCGCTTGAACTGATCAAGTGGCTCGCATCTCCGGACGTCATGAAGGAGACGTACAAGACGCAAGGCGGCATCTTCCCGACGCGGAACTCCGTCATCCAGGCGCTGTTCGAATCCGGGGATCTCCCGCACGGCGACGTCTACGCGAAGCAGCTTCAGGACGTGGAAGCGATCTTCCCGCAAGGCCAGCCTTCCTGGTACGCCGAGTTCTCCGAGGCGGCTTACACGGCCATCAACAGCGGCTTGAAAGAGCACTGGACGGTGGACAAAACCGCGGAAATGATCATCAAATCGACAGAAAAAATCGACAAGGGTTGACCTGAAGTCCGTTACAGTGACCGGGGGTGGAACAATTCATGTGGAGGCAGCATCGCGCGCGGTATGGGGACGCTTATCTGATGATCGCCCCGTTTGTCCTGCTGATCATCCTGTTCGTCCTGATTCCGTTTGCCCTCTCCGTGGTCTATAGCTTCAAGAACATGGTGCTCTCGGATCCGGACCATATTCGCTGGGTCGGCTTCAAGAATTACGCCAAGCTGTTCACCGATCCGAGCATACGCCGAACGTTGGGCAATACGGGCTTCTACGTCATCGTTACGGTCTCCTTCGAGATGCTGCTCGGCATGGGAGCCGCCTTGTTGCTCCGGCGCAATTTCCGCGCCCGGTTCCTGGTACTGGCTGTCATGATCCTGCCTTGGGCGCTCCCCCCCGTCGTGGGGGGAGTGACCTGGCGGTGGATCTTCCATCCCCAGTACGGAATCGCGAACGTGCTCTTCGAACGCTGGGGCTGGATCTCGGAGTATCAACTATGGACGGCCAACAAGTGGGTGGCGCTCCTGCTCGTCTGTCTGATCGTCGTATGGAGGAATCTCCCTTATGCCTCTCTGATTCTGCTGTCGTTCCTGCAGCAGATTCCAAACGACCTGTACGAATCGGCCTCGATCGACGGGGCCGGCAAGTGGCAGCAATTCCGGCGGCTCACGCTGCCGCTGCTGCTGCCCGGCATTACGATTGCGGTGAGCATGGCGACGATGACCTCGATGAACCTGTTCGACGAGCCGTATATTATGAACCAGTTCTCGCTGGATACGATGTCGATCACGATGAAGAACTATACGGTGGCTTTCCGGGATCTGAGATTCGGCTACGGCATGGCGATCTCGATTCTCATCACGGTGATTACGCTGCTGATCAACTTTTCGTACATTAAATCCATGTACAAGGAGGATGCCGCGTGAAACGAGCCGGAACAATCGGATTCGCCGCCGCTTTGCTGATCCTGGCCGCCTGGTCGCTGCTTCCCATCCTCTGGACCGCCATCACCAGCGTATCGAAAGTGAAGGATCTGACCGCGATTCCGCCGAACATTTTTCCGGATGCGCCGAACTTCGGAAGTTACGGCAAGCTGTTCGGATTCGATCCGGACAGTTGGAGCGTCTGGAAGACGATGCGGGAAGCTTCGGTCAACAGCTTGATCGGCTCCGTCGGCGGCATGGTGGTCGTCATCTTCCTCGCCCTGTTATCGGGATACGCGTTCGCTCGCGTGCGCTTTCCGGGACGCAACTGGGTGTTCTTCATCTGCATCGCCACGATGGCGCTGCCCGGTTACGCGGTGATGATTCCGCTGTACCAGCTTATGATGGATCTGCATCTGCTGAATACGTATCAAGGCATCATCCTGGTGTTCTGTTCCGCCTACGCGCCGATCGCCGTCTGGCTAATGCGCGGTTTCATCGCGGGGCTGCCGTACGAGATCGAGGAGTCCGCGACGATCGACGGAGCGGGCCGCTGGCGCGTCCTGTTCTCGATCGTGTTCCCGCTCACGGCGCCGGGCCTGGTCGCGGTCGCGATCATCACGTTCCTCGGCTGCTGGAGCATGTTCGTGACGGTAATGGTGTTCTCGCCTTCGCTGAAGACGCTGAACGTGTTCATTTCCGAATTCGTGCTGAAGACATCCATTGATTATCCGATGATGTGTGCGGTGGGCGTCATCAGCATGATCCCGCCGATTCTGATCGTGACGTTCCTGAACCGCTATCTGATCAGCGGTCTGATGATGGGCTCCGTCAAGGCTTGATCGCGTAGACTCGCAGCCGGCAAAGGAGTGTGGAAGCTTGTACTTCATGGGAATGGACGGGGGCAACAGCAAGACGATCTGCGTGATCGCCGACGAGGCCGGCCGCGTGGTCGGCATCGGGAGAAGCGGGAACGGCAATCATCAGAATGGAATTGAAGAGATGAAGATGAACGTCAACCGGGCATTGGAAGAAGCGCTTGCGGCCGCCGGGCTTAACCGGTCGGACATCGCCGCTTCGTGCATCGGTCTGGCGGGGGCCGACCGGCCTTCCGATTTCGAGATTTTGAATCCAATCGCGGCGGAGATGGGCCTTGCGCGCGTCCATGTCGTCTGCGATACCTATATTGGCCTTCGCGCGGGGGCGGATCGGCCGCACGGCGTCGTGCTCGTCTGCGGAGCCGGAACGAACGCGATGGGCCGCAATCTCCGCGGCGAGGAATTCCAGCTGGGCGGCTTCGGCTATCGCTATGGAGATTTCGGCGGGGGGCTCATCCTGTCGGAAGAGGCGTTCCGCGCCGTCATCCGCTCCGACGAAGGACGGGCGGAGCCGACGCTGCTCACGCCGCTCGTGCTGGAGCAGCTCGGGTACGACAGCGTGGATGCGATGAAGAACGATTTTCTTGATCGGGATTTGCCGATTCCCGTGCATCTCGTCATGACGCTGTTTGAGGCCGCGCGCGATGGAGACGCCGCGGCGATCGCCCTGCTCGAGCGGCAAGGTGAGGAGCTGGCGGCGTCGGCACGGGCGGTCATCGGCAAGCTGGGTATGGCCGAAGAGTCGTTCCCGGTCGTGCTCGTCGGCAGCATCCTGACGCGGGCGCAGGGAGAACCGTGGACGATTCGCCCGCTGCAGAGGGAATTGGCCAGGCTTGCGCCGCACGCCCGGATCGTCAAGCTGGACGTCGAGCCGGTGATCGGGGCGGTGCTGGCCGCGATGGACGACTGGGGATACGAGCCGGATCCGGAGCAGCTGCGCTTGCTGCGCAGCCAGCTCGCGATCCGCGGCGAACGGGAGGAATAGCCATGTCCAACGATTCCAAGAAGGAGCGGCCGCTTGTCATCGCGCACCGCGGCGCGTCCGCCGAAGCTCCCGAGAATACGCTGGCGGCATTCCGCCTTGCGCTGGAGCAAGGATGCGACGCGATCGAACTGGATATCCACGTCAGCGCCGACGGCGAACTGGTCGTCTGTCATGACGATACCGTGGACAGGACGACCGACGGTACGGGACGCATCGCTGATCTGACCTCCGCGGAGCTGAAGCGGTTCGACGCGGGCGCCTGGTTCTGCGAGAAGTACCGGGGCGAGCGGCTGCCGCTGCTTCAGGAGGTGCTGGAACTCGTCCCGCCCCGGATCGGCATTAATGTGGAGATCAAGAGCTCCCGTCATCCCGGCGTCGAGCGCCGGCTTATCGAAATGCTGGAGTTGACCGGGCGCATCGGCAGCGTCTTTCTGTCGTCATTCGACCACGACTGCATGGTCCGGTGCAAGCGGATGGCGCCTTCGCTCAGGGTCGGGCTGCTCTACGAGGAAGACGAAGCGTTCGACTTCGAATCGTTCGAGAGAGAGAACGGCATCTCCCTGTATTCTTTGCATATGTACCATGGCTGCTTAAGCGGCAGCTTCGCCGCCGCGGCGGCGCGCCGCGGGCTGCGGGTATATCCGTGGACCGTCGACGACCCGCCGCTCATGCGGAGGATGCTGGAGATGGGAGCGTCCGGCATCATTACGAACCGGCCGGGCGTATTGCGCATGCTGCTGGAGGAGAAGGAGAGGGAAGCATCCCGATGACAGGCCTGAATGCGGTGCGGCAGTTGACGGTGCCGGAGGCGATGATCTTCGATCTGGACGGAACGCTGTTCCAGACGGAGTCGCTGCTCATCCCGGCTTACCGGCAGACGTTCGCTCAGCTCAAGCAAGAGAATCTGTACGTCAGGGAATGTCCGCCGGAACAGCGTTTTATCGAATCGCTGGGCTTGCTTCTGGAAGAGATCTGGAAGAATGTGATGCCGGATCAGCCGATCGCCGTTCACGAACGGGCGAACGAGCTGCTGCTGGCCTACCAGCTCGAGGGTCTGAAGGCTGGCGTCGGGAGTTTGTACCCGGGGGTCCGCGAGACGCTGGAGGAGCTGCGGGAGGCCGGGGTCCGGCTGTTCGTCGCCAGCAACGGCCTGGAGCCCTATGTGAAGGGCGTCGTGGAAGCGAAGGGGTTGCTGCCGCTGTTCGAAGGGCTCTACAGCGCGGGCGGATACCGCACGAAGTCGAAAGCCGATCTCGTCCGCCTGCTGCTCTCGGAGCGGGGCATCGGCCGGGCCTGGATGGTCGGAGACCGGGTATCCGATGTGGAAGCGGGCAAGCGTAACGGACTGGCCGTCATCGGCTGCGTATACGCCGGGTTCCACGAATCCCGGGAACTGGATGACGCGGATCGGCGGATCAACCGGTTCCCACAGTTGCTGTCGCTGTATCGGGACGCGTTGGCGTCACCGGCGGCATCGGAAGGTTCAAGCGCCGGACCGATCGGACCGGACGTCAATTCAACGGATGGAGAGTGAACCGGCATGAGACCCGCATTGCGTTATTCCCATGACGGCACGTTCACGATCGTGCAGTTCACCGACCTGCACTGGCAGAACGGGGAGCCGGAAGACATGCGGACCCGCGGGCTGATGGAGCGGATTCTGGAGACGGAACAACCCGACTTCGTCGTCTTTACGGGCGATCTGATCTACGGCGGCGGCTGCACGGATCCGTGCGAATCGATTCGCGCCGCGGTGGCTCCTGTCGTGGACAGAGGCCTGCCCTGGGCCGCGGTGCTCGGCAACCATGACGGAGAAGGCACGGCGTCCCGGCCGGAGTTGATGAAGACGCTGGCGGAGCTTCCCGGCAACGTCAACGGGGCGGGCGCGGGAGGCGCCGAAGGCGTCGGCAACGGAGCGGCGACGCTGACGGACGCGGCGGGGAATGCCGCAGCTGGGCTCTACTTCCTGGATACCGGAAGCTACTCGACCGTTCCGGGAATCGAAGGCTACGACTGGATCCGCCGGAGCCAGATCGACTGGTTCCTCGCGCAATCGCGCGCGCTGAGCGAGCAGAACGGCGGCCGGCCGCTGCCGTCCCTTGTCTTCTTCCACATTCCGCTGCCCGAGTACGAGCAGGTCTGGAAGACACGAACCTGTTACGGCTGGCGTCTGGAAGTTCCCGGCTGTCCGCGCGTCAATTCGGGCTTCTTCTCCGCGATGCTGGAAGCGGGCGGAGTCATGGGCACGTTCTGCGGCCATGACCATCTGAACGATTATTGGGGAGAGCTCGGAGGCATTCGTCTCGCCTATGGCCGCGCCACGGGGTATCACACGTACGGCCGCAAGTCATTCCCGCGGGGAGCCCGCGTCATCCGGCTCCGCCAGGGCGAACAGGGATTTGCGACCTGGGTGCGGCTGGACAACGGCGAAGCGATCCGCGACCCGCAAGCGCACGCGCCCCGCGCCGCAAGCAGATCCTGAACCGGAGGTTATCGATACCGTGGAACATCGATCAAGCAATGGACTGAAAATCGCGGTCATCGGAGGAGGTTCCTCGTATACGCCGGAGATCGTCGAGGGGCTGATTCTCCGCTACGAACAATTGCCGGTGCGGGAGTTGTGGCTGGTGGACATTGAGGCGGGCCGGCGAAAGCTGGAGATCGTCGGAGCGCTCGCTCGGCGCATGGTAGCCCAGGCAGGCCTTCCGATCGACGTAAGGCTGACGCTCGACCGCCGCAGCGCCATTGAAGGCGCCGATTTCGTGACGACGCAGATTCGTGTCGGATTGCTCGAAGCCCGCAAATGGGATGAACATATCCCGAACCAACACGGCGTCATCGGACAGGAGACGACGGGACCGGGCGGCATGATGAAGGCGCTGCGCACGATCCCGGTGCTGCTGGACATCTGCCGGGACATTGAGGAATTGGCGCCGGATGCGTGGCTGCTCAACTTCACGAATCCGGCCGGCATGGTCACCGAAGCGGTGCTGCGCCACTCCCGGGTGAAGAGCGTTGGATTGTGCAATGCGCCGATCGGCTTGCAGAAATGGCTCAGCCGCAAATACGGCGTTCCTTCCTCGCGCATCTATGCCGAATTCGTCGGATTGAACCACCTGCATTGGGTGTCCCGGATCGAGGTCGACGGGGAGGACAAGCTGGCCGAACTGCTTGACCGGGGAGAGGAGTACGCCGCGAAGAACGTGCCGCAGACGGATTGGGACCCCGAATTTCTGCGCGGGTTCGGAGGATTGCCGTCCTATTATCTGAAATATTACTATCTGACCGACGCCATGCTGGCCGATCAGCTGGAATCGCTGAGATCGGGCGGAACCCGCGCCGAAGTGGTGAAGCGGGTGGAGGACGAGCTGTTCGAGCTGTACCAGAACCCGGAACTGAAAGAGAAGCCGAAGCAGCTGGAGCAGCGGGGCGGGGCCTATTACTCCGAGGCGGCGGTGAATCTGATGGATTCGCTGTATAACGACAGACGCGACATCCAGACGCTCAACGTGACGAATGGCCGAATTCTCGATTTCCTCCCGGAAGACGCCGTCATCGAGGTCAATAGCGTCGTCACGGGCAAAGGGCCGATTCCGCTTCCGGTCTCGAAAGTGCCTGAACAGGCGAAAGGCTTGATCGCCGCCGTCAAGACGTACGAGAGGCTGACGATCGAGGCCGCGATCACCGGGGACAGAAGTCTCGCGCTGCAGGCGATGGCCAGCCATCCGCTGGTCCCGTCGGCAGCCGTGGCGAAAACGCTGCTGAACGAGATGCTGGAGCGGAACAAACCGTATTTGCCCGCTTTTTTCAAGAGTGACCTGTAAGAAGAAGAATGGACAGCAGCCCCAATCCTTGTACGGAAAGGATTGGGGCTGTTGGTTTGTGCGCGCGCGCCTCATCCCTTGGGTATGTCCAGGAGCTCGGGAACCGTGACCAGGCGCACGCCGTCGCTGCGGAGTTTCCGGATGATGCCGGGCAGCGCCTCGACCGTTCCCGACAAGTCTTCGCCGGTTCCGCCCGCGCTGTGCTGCAGGACGATGGAGCCCGGATGCACGTGCGAGAGCACGTTCGTCTCCACCTGCTTCGCGCTGAGGCTCTTCCAATCCAGCGAGTCGACGTTCCAATTGATGATCTTCTTGTGCTCGCTCGCGAGCCATAAAATCTGATTCTCGTTGATGTTCCCGTAAGGGGGCCGGAGGAATGTCGGGGAATAACCCGTGAACGAGCGGATAATCCGGTCCGTCCGTTTCACCTGGTCCCGGAACTCGGCGTCGCCGAGCTTCGGCAGATTGGCGTGGTTGTAGGAATGGTTGCCGATGACGTGCCCCTCCCGCACCATTCTCCGCACGATGTCGGGATGGGCTTCCGCGCGGGCGCCGACGACGAAGAAGGTGGCTTTGACGCCTTCTCGTTTGAGAACGTCGAGAATTTGCGGGGTGAACCGATCGTCGGGCGCGTCGTCGAACGTAAGCGCGACTTGGCGCCTGGATGGCGTTCCGTTCAGGATGAAGGTGCTTCTGTACTTGTCGTGCAAGTCGGCCAGCGACATCGGGTGGGGGGCGCGAACGGATTTCTCGGGTCCTCCCGCCAGGTCGGGGGTCTTCGTGGAGGAAACCGATCGATTCGATGACGCATTCATCCGGGGCGTCGGCTGCACGGACCTGATCTTGACGGACAGCGGCGGTTTCCGGGCGGCCGCGCTTGCTTTGGGGGCGGCGGTGTTCGCCTTGGGGGCGCTTTGATTCCCGGGCTTGGATGTGCAGCCCGCAAGCAGAAGCGCGGCGATGACCATCGCGATGAACGATCTCCACATGACAGGCAACTCCTTACTCTTGGTTCATTTGAATCCAAGCGTTATCGTTGCCCGCTTTGCCAGATTTATTCCGTGCGCGATGCCTGCCGGACGAAGCCGGACGGGCTCGGCCGACAGGACAAGACGCTGAGCGTCCGGCGCGCAGCCGGCGTGTCCGGCACGTGTCCGGGATCAGTGCGCCGCGGGTTCTGAACGAGCTCGGCTCGACTCCGGCGAAGGCTCTCCCGACTCAGTGCACAAGAATCTTCGCTTCGGACAAAATATGTTCCACGTATTGAGCGGCCGCTTCACGCAGCTCTTCTTCGGTTGCGAATTTGGAATTATAGAGCACGAACGGAGGCAGGAACACGCCATGGCACCTCTTGATGGTGCTTTGGATCGGTTTCAAATAATCGCTGACCGAGTGCCAATTGTCCCCGCCGGCCTGATAACTTTTGACCGTTCCGCCGGCCGTGAAAGCCGTGACGAACTCTTTCCCCTCCAGCGCCGTGCCTCCCGGACCATAGGCCCAACCGGGGGTCAGCACATCCTCCATCCATTTTTTGAGCAGAGCCGGACAACTGAACCAATACCACGGGAATTGGAAAACGATCCGATCGTGCGCCAGGAGCAGCCGCTGCTCTCTCTCCACATCGATCTTCCAATCCGGATACTCCCGATACAAATGCCGGATCTCCGCCACCTCGCGACGCTCCAGTTCTCTCACGAGCGCCGCGTTGGCCCGGGATTTCTCCAGGTCGGGGTGAGCGACGATCACCATCATTTTCATCATTTGATCACCTAGCCTTCGGATTCCATTATGCATAGGGCGCACAAGCATCCCCATTATGGAGCGGACCGGCCGAAATGAAAAGTACGCATTTTCGCAAGACTTAGTATCCTGAATCGTACGATGTTCCGGCGCGTCCCGTTAGTACGAAAAATCGTACCAGGCCCAGATTGACAGCGGGCTTTGGAAAATCGCGTTGTTCCTGTAAAGTAGAAGGAGAAGATATCGGCATAGCGCGAGGTGGGATCGTGGAAGAAGCTGCATACCGTCCGGCCAGACGAGAAGGGATTCTGACGGCCTTGCAGGTGATTGGCGGAAAATGGAAGCCGTTCATCCTGTTCATTTTGCTGAAAGAAGGGACGAAGCGGTTCGGGGAACTGCGGCGGCTGCTGCCGGGCGTCACGCAAGGAATGCTGACCCGTCAGCTTCGGGAGCTGGAGCGGGACGGACTGATCGTTCGGACCCTGTATCCGACGATCCCTCCGAGAGTCGAATATTCGCTGACCGATCACGGACGGTCGCTGGATTCGATATTGACCGCTTTGTGCAATTGGGGGTTCTCCCACTTGGAGCAGGCGGGCAAGGAGGCGGCGGCGCTGGAGGACGCAGGTGAGCGTGAGACAGGAAGTCCCGTCCGTGCGCCGAAGTAGCGCCTCAGAGGCACAATTTCGCGGGGGATGGCGGTGCCGAGCCGCGATAGCGCCTGACAGGCGCAAATTGGCTCGAAGTCCCGCCCATGCGCCGAAATTGCGCCCCACAGGCACTAAGCCTCAGCAATCACGGAGACTGCGCCATTAGAGCGCCTGCCTCCCCGCCCTCTCGTGCGGAAACATCAGGCCTCCGAATCGGAAGGGGAAGCGGCCAATTGAGCCGTGCGCCTGGCGCCTCTCCCCTGCCCGTTCACGAGAAAGACGCCCGCGCAGATGAGCGCTCCGCCGGCCGCAACGTACCACTTCACCGGTTCCCCGAGCAGCACCCAGCTGGACAGCACGCCGAAGAGCGGCGCCAGGAACAGGAAGGAGCTGGTCTTCCCGGGATCCCCCAGCTGAAGCAGGCGGAACCAGACGGTGAATTGGACGATGGAACACAGCAAGACGAGACACAGCAAGACCGCGACGGAAGTCGCCGTGATCTCGAATCGCGGACGCTCCGCTGCCGCGCTCAGCAGAAGCAGCGCAATTCCGCCCGCCAGCATCTGATAGGTGGTCAGCGCGATCTGGTCGAACTTCGGCCCCCATTGTTTGACCAGCAAGGTGGCGGCGGCGAAGCAGACCGCGCCCAGGAAGCCGATGATCGCGCCCGGATTCAATTCCAATTGCGAGCCGAACGTCACGACGACCCCGGCGAAGCCGGCGGCGACGCCAACCCATACCCGCGCCCGGTATGCGGCTCCGGTCAAACAGGTGGCCAGGATGATGACGAGCAGCGGATTCACGAACGTCAGGATAGCAGACTCCGCGGAGGTGATCCAGCTCATGCTGGTGTACACGCAGCCCATGACGCCGGTCGTCTGCAGCACGCCGATCAGCGCGATCTGCAGCCACTCCTTGGCGCCGGAAGGCTGCGGCCTCCGCCTCGCGAACAGGATCATCAATCCGCCTGCAAGCACGTAGCGGATGCCCATCAGGAAGAAAGGGGGAGCGTAATCCAGGCCGATTTTGCCGACCGGAAACGCGATGCCCATCAGCAGCGTCGTCAAAATCAGCAAACTGAAATATCGAGCAGGTGTCATTTTCAATGGCCTCCAATCGCGGATTTTCCGCAGCAGTCTTCTTACAGCGTCTGGCCGCCGTCCACCGTGATGATCTGGCCGGTCATCGCTTCCTGTTCCAACGCGGCCGCGATCATCCTGGCGATGTCCTCGGGCGTCGAGATGCGCTGCAACAGGAGATTCGGGGCCAGCCGCCTCATCTGTTCCTCCCGGCCGGCCCACCATCTCGTCTCGACCGCTCCCGGCACAACGCAATTGACCCGGATCCCGGGGGACAGCGCGCGGGCGAGCGACCGGGTGAGGCCGTGAACGGCCGCTTTGGACACCGCGTATGGCAACGAAGAACCGAGTCCCGTCAACCCGGCGATGCTGCCGAGGTTGACGATCGC
>Ga0310834_101849_pt1 | contig 11359 bp, 11 predicted proteins | sample SM_ome_2_FD_201314 | JGI IMG/M metagenome (GOLD analysis project Ga0310834, IMG submission 201314) | Sorghum-adapted microbial communities enriched on stacked mutant (SM) sorghum from Joint BioEnergy Institute, Emeryville, California... ... | reverse complement strand
CGGTTTCGTCGCCAGTGCTCGTACCTGACGACCCCGTCTCATGTCAGCGCGACACGCCGTACCCCAAAGGGAAGATCGACAGACGTATCTGTCCCCCGACGTGCTCACCGGTTCTTCAACAGGCTCTAACACTGTCATGACGACTTCTTCTCCTCGAGCAGCCGGGCCCTGTCAACCTCCGTACGTAGCTCGTGCCAGATCCGGTCAGCGAATTCGACGTACTGCTTGCTGACCCGCATACGGAAGACATCCCGAGGGCGATCGAAGGGAACGTCGAGCAGCGACTTGACGCGCCCGGGCCGCGCCGTCATCACCATGATCGTATCGCCCAAGGCTATCGCCTCGTCGACGCTGTGCGTGATGAAGACAACCGTCTTCCTCGATTCCTCCCAGATACGCAACAGCTCCTGCTGCAGAAGCAGCCGGTTCTGCTCGTCTAGCTGTGAGAACGGCTCGTCCATGAGAAGGATGTCGGGGTCGTTGCTGAATGCCCGCGCGATCGAGGCTCGCTGCCGCATACCCCCCGACACCTGATGCGGATAGGCGTCGGCAAAGTCACGCAGGCCGGTCATGTCGAGGTAGCGGTCGACTACCTCGCGGATCGTGCTGCGTGGTACCCGGCGCATCTTCAGCCCATAGGCAACGTTGTCGCGCAACGTCATCCACGGCAGCAATGCGTCGCCCTGGAACACCATAGAGTTCAGCGGCCGGCTGTCGGAGCTGCTCGCGATCTTCACCTCGCCGCTCGTCTGCCGCTCGAGCCCTGCGAGTATGCGGAGGAGTGTCGTCTTGCCGCAGCCACTGGGGCCCACGATCACAAAGAACTTGCCTTCTGGGATATCGAGCGTGATGTCGCTGATTGCCGTGACCGTCCCGGATCGGCCCTCGAATTGTTTCGTGAGGTTGACCAGTGCGATCTTCGTGGCAGCCTTCCGGCCGTTCTCCAAGGTCTCCATGTCAACCCTTCGCATCGCCGCGAGCGGATCGCCGTGCCGCGCCGCGCTTCCTCCTGTAGGCCGTTCTCGAACGCGCTTCTGGAAGGATCAGCCGCACCTCCGGCCACGCTAGGAGTTGTCCGATAATCGAACACGATGTTTTAGGTATTACCGAGGTTAGGAGTATGAGCCGGGTCACGTCAAGAGTCTCTTTCACGCGGTCATGCGTTCCGAGCTGCAGTCGCGTCATGGGTTCCGGGCTGCAGTCGCCGAGAGGGCAAGCGTCACCTCTTGACGCCGCCTGGCAGGATCGGTAACATCATGTGCGATTATCGCACATCCGCGCAGTGTCTAGCTCAGGGCAGGTGATCATGCCGTCGTACACACCGCTTTCCATGAACCACGCGGCCTATCCGACTTTCGACACCGGTAAGACCTACCGCTTCTACACTGAGGTGCTGGGGTGCGAGCTGGTTGGTGCCATCCGCAAGAGCGCCGTCCCTTCGACCGGTGAGAAGAACGAATTCCTGCATACCTTCTTCGCGCTGCGCTCTGGAGAGTGCATTGCGTTCTTCGAAGTCGACGGCCTGGAGCGGCCGTCGCAGGGTGATGGCATCCCTTCGTGGATCCGCCACATCGCCCTCAACATGGAGTCGCCGGAGGCACTCGAAGAGGTCAAGAAGCGTCTCGAAGAGCACGGCGTCGAGGTGATCGGCACGGTGGATCACGAAGGGACGTGGTCCTCGATCTACTTCTTCGACCCCAACGGGATCAGGATCGAGCTGACATACCAGTCCCGACCACTTGGCCCAGAGGATGCGGCGGAGGGCCGGGCCCTCGTCGAGCAGTGGATCGCCGAGAAGGGTCGGACACCCCTACCATCCAAGGCCTGACGGCTATCACCCTGGGCCCAAACCCGGAACAGGACACGACGGATGAGGGACGAGCTGCTCAGCATCCCGGTAGACTACGGCGACCAGATCGAGATCTATTCCGGGGTCGCACGACTCAGCGGGAAGGCATGGGCCAGGGCCGTCATACCGGAGGCACCCCGGTCCCGTACCGCCTTCCTCATCGTGCATCCCACGTCGAACTTCCTTGGGCACTACGCGTTGGAGCCGCTCGCCAGCCATGGCGTTACTGCAGTAGGGATGGCCACACGGTATATCGGCAACGACACCACGCTGCTGTTCGAGAACTGTGTTCTCGACGTCGCCTCGGCGGTGCGGGTGCTCCGGGAACGCGGCTACGACAAGATCATCCTCGTCGGAAACTCCGGTGGCGGCGGACTTGCCGCCCTCTACCAGAGCCAGGCAGAGCATCCCACGATTACCGCGACTCCCGCCGGTGACCCTCCTGACCTCACCAAGGCCTTCCTGCCACCGGTGGACGGATTGATCATGCTGATGGCTCATCCCGGGCGGGCCCAGGTCTACACCGAATGGCTCGACCCCGCTGTTGTCGACGAGAACGACCCTTTCACACGCGATGCATCGCTTGACATGTTCAACCCCCGCAACGGTCCGCCGTACAGCGAGGAATTCCTCCTTCGGTACCGGGAGGCGCAGCTGCAGCGGAGCAGGCGGATCCGGGAGTGGGTGCTGGCTCGCCTGGCCCAGCTCGATGCCGAGGCGTCGCCACTCAGGGACTTCTCGTTCGTGGTGCACGGCACGTGCGCTGACCCGCGGTTCTTGGATCTGTCACTAGATCGCTCAGACCGTACGCAGGGGACGTTGTGGGGTGACGCGTATTTCGCTAACTTCGCTCCGGCTACCCTTGGTCGCTACGCCAGCGCCCGCTCGTGGTTGAGCCAGTGGAGCATCGCCGACAGTGCGGGTCACGGACCAACCCATCTCCCGCGTGTCTCGGTGCCGGTCCAAGTGATCTACGGAACCGCCGACCAGGCTGCCTTCCCCAGCCACGCCCGGGCGCTTTATGACGCTGTTGCGCACAAGGACAAGGAACTCGTGGAGCTGCGCGGGGCCAATCACTATTTCATCGGGCAACCGGACCTCATCCGCCAGTGCGTGGCGGAGATGGTCCGGTGGGCCCGCGAGCACGACCTTGTCTAGCCCAGGCCAGGACCGTATCGCCGGAAGAGGTCACGATGATTCAGGCACCCCCCTTCGAACGGCACGAGGAGTGCTTCGTCGATGCGGGGCCCTACCGGACCCGTTACATCGAGGCGGGAGAGCCCAATCGCCCGCCGGTTGTCCTTGTACACGATGGCGCCTTCGGCACCGACGCCGAGCTGTGCTGGGGCGACGTCATCGACGCTCTCAGCTCCGAGTACCACGTCTTCGCCCCGGAACTGCTCGGTTGGGGAGGGACGGACAAGGTCGTTGACTTCGCCAGGTCGCGGTATGAGATCCAGATCGCGCACCTGGCGGACTTTTGCAAGGCGGTAGGCCTCGAGGGCGGCGCACATCTGGTCGGCACCTCGTTCGGTGGTTCAGTGGTAGTCCGGGCAGCCTTGGCCGCGTCCTCCTCGCCGTTGAAGATGCTCAGCGTTGTGAGCATCTCCGGGACCGGAGGACCGTTCCGGCGATACGAGGCCGTGCTGCGGCTGGGCGACTACACCCCCAGTCTAGAGGCGGCGCGAGAGATCTCCCGGCTGGTGATGGACCCGGCGCATCCATCGGAGGAGCACGTGCGGCGGCGCTACGAGAATTCGCTGATCCACGGGCACTGGGAGGCGTTGAAGGCCGGACAGTTACGCAACCCGGCCCGCACGTCGCGGCGTGACACGTCTAAGCCGCTCGCCGCACGCTTCCCCGAGGCACTCGGCCGTGCTGACGTTCCTGTACTGCTCATGGAAGGCACGCACGACCCGATCAACGAGGCCGGGTGGAGCCGGAAGCTCAAGGCCTTCTGTACGCGTGCGGAGGTTGTCGAGATCGACTCCGGACACTCGCCGAACCTGGACCGGCCGGCCGAGGTGGCCGCGATGATCTCGAAGTTCGTCACAAGGGTGCATGCGAGTCTATGAGAGAGGACCCACGACGTGACCAGGTACTTGCGGGTCGGTGACCTCGTAGCTAGGAATGCGGCACGTACGCCCCACGCACCCGCCGTCATCGACCAGACGTCAAGCACAAGCTGGCACCAGCTCGAACGAGCCGCCAACCGCTTGGCCTCCGGCCTGCTCGGTCTCGGACTCCGACGCGGCGACCGCGTCGCCACCGTGATGCGTAACAGCACGCCGGCCGTCGAGATGCTGTTCGCCGTGGCCAAGGCGGGCTTCGTCGGAGTGCCCATCAACCATAACTTGACGGTCGCCGAAGTCGAGGTCTTGCTTCGAGACTCCGACCCCCACGCGATCGTCATCGACGACGAGTTCGCCGACACCCTGGCGGAGCTCATACGCGAACGCCCGTCACGCATCGTGGTGAGAGGCGACCGGGTCCGGCGAGCAGAGTCAGACTGGATCAGCTACGACGACCTCAAGGCACGCGGGTCGAGCGAGATTGACGCTTCGCCGGTCAGCCCGGACGATCTTCGCACCATCCGCTACACCAGCGGGACGACTGCCGCACCGAAGGGGTGCATGGGCACTCACCGCCAGATCCTCGCTAGTATCGCGAACTTCTTTGAAGAGCTCCCCGTGCCGTCCGATGGCCCGTTCCTCCAGTTGCTGCCGCTCTTCTCCGGCGCTGGAATCTGGATGTCTGTCGCCGCTGCCTACCAGGGCGTCCCGACGATTGTGCAGCCTGCCTTCGAGCCGGCTGAGGCGCTCAAGGCCGTCGAGCACGCCAAGGCCTGCCACACGTGGGCAGTACCAACCATCGTGAGCCGCCTCACCGAGGAGTACGCCACGGGCGGGTACGACCTTTCCTCTCTCGAGCTCTTCGGGTACGGCGGGTCAGCAATGCCCCCGCGCGTGATCCGTCGGGCGCTCGAGACCCTGCCATGTGGTTTCTACCAGGGCTTTGGTGGCGGTGAACTGGGCGGCCTCGTCGCGTACCTCCGACCAGAAGAGCATGTCCGCGCCATGTCGGACGAGCGGTACGCGGAACGTCTGCGTTCGGTCGGCCGTCCCGCGAAGTACGCCGAGATCAGAATCCTAGACCGCGACGGTCGGACGCTTGGGCAAGGAGAGCTCGGCGAGATCGTTGTCCGGTCGGCAAGCAACTTTTCCGGCTACTGGAATCGGCCGCAGGAGACCGCCGAGACCCTGCGGGGGGAGTGGGTCCACACCGGCGACGTGGGGTACTTCGACGAGGACGGCTTCCTCTACGTGGTGGACCGCGCGAAGGACATGGTGGTTACCGGCGGCATGAATGTCTCGTCGGCCGAGGTCGAGGCCGTGCTCATGGATCACCCCGACGTCGTCGGTACTGCCGTGATCGGCGTCCCGGACGAGGAGTGGGGCGAGGCGGTGACAGCCGTGGTCATACTCAGGCAGGGCGCGACGACGTCTGAGGCGGACCTGCTGCAGTACGCCCGCAGCCGGCTCGCGGGTTACAAGACGCCGAAGTCAGTGAAGTTCGTCGACTCGTTCCCCATGAACAGCGCCGGAAAGATCCTCAAGCGCGAGCTGCGGGAGCGCTTCGGTGCTCCTCCGCGGAGGTGAGAAGCATGGCGCTTCTTTTTGACGCGCCCAAGCGCAAGAGCAAGGTCATCCCCCTTGAACAGCTTCGGAAATGGGTGCCATCGGGAAGCACCGTCGGTATCGGCGGCGTCCATTCGCAGAACGCTCCTATGGCGGCCATCCGCGAGGTGATCCGTGCAGGTACGACCGGCCTCACCATCATCCCCACGCCAAGTGCCGGAATCGCCGTGGACATGCTCGTCGGAGCGGGTGCGGTCTCCACACTGCACGTGAGCTATGTGGGTCTTGAGTTCCTCGGCATGGCACCGAACTTCAAACGAGCGGCCGAGGAGGGAACGATCGACATCATCGAGGGCGATGAGGCCTGGATCGTCTACGGAATGCGCGCCGGCGCCGGGGATCTTCCCTTCATGCCTATGCCGCCTATGTACGAGGGCACCGACCTGCCATCGGTGAACCCGCTGTTGAAGCGGACCCTCGACCCGCACACCGGCCGTGAGGTGTACACGATCCCCCCGCTCAAGCCGGATGTCTGCCTTATCCACGCCCAAGTGTGCGACATCTATGGCAACACGGTGATTCGGGGCCTGCGCCGCTTCGAGCATGTCATGGCGAAGGCATCGGCCAAGGTGATTGTCACCGCCGAACGCGTGGTGGACGGACCCCTAGGCGAGGACCCGCGGGTGGTGAACATCGCGTCACCCCAGGTCGACGCCGTTATCGAGGTTCCATACGGCGCTCATCCGACGTCCTCGCCCGGGGACTACTTCCTGGACGAGGACCACCTGAGGCTCTACGCCGAGCGATCGCGAGCAGGTGACTTCGACGGTTACCGCGCGGAGTTTATCGACAAGCCACAGGATCACATCGCCTATCTCGAGTCGATCGGCCTGCGCCGCTTGCTCGAGCTAAGGCACCGATGACAGGCGCTACGCGGGACAGACGGAGGACGGAAGGTGACAGCAACTGAGCAAGCCGACGTCTCGTATGCGGAGATGATGGCCGTTGTCCTCTCCCGGAGCTTCGTCGATGGTGAGTTCGGCGCCATCGGCGCGGCCTCTCAGATCCCGTACGCCGCACTAAGGCTCGCCATCCTGACCCGGGCGCCGAACATTTGCTGGCTCAGCGGCGGTAGCGGCGGGATTAACCCGGTCGTGAACGAGCTCCCGGCGTCCTCCAGTGACTACCGCAACGCCCTCACGGCAGAGGCGATCTACTCTCTTGAGGATGTCGTGGACTGGGAGACCAGCAGCCGGCTGGACTTCGCCTGCCTCGGCGGTATGCAGATCGACCAGTACGGCAACACGAACATGGCACGGTTGAAGACCTCCGACGGGCGGTTCGTGCGCGGCCCCGGAACGGTTGGCTTGGTATTCATGTCTACCTTCAAGAAGGTGTACCTCTACACCGAGCGGCACACCGAGCGCACGCTCGTGGAGAAGGTCGACTTCATCAGCGGCGCCGGTCACCTCTCGGGCGGCGACTCGCGCTTCAGGCATCTGATGCGCCGGGCGACGGGACCGGTTCTGCTGGTCACTCCCATGGCGGTGTTCGACTTCCCCGCACCGGAGCGTCGCGCGCGGCTCGTGTCGGTCCACCCCATGCACACCGTCGACGAGGTGCTGGCCAATATGTCCTTCGTCCCGCGCATTGACGGCGACGTGCCCGTCACGCCGCCTCCCACGGACATTGAACTCGCGGTTCTCCGCGAGGTGGTCGATCCACGCGGCGTCTTGCGCCGTCCCCGATGAGGTACATATGGCTGGGCCGGTCGGAGCACATGTCCGCGGCCTCCGCGGTTGACAACGGCATGACTCTTTTCGACGCCGCGGACACGTACGACGATGGGCAGGCAGCGCAGCTCCTCGCTGCTGCGCCGCCCAACCTCGCGCCCGGCGACGTCGTGATCCCCACGAAGTTCGGTGGGGCTCGTCAGGGTAGAACGATCCGCATACACGGCCGCGTGCAGCGCATAGACGCGGACATCCTGACCGAGGAGAGCATCGGCGCGCTTGGTGAGCTACTGCGCGAGGGCGGGATCTGGTATGTCGGGATATGCGAAGCCTCAGCCGCGACTTTACGTCGGGCACACGCCGTACATCCGGCGACTGCGGTCCAGAGCGAGTACTCATTGTGGAGCCACGATGTTGAGGCGGAAGAGCTCTCTAGGTTGACTGCGGAGGTGGTCGGGGATCGGTACGGCTCGAGCGAGATGCAATGGATTGGCCTGTGAACGTCGTACGCCCAACGGCCATGTCCTCGGTCCGGATAACGGCGATAACCGAGTGCCTACCGCGCAAGACCCTGCTCGATCTCGCGGGCGACGTCAGTGGCGACTTCCAGCACCTTACTCACATCGGGAAACCGGCTTACCGGGGACACGATTCCGAGGCTCGCGACAGCGACACCCTGCCGATTACGTATCGGCACGGCGAGGCCGGAGGTGCCCGAGCGCAACTCGTCCGAGGAGAATGCGTAGCCGGCGGTCCGGACCTCCTCCAGCGACCGCCTCACCCAGTCGGCCTCCTGCTCGCTAAGCCGCTCAAGGGTCGAGGTGACCACCTCGGGGGGCGAGAAGGCCAGGATGGCACGACCATGCCCGCCGAACGCCAGCAGGTTTCGAAAACCCAGCCGGTAACGGATCTGAGCGCCCTTTCCGCCAGCCACAAACTGGTCGACCACCACACTGTCCGTGCCGTCAGGAACGGTGAGAACGGCGGTTTCGTCGAAGGCCTTCGCCAACCGCTCCAGCCCAGGACGGGCAGAGGATCGAATGTCGTCCTCGATTCGGTCGGCGAGCTGCAAGATCGAGAACCCCAACGAGTAGGTGCTGCCGTGCCGACGCACGAAACCTTGGCCCTCCAGCGTGACGAGGAGCCGGTGGACGATTGTCCGGTTGAGCTGCATGTCGCGCGAGATTTGCAGGGCGGTCGCAGGCCCATGTTCGCCGAGGTGCTTCAGCAGGGACAGGCCGTTGTCGACCGTCCTCGAGATCTGAGCCATGCGCCGATGCGCCTCCCTCGTCGTGCCGGAAGCCGATCAAGCCGCAGAAATGGTAACGCGTTGCGAACTCAGACGAGTAGAAGGGTCACTCGTCAGCCGCCACTCGGCCCGTCAGTACTGGGCCGGGAGAATCTACCCGAATGGAGAGACCGATGAACTGCAAACCCGATCACACCCGGATCCCTGAGGGTTTCATCGAGCAGCCGGCGGAGCTTACCACCCTCGAGGTGACCATGCCCGTAGACGGTGTAGCGAAGATCGTGCTGAACCGCCCAGAGAAGCTTAATGCGTTCAATTCCGCGATGCTCAAGGAGCTTCGTGCGGTCATCTGGCAAATGAACTTCGACAACGATGTCCGAGTCATCGTGCTGACCGGGGCGGGTCGAGGCTTCTGCTCAGGCCGGGACATTAATGAGCTGCAGGACGAACGGGGGATGCTCCTGCCGCAGTACCGGGCGTACATGCGCGCCAACCAAGAGACGTTCGACGACCTGGAGGCCATCGAGAAGCCCGTCATAGCTGCCATCAACGGCGTGTGCGCAGGCGGTGGCGTCGAGCTGGCCGCGTCGTGCGACTTTCGTATCGCCTCCCGTGCCGCGACTTTCCTGCTTCCGGAGATCTTCATCGGCGTAATTCCCGCGTCAGGTGCATGCTCCCGCATGATCCAGATGATCGGGATCGAGGCTGTCAAGGATCTCGTGATGACGGGACGAACGATCGACGCCGACGAGGCCCGCGACATGGGACTCGTGAGTCGTGTGGTCGAGCCCGACCAGCTGGAGGAAGCGGCACTGGCCCTAGCCCAACAGCTAATGAAAGGCGCCCCTCTCGCAATCGGAATCGCCAAGCATGTGATCAACACATGCCAGAACGTGGACACCGAGACCGGACGGATCCTAGAGCGCTTGGCCCAGTCGTCTCTCGTCGGCACGGTCGACTCCACCGAGGGTATTCGAGCCTTCCTGCAGAAGCGCTCGCCGCAGTTTGAAGGTCGATGACCACCCTTGCCGCTGTCAGCCAATCTTCATGAATTACCAGAGGGAGGAGACATGAGTGCTGCTGAGGTGCACGATGTCCTCGTGGTGGGAGCGGGACCGACCGGCCTGACCCTGGCGGCGGCGCTTGTCAGGCAGGGATTCGAGGTGACCCTCATAGAACAGGAGCCGGCTCCGACCACCGAGTGGCGGGCATCGACCTTCCACCCACCGACGCTCGAGATGCTGGAAGAGCTCGGCGTTGTGGACGAGATGATTTCCCGTGGGCTGGTCGCTGACCGGTATCAGATCCGGGATCGGCGTGACGGCCTGATCGCGGAGTTCGACCTCGGGCTTCTGGCCGGCGATACGAAGTACCCGTTCCGGCTGCAGCTTGAGCAGTACAAGTATGCGGAGATGCTCACCGCGCGGATGCGGGACCATCCGCTGTGCACCATTTACTACGGCGAGACTGTCACGTCGGTCGCCGAAACCGGCGAAACCGTGAACGTCGTGGCGACGCGCCCCGACGGGTCGACGATCACGAGGCAGGCCCGGTACGTCATCGGCGCGGACGGCGCGCGGAGCAGGGTCCGAAAGTCTCTGGGAATAGAGTTCCCGGGGCTGACCTATCCGATGCGCTTCCTCATCATGAGCACCACCTTCCCTTTCGAGAAGAGGTTCCCGGACATCTGCTCAGTGAACTACATCTGGGACCCGGTCGAGCCGATGATGCTGCTCCGGATTCCGGACGTGTGGCGCGTGATGTTCTCCATCGGGCCGGACGCGCAGGACGCGAACGTACTCGACCAGGCCACCATGCGCGCGCGGATCCGTCAAGCTACGTCCTCTGATGACGACGTAGAGGTGATACAGGCGCGGTACTACAACGTGCACCAACGAGTGGCTGACAGGTTCCGGGTCGGCCGTGTCCTGCTCATCGGCGACGCAGCGCACGTGAACAGCCCGATCGGTGGCCTGGGCCTCAACAGCGGGATCCACGACGCGATGGACCTCGCCATCCGACTCGGCACGCATCTAAGGGGTGAGGAGGGTTACGAAGTCCTCGACCGCTACGCCGAACGAAGGCGGAGGGTGGCGTTGGAGTTCATCCGCCGGGTCACGCACCGAAACACCACGATGATGACCGAGCAGCATGACGAGGCGCGCCTGCAGAACCGCCGGCAACTCGAGGCCATTGCAGCTGACCCGAACCGCGCACGGGAGTGGCTGCTGGAAGCGAGCATGATCACCGCGGTGCGGGAGACCGGCATCGGGACGTAAGTTACTCGGGAGTCGGGCATCGCGATGAAGGGGATTGGGCTGTCTCTCCGCGCGGGCAGCGCTGATCGGCGGAGCATGGGCGACTGGCACGCCGGGCCGAGCAGGCCGGCTTCACCGCCGCCTTTGCCACGGAGACGCCTTCGGACGCTCTTCTGCTGGCGCAGGCGATGATCGTCGAAACCAGCACGTCTCGGTCGGCACTGCGGTGACGAATATCATTTACTGGCGGCACCCGGCGCTGATGGCCGTCAGCGCCGGGACGCTGCTCAGCTATCCGGGGGGCGTTTCTTTCTAGGCTTGGGAACCGCGAACCCTAGTAGCACCTTGTCAGGATAGTACTGGTTCGGGTAGTTCGACTGTTTGGCCGCAGGCCTGTTATCGGGCGATGGACTCGCTACTGGATATCGAACCCGCCCTGGCGCAGGAGGTCTTCCACGCCGCGCACCTGCTCAACCTGCAGGTGGACGTTGTTCTTCGACACCACCTCTACCTAGTTTTACAACGGTGGATCGAGATCGTAGTCTTGCGAAGTGTCCAATATGGTGGGTGGGGCTGATCTCGATTCGTGGGTGGCTGGGCTTGACGAGTTGTTCGCTCGGGTGGCGGGCCGG
>Ga0310834_101848_pt1 | contig 11366 bp, 11 predicted proteins | sample SM_ome_2_FD_201314 | JGI IMG/M metagenome (GOLD analysis project Ga0310834, IMG submission 201314) | Sorghum-adapted microbial communities enriched on stacked mutant (SM) sorghum from Joint BioEnergy Institute, Emeryville, California... ... | reverse complement strand
CGCTTCGCGATCAGCTTCGCTGACCCTTGACACGACGGTCCCGTCCTGGGGATCGGCAGCTACGAGGAGGATGGGGGCGGACCAGGGGACGGGCGGACTACTGCAACGCGTACTGCAACAGCCACGCACGACCGCTGCCGTCCACCACCGTCGAGCACTGGTCAGGAGCGCGGCGCGATCCCGTGATCACGGCGTGGACAGTCCTGATAAGGAAGAGGTCTCTGGTTCAAGTCCAGATAGCCCCACCACATCTCAAAGGCCGTTTTCCGGGATCGGGAGGACGGCCTTTCGCGTGTCTGCGTGACCAACCGGGTGACGAAGCTGTGGACGACTCTTCGGCGAACCGATCCACAGCCCTACCGGTGGGCGGTATCGGGCCGACGGGCGTACGACGACGCGCTGGGCTCCCGACGTGCCACAGGGGCGGCCAAGCGGCGGCTCCCCTTCCACAGCCCTCAAAGGGTCCGAGATGGGCGGTGGGGGCCTGGCGGGGCTTTCAGGGCGTCCTCTTGAGCGGCTGTGCCGCCGGTGGCGCTGGGGCGGCGGAGCATGCCGCACGTTTGGGGGTCCTCGTCTGTGGATGCGAGCGGCCGAGGCGATGGGTGTGCCGCCAGGACGGATGACGCTGCGGCCGACCCGGCACTCGGTCCTCCACATCGTCTGTGGAAAACCGGTGGCGGTCGCCGGGGCGCCCGTGCAGGCACACCGACCGGGTCCGCGGTACAGGGTCGCTGATGGGGCGCAAGGCCGGCCGCCCGAGACGCGGGGCGACGGTCCGGCCCGCAGGTCTACGGTTCCTTTCCCCAGCAGAGGCCGGGGATCGTTCGATCCGTTGGAATGGCCGCCGGGGCGTTCGCAGTGGGAGCCGACGCTCGGCCGGACTCTGGGCGGTACGCCGGGTAGAGGCCAAGGCGACGCCCGCAAGGACACGTGTCCCGGTGACGCCGTGAGCCGGCCGGGGCGGCCGCGGCACGGGTCAGGACCTGTGGATAAAGATGGGCCGTGAGGTTTCCTTCGGTCGGGATCGTGACGGCCGCCCGGAGGAGGCGAGGGCACCGGGCGGCCGCGGTGGGGCGGAGGGACATGCATCGGAGCCGGGTGTGTCACATCGTCATCGACGTGGACGACCTTGATCGCGGTGTCGCCTTCTGGGCGGCCGCGCTCGACGCGACCGAGGAGCCGCTGGGCCCGCAGAGCTCCGGCATCTACCGCAAGCTCCGGCTGCCGGACTCGGACATCCGCATCCTCCTCCAGGCCACCCGCGACCCGAAGACGTCGAAGGAGCGCGTGCACATCGACATCGAGACCGACGACGTGGAGGCCGAGGTCCGCAGGCTGGAGGCGCTCGGCGCGACCCGCTGGGACCACCAGCGGGAGCGTGGCTTCGACTTCTGGGTGTTGCGCGACCCGTGGGGCAACGAGTTCTGCGTGCTGCAGCCCGAGTACCCCGAGCTGCTCGCCCGGCGACGTCCCTGGCCGGACCCGGCGAACGAGGCCTGAACGGACCTCTCCATGCCGAAGTGAAGTGAGTTGTCCACACCCCTGGGGACGAGGAAACCGAGTCAGCCGACCGGGGCGCCGGACGCGCGGAGCAGGTCGGCGAGCCGGCGGGCGTTGACCTGGGCGTAGTCCCGGTAGCAGTTGTTCATCAGCACGTGCGTGGTGGCGGCGTCCTCGGCGAGCCGGCGCAGCCGGGGCGCCCACTGCCGGAGCTCCTCCTCGCTGTACCGGTAGCCGAAGCGCTCGTGGACGTCCTTGCTCGTCCACTTGTCCGAGTGGCCGTGGAAACGCACCACGGCGAGGTCGGCGGTGGCCGCGAGGACCGGCGGGATCGAGCCGGGATACCCCTGCGGCATGTCCACGCACACGTACGGCACGGCGTACGAGGCGAGGAAGTCGAGGGTCTCGGCCCGGTTCTCCTCGCTCATCCAGGTGTGGTTGCGGAACTCCACACAGATGGGCAGCGGCGCGCACCGGCCGAGGCACTCGAGGATGTACCGCTTGTTGCGGTTGCCGATCGGGAACCACTGCGGGAACTGGAACAGGACCGCGCCGAGCTTGCCCGCCTCGTGCAGCGGGGCGAGCGCGGCGAGGAAGCGATCCCACACCTCGTCCACGACCTTCGGGTCGACGTGCCGCAGGTAGTAGGTGGGCCTGTCCTCGCCGAGCCGCTCGCGCAGGTCCCGGTAGAACGCGCCCGGGCGGGTCGGATGCCCGGTGAGCAGCGAGAACGCCTTCACGTTGAACGTGAAGCCGGGCGGGGTACGGTCGCGCCACAGCCGGACCGTGCTCTCCGCGGGCGGCGCGTAGTAGGTGGAGTCGACCTCGACGATGGGGAACCGCTCGGCGTAGTAGGCGAGCCGTTCCTCCGCCGTGGTGACGTGCTCCGGGTACCAGCCGGACGCGAGCAGCGTCCGGTCGGTCCAGGAGGCGGTGCCCATCAGGATCCGTGCCATACCCTCCGTATGCTCACACCACCTGCCAGGCATGCCTGGCGAGGAAGGCGTGGTCGCCCGCGGCGTACTCGGCGAAGCAGCGCCGGAGCTCCTCGAGGTCGGCGATCATGGTGCGCTGCATCCGTCCGGCGACGCTGTCCTTGTACTCCAGCTCGTAGCCGTCGCCGATGGGGGACACCTGCAGGAAGTGCTTCCCGAAGTTGACGAGCGCGAGGAAGGGGTTCTGCGGCGACAACGTGGCGAGGGCGTCGTGCACCAGCCCCAGGTCCGGGTCGATAATGATCATGCCGTCGCCGGTACGCAGCTGCATGCCGGGGTGTACGCCGACCGGCTCCAGGTTGTGCACGAGGTCGCGTACCGGGTCGTAGCAGACGAGGCCGTGTTTCCTCGCCAGCGCCCACGCCTGGATGGAGACGGCGTCGGCGACCTCCGGCTCCATCGTCACCACGGCGTGTCCCGGGTGCTCCTCGACGGCCACCTCGGGGAAGAGCGCGGAGAGCGCCGCGACGAAGGCCCCGACCGCGGGATGCGCGGCCGCGTCGGTGCCCTCGGCGAACCGCCGGCGCAGCCGCGCCGCCCGCTCCCGCGGGATGGGCTTCTCCTCATGCCATACGACCAGTTCGAAACGCACGATCCATGGTCGCACGTCCCGGAAGGTGGTCAGCGGCGCTTGGCGGAGGCGATGCCGGGAGGCGCCGCGGCGAGGGCCTTGTGGATGGCGTCGACGAGGGCGAGCGCGGCCTCCTCGGTGAGCTCGACCGCGACCCGGGCCGAGGGGCCCTCGGCGGGGTTGACGAAGTCGATGTTCACCGTGTGCTCATGGGTCGAGTGGTAGGGGTGGTCGACGTAGACGCGGCCCTCGCGCAGGGTGAACCAGCCCGAGGCGCCCTTGCCCGCGCCGTCGCATTCGAAGGTCTCGGTGACGTACGTGCACATGGCGGCGATCCTCTCCCGATCGGGTCAGGCGGTCAGGTGACGGCCGAAGAAGTCGAAGACCTTCTTCCACCCGTCCACGGCGGCCTCCGGCCGGTACGCGGCCCGGTCGACGGCGAAGAACGCGTGACCGGCGTTCGGGTAGGTGTGGAACTCGAACCGCTTGCCGTGCTTCTCCAGCTCGGCGGCGAGCGTGTCGACCTCCTCCGGGCTCGGCGCGGTGTCCTCCGCCCCGAACAGGCCGAGCAGCGGGCAGGACAGGTCGGGCGCCTTCGACAGCAGGGAGGTCATCTTCACCGGGAAGTCCGGCGGGGTCGAGTTGACCACGAAGCCGCCGTAGCAGTCGACGGCCGCGTCGATCTGCAGCGAGCAGGCGACGAGGAACGCCTGCCGCCCGCCCGAGCAGTACCCGATCACGCCGATCTTGCCGTTCGCGTAGTCGAGCGAGTTCAGGTGCGCCGCGGCGCCGGCCACGTCGCCGACGACCTGCTCGTCCGGCACGCCGCCCTTGGCCCGTGCCGCGGCCGCCTGGTCGTCGGGGCTGACGTCCCGCCCCTCCCGGGAGAACAGGTTGGGGCAGATCGCGGCGAAGCCGCGTGCCGCGAACTTGCGGGTGATCTCCTTGGTGGCCTCGTCGTACCCGGGCAGGTGGTGGATCACCACGACCCCGCCCCGCGGCCGGTCGCTCAGCGGCCGGGCGAGGTACGCCTCCAGCTCGGCGCCCTCATGGCCGGTGATCGTGACGGTGCCTGCCCACATCGCATCAGTCACAGCGCGGCATCCTTTCCTGCGAGACGGGTCGGGCGCCGCATCGCCCGCGCCCGACCACGAACCGTTCGTGTGCCTGGACGGGGCCGGTGCGACGGTGCCGCGTGGCCCGGTCGGCGGCGAGGTGGATCACATCGTCGCACACCGTGATTCCGCGGTCCGCGATCGGCCGCCCTTCCCCGGCGCGTCCGGGTACGGCGGAGCCCGCCTGATCGCCACACCTCCGATCAAGGAATTCCCGCCTATTTTGTACGACTTTTTGTTCTTGTGTCCGGTTAACGGGGCAGGGGTGGTGTGCGGGGCCGGAGCCGGTACGGCACGGCCGGCGCCAAGGGAGGGATGATCATGAAGAGTGGTGCCAGGGTCGGCCTCGCCGTGGCCGCGGGCTACTACCTGGGCCGACGCCGGAAGCTGCGACTCGCGGGCGCGCTCGCGCTGGCCGGCCTGGCCGGGATGCGCCGCAAGAGCAAGCTGCTGGACAAGGGCATCAAGGCCCTCGGCTCCCCGGAGCTGGAGGCGCTCGCCGAACGCCTCCGTGCCGACCTGCAGGACGTCGGCAAGACCGCGGTGACGGCCGTCGCCAACCGGCCGATCAACGCGCTGAGCGACGTCATCCACGACCGTGCCGAGGCGCTGCGCCACCCGGAGGAACACGTCAAGGCGGCCACCGCGACCGCCACCACGGCCGCGGGCACCGCGGTGAAGACGGCCGAGGACGTGACCGGCACGGCGGCGGGCGAGGCGGCCAAGGCCACCGGCCCGGCGCAGCAGGCCACCGGCCGGGCGGGCGAGACGGTCGGCGGGGTGGCCGGGAACCTGACCGGCCTCGGCGCGAAGCCGGAGGAAGGGCCGGAGAAGACCGGCGAGCCCGTGGGCGCGGAGGAGACGAAGACCGGCGAATCCGACACCCCGAAGGCCGAACGACAGGACGAGCCCGAGGCCGCCGAACGGGAGCCTCGAAGCGAGAAGCAGGACGAGTCCAAGGGCACGGAAGGCGACCGGAAGGACGAGACCAAGGCGCGCGAGGACGAGCAGGGCGAGCGGCGGACGGAGCCGGTCGAGGGCTCCGCCGAGGCCGGGCTCCGCGTGTGATGGGGTGAGCGGCGATGACACAGGACGTCAAGGAACGGCCGGCCGAGCAGCAGCAGGAGACGACGGGCGCCGAGCAGCCCCTGCAGCGGCTCGGACACGAGATGGGCAACCTGGTCGGCGCACTCGGCCGCCGGGCCATGTCCTCGGTGGTGGGCCGGGTGACCTCGGCCACCGGTCGCCTGCAGGAGTACGCCGGGGCCGGTGAGGCCAAGGAGACAGGGCCCGGCGAGGGCGGCGGCGGGCCGCTGCGCCGTGCCGGCAAGGTGATCAAGGGCGTCGGCAGCCTGGCGAAGGGCATCACCCAGGTCCGTGAAGGGCTCACCGGCAAGGGTGGACAGCGGGCGCAGGGAAGCAAGATGAAGGTCACCAACGTGGTCGAAACGATCGACATCGGTGCGCCGGTCGAGGTCGTCTACAACCAGTGGACCCGATTCGAGGACTTCCCGTCCTTCCTCAAGAAGGTCGAGCACGTCGAGCAGGAGAGCGACGAGCGCCTCACCTGGAAGGCGCAGATCCTCTGGTCGCACCGCAGCTGGCAGTCGGAGATCATCGAGCAGGTCCCGGACGAGCGGATCATCTGGCGCTCCCGCGGCGACAAGGGCTACGTCGACGGCGCCGTCACCTTCCACCCGCTCGCCCCCAACCTCACCCGGGTCGTCCTCGTGCTCGAGTACCACCCGCAGGGGTTCTTCGAACACGTCGGCAACCTCTGGCGCGCCCAGGGCAGGCGGGCCCGCCTCGAGCTGAAGCACTTCCGCCGCCACGTCATGACCCAGACCCTCCTCCATCCCGAGGAGGTCAAGGGCTGGCGCGGCACGATCCACGAAGGCCACACCGTGCCCGAGGAGGAGACCGGCGAGCAGACCGGTGAGCAGGGCGGCGCAGGCCCGGAGAAGCCCGCGGCCGATCAGCCCGCCGAGCCGTACGGCGAGCAGACCGGTCCCGAGGAGGAGCGCAAGGAGCCGACCGGAGGCGAGGAGCGGGCGGAGGCCACATCCGAGAAGCCCGGCGACGAGCAGGCCGAGGCGCGGGACGACCGCCCGAGCGGCGAGAAGGCCGAGAAGCCGGAGGAACCGACCGGCGAGGCACACGAGGAACGGGCCGGTGCCGGCGGTTCCCAGGCCTGACGGAGGGACGCGTCATGACCGCTGACGCGACACGCACCGAGCCACGTCCCGCACCGGCGCCGGACCGGACCGACGTCGAAGGGCTGCACGAGGGCCACGCCGCGGGCACGTGGAGCCCGGAAGAGCCGCGGACCCGGCCACGCGCGCGGGCGGATCCGTGGCCGCCGGAGCGGGCGCCTCGCGCCGCGCCGCCGCTCGAAGGCCGTCAGGTGGTGCCCGGCGGCGACCGGGCCGCCGAGGCCGACGTGCTGCTCGACGTGCCGACCCTCAAGGTGGACGAGATCAGCCTCGAGGTGGCCGACCTGCGTGCCCGCGTCTCGCTGAACGCCGAGGTCCTCGACCTGCTGCGGCTGCACGTCGGCGCCGACGTGGCCCTCGGCCGGGTCAACCTCGGCATCAGGGGCGTGGAGGCCCAGGCCCTGCTGAAGGTACGGCTCGACAACGTGGCCGCGATCATCAGGGACGTGCTGCGGACGATCGACAACAACCCGCAGCTGCTGGAGAACATCACCGGGAGCGTGGCGAGGGCGGTCGGCGACGTCGGCACGGCCGCCGGTCACGCCGTCGCGGACCTCGGCTCGACCGCCGGCCAGGCCGTACAGCGGCTGGTGCCGGAGAGCGGTGCGTCCGGCGAGCCCGGAGGCGTCGCCGGCCTGGTGCAGGGAGCCGGCAGGGCCGTCGGCGCGGTCGGCGGAGGCCTGATCCGGCAGACGCCCCTGGGCGACTCCGCCACGCCGGCGGCTCCCCCGTCTCCCGGTCCTGTGCCCACCGAACAACCGCAGGCGCGACCCGCCCCGGCGCGGCCGGCGCCCGCCACCGCGAGGCCGCCGCAGCCGGCACCGGAACAGGTCGCACCCGGCAGCCCTCCGGCGGAGCCGGATACGCCGGACGAGCCGCACGAGGCCGCCTCCCAACGGCCGGTCACCGAGGCCGCACCGCGGACGGCGGCCCCCACAACGCAGGTCTCCAGCGGGGAAACGGCCGACCGAGGGGAGTCGGAGGAGCCGCACGATGCCGACCCGGGGGAGACGTGCGACCTCCCTGACCCGGAGCCGGCCGCCGGAGGTGCGACCGCCGACGACGACCGGACCGAGGTCCGCCTGCAGCGGCCGGAGCCCGGCCCGGAGAACGCGGCGGCCGGACCGCGGAGGACCGAGGACGAGCCGGGGGAGGCGGAGGCCGGACCGGACGACCCGGGCGGACCGGCCCATGACGAGGCCCCGGCGGCGACTCCGCCTCTCGGTCCCGCGCTCCGTGACCTTGGGCGCGCCGCGCGACGCGCCGGGCTGCGCAGGCTGCGCAGCATGGTCCACTGACGAACGAAAGGCCAGACCATGCCCGCCGAACACCCGGCCGAGCGGCTCGCCGAGTCCGCGGACATCGTGTTCACCGCGACGGTACGGGCGGAGGCGATGCGCTTCGACCGCGTACCGGAGACGAACGTGACCTTCAGCGAGGAGCCGGGCGAGCGCTCGATCTCGGAAAGCCGCCGGGAGAATCTGCCCGAGCGCGTGGCCGAAGGCGTGACCTACCGCGAGGTTCGCGTGCGGTACGTCCTGGCGGCCGGTTTGTCCACCTCGGCCAGGACGCCTCCGCGTGCGAGCGAGGGCCCGCCGGGATCGCCAGTGGCGATGGGTGAGCGTCCGGCTTCCAGGGACCGCGCGTAGTGCTGCGGTTTTGTCGACGAGCCGGCCCTTCCGAGCCTCATGGTGTGAGGCGGTCGCGGTGGTCCGGACGGCTGCGGCTGTATCCGATGCCCGCCTGCGCCGTCGCGGCCGGTCGGCCACCTCGGCCAGGCCGCTCCGGGTGCGGTGAGTCCGCGTCGGGATCGCCAGTGGCGATGGGTGAGCGTTCGGCCTCCAGCGACCAGGCATCGAACCAACCTGCTGAAATATCTCGATCGCGCACGCGAAAACGGCCCGAACCCCGCCATGTACCAGGGGCGTCGGCTCGCATATACAGGCGTGCCCTGTACCCGTGTCGCCGGCGGGATACCCGTCGCGAACGCCGGCAATAAAGGCCGGCCCGGACGGGGACGAATCCGGGCCGGCCGTGGGGGTGACGGGGCTAGGTCGCGGTCGAGCGGTTGCGGACGATCTTGGCGAGGGCGACGGCGACGACCAGGCCCGCGCCGTAGAAGACGTTCTGGATCCAGCCCGCGAAGCCGAGCAGCTGCAGGCCGAAGATGCCGGTCCACAGGAAGTAGATGGCGATCAGGGTGCCGATCGGGTTGAACCGGCCGGGCTGCACCACCGCCGTGCCGAGGAAGACCGCGGCGAGGGCGGGAAGCAGGAACTGGCTCGACGTGGTCGAGTCGAAGCCGCCGAGCGTGGACACCAGGATCAGCCCGGCCAGCCCGGCGACGAACGACGCGACGATGTACGCCCCGGCCCGGATGCGGTTGACCCGGATACCGGCGAGCCGGGCCACCTCGCGGTTCGCCCCGACGAAGAGCATGTGCCGCCCCAGCGGCGTGTAGCCCATCACGTACGCGATGCCCAGCGCGAGCGCCAGGCCGTAGAAGAACGACACCGGCATGCCGAGCACCGGGTAGAGGGCGAGGTCGCTGAACACCTCGGCCCGCACCGAGACCACGTTCGACGACGACATGGCCTGCGAGATGCCGATCACCAGGGTGCCGGTGCCGAGCGTGACCACGAGCGAGGAGACGTCGAGCCGCACCACGAAGAACGCGTTCACCACGCCGACGAGCGTGCAGGCGGCGAGCGCGGCCAGGCAGGCCACCCAGATGTTCACCCCGTGCAGCCCGGCGAGCACCGGCACGACCGTCGCGGCCAGCCCCATGATCGAGGCGATGGACAGGTCGAACTCGCCGACCATCAGCGTGATCAGCGCCGACATGGCGAGGAAGACGAGCACCGGCTGCCCGCCGAAGATCGCGCGCACCGCCCCCCAGGTGCCGAAGGTGTCCGGCATGATCAGGTAGTAGAGGAGCGCGACCGCGAGCCAGACGAGCACCAGCGCGTACCGGCTCGCGATCGTGTGCAGCAGGGCCCGCGCGGACCCGCCGCCCACCACGCCCACCGGCGGCCCGGCGGGCGGTGCCGAGGATGGGGTCGGCGCGTCGCCGTCGCCCGCGGTACGGCGGGCCGCGTCGTCGTCCGTGCTGTGCCGCGCTGCCGCGGTGTCGCTCACTGAGTCCCGCACGGGGCGCCTCCTGCGGTGGTGGTCGTGCCGGCGTAGATTGCGTCGAGTACGGCGTCGGACGTGGCGTCCCGCAGCTCGGCGAACGGCCCGCCGGGCCGGTGCACGAGGATGCGGTCGCACACGTCGGCGAGGTCGGAGGGCTCTCCGCTGACGTACAGCACCCCCACGCCCTCGTCGGCGACCTCGTGGATCGCCTTGAGCAGGTCCTGCCGCGCGCCCACGTCCACGGCCTGGGTGGCCTCGTGGAGCACGAGGAGCCGGGGCCGCAGCGACAGCCACTTGGCGAACAGGACCTTCTGCTGGTTGCCCCCGCTCAGCTCCTTGATCAGCGTCGAGGCCGACCGGGTGCGGATGGCGAGCCTGCGGATGAACCCGTCGGCCTGCTCCTGCTGCCAGCGCCGGCCCACGAACCACGGCCTGCCGCGGCGGCGGATCGTGGGCAGCGCGATGTTGTCCCGCACGTCGAGGTCGAAGGCGAGGCCGTCCCGGTCCCGGCGCTCCGGCACGAGCGAGACCCCGGCCGCCATGCAGTCGGCGACCGTCGCCCCGGCGAGCCGTACCTCCCCCAGCGGGGTGCGCAGCACCCCGGCGGACGCCGGGCGCGCCCCCGTGATCAGGTACGGGATCGCCTCGAACCCCGAGCCGGGCAGCCCGGTGAGCCCGACCACCTCGCCCTCGTGGATCGTCAGCGACACGTCCGCCACCCCGTCCCCGGACAGGCCGGTCACCTCGGCGACGACCGGCCGGTTCGCGGCCCGGACCCCGCGCGGGCGGAGCGTGCCGACGGTACGGCCGAGCATGAGCCGGGCCATGTCCGGCTCGGTCAGCTCGGCGGTGCGCAGCCCGGCCCCGGTGACCGTGCCGTCGCGCAGCACGGTCACCCGGTCGGCGAGGGCCAGCACCTCCTCGAGGTTGTGGCTCACCATGAGCACCGAGGTGCCCTCGGCGACGACCCGGCGCAGCAGCGCGTGGAACCGCACCAGCTCCTCGCGCGGCAGGGCGCGCGTCGCCTCGTCGAGGATGATCAGGCCGCCGCCGGGGGTGTGCTCGCGCAACGCCCGGGCGATCGCCACCTCGGCCCGCCGGGCCGCGGACAGCGCGGCGACCGGGGTGCGCGGGTCGAGGTCCACCTCCAGCCGGGCGAGCACGGCTCGCGCGATCTGCTCCTGGCGGCGCCAGTCGATGCGCCGCAGGAACCGGGAGTGACGGTAGCCGCCGACGCCGATGTTGTCGGCGACGGTGAGCTCGTCGAGCAGCCCGAGATCCTGGTGCACCACGGAGATGCCGAGCTCGGCCGCGGTCCGCCACTGGACGGGCAGCGGGACCTGACGCCCGTCCAGGGCCAGCCGGGCGCCGGGGTCCGGCGCGTGGTACCCGGTGAGGATCTTGATGAGCGTGGACTTGCCCGAGCCGTTCTGCCCGATGAGCGCGTGGATCTCACCGGGGGCGACCTCCAGGCCGACCTGGTGGAGCACCCGGGTCGACCCGAAGGTCTTCGACACGTTGCGGGCTTCCAGGCGATGCATCGCGCGCGGTGTTCCTTCCGGTTGACGCTCTGCGGGCGACTCGCCGTACGGCACGGCGGGCTACTGCCCGGCGCCCCAGGCGGCCAGGAACGCGTCCTTGAACGACTCGTCGCCGAACCACTCGGTGGTGAGGTACTTCTCCGGGGTGAGCGTGAGGTCCTTGATGTTGGTGGCGTCGAAGTAGCGGTTGGTCAGGTCGCTCACCGGCTCCACCTGCTCGCCCGCGAGCAGCTGCAGCAGCGCGTGCACGTACTGCCAGCCGTTGAAGATCACCGGGGTGGAGAGGTCACCGGTCT
>Ga0310834_101845_pt1 | contig 11396 bp, 13 predicted proteins | sample SM_ome_2_FD_201314 | JGI IMG/M metagenome (GOLD analysis project Ga0310834, IMG submission 201314) | Sorghum-adapted microbial communities enriched on stacked mutant (SM) sorghum from Joint BioEnergy Institute, Emeryville, California... ... | reverse complement strand
CAACGTGCCGATCCCGGTACCGATGGCCTTCCACAGCTTCGGCGGCTGGAAGCGCTCGCTGTTCGGCGACCACCACATGCACGGGCCCGAGGGCGTGCGCTTCTACACCCGGCTCAAGACGGTGACCTCGCGCTGGCCAACCGGCATCCGCAAGGGCGCCGAGTTCGTCATGCCCACCATGCAGTAAGAAGTCCAATCCTTTCTCGGTATCCGAGATCCGCGGTCGCCGTGCGCCACGGCAAAACGCAGCAACGGCTCAAGCTACACTGAATCATCTTTGAGTGGGGATCGCACAGCGATGGGGATGAGCAAGTCCCTTGCAGAGCGTCTTCGGCCCGTTTTGGGGTCCGTTCGGCACATTCGACAGTGGTTCGATAGCATCCGGAGCCCCTACCGTCCCGAGAAGACTTATTTCCGCGGCAAGGCGAGCGGCGACACGCAATCCCAACATTAAATCCCGTATCGGAGACGCTGAGCTGCCACCGTCGAGGAGCCGGCAAGCGCCACAGCCAGATCGTCGCCCTCACCGCTCGGGCGGCCGAGGCCGAGTACGACGCCGACGCGGAGGGACAGCGCCGCGCGGCTCTCCTGCGAGAGAACGCCGACCTGGCCGCTTTGCTCAAAAAGGCCGAAGCGGCGCTCACCGCCAAACGCGGAGCCCTCGCAAGGACCACGGCTTCGTACGATGCCGAAGGAGCCCGGGCCGATGGCGCCGAGCGGCGTCTTCGAGCCGAGGCGGAACGCGCCGACGATCTGGAGTGGCGCCTCCGAGCACTGCAGGACCGGCTTCTCGCGGTCACGGACCAGCTGCTGGCGCGCCGGGACGCACCCTCGGCCCAATCGTCGGCCGAACGGTCGACCGATACGCCGGACGGCTAGGCCTGCGTCGCGCGACCCGCATTCATTGTGAACCGCCGCATCTCGGATTGTCGCTCGGGAGATCCGGGCGCGGCGGCCGAAGCGCGCTACCGGTGCGTCAGCCGCTCTGAAACAGGCGCACGTCCCACCGGACCGGTCGATGCAGGCCGTGCGCGACGCGCGGGAACTCCGGGTGCTCCGGGTTGATCAGCAGGTTCTCCTCCATGCGCGCCACTATGCTCGGGACGATTAGGGTTGGGACTCATAACCAGTAGCAGACGGTAGCGGCGAGGCAGACGGTGGCCAAGTAGTTTTGGGCCAGCCGGTCGTAGCGGGTCGCGATCCGGCGGAAGTTCTTGAGGCGCCCGAACATGCACTCGACGGCATTGCGGCCGCGGTAGGGCCAGGGCGAGAAGCAGTTCTTCCACGTCGGTTGAGCTTGGGCGGGATGTTCGGGGCCGCGCCCTTGATTTCGATCTTTCGGCGAACGGCGTTGGTGTCGTAGCCCTTGTCGCCGTGCAGGATCGTCGCCGCGGGCATCCGGTCCAGCAGGGTGTCGGCGGCCTCGCGGTCGGCCACTTGGCCGCCCGTCGGCGAGAACGCGACGGGGCGGCAGAAGGCGTCGGTCAGGGAGTGAATCTTGGTGGTCCGGCCACCGCGGCTACACGCTCGTCCGGTGTGCCGTGGTGGTTCGGATTGTTGAATGCGTAGTCCCCGATCGAGTGCAGGGCGTGACCGGCGGCCCAGACACTGATGTCGCCGTCGATCCGTTTGCGGTATCCGAGAAAGTATCCGGACAGCAGATCGGCGTGCAGCTCCATTCTCTTCACCGTTCTCTGTCCGCGCAGCAGGCGATCGCGAACGCCGGCGCGAAACTGTGCGATGTGACCGAACTCGTGGGCGCAAACCGCAAGAACGGCCATGCCTTGATCCGCGTACCGGTCAAGCAGATCGCGGAACATCGTCTGCCCGAACATGACGGTTCCCCAGGTCCCCGGGACCTGAGTTTGCGGAGACGCGAAGGCGTTGGGCGCCCCGCCGTCGTCGATGAATCCGAAGCCCGGTTGTTCTACGAATAGCGCAGAGAGTCTGACGAGCGCCCGGCCGAGCGCACGATCCATGGCTGGATCGCCGGTTGTCGCGATCAGGCCTTGGCGCAGGCTGGCAATCCCGTAAAGGTGCGAGGACAGCTCCTCGAGAGGACGCTGGAGCACACAACCCAGCGCATCGTGAACGGGATACGATTGCGATCTCGCGACCCTTGGCAGCAGTTGGCCGGACAACGCCATTCCCGCGGCCAACAGCACCTCACGTCGAGTTGGCATCTGCCCCTCCTGCTCTCACTGCGGAACCGTCACGCCGTTGACCGTGGGCGGAAAGCCGAAGGGATTCCGGCAATAGCAAGGCATGCCCACCGGTCCCGATACATTCATGATGCACCAGAATCCTGGTGTCTGACAGATTCTGGTGAACCCATAATCCGGCCCGGTGGAGGGATCTCGCGTCTCTTCTCGTGGCGGGGTCCGATCTCGTTCGCCTCGAACATCGTCCGGGCACTCACCAAAGTAGCAGCCGTCTTGGCCGCTCTACCGCGTCCCGAGCAGGTCCGCTCCCCGGGTGGCGGCCCCTTTGCCCATATTCTCCATTTGCTCGCACATCATGGCGTCATGATCGTACCGCTCGTTGCACCGGTCTGTGCACGCATCCCAGCGGTCTCCCACATAGATGTCGCATCGTGCCCAGCAGGCATCGTCGCGCGCCTCTATGTCGTCCCAGCAGTCGGCGTTGACGGGCGAAGCGGAAAACATCAGGATCCCAACGGCAAATGCGCCGAGAAATCCAACCGACGGTCGTTGCATTTTTTCCCTTTTTCTCCCCTCCCCCGCTCTGTGGACGTCATGCGCAACATTGGGCCGCATTCGGCAACCTTGATTGGATTGAAGCAACGCTGTGTCGGAGAGCGCTATCCCCAAATGGGGGTGTCGTCGTATTTGACATCCGCCAAGCGGCCAAGACGGTTAGTCAGGTTGTCTTGACACAGGTTCGACCGGCTGCCGTTTGCGCGCCAGGTTATGACGCGTGACGTCGGTCTTGGAGCGGCCGGCTCGGTTTTTGCGCGATGTCGCCGACTTTCCGATGCCCGCCATGGCGGCCTCCGATGACCGCCTCCCGCCAAAGCGGCTGTCGGGCCCTTTTCGCCGCCGACTCTGCTTGGGAAAAAGCCGGCCTCTTCGCTCACCGAAGTAAAGGAACCGGATGCCGGATCAGGCCGACCAGGCACCGCCAGACGTTCTGATCGGGTCGTGCTCGCCTGATCTTTATCTAACTTGAAATTTTTGATCGTGACGGCAGCGCAACGATTCGTCATGATGCGATCGCGGATGCGGCTTGCTCGGTTTTGGAACGCGCGCCAAGCCCTGCAGGCGATCGGTCCTAGCCGGCGGACTGCATCGGGATCTGGGGGGAGTTATGAACGTAAAATACATCGGCGTCGCGCTCGCCATTTTGGGCGGCGTTGTGGCGCTCGTTGCGGCTTCCTATTCGTTCTCAGGTTGCCCGTCCTATACTCGGATGATGATCGGTGAGGCCATTGCCATAGCCGATCGGTGCGATCGACCGTAGTCGATCCAGGCCGTCTTGGGGCCGTCGGTCGCCTTCAGAAATCGGGCCCAATCTCTCAAAAAAAAGCGGCGGCTCCGCTTGGATGCCGCCGCCAAGGGACAGGTGAGATCGTCGCTCAGGCCGCTTTGCGCCTGCGCGCGACGATGCCGAGGCCCGCCAGGCCGGCGCCGATCAGCACCAGCGCGCCGGGCTCCGGAACCGCGACGACCCGCAGTTCGCCGATGTCGAAGCCGTCGGCATCACTTGGAATGGTAATGCTCACATCCGGATGGTCAGACGCCTCCTCGAACCAGATGGAGTTGTAGGAGCCTCCATCTGCGATGAGGATCCGGAACAGGCCGCCGTCGGTGTCCGTCGCAAGCGCCTCCAGCGCCGCGATCACGCCGCCCGTATTGTCTGCGCCGTACTGGATGCTGGGCCCCGTGCCGGTTACGTCGGCGTTGAAGAAGAAGCCCAGCAGCACCTTGGTTCCGAGGTCGCCGTCGTTGCCAAGGTAGACGGCAAGCGCTTCCTTATGCACCTGGCGGCCCGGATTGGTGATCTCGATCACCGTGCCGCTCGCGATCGCGTAGCTCGACGGATCGGTGACCAGTGAGATCGAGCCGCCCTGACCGAGACTGAAGAACGTGCCCGGATTGCCGTCGAACATGTTGTTCGGATCGGAGCGGTTGCCGGGGATGGCATCGCCATCGAAGGCGAGTCCCTGATGATAATTGTAATAGGACGCATCGTCATAAACGATGGTCCCTGCTTCGGCGGTTCCCACGACGAACATCATCGCGGCAGCCGCGACTCCAATTTTGAGGATTTTCATGTTCCCCCACCTAGTGACTGCCATATTAACTACTTGCTGCCATATTAACTACTTGCATGACGTTCCAAGCAAATACCGTGCCAAATTCGGCCGCCTTTGTCAGCTCGGAAAACTCTCAATTAGAATCAATATCGTACAAGTTTATTAGCAATTCTTAACTTTTTTGTGGCCCCACGGGATCAGAATTCTGACCCCTGTTTGTAAAATTTTTCGACAGGTGGCGGAAAGGCTCACGTTAAAGTGCCGCCCGCGCTATCGCATTTACGATCAGCCGGTGCGGGTTTGACCTCCCGTTGCGGCCTATGTCTTTGAGAATACTCGGTTCGCTGAACGAATCACTCGCTCCGCCCGACTGCCGCGCGAGTCCACAATCGTGTAAACTTTTCTGACAAGAGTGCGCCTCTGGATGCGCTTGGCGAGCTTGACATGAACGTTTACCGCCATGAAAAGCATGATTTATGGGGTCTCTAACGCGCAGGCTGTTCACCGTCGTTCGTGATGGTGAGCCATGCTGGATCATCGCGACAGAGAACGAACGCGATGCGATCCAGATCGCGTCCAGTCTTGCGCGCGTCGACGCGCCCGAGTTGGCGACAAGCGTAGAGTCCATGCACCTCGAGGCGCGCCAGCCAACCGACGCGGAGCGCGCCTTGTTCGAAGAAGAGTCCCGGAAGATCCAGGGCGAAGTGGCGCTGGCGGCAATGCCGATACCGTCTGATTTTTGCGCCGCTCTTTCCGCGAGCGGGCCGAATGAATCTTGATTTTCAACATTCGGCGCCCGCTCTTAACTCACCCCCCAAAAAAATCGGGGCGGCTCTTGAGAGCCGCCCCGGGTCAAATCATACGTATTCTTGTTGCCGCTTGACCGTCGCTATCGCGCGATCCGTAGACGGCGCGCGAGGGTGAGTCCCACGAGCCCGGCACCGACGAGAAACAGGACGGTCGGTTCCGGCACTTTCGTCGGCGGATCGTCGGGATAATCGCCCCGCAGCTTGCTCGATCCTTCGCGCGAATTTGCGCTGTCTCCCACGCTCTGCAGGCGCAGACCGATCATGTTGTCGCCCGTTTCGAAGAAGGTGCCGAGATCCAGCGCCAAACTGACGTGGCTGAGCGTAAACACGTAGGAGTAGAAGTCGTCGCCAGGCGGCGAACCTGGATTGCCAATCTGGACACCGAACTCGAGCATCGGATTGCCGATCGACGCGCTTGGATGTAGACCGCCGTCGTTGGTGTCCGTCACCTTGCCGTTCACGTCCGTCGCGTTCAGTCCGGGGATAAGCCCGTCGTCGGCGACGTTGAACCACACCGCGAGGATATCCGCGAACGCGGGTGAAGTGACCTGGATCGAGAACTGAAGGTCGTCGCCGGCCTGGTCGACCGTTATGGTCGCGGTCGCGGGCGTTCCGCCGGACGCTTCGGTCAGATTGAAAATCAACGATGCCTGCGCCGCTGGCGCGAAGGTGATTCCGGCGAAAGCCGCCGCGCCGATCAAAAGCTTGTGCAGCATTGTTCCGGTCCCCTTGAAGGTTCAAGGCGACTGGTCCCTACTTAGGGCCATCGCCTCCCTCTTTCCCTGTTCTTCTTGGAATCGCCTGGCCCCTTCCTTTGGGCTTTCGCGATTCTCATTCCTACCTGCACAAAGAACTATGCAATATTCGTGCCGATTGTTGTAGGACAATCCCTTACGGACAAGCCTTCGAGTAGACCATCGACGAATGACCGGAATCTGTAAGAAAATGCGACGCGCGCGGTGCCGGTGCCGCTCGCGTTCCGCCCGCAGAGTGGCTTTCGCGAACGGCACGCCCAACGCGCCATTCTCCTGATTGATCGGCAATTCGGGTCAATCGACCGGGGGCCTGGAAACCGCCATGGCCGGCAAATCGCTGTAAGTTCTCTCGACGCGATCGCGGCGTTTTTTTCTTATCGGAGCCGCCAAGGCGTACAAACTCGGCCTTCCCGAGCGAGGCTCAAAGAGCTCCCGGCTCCCGTTGTCTCCCTGTGCCTTACCGAGCGGTTCGAGATCGGTTCGTGATGACGGTACTCCGCATCGGGGCGATCTCCTATCTGGCCTTTCACAGGGTAAGGCGGTCCAGAAGGAAGCTTATGACGTCTGTCCGACGTCGGTGGCGAGCGATTTGTCGGCGGAGCTCGTCGACAGAGCCTCGAACGGCGCATCGACGACCCGAGCCTGCGATCCCGTCACCTCGAAACCGGGAGGCATGCCGGTTTCGCCCGCCCCCTGCCCCGCTTCCCCGGTTGCGTCGGTTTCCGTCCGCGGATCTAGATTGAAGGCCTCGGGTGTCGTGGTCGCCGCCGTGGCGAACTCCGTGCGCTCCTCCGGCGGCATGGCCGCGCGGGCGCGCATCCGATACAGGATGAAAAGAACCAAGCAGGCATAGACGATTATCATGAGAGTCGGGACGGCCTGGTAGCCGACCATGCCCATCAGGCTCGTCGCGATCGTCGGCCCGATCGCGGCGCCGATGCCGTAGAGGAGCAGGAGCCCACCGCTCGACTGGACCATATCCGATGGCTCGGCGTAATCCATCGCGTGGGCCACGCAGAGCGAATAGAGCGGCAACATGAACCCGCCGAACGGGATCGCCAGCAGATATATCGCCTCTTCCGGTAGCCGATCGGCGAATGCGAGCACACCGGCGGTGATCGTCGTCACGACGGCGCCCCATTTGATGACGACGCGCCGGTCCAGCCGGTCAGACAGTCGGCCCATGGGCAGCTGGAGGACGGCGCCGCCGATCACCGCCGCGCTCATGAAGGTTGCTACGCCGGCAACGGGAAGGCCAATCTCGTGGGCGAAGACGGGCCCCAGCCCCCAGAAGGTTCCATTGACGAGGCCAACGGCCAGGCAGCCAACCGCGGCAACCGGCGAGAGTCGGTAGAGCTTGCGCAGATCCGGCTTGACGATCTCGGGTGCCACTGGCGCCGGATGGGCCGTCAGAGAGACCGGTACGAGCGAGAGCGCCGTGGCGATGCAGATAAGGGCAAAGGGGGTAAATCCGCTCGGATCGACCGCGACGAGTACCATCTGCCCCACCGTCACGGACCCGAGATTGATCACCATATACGCCGAGAAGGTCAGACCGCGCGTCTCGTTAGTCGAGCGTTCGCCGAGCCAGCTCTCGATTGCCATGCTAAGACCGGCCGTGAAGAACCCGGCCGCCACTCGCATCGCAATCCAGGCGATTTCGTTCGGTACCAGAACGTAGGCGAGCGCGACGGTCGAGGCGAATGCCGCATAGACGGCGAACATCCGGATGTGGCCGGCCCGTCGGATCACCACGGGCGTCAAGAGGCACCCGAGGACGAATCCAAAGAAATACGCCGTCGCCATGAACGCGATCGCTACGGACGAGAACCCGCTCAGGCTGGCGGTCAACGGAACAAGTATGTTTTGGAGACCGGAGCCGACCAGGAAGATCGAGGCGCTGAGCAGCAGCGCGGCTATGGAAGCAGCATTGGCGATCATCGACGAGCCCGAATCGTGAAGCTTCCCCATTTCAGAGAGTGAGTTGACCCCCTATCGGCTGATCGGTCCCGTCGAACCGGTTGCGTCACCGACCTCTCGAAAGTGTGCGAAGCCGGTAACGCGCATCGCCCGGCGTTTTCCGGTGGCAAGCGCCCCCACCCAATGAAAAATCCCCCGGCACTTCGGTGCCGGGGGATTATCGACCATGGTCAGAATTGACCCGTGGTGGCGGGGCTTAGGCCTTGTCGCCGAAGCCCTTGTTGTTCTCGCCGCCGCGGCCGTTGCCGGCCTCGGTGGTCACGCCCGGGGCCTGTTTCACGACCGCGTTGGCGACCGAAGCCGGGAACGGATCGAAATGATTGCCGTTGCCGCCGGCGAAAGCCGGGCTCACGGTGCCGACCAGAAGAGCCGCGGCAGCGGCGACGCCAAGAATGCGAGCCATTGAGAATCTCCTTTCAGCTCAAGAACAAGTTTTGAAGTATTCGCTGCGCCATTACACCGATGTATATGGTCGATAGCGAAAATTTAAAGTCAGGCATTCCCGCTTTTACTTGACGCTCGGTGCTGCGCGCCTGACAGGCAGCAACGAGCGACGTTGGACAGCCTCCCCAGAGATCGCTTCCCTATGCGTGCTCATTCCTTGTTTGAAACTCGACGATCCGGTCGCGGCGGTCGGATCCCCGGCCGAAGCCGGGGATCGTCGTCCGCGAATGCTTAGCGGCTGTTCGGGCCGTTCTCGCCGCCGCGGCCGGTTCCGGACGCGGAGACGTTGTCGCCCCACTGGGCGGTGACGCTGCACAGCGCGTCGGCCTGGAACGGCTTGAACTGATTGCCGTTGCCGCCGGCCATCGCCGGGCTGACCGTGGCCAGAGCGAGGATGGCGAGAGCGGCGAAGCCGAGGGTACGAGTCATGATCTGCGAAAACTCCTTTGTGGGAAGCTGTAGGAAAGCGGAGCACCGGCTACCTGAGGAGAATGTTGTCCGGAGCCCTGCCCGGACAAATTCGCCAGCGGTTTTTCTTATGAATGATCCGTTCGGCGCCGCGCACCCAAAGGGCGGCGCCGAACGGCGATTATCGGGTTCTTATGATTTTGCGCCGGAAGGTGACGGTGAGCCGACGAATTCTCAGGCTCTCGTCCTTTGTGGTGTCCGGATCAGCGCCGGAGGTGGGCGCAGTCGGTGATCGCCGCGATGATGTCTTTGCGTCTGACCGGCTTCGTCAGAATCTTGCAGACTCCAAGACGACAGACTTCCTCGAGCGGCTCGGAACAGCGCCAGCGGCCGCCGCCGGAAAGCGCGACGATTCCGGTTTCCGGGTTTATCTTGCGAAGCTCGCGAATGGTTTCGAGCCCGTCCATTTCCGGCATGAACATGTCGGTGATGACAACGCTCACGGCGTTCGCGGCCGCCACTTCGAGACCGACTCGACCGTTCTCCGCCTCCAGGACGACGTGTCCTTCCAGCTCCAGCGTCTCGCGTAGCGTTTCGCGGGTCGATTCATCGTCGTCTATGATCAGGATCGTCGGCATATGAGTGGCCTTAAGGAGCTCCCCGCATGGTTTGGTGCGGCCCTCCTGGCCGAATCCGGTCCGTCACCCGAGGCGCGGAGTCCGCCATTCCGTGCCCGCGACGGCCTCACCGGTACCGGACCGTGCAATCATACGGGCGCTGCTGGCCGGAATCGTATCGGATTGGGTCCATTTTGGCGTGGAATCGCCGCCTTTTGCGGTGCAAATATTCTTAATCGGTCCGTATTGGAGCAATCACCGGCTCTTGTTCTGCTCAAGGGCGGCCCTGGTTACCCGTAGCAGGTCGCGAGGCTGAACCGGCTTCGGTATGAAGGCGAAAACCCCAAGCCGCCGCGCTTCCATCTCTTCTTCCATGCCGGCATGACCGGTCACCACGATGAATTGCGGCGATCGACCCTTCCGAACAAGCTCGTGCTTCATCTGCCTGATCAACCCGTACCCGTCGAGGCCCGGCATGCGGACATCGGTGATGACGACGGATATCTCCGAGTCAAGAAGCGCGGTCTGCCTCCCCTCCTCCGCGTTGTTAACTACGGTTGCGTGTAATCCGTGGTCGCTCAGGAGCTCGACCATCTCCTCGGTGATGTCGGGTTCGTCGTCGATGATCAAGATCTTGCGATGTCTCACCGGATCCCGTCCCTCGGGCCCGCCGCTCATGTTGGCGCCGCAGGTTTGCGCCGCCTGGACACGTCAGGCCACGCCCGAATATGCGTCGAAGTAACGCTCAAGCTTGGCGGCCGCCTCGTCCGTGAGTCGGACCAAGATCCGCCGCTTGTCATTGCGATCGTTGACTCTTTCGACGAGCTTGGCCTTGACCAGCTCGTCTATCCGCCGCAAGGCCGTGGTTTGCGGCACGCCGGAGGCCGTGCAGAGACTCGATACGGGCACCTGTTTGCCGGCCAGTCGTGCCTCCATGAGATCGAGAAGCATGTCCCAGCACGGATCGGAGAAGAGATCGGTCTCGAAGAGAACGGACCGCGCGGCGCGAGCCCGGATGGTCGACATCACCCGCCGATAGCGTTCGTTCGTCGGGTCTTGTGTGCCTCTATCCCTTCTGCCAACAGGGTGTATCGGGTCCGCGGCCGGCTTTCTGGCGCTAAAGCTTTCGGACGCCGCGTCTCCCACCGCGCCGGCCATGCCACCGATGCTCGAGGACATCGGGATGCCGAGCGATTGCGCAAGATTGTGGACCTGGGCGCCAAGCCAGCGCAGTTCCGTCGCGGCCCGTTCCCTTGCGCTGTTCATCTCGGAACGCTCCCTGAGCGTTTCCCTGGCCCGCGAGACCGCTTCAAGAAGGCCGTCTCGCACAATGGGCTTCCGAAGAAAATCCACGGCTCTCAGGCGGATGGCCGCGACCGCCTCGTCGATGCCGCCCTGTCCCGTTATGAAGATGATCTGGAAGTCCCGGTCCGGTTCAGCCTGCCGTCGCAGCTCCGCCGCAAAGGTCAGGCCGTCCATTCGCGGCATCCGGATGTCAGACAAAATGATTTGGACATCCGCTCTTTCAAGGGTGAGCCGCAGTGCCTCCATACCGTCAGAAGCGATCAGGCTTTGCCATCCCTCCTCGGCAAGGCATGAGACGATTTCCTCCGCGGCCTCAACGTCGTCGTCGACGACGAGAATCGTTCCGAACGCATTGTGATCGCTCTTCATTGCGGACGGCGCAAAATCGATTCCGCGTTTGTCGATCATCGGTTGTCTCAGCCTCTACGTAGGTGACGATGGAGCACCGATTCGAAAAATCCAGACGGCGACGCAGTTATCGAATGCACATTCGCTGCGCCCGGCGGCATGTGTGGACTCTGACCCGTACTCATTTTTACTACAAAATACTCCATTTTGGAGTGATCACGAAACCCGATGATGCAGGAGCCTGCCGTTGCGGCGTAAAACGACGCGCTGCTCGCCGTGTTAAAAGACAATTACCGTAAATCTTTTTTTAATTTTTGCGGGTTTGTGTGACGAAGCCATTCGTCTGGACGCGTGTCCCTTTCGCTGGCATTTTCCGAGAACGAGGCGCCTCCGGTCGATGACGGTCGCGCGGCGATACGACGACGATAATCGGTGCAACGGATTGCAACGATTA
>Ga0310834_101837_pt1 | contig 11433 bp, 10 predicted proteins | sample SM_ome_2_FD_201314 | JGI IMG/M metagenome (GOLD analysis project Ga0310834, IMG submission 201314) | Sorghum-adapted microbial communities enriched on stacked mutant (SM) sorghum from Joint BioEnergy Institute, Emeryville, California... ... | reverse complement strand
CGCGATCATTGCGACGTCATAGCACACGAGGTGTGCTATGAGCCCGGCGGTCAGGCGGGTCGGAGGCGAATAGCACACGTGGTGTGCAAAATCGAGCTGGCGCGCGAGCATTGCGACGTCATCGCACACGAGGTGTGCTATGAGCTCGTCGGTCAGGCGGGTTGGAGGCGTATAGCACACGTGGTGTGCTAAATCGAGCAGGCACGTGAGGATGGCGACGTCATCGCACACGAGGTGTGCTATGAGCTCGTCGGTCAGGCGGGTTGGAGGCGTATAGCACACGTGGTGTGCAAAATCGAGCAGGCACGGGAGGATGGCGACGTCATCGCACACGAGGTGTGCTATGAGCTCGGCGGTCAGGCGGGTCGGAGGCTAATAGCACACGTGGTGTGCAAAAGCGAGCAGGCACGGGAGGATGGCGACGTCATCGCACACGAGATGTGCTACGAGCACTATGGCCAAGCGCGTGTAAGGCGTATAGCACACGTGGTGTGCAAAATCGAACAGAGATCTCGTCCGCAAGCTGCGGCGGCTGAACGCCCCGGAATTGGACCATACTAATCCTGCCATTCCGGCAAAGGAGGTTCAGCATGACGGAACGTTCGAATCGGTACATCAGCGGTGATCAGCCGGGAGCCGCAGGCGGTGACGCGCGGGCTTCCGCCGCCGTCGAATCGGTGGTGCAGCTGGGGCAGACGGCGGTTCCGACTCCGGAGAGCAATATTTTCTGTCTGACCATTATCGGACAGATCGAAGGGCATATGATGCTGCCGCCGCAAAACAAAACGACGAAGTATGAGCATGTGATTCCGCAGCTTGTGGCCGCAGAGCAAAATCCGAAAATCGAAGGCTTGCTGATCGTGCTGAATACGGTTGGCGGAGACGTGGAAGCCGGGCTCGCGATCGCCGAGATGATCGCGTCGATGTCCAAACCCAAGGTGGCGATTGTGCTCGGCGGCGGTCATTCCATCGGAGTTCCGATCGCGGTCAGCGCCGACTATACGTTGATCGCCGAGACGGCTACGATGACGATTCATCCGATCCGGTTGAACGGACTTATCATCGGCGTTCCGCAGACGTTCGAATATTTGGAGAAGATGCAGGAACGGGTTACCAAATTCGTCACAAAGCATTCCAACATTGCGGAGGAGACGTTCAAGGAACTCATGTTCCGAATGGGACAACTGACGCGGGATATCGGCACGACCGTCATCGGTTCGGATGCTGTAAAGTACGGCCTCATCGACGAGGTCGGCGGCCTGGGAGAAGCGCTTCGCGTCCTGAATCGCCTGATTGGGGAGCGCAAGGCGGCGAAGGGGGCATCCCTGCAATGAGTCTCTACACAACCATGCCGCTGGAACTCGTGCTCGATGGTTGGAACCGTGCGGCTGAACCGGGCCCGTTCCTCGATCTGACCATTCGCGGAATAACCATGCGGGTCGTGCCCGTAGCCCCGGGGGTCGGCCGAATCGAGAGGCTTCTGTACGCTCCATTGGAACGGTATCTTGACCCGGCGCTGACGCCCGGTCAGACGATTGTGTACGGCGGTCTGGAAACTTGAGCGAGTACCCCTCAGCCTGCAGGATAGGTTGCGCCCACTTCCTGCAATCGGCATACTTGCGGCTCACGTGGCTTCCGTCTCCGCAGACCCGTGGACACGCAAGAGCCGCTGCAACCTCCAAAATGAAGCTTGGAGCAGCTCGACTCGCCGTGTACATCACTGCAACCTTCAAGATGATGCACACAGCAGCTCGACACGCTGCCCACAACGCTGCAGCATCGGGCTCCCGTCCGAACTGGCCGATTCTGCCAACCTCCCGTCAACTGTGGTATAATGTTGAACCGGGAGGTGGCGAGTTTGCCCAAGCGCAAAAAGAAAAAGGCTTCTTTCGGGATGAGCCTGAAATACGAGATATACGGCATTCTGCTGATCACCATCTCCGTCATTACGTTTTACGGCGAAGGCCGCGGAGCTTGGGCCTTGACCAGTTTATCCAGCTTGATTCTGGGAAAGTTTTATTTCTTAATGGCGCTTCTCGGCGTGTGGGTCGGCCTGTATGTCATGATGAAGAGGCAGTGGCCCAGGGGCTGGACGCCGCGCCGTTCCGGATATTTGCTCTTCTGTCTCGCCTGCACGCTGATGAGCACGATCTCTTTCGCGCACAGCCGGCTGGATCCTCTCGATTCCGTCACTTCGCCCCATATCATCAGCCAGATGGGGACCGCGCTTCGGGAACAGGTGCTGTTCCCGCCGGATCCGGATGATGAAGAGAGCGCCATCGAAGATTCGCTTGCCGTTCCGGTCGCCAGTCTGAGGCCATGGGAGAAAGACATCGGCGGCGGCATGCTTGGGGCGCTGCAATATTCCATCTTCTATTGGATGTTCGGTTACTACGGCTCCAAATTCATTATGTACATACAATTCGCCATCTCGCTGATTCTGATCACGAACCGTTCCTACGTCGATATGGCCAAGGCTGTCCGCTTGTTCGTGCTCCGAATCATGCCGCTGCTGGCGGCGCGGTTGTCTTCGGGACGCAGACTGCAATCCGCCAAGGCGTCCCCGGTGAGTCCCGCGGGGAAGCAACCTGCGGCAGCCGCTCCGGAGCCGATTCCGGAAGACGACGAATTGGAACAGCCTCCCTTCGCGCAAGAACCGCGCAAAACACCGCTGTTCTTCCAGTTGTTCCACGGCAAGCCCGACCGTGACGCTCTGGAGCCGCGCGACGAAGCGTGGGAGGACGACGAGCCGGAATGGGAGGGCGGCGGAGCCCCGGCGACCAAGCATCACCCGGACAACGCGGAGGACGGCCGCGAGTATTCGTCCGTCGAGGCGCCAGTCTCCGCTCCCCGGTTCACGGATTTCGCCGATCAGGCCCGCTCGTCCGCTTCGGAACCGGAGGACGAGCTTCCCGACGAAGAGGAGCGGTCCCGCGGCGAAGTCTGGACCGATCCCGGAGCGGGCGATCCCGCGAATGCGGAAGGGGAGGAGCCGGCCGCGAAGGCAGCGGCTTCCGCCGACTTGTCGGATACCGGACCCGAGTCGTCTGCTGCCGCGTCCGGATCCCCACACCCTCCGAGGAAGAAGCCGAAGCCGTACCGTCTTCCGAGCGTATCCCTGCTGAGCAGGCCCAGCGGAACCGGCAAATCCGGCCACGCGAACGATTATCTCGAGACGGCGCGCAAGCTCGAAGCGACGCTGGAGAGCTTCGGCGTCCGGGCGAAAGTGCTGGATGTCGCGCGCGGACCGGCCGTGACCCGGTACGAACTGCAGCCCGACGTCGGCGTCAAAGTCAGCCGGATCGTCAGCCTGACGGATGATATCGCGCTGGCGCTGGCCGCGAAAGATATTCGCATGGAAGCGCCGATCCCGGGCAAATCCGCGATCGGCATCGAGGTGCCCAACCACGAAGTCAGCGTCGTCACGCTGCGCGAAGTGCTCGAGACGCCCGAGTTCCGGGACGCGCCGTCCAAGCTGACGGTGGCGTTCGGCCGGGACATCTCGGGCCAGCCGATCGTCGGCAACCTGGCGAAAATGCCCCACTTGCTCGTCGCCGGGGCGACGGGTTCGGGGAAGTCGGTATGCATCAACGGAATCATCACGAGCGTGCTGTATAAGGCGAAGCCGGACGAAGTCAAGTTCGTGATGATCGATCCGAAGATGGTCGAACTCAACGTGTACAACGGGATTCCCCATCTGCTCACACCGGTGGTGACCGACCCGAGGCGGGCTTCGCTGGCGCTCAAGAAGATCGTGGTGGAAATGGAGAAACGGTACGAGAAATTTTCCAAATCCGCCACGCGCAACATCGAAGGTTACAACGCGCTGATGCTCAGCGGCAACAATCCCGATGCCGTGCTGCCCTACATCGTCGTCATCGTGGACGAGCTCGCCGACCTCATGATGGTGGCGGCCGGCGACGTGGAGGACGCAATCACCCGTCTGGCCCAGATGGCGCGGGCGGCGGGCATCCATCTCATCATCGCGACGCAGCGTCCTTCCGTCGACGTCATCACCGGCGTCATCAAGGCGAACATTCCCAGCCGGATCGCGTTCGGCGTCTCGTCGCAGGTGGATTCCCGCACGATTCTGGACATGGTCGGCGCCGAGAAATTGCTCGGCCGCGGCGACATGCTGTTCCTGCCCATGGGGGCGTCGAAGCCGATCCGCGTTCAGGGGGCGTTCCTGTCCGACCAGGAGGTGGAAGCCGTCGTCCAATTCGCGCGCAGTCAAGCGGAAGCGGAGTACGACGAGGAACTCGTGCCCGAAGTCGACGAGACGGAAGAGGACGCGGAGGACGAGTACGTGGACGAACTGTTCGATCAAGCCGTGCAGATCGTCCTCGAGGCCAAGCAGGCTTCGGTCTCGTTGCTGCAGCGCAGAATGCGGATCGGGTATACCCGCGCCGCCCGCCTGATCGACGCGATGGAGGCCAAAGGGATCGTCGGGCCGTACGAAGGAAGCAAGCCCCGGGAAGTGCTGATGACGCTCGAGCAGTACCAGCAGCGGATCCCTTCTTGAAGCGCTGCCGGATTTGGGTATAAGAGCCTTTTGCCTTTCTCATACTAACGGTCGTACAACCTAGCGATGAGAAAGGCGTGAACGCAAGGTGAATTATCGTCTCGTTATTGTGACATGCTGCATCGTGTTCGGTCTGCTCGGCCTGTACAAGCTTCAGCACCAGGAGCACAGCCGGGAGACGTTCGGCACGACGATTCTGAAGCAGGGATCGAGCGGGAAAGACATCTACGAGCTTCAGGGCAGGTTGAAATATTTGGGGTATTACGACGGGAAAGTGACCGGAAAGTTCGACGCCAAGACGCTGAACGCGGTCAAATGGTTTCAATGGAAGTTCGGAATGAAGGCCGACGGCATCGTCGGCGCCAAGACGAAGCTCAAACTGTGGAAAGCCACGAAGAACTGGAAGCCGACGGCGGAAGAGCTGCCGCCCGGCACGATCAAGGGAGGAACGGGCGGCGGCTCGGCTGCCGCCTCGAACAAGCTTCCTCCCTCCAACACCCAGGGGTTTACGGATAAAGATTTGAAGCTGATGGCCAACGCCGTCTACGGGGAAGCGCGCGGAGAGCCTTACGAAGGTCAGGTCGCCGTCGCCGCCGTCATTCTGAACCGGGTTCGCAGCGCGGATTTCCCGAACACGCCGACCGGCGTCATTTTCCAACCGGGAGCTTTTACGGCCGTCTCCGACGGGCAGATCTGGCTGACGCCGAACCAGACCGCGATGAAAGCCGTCAAGGACGCGCTGAGCGGATGGGACCCGACCGACGGATGCCTGTACTACTTCAACCCCGCTACCGCGACTTCCAAATGGATCTGGTCGCGCCCGCAGTACAAGACGATCGGCAAACACATTTTTTGCCGCTGACGGAAGCGGCCGGTTGATTGCATTTGCTTCCTTTTTGTCCCATCGGTTAGAATGGGGCTGATCAAAGACAGCTGCCTGCGCATCGGTCGGGGAGCGTGGAACGGAAGGGGCTACGAAAGACGATGCCGGAAAATTTTGAACGGGGAGCGCTGGGGCGGCTCCGCCTGCACGTATTGCCGACGAGGCGGTTCAAGACTTTCGCCGTGTCGCTGTTTGCAGGGACGCCGCTGTCCGTATCCGGGGTGACGCCGACGGCGCTCACCCCTTTCGTGTTGCGCAGGGGAACGCGTTCCTATCCCGAGACGATCGCGTTTCGCGAGAAGCTTGACGAACTGTACGGGGCCGGCTTCGGCTTCGACCTGTTCAAGAGGGGCGACTACCAGGTTGTCCAGCTCCGCATGGACATCATCAACGACCGCTTCGTCTCCCATGACGGATCGCTGCTTCGCGAAGCGCTGCGATTTCTCGGGGAAGTCGTCACCGCGCCCGCGCTGGAGGAAGGCCGGTTCCGCAGCCGTTACGTGGAAGCGGAGAAATCGACGGTCGCCAAACGGCTGGAAGCGATCATCAACGATAAAATCCGCTACGCCAGCGAACGGTGCGTGGAGGAGATGTGCCGCGACGAACCGTACCGGCTCTCCGCCCTCGGCCGCAAGGAGGACCTGGCTGCGCTGGACGCCGCCACGCTGTATGAGGCGTACCGGCATTGGCTGGAACGCGCTTCGCTGGACTTGTATGTCGCAGGGGATACTTCGCTGGAAGAAGTGCAGCGGCTCGCCCGCGAATCGTTCCAGCTTCCGGATGGGAAGCCGGCCGGTTACGAGCCGGCGGAGCCGCGCCCGGCCCGGGCCGAAGTTCAGACGATCGTGGAACGCCTCGATGTCGGCCAAGGCAAGCTCAACCTGGGGCTTCGGACCGGGACGCTCTACGGTAGCGACGAGTATCCCGCTCTGCTCATGTATAACGGGCTGCTCGGCGCGTTTCCGCATTCGAAGCTGTTCGTCAACGTGCGGGAGAAGGCCAGCCTGGCGTATTACGCCTCTTCGCGGCTGGACGGCCACAAAGGGCTGATCACGATCCAGTCGGGCATCGAGATCGCCAACTACGGCAAAGTCCTGGATATGATCCGGGAGCAGCTGGCGTCGATGGAGCGGGGAGAGTTCGGGAAGGAGGACATCGCCCGCACGAGAGCGATGCTGTCCAACCAGCTCCGGGAGATCGACGATTCCGCGTTCGAGCGCATCGGCTTCGATTTCCATTCCATCCTGTCGGGACGGGAACGTACCGGCGAGCAGATGATCCGGGCGCTGGAGGCGGTCACCCCGGAACAGATCGCCGCCGCGGCCCGCGGCGTGCGGCTCGATACGATCTATTTCCTGCGCGATCGCAGAGGGGAGGGCTGAACATGGAGCAGCTGGTCTACCCGAAGCTGCAGGAGACGGTATGGCGCGAGCGGATGGACAACGGGCTTGAAGTGTATGTGCTGCCGAAGCCGGGCTTTGCGAAGACGTATGCGACGTTCACGACGAAGTTCGGGTCGATCGACAACCGGTTCCGGCCTCCGGGCGGCGAAGAGATTCGGGTTCCGGACGGGATCGCGCATTTCCTCGAACACAAAATGTTCGAAGAGCCGGAAGGAGACATTTTCTCCACGTTCGCGAACCAGGGCGCTTCGGCCAACGCGTTCACAAGCTTCGACCGTACCGTGTATCTGTTCTCCGCCACGCGCCTCGTTTCCGAAAACTTGAAGACGCTGATCGATTTCGTGCAGAACCCTTACTTCACCGACGAGAATGTCGAGAAGGAGAAAGGGATCATTATCCAGGAGATCGGCATGTACCGGGACAATCCGGACTGGCGGGTGTATTTCGGATTGATCGAAGCGCTGTATGTCCGCCATCCCGTCCATATCGACATCGCCGGAACGGCCGAATCGGTGCGGTCGATCACGAAGGAGATGCTGTACGACTGCTATAACGCGTTCTACCATCCGTCCAACATGACGCTGTTTGTGGTCGGCGGAGTGGAGCCCCAAGCGGTCATGGAGCAGGTCCGGCGCAATCAGTCGTCCAAGACGTTCGGACCGGGCGGCGCGATTGAACGCGTGTTCGAGGAAGAGCCCCTGCGCGTGCGGAATCCCCGGGTGACGCTCGAATTGCCCGTCTCGCTGCCCAAATGCCTGTTCGGCTTCAAAGAAGCGCCGGGCGCGGACCAGGGGGACGAAGCGGTAAAGCGGGAACTGGCGAGCAAGCTCATGCTGGAAGCGTTGCTGGGACCGAGCTCGGAATTATACCAGAGCCTGTACGACGACAATCTGATCTCCGACAGCTTCGGCCACGAATACAACACGGGTCCGGGCTACGCCTTCTCCGTGATCGGAGGGGAGACCCGCGATCCCGATGAATTGCAGAGCCGCGTATGCGGCGCATTGTACGACGCGGCCGAGCGGGGCATCGATCCGGGCGTCTTCGAACGCGCGCGGCGCAAGCGCATCGGGACGTTCTTGCGCATGATGAACAGTCCGGAGGCGATCGCGGGAGAATTTACCCGATACCGGCACAAGGGCGGCGATCTGTTCCGCCTCGTGGAGCTGTACGAGTCGCTGACGACAGAAGACATCGACGCCCGGCTCCGCGAGCACGTCTCGCCGGACCGGCTGGCCGTGTCCATCGTCAGGAGCGGGACGGCTTGACCCGCCGGTTGGCGCTCATTACGGGCGGTTCGCGCGGAATCGGCGCGGCCGCCGCGATCCGGCTGGCCGAGGACGGCATCGATGTGATCGTCCAATATCACCGGGCGGCCGAAGCGGCGGAGGCGGTATGCGCGCGATGCCGCGGCTACGGGGTGCGCGCGGAGGCGGCCCAGGCGGACTTGCGGGAAGGCGAGTCCGTCCACGCGATTGGAGAGCGGCTGAGCCGGACCGGCCGGATGCCCGACATTGTGGTTCACAGCGCGGGGACCGCTTACTACGGGCTGTTGGAAGATTGCGGGGAAGACGTGTGGGACGATCTGATGGGCGTCCATCTGAAAGCCGCTTATCGGCTGACCCGGATGTTCGCGCCGGCGATGGCCTGGCGGCGATGGGGAAGGATCGTCTACTTGTCCAGCGTCTGGGGGCTGGTCGGCGCTTCCGGGGAAGCCGCCTACGCCGCCGCCAAGGGCGGAATCAACAGCTTCGCAAAGTCGATGGCGCGGGAGCTGGCTTCCGCCGGCGTTACGGTTAACGCCGTCGCTCCCGGCGCGATCGCGACCGATATGCTTGCCGGCTTGTCCGCGGAAGAGACGGAGGCGTTATGCGCGGAAATCCCGCTCGGCCGCCTGGGACAGCCGGAAGAAGTCGCCGAATTGATTCGTTTTCTCGTCTCGGAGGATGCAGGATACATCACGGGCCAAGTGCTGGGCATCAGCGGCGGCTGGCCGGCCTGAACCGAATAGCGGCGAAGCTCCGCGGGCACCTTATATCTGAAGCCTGCAGGCTCCGGAAGTTCGGGAAGAGCGGGCTGACCATGTAACCGAGGAGGCTGCTCGATGTCGACGATGCTGAGCAATTTCGATACGTGGAAGAAGTTTTTGAGCGAGCGCGTGAAGGCGGCCAAAAACTTGGGGATGAGCGAAGTGACGATCTCGAAGCTGGCCTTCGAAATCGGACAATTTCTGGATGCGAAAGTCGATCCGAAGAACGACGAAGAACGGGTTCTGAAGGAACTGTGGGATGTCGCCGACGATTCCGAGCGTCATACAATCGCCCGCATGATGGTGAAACTGGCGGAGAAACAAAGGTAAATCGGCTGCCAGACCCCGAACGTCATTACGCAAGCCTCCTTCGGGAGGCTTTCGATCCATTCGGCGGACAGGATCCAGACCGGGGCTTTCGTCCCAATCGTGTCGGATTTTGCAGGAGATCTGTCCCCGTTGTAGAATAAAGGATGGGAACGAGAACAATGGGCGATCCGGATTGAGGTGGGGACTTGGAACCCAAGCAGTGGTACATGGAGTATAAAATTTATAAGAACCGTCCGGGTCTGTTGGGAGATATCGCTTCCCTGCTCGGCATGCTGGGGGTCAACATTCTGACCATCAACGGCGTGGAGGACCGGGCTCGCGGCATGTTGCTGCAGACGGACGACGATGAGAAGATTGAACTGCTCGGCCGCATGCTGTCCAAAGTCGAGAACATCACCGTGAACAAGCTGCGGCCCACGCGGCTCACAGATATATTGGCCGTCAGGCACGGCCGGTACATAGAACGGGATTCCGACGACCAGAAGACGTTCCGCTTCACCCGCGAAGAACTGGGGCTGCTGGTCGATTTTTTGGGTGAAATCTTCAAAATGGACGGCCATCGGGTCATCGGTCTGCGGGGAATGCCGCGCGTCGGCAAGACGGAATCGATCATCGCCGGCAGCGTATGCGCCAACAAGCGCTGGACGTTCGTCTCCTCCACGCTGCTGCGGCAGACCGTGCGCAGCCAGTTGTCCGATGAAGAGATGAATCCGAACAACGTCTTCATCATTGACGGAATCGTCAGCACGATCCGCTCCAACGAGAAGCATTATCACCTTCTGAAGGAAATTATGGCCATGCCTTCGGTGAAGGTGATCGAACACCCGGATATTTTCGTCCGGGAATCCGAATACGATTACGATCTGTTCGATTGCATCGTGGAGCTGCGCAATACGCCGGACGAGGAGATCAACTACGACAGCATCACGACGGCCGGTTGGAACGGCGAACTCTCTTAATCTTGGATCCGCAGCACGGCAATCATGGTCCGGAGGTGATACGCATGTCCGATTTGGGGGCTTTGCTCCGCAAGGCGCGCGAACAGAGAGGCTATACGCTCGACGATATTCAGGAGATTACCAAAATCCGCAAGCGTTATCTGGATGCGATCGAGACCGGGGATTACAAAGTGCTTCCCGGCTCGTTCTACGTGCGGGCCTTCGTGAAGACCTATGCCGAGACCGTCGGGCTGGACGCCGAAGAGGTGCTCCGCTTGTACCATAAGGAACTCCCTAAGCCCGAGACGCTGGACGCGCCCTCCGTTGAGCCGATGATCAAGAAGAGCCGGCGAAGCGATCATCACCGCGACCGCTGGGGCAAAGTGTCGGTGACGATGCTGATGTGGCTGTTCCCGATCTTGATCGGTGTTGTCATCTACATCTATTTATCCCAGAACGACGTGAAATCGCCGAGCGATGAGCGCGATCCGCCGATTACGACGGAGCAGGCGAGGCCATCCGAATCTTCCTCGGCGCCTCCGGCTTCGGAGTCCGCGGCTTCTTCCACGCCTCCGCCGGAGACTTCGGTTCCGAGTGCCGTGCCTGTCACGCTGACGTTGACCGAGACGAAAAAGAGCGTCCAGTATATCGAAGTGTCTCCGGCCGGCCCCCATCAGTTGCAATTGGAAGTCACCGGACACGTATGGATCGGGATCAACGAAGGTACCAGCGCCAAAGGCAAGTCGCGGCTGAACAAGAGCTTTAGCGACGCCGATGCGCCCCAGACGTTGTCCTTCGATTTGGCGGGTCCGCTGTATGTGAACATCGGCCGCTCCGATAACGTCAAAATTACGGTAGACGGCGTCCCGGTTGAGGACGGGGACAATGCCGGACCGGTCAAGTTCGTCTTCAAGCCCGCGGAGCTAGCCGCTCCATAAGCGGCGGCCGGCTGAGACGCGAAGGCGGCGACCGGCGTCCGGCTTGCGGCAAGGAACTGGAGAGAGTCTTCCGCACGGAGGACTCTTTCTTGTCGCATGCGGCCGGTTTGGGCGGGCGGAAAACCCCATGTTATAATAAGGAAATCAATCGATGGAAAGGAAGATTGAAAGATGGCTTCGGAGTATTCGTTCGATATCGTCTCGAAAGTCGAAATGGAAGAGGTGAAGAACGCGATTACGCAAGCGATGAAGGAGATCGAGAACCGTTTCGATTTCAAAGGCAGCAAGAGTGAGATTACGCTCGAGAAGGAAGAGATCGTCGTTCGTTCCGACGACGAATATAAATTGAAGAGCGTCATCGACATCCTGCAATCGAAGCTGATCAAACGG
>Ga0310834_101834_pt1 | contig 11441 bp, 12 predicted proteins | sample SM_ome_2_FD_201314 | JGI IMG/M metagenome (GOLD analysis project Ga0310834, IMG submission 201314) | Sorghum-adapted microbial communities enriched on stacked mutant (SM) sorghum from Joint BioEnergy Institute, Emeryville, California... ... | reverse complement strand
CCGTCGCCGGCGCGCGGCGCCCGACACGGTTATCCACAGCCTGCCATCGAATCCGCGTGCCCGGGCACGCGGGTCACGTGAGTGTCACTCGGTCCGGCGCTCACCGGGCCGCTCACCAAGGCACGCGGTCGATCGTGACCTGCTCCAGCACGACATCCTCGAGTGGCCGGTCGTTCCAGTCGGTGGCCACCTTGGAGATCTCGTCCACGACCTCGTGGCCCTCCATCACCTCGCCGAAGATCGTGTGGTTGCCGTCGAGGTGCGGGGTCGGCACCACGGTGATGAAGAACTGCGAGCCGTTCGTGCCCATGCCGCCGATCCGGCCCGCGTTCGCCATGGCGAGCAGGTAGGGCCGGTCGAACTTCAGGTCCGGGTGGATCTCGTCGTCGAACCGGTAGCCCGGCCCGCCGGTGCCCTGGCCCAGCGGGTCGCCGCCCTGGATCATGAAGCCGGCGATCACCCGGTGGAAGATCGTGCCGTCGTACAGCCGGTCACGGGTACGCCGGCCGGTCCGCGGGTCGATCCACTCGCGGGTGCCCTCGGCGAGCTCCACGAAGTTCCGCACGGTGACGGGCGCCTGCTCCGGGAACAGGCGAATCCGGATGGTGCCGCGGTTGGTCCGCAGCGTCGCGATCAACGTCTCAGCCACGAGGGCCGCCCTTCTTCGACACCTCTTTGACGAGGTGGGGATCCGTCACTGACCTGCCTGCCCCACCGGGCCTTTCGGTGTGGACCTGCGCTAGCAGCCTACGCAACATCTCCGCCGCCCCGGTCACGGTTGAGTCCGGATCTGACGGGAACGGAGCGTTCGACCCGAACGGACAGGAGGTTGTCGTGTCCCTCACCATGAAGAAGCGCCGCCTGGAGCTCGTCATCCCGAAGTCGCGGATCGACCAGGTACGGTCGCAGACCGCGCGGGCGGTGGAGAAGGTCGGCCCGCTCGCCGCCCAGGCGCGCGACGTCGCGTCCCGGCGCATCGAGGACGCCCGGGTCTGGGCCGCGCCACGGCTGGAGCGCGCGGCGCACTCGGTCGAGGAGCGGATCGCGCCCCGGGTGAGCGCGATGCTCTCGGACGCCGCCAAGGCCGTCGACCCCGGTAAGACCGCGAAGGCGAAACGCCGCTGGCCGGTACTCACCCTCGTCACCGGGGTGGCGCTCGGCGCGATCGGCTACGTGATGTACCGGAACAACCAGAACTGGGTCGACTCGATGACCGAGGCCGAGGGCGAGGCCGCCGCGCTGGCGGGCGAGCAGGTGGCCGAGACGAGCCGCCGGGCCGCCGCCACCGGTGAGCGGGCCGCCGAGGCGAGCGAACGGCTCGCCGAGAAGGCCGAGCGGCTCGCCGACCCCAAGGGCGGGTCCGGACGCCGGCCCTGATCCGTTCCCGGCGGACCCGCCGAACGGTGGCCGGCGGCGCGCAGGACGGCGCCGGCCACGGCCCGTGTGCCCCGTCGGCGGTTCCCGCCGCCGGTGCACCTCATGTGGGCACCGGGTACGGCGGGCGCCCCGGACCGGCGGCACGGCGAGCCCCACGGCCCGGCACCGTCGTGCAGGGCGTCCCTCCGCGCCTCCCGACGACGCGGACCGAATGTGGGGCGTGGCCGGCGCGTGGGTGCTTCGAATACGACGGCGACATCGGCTACGGTCGGTCCGAGTACTGGGCACTTGGGCCGAACCCCTCGTTCCCGTGAACCGGCCCGGTGATCCTCCCCGAGCCGGTCCACGAACGATCGAGGAGGACGCCATGTCCGAGCGCACCCGCCGTGCCGTCTTCACCGGAACCGCCCTCGCCGGCGCCGCCGCGTTCGTCCCGTGGGGCGCCACGCCCCGGGCCCGGTGATCGCCCGGGTCAGGGACATCCCGGTGGGCGGCGGGAAGGTCATCAGGGGCAGATACGTGGTGACCCGGCCGAGAAAGCGGGTCTTCCGCGTCTTCGACGCCGCGTGCACCCACCAGGGCTGCCCGGTCGCCGACGTACGCGACGGCACGATCATCTGTCCCTGCCACGGCAGCAGGTTCGCGATCACCGACGGCTCCGTGGTGGCGGGCCCGGCGAGACGGCCCCTCGCCAGGATGCGGTTCGAGATCGTGAGGGGGAGGATCCACCTCCGCTGAATCCCTCTCGCCCGGGCCGCCGGCCGCCGTGATGTGCCCGGCGGCGGCCGCCCGCCGTACCTCCGCCGCCGGGCGACGTTCACCTCGAGGACAGACGGCCTGCGGCCGGCGTCGGCGATGGCGTCGGTGCGCGAGACGTCCCGCAGGCCGAGGGCTGCCCTCGTAGGCGGCAACCGCCACGTCAGACTCGGCGACCTCCGGGTGGAGCCGGGCCAGGACGGTGCGGCGGAGCCGTCGCCGCCGCCTCGCGGAGGGGCCGCGTCAGCAGGCGGGCGGATGGAGCCGGGCGGGCTTGCGCCGGTCCCTGGGCCCGGCGGGAACGGCTCCGTCCGTCTCTCCGTCCTCATCGAGGCCCGCCAGGTCGTCCGGGCCGACGGGTTCGAACGGCTCCTCGGCCTCGGCGAGGCGGGCCCGGCCCTCGCGGCCGCCGAGCAGGGCGCGGGTGAGCGCCTGGCCGGCCCCCGACATCGCCTCCAACGCCGCGGTGAAGTGCTCGTCGCGCAGGGTGTGCTCGTTCGCGCGGATGGCGAGCAGGATGACGCGGCGCAGCAGTTCCCTGATGTAGGACGCGGTGACGCCTTCGGTCGCCGCGACCACCGCGGCGAGGTCCGCCTCGATCGGGCGGTTGCGCGCGTACAGGCGGATGAGGCGCTCCCGTGCCCGGGCGTCGGGCAGGGGTATCTCCACCGCCAGGTCGACCCGGCCCGGACGCTGGATGAGGGCCTTTTCCAGCACCTCCGGCCGGTTGGTGGTGAGCACGAAGGTCACGTCGGCGTCCCCGGAGGTGCCGTCCATCGCGTCGAGCAGGGAGAACAGCAGCGGGCTCGTCTCGAAGTGGTCGCGGCTCTCGGCGATCAGGTCGACGTCCTCGATGATCACCATCGACGGCTGCATGGCGCGGGCGAGCGCGACGGCCTGGTCGATCCTCGCCATCGCCGGACCCGTGATGACCACGACGGTGCTCTCGCGCATGCGGCTCATCAGGTACCGGGTGGTGTGCGTCTTCCCGGTGCCCGGCGGGCCGTACAGCAGCAGGCCGCGCCGCAGGTGCTGCCCGGCCTCGCGGAGCAGGTCGGCCGCCTCGCCGATGCCGACGACGTGCTCCTCGATCGCCTCCAGCCGGCCCTCGGGCAGCACGACGTCCTCGGCGCTCAGCTCCGGCCGCGGCAGGAAACTGACGACCCCGTTGTCCTGGTGCTCGCTCATCGAGAAGCTGAGCACCTGCCCGCGGAGCGGATTGTGCTCGCGCCGCAGCCGCTCGATCTCCTCACGTACGGCGGTCGCCGCGGCGTGGTCGGCGGCGAGGACGGCGAGCAGGCACCGCGGCTGGAAGTCCTCCCTGACGAAGACGCCGACGACCACCGGGGTGCCGTCTGGGGCGAAGGTGGGGATCATGCCCAGCTTCACGACCTCGACGGTGTCGTCCGGGCCGATCGGCGCGGTGCCGTAGTCGGGCCGTCCGAGCGTGGCGGCGCCCCAGCTCACCGCCCTGAGCAGCGTGGTGGTGACGCTCTCCCAGCCACCGTCGGCGCCGACGATCCCGAACCAGCGGGCGTCGGGGCTGTGCGCCGCCAGGTAGCGGTCGATGGCGATCTGGAGCCCGGCGTGCTCGAACGCAGGGTACTGCTCCTCGACCGTGACCACATCGGTGAGCGGACACCCGATGTGGCCCGTCACCCTCTGCACCAGGGGCGATGCCGCGTTCTCCGCGTCGATGCGCTGCGAGACCGCCTCGTAGACGCGACGAAGGGCGTGGGCGAGGGCGCGGGCGTCGGCCGGATCGATGTCGGTCATGTTTTCCATCATCATCAACGGCACGAGTCGCGAGCACGCTTTTTCACGCCGACCCGCTGACACGGAGCCCAGGACGCCTACCGTCGAGTCGTCACCGTCGTGGGGGGACGGCCCGGTCGCCGATTCCCTGCCATGCGGACGGTAGCGACAAGGCGGACAACCAGCCTATTAACTGGTTTACCTGGCCAAATGCGTACGAACGGGGGTCAGTCGGGACCTTGAATGCATGAGACACCGATTGCACGCCGTACCTGAAAGGGATTCCGAATCGGGTAAATTCGGCACGACCGCTCTCGCAGGGCACCGAGTTCCGTGCCGATGGCTTGCTAGGCTGCAAGCAACCATAAGAACCGGGCGTCGTCTCACCCCACCGGGTGGTGAGACCGTCGAGAAGTGGGGTCACACGTGAAGAAGCTGCTCGTTCTCGCATTGGTCGCCCTTGGGGGCCTGCTCATCTGGCGGAAGGTGCAGGCCGACCGCGCCGAGCTCGACCTGTGGACCGAGGCCACCGGTAGCGAGAACTGACCGCTTGGCTACCGACACGGGTGCGTACATGGTCGTCGAGCAACGCGACGGTGACGGCGTAGGCAGCACCCCGCACACCAAGCTCGTCTGTCTCGATCTGGCCGGCACCACGGTAGGCGACTCCGCCATGGTGGAGCGGGCGTTCGCCGAGGCGATCGCCACCCAGGGCATCGTCCCCGGGACCGGTGCGTACGCGCGCGCAATGGTGCACGTGCACCGCTCCCGGGGCCGCCCCGAACTCGACATCTTCCGCGCCATATTCCCCGGCAACGAGGCGCAGGCCCAGGCCGCGAACCTGACCTTCCAGCGCGCCTACGCGGGCGTCATCGAGCGTTCCGGCCTCATCCCTCTCCCGGGCACCGTCGAGGCCCTGGAGAAGCTGCGCGGCGTCGGCATCAAGGTCGCCCTGCTCAGCAGCTTCAACCGCACCACCCTCAGCCGCATCCTCGACGTGCTCGAGTGGACCGACAAACTCGACCTCGCCCTCAGCCCCGAGGACGCCGGCCGCGGCCGCCCCTGGCCGGACATGATCCTCACCGCCGTCCTCCGCCTCGGCATCGACGACGTACGCGAGGTCGCCGTCGCCGGCGACTCCGAAAGCCACATGCTCTCCGGCCGCCGCGCCGGCGCCTCCATCGTCGCCGGCCTCCTCACCGGCAACCACAGCCGCGAACGCCTGCTGGCCGGCGGCGCCACCCACATCATCGACTCGATCGCCGACTTCCCGTCCCTCCTCCTCGACCCCACCCGCACCCCTCCCCAGCCAGGCCCTCCCGGCTAGCACCCATCACCACCGCCACATGTCCTATGCTGTTGGAGGTACGGCCGCACCTCGGCGATCTTGTCGAACGGTCCACCCGAGAGCGGCACACGGGGCTTTAGCTCAGTTGGAAGAGCATCTGCTTTGCAAGCAGAGGGTCAGGGGTTCGAGTCCCCTAAGCTCCACCAGGGAAAACGCCCCGATCCAGATCATGGACCGGGGCGTTCGTGCCATTAACGTGCCATTAGCCTTCTGAGGCGGGCGGGCCGGGCAAGCTCCCGCCGTTCCGCTCCCGACGCTCGGCCTCGATCCGCGCGCTCAGCGCATCGGCGATCATCTGGTCGGCACGCCGCGTCGCGTGCTGGTAGATCAGCGCCGCCCGGTCACTGTCGTGCCCCATCCGCGCCTTGAGATCGGCCAGGCTCGCACCGCTCTGCGCGGCCAGCGTGTTCCCGGTGTGGCGAAGGTCGTGAAAGTGCAGGCCGGTCAGCCCCATTTCCTTCAGCGCCTCCGCCCATTTCGCCTCCCGCCGGAAATTGCCACCGCGGAGGAATCCGCCCCGCGCGCCGAGGAATACGAACGCGTCCGGCACGTCGTCGACGTACGTGGCGAGGTGCTCTTCCAGCGCCGGAATGATGACGGCCGGAATACTGACGATGCGTTTCCCGGCCCGGGACTTGGGCGGACCGAGGATCAGCTTTCCGCTGGTCAGCTCCACAAGCTGGTGGCGAACCCTCACCGTCCGCGCCGCCAGGTCGATGTCGCAACGCTGCAGCGCGGTCACCTCGCCCCAGCGCAGGCTCGCGAAGGTGGCCAGCAGAATCAGCGCCCGGAAACGCCGATCGGCCATACGGTCGGCCAGCTCGAAGACCTGGGCGACGGAGAGAACGGGGCGTTCCGGCGTCTGCTCGTTGTCCGCCCCCTTGATCCGGCAGGGGTTGCGGCTCAATAGTTTGTCCTCTTCCACGGCCGTCATCAGCACGGCCCGCAGCAGCCGGTACGCCTTGGCCGCCGTCGACACCGAAACGCCGCTGTCCAGTAGCTCACTCCGCCAGGTGCGGATCATCTGGGTGGTGAGCTTGCCGACCGCGACCCCGCCGAGGGTGGGCGCGATGTGGCGTTCCAGCAGCCACGTGTACAGATCGATCGTTTTCGGCCGAAGGCCGGGCCGTTCCTTGATCCACCGTCGTGCGTAGTCGCCGAGCCGGACCTTGCCACGGTCTGGGTCGGTCCAGTCACCGGAAATGATCTGAGCCTCGATCAGCGTGAGCGCGCGATCGGCGTCCGTCTTGGTGGCGTACGTGGTCTGGCCGGTCCTCATCCGTCCATCCGGGCCGGGGTAGCGAATCTGGTAGCGGCCCGAGGGCAGTTTGCGGATGTTGCCGAAACGCCGGTGACCCTTCTTATTCGCCATCAGGCAACGCCCCTCGCGACGTTCCCGGCCGTCAGCGGCGGCACCGTACCGGCGGCGACGAAGGCGTCCAAGGCGTGCTCGGTAATGCGCACGTGCCGCCCGACTTTGACGAACTCGATGCGCCGCTCTGCGACCAGACGCCGGATGAACCGCACCGAGGTATTGAGCCGCTCGGCCGCTTCCTGGACGGTGAGAAGTCGCTTCATGCCGCCCTCCCTCGATCGGCTGCCGACGTTGCCGAAAGATCTTGCAAGGTGCGTCCTTCGGCTCTGGCCTGTAGCCGTTGCATGGCCGCGCGCCAGCGCTGGCGCTCGGCGACGGCCCGCAGGAGGCGTACGGCGAGCGGTGGGACGTCCCGCTCGTTGCGGGAGACCGGGCGCCAGGTGTAGCGGTGCGGGTCGGCCGCCTCCTCCTCCGACAGCCCGAGGGCTTCCAGCACCCAGGCCCGCCGGTCTTGCCGGTGCTCGGCGAGGGTCTTGTTCGACCACTTGCGCGACACCAGCACGCGGCGGCCCGCATAGCCCAGGTGCTCGGGCTTGTGCGCCTTGCCCCTGCAGCAGCCGGGGCGCATCCCGGCGCGGGCGTTTTTGGGCTGGATGCCGTAGCGCAGCCAGTTGGGGCAGCTCGGCGAGCACGGCTCGTACCGCAGTGCCTCGACCAGCCTTGCGGCGTGCTCGGCCTGGGCCGGGTCGGCCGGGTCGGCGGCGTCGCCGATGGACTTTGTCAGGTACTTGGACAGGTAGCGGATGCACTGGTCGGCATCTTTGGACCCGGCGAGCACGCCTTGGACATCCATCTGCGGGCCGAAGCGGATCACGTGCAGCGGCTTGGCGTTCGGGTCGGCGTCGAGCGCATCCAGGGCCTGGTCCCAGGTGGGCAGTACCTCGCCGGTGTCCGGATCGACGTAGCCGGCCTTCTCGTCCCAGATGGGCAGGTGGTCGCCGTCGTAGACGACCCGGTCGGCCGCAGGCCACCAGACCTGGTGATAGGTGGCCGCGGCGATCTGCCGGATCTCCGCCCGAGGCAGGGTGCCCCGGATGGCCATGTGCAGGTGCGGGGCAAGCCGCCGCTGCGGCTCGACGGTGGCGAAGTACTGCACGTCGTACCCGGCCACCCGGCGCAGGTTCTGCACGAACCGGTCGATCAACTTGGAAAAGTGCAGCGCGTCCCGGGCAGCCCGCGCATAGTCGTACTCCTCCGGATCGACCGGGACGCCGTCGCGGACCCGGCCGTAGGAGGGGAGGGTGAGGGTGATGAACATCGACGGCCGGTAGACCTTGCCGTCCGGCGCGGTGAACGTCCGGCCCAGCGTGGTGCTGGCCCGCTTGCGCTTGGGCAGGTCCGGGGCGTCCTGGCGGCGCCGGGTCGAACGGGTGCGCTTCGGCACCGACCGGCCTAGGACGTTGCCGCGCAGGCCCGCGGCGTTGATTTCGGCATCCAGGTCGGTGATCGCGCCGTCGAAGTCCTCGGTGGGCTCGCCCGCCGCCTGGGCCGCATCCCGCCAGGCCTGCAGGTCGGCCCGCAGCTCGACCAGGTGCCGCTGATGCTCGCTGGGCTGATTCGGGGTGATGACCGGTTCGGTCTCCAGGTGCCAGCCCTCGCGGCACTGGGCCATGCGAAGCTGCCGGTTGCGCTTCGCGCACGGCGGGCACACGGTCTCCAGGGTCGCCCCGCAGGGGACGTCGATGATCTCGGAGGCTCCGGTGTGGGTGTCGATGCGCCGCATCGGCACCGGCCGGATGCACACCCCGTAGTCGATGGCGATGTGCTCGACGACCTCCCGGGCCAGCGGCATCGCCTGCCGTACCGACCGTGGCACCTGCAGGGTCATCGGCCCTCACCCCCACCCGCGGCGTAGGCGACCATGGCGCGGATGTCGGCGTCGGAGACGTAGGCGGCGCGCACCCGGATCGGGTCAGGGCTGGACTCCAGCCGCACATACCCCACGCCGGCCCCGCGCTCGGGGATGGGTGAGATGTGGTCGGCCAGCGCGCCCCGGTCGCGGGCACCCTCGCCGAGCACCATGTCCACCTGTTCTGACTCATCCAGCCGCAGGGCGATCTTGTCGGGGAACAGGTTGCGGATGCTCATGACCTCCTTGCGCGGGTCCTGCAGCGCGGCCAGCACGCCGACGCCGACGGCGCGGCCCTGGGTGGTGAGCGTGGCCAGGGCGGCGATGGTGCGGGCGCGAAGGTGCTTGTCGGACTGGTAGGCGGTCAGGAACGCGACCTCATCGACGATCACCAAGATGAACGGGTCGGCGGCGGTCGGCTCGTGCACGCGGCGGACCCCGGCGCAGCGGTCGGCGCGCTGTTGCATCACCGCCACCGCGGCCTCAAGCAGGTCGGCGCAATCGGCCGGGTCGGCCGCATAGCGGTCGAACAGCTCCCGGCCGTAGGACAGCTCCATGCGCTTTGGATCGAGCGCCCAGATCTGCACCAGGCCTGATCGCATCGCGGGCAGCAGGCCACGGATCACCGACCACAGGTAGGAGCCCTTGCCCGAGCCGGTCGCACCCGCGATCAGCACGTGCGTGCCGTGCACCTTCAGCCGGTAGGGGGTGCCGTCCTCGCAGATACCGATCTCCACCGGCCCCACCGAGGCGGTGCCGGGGATGGGTATGGCGGGCAGCGGAACCGCCAGCGGGTCCCGGTGCGGGAAGGTCAGGCGGAGCCGACCGGCCCGGGCAACCGACACCCGGCAGCCTGCCGCGCCGAAGCCGTGGGCCAGATGGTTGGCGCGGTCGGCCCAGTCCTTGACCGCTTGGCCGTGCAGCATCCTGACGGTGACATGGTCGGCCCAGTCGTCGCAGCGGACCTTCAGCAGCGCGGGCAGGTAGTCGCGGCCGCGCAGGTGCCGCCCCAGACCGGAGACGACCATTACCGGCTGCCAGTGCCGCCGGTAGACCCACACCCAGCGCCACCAGGCCAGCAGCCGCCAGCCGACCAACCGCGCGAACGAGGAGCGGTGCAGGGTCGCCCACGCGGTCAGCGCCGAGGTGGTCATGCAGACGGCGGCGACGGTGACATGCCAGCCATACAGCCAGCAGGCCGCGACCGGTGTCGCCGCCACGGCCAGGGCGACCGGGTGCCGCCACACCAGGCGGGCAAGGCCCGCGACGAGCCGGTACAGCCAGATCGCCAGGGTGATGCTGACAGGGGTGTTCATGACGGCCGGGCGGAAGACCACGGCCGTGTCTGGGGTGGTGGAGACGAGGTTGCGGGCCTCGTCGCCAGGCAGTTTCTTGAACATTAAGCTTGGTGTCCTCTCAGCACCGGCGTGTATGAGAGATCCAGGGGCCGCTGGAATGGCAGTTCCAGCGGCCCCGCCTTTTGTCAGGCCGCGCGGTCGGTGACCTGGGCGTGTTCGGCGTGCATGAGCTCGCAGCCAGCCAGGTGCCGCGCCGCAGCGCCGAAGACCTGCCGCACGATGTCGAGGTCCTTGGCGGCGACCGGCCCGCTCCGCGTTGTCGAGACCGTCACATCCGCCTCGTCGGGCTCCAGGGCCAGGTGCGGCCGTCCGGAATCGAGCACCCAGGCACGCGCTCGGATCATGGAGCCGCAGAGCGACATTCGGACACGGGAACGCTCGCCGGGGTCGATCGACATCGAAAGGTACGTGTACGGCTGCTCGGTCACGCCGCGGCCTCCTTGCTGTTCCCTGCCTTGGCATGAGCGCGAGGAGCGCGCATCTCCCGAGCCCGGATGGAGTAGGCGAGCCTTCCGGACCCGTTGACGTACGGAGTCACGGTCAGCCCGTCGAACTCGACCGGCGTGAACGGCACGCCTGCCACCGGGGCTGGTAGCACTGGCTGAGCCGGAGCGAGGATCTTGACGGCTACGGTCTTCTGGGCCGCCTTCAGCGACGGATCGGCGTCCATTACGGCGATCTGCCAGACGAGTTCGCCAGTCTGCTTGTCCCGCGCCTGGACGAAGCGGCCGTTGCTCGACGCCTCGAAATCCTTGACCGGCTCGACCTCACCCACGGCGTAGCAGCCGTACGGGAAGATCTGGTCGAAGCTGATCGGAATGGGTCCCCGAAGAGCCATGGTCACCACCTCTGTTTGTCTAGTCAGCCAACTTGACTGACCAAGTTGCTCTCCATTTAGCACTGAACCCACTTGGCTAGTCAAGTAGCCCAAGTGGGTTCAGGCAGGAAAGTTTGGATTACTTGATCGGGTAGGCATCCTCAAGCTCGTGGCGATCGCCAGGAAGCACCGTCTCCACGACGACCCACGGCTTGCCGGTCGCCTCACGGGCGACGGCGTAGACGGCCAGCAGGGCGGCAGAGGGCTTGACGCCGAGGAGCTTGCACTCCTCCCGAGTGGGGTTGCGGGCGGTCACGTGCTCGACGATGTGGTCCAGCTGGATACCGGCCGCGGCTTCTACGTAGCGCCGCACCCCCTGCTTGAGATCGTCGGTTCCTGTCAGCGGGGTACCTTCGGCCACGTCGGCTGGTACCCAGGTGGAGGAAATCTCAGATGCTTCGTCATCGCGCGTGACGAGGATCTTACGAAGAACGACTGGTGACTTGGGCTCGATGTTGAGGTAGGCCGCGATGCGGTTGGGTGCCGGCACCGGCCCCGCCGATAGCAGCGAGCTTTCGACCTGAGCCTCTTTGCGGTCGAGCAGCTCCCGGCCCATACGAGTCTGCTGCCCGGAGGCGATGGCAGGACGGCCGCGCACGAAACGACCCTTGCCCTGATGGGTGACGATCCATCCCTGATCGCGGAGCACGCCAAGCGCCTTGACCACCGTGGGCCGCGCCATGCCGAACTCCGCCATGAGCTGGTGCTCGCTCGGCAGCGGCGAGCCGGGCGGATACTCACCTGAC
>Ga0310834_101833_pt1 | contig 11447 bp, 9 predicted proteins | sample SM_ome_2_FD_201314 | JGI IMG/M metagenome (GOLD analysis project Ga0310834, IMG submission 201314) | Sorghum-adapted microbial communities enriched on stacked mutant (SM) sorghum from Joint BioEnergy Institute, Emeryville, California... ... | reverse complement strand
GGCTTAATGTTTGAGTTAACAGGATGCGGGGCGTGCGATGCGAACTGCCCTGTCCAATAACTGATCAAGAAATCGCACAGTTAAGCGAAATAAAAAAGCGGCCGCTTCTGTAATCTTAGTGATTACAGTATACGACCGCCCCTAGATCATGTCAACTGGCGGCGCGACCATCGCCTCGGCCGCCGCCCGTTCCGCCAAATCGGCCACCGTATATCGGCTCAAGGTCACTTTCAGGCTCAGATCCATTTCCTTCGTCAATTCCCGAAACGCCGCCTTCATGCCCTTCCCGAATGGATGCGAACCCGTCGTTTCCTGAATGCCGTAGTAGAGCGGATCGCCCACCTGCAAGGTGGCGTACACCTCCGCCAGCGTCAACCTGCGGGGATCCTTCTTCAGCCGGTATCCGCCGTCACGGCCTTCCCGGGTCTCGAGAATGCCTTCCTTCGCGAGCACCGCCAAGATCCGCCGCAGCAGGGTGGCCTCAGAGTGAAGATGCTCCGCCAATTCCGCGCTCGGACAAGTATGCGGTTGTTCTTTCGATAAGATGACGAGAGCTTGCAGCGCCAAACCGAACCATTTCGGATGATAGTTCCCGATGCATCTGTCCGGACTCATTTCCGCGCTCCCTTATCCATCTTGATGATTGGAACCGCCTCAAGACGTATTATCCAGCATTGTAACACGAAAACCGGAAACCCGCCATGCTTGGTCACGGCATTCCGCGAATTCCCGGTATCGCCGCTGATCCTTACTGCGGTCTCTTCATGGTGAGGCTGACGCGTCCTTTCTTCGGATCGACGCCGATGACCCATACGGTAACGGTATCGCCGACAGCCACGACTTCGGTCGGATGCTTGACGTACCGGTCGCTGAGCTGGGAAATATGGACGAGTCCGTCGTTCTTGATTCCAATGTCGACGAATGCGCCGAAGTCGACGACATTGCGCACCGTGCCCTGCAGTTCCATGCCGGGCTTAATATCTTCGATGTCGAGCACGTCCGTGTGGAAAATGGGCGGCGGCAGCTCTTCGCGGGGATCGCGTCCCGGGCGCATCAGGCTGTCCACAATATCGCGCAGCGTCGGCACGCCGACCCGCAGCTTCTCCGCCGTCTCTTCGATCCGGACTTCGGAGAGCGCCGCTCGCAGCCGGTCCGTTCCGATGTCCTCCGGCCGGAACCCGAGTTCCTCCACCAGCTTGCGGGCCGCGCCGTAAGACTCCGGGTGGATCGGCGTCCGGTCGAGCGGCTCGTCACTGTCCGGAATCCGCAAGAACCCGACGGCTTGCTCGAACGTCTTCGCTCCCAGCCGGGGCACCTTCTGCAACTGCGCGCGATTCGTGAACTTGCCGATCTCTTCCCGGTATTTCACGATGTTCCGCGCGAGGGCGGCATTGATGCCCGACACATAGGACAGCAGAGACGGCGAAGCCGTGTTCACGTCGACCCCGACATGGTTGACGGCCGACTCCACGACGGCGGTCAGGCTCTCGCCCAGCCGCTTCTGCGACACGTCATGCTGATATTGGCCGACTCCGATCGCCTTCGGCTCGATCTTGACCAGCTCGGCGAGCGGGTCCTGCAGACGCCGGGCGATCGAGGCGGCGCTGCGCTCCGCAACGTCCAGATCGGGAAATTCTTCCTGCGCAAGCTTGGAGGCCGAATAGACGCTGGCCCCGGCTTCGCTGACAATCAAATACTGCAGCCCCCGCTCGGGCATCGACTTGATGACGCCGGCGACGAATTGCTCCGTCTCGCGGGAGGCGGTCCCGTTGCCGATGACGATCAGATGGACGCCGTGTTCGGCGATGATCCGCTTGAAGATCGCTTCGGCTTCCGCCTTCTTGTTATGAGGGGGCGTCGGATACGTCACCGCCACCTCCAGCAGTTTGCCGGTCTCGTCGACGACCGCCAGCTTGCATCCCGTGCGGTAAGCCGGGTCGACGCCGAGCACGACGCGCCCTTTGACCGGCGGCTGCAGCAGCAGGTTGCGCAAGTTCTCGGAGAAGATGCCAATCGCGTGCTCCTCCGCCTTCTCGGTCAGTTCGCCCCGCAGTTCCCGCTCGATGGAAGGGGCGATGAGGCGCTTGTACGCGTCCTCGGCCGCCGCGGCCAGTATGTCCCGGCTGACGGACGGACCGCGAAGAACCCGGCGATGCAATTCCGCCACCACGCGGTCCGCCGGAACCTCGACGGAGACGCCGAGCACCTCTTCCCTCTCCCCGCGGTTGATCGCCAGGATGCGGTGGGGCGGCAGCCGCTTCACCGGTTCGTTGTACTGGTAGTACATTTCGTAGACGGATTCGGCTCCCGGATCTTTCGCCTTGCTGTGCAGCACGCCGTGGTCCCATGTGAACCGGCGGACCCAGCGACGGATGTCCGGATCGTCCGCCCACATCTCGGCCACAATATCCATAGCGCCCTGGATGGCCTCTTCCGCCGTCCCGACACCCTTGTCCCCGTCAACGAACCGAGCCGCCTCCGCCAACGGATCTCCTTGCCGCGGCTGGGACAGCAGCCACGCCGCCAGCGGCTCCAAGCCGCGCTCCTTGGCGACGCTGGCCCGCGTCTTGCGCTTCTGGCGGAACGGCCGGTACAAGTCTTCGACCTCTTGAAGCTTGACGGCCTTGCGGATCGCTTCCTGAAGCTCCGGCGTCAGCTTGTCCTGCTCGGCGATCAGCCGAATGACTTCCGCCTTGCGATCCTCCAGACCCTTCAAATAGTTGCGCCGTTCCTCGATGGCCCGAAGCTGGTTCTCGTCCAGCTCTCCGGTCATCTCCTTGCGGTAGCGGGCGATGAACGGAATCGTGTTCCCTTCGTCCAGAAGCGCCGCCACGGTACGGACCTGCCCTGCGCCCAGAGACAGCTCCGCAGCGATCTGCCGGATCATCCGTTCGGAAGCTTCGCGTTCCGCCGGATCCGCTGTTGCCGTCATGTGTGTGCCCCCTCCGATTTTCTTTCCCTATTATGCAAGCAGGGAGGCGTGCAAATCAAGGAAGGGTCGTTCGGCGAACGTACTCGCCGGGCGTGACGCCGACGATCCGTCTGAAAGCCGGTGCAGGTGGCTCTGATCGGTGAATCCAAGCTCCGCGGCCGTCTCGCGGATGGAGCATCCCCGGACGAGCATGCGCTGCGCTTTGCGAATCTTCTCCCGAATCGCGTATTGGTGGGGAGCCGATTCCGTGGCTTCCCGGAACAGGCGGACCAGAGGGGACGGACTGATGCGGGCGGCCGACCTGCGGCTGACCGACGGCGAGATCGCGGCGCTCGACCGGTTGACGCGGCCCGAGGCGCTCTATCCCAACTGGTACGAAGCCAAGACGCTGGACGCTCTGACCGCCGATGCCCTGCAATGATCAACCCCCGGGCGACTTCCGCCGCTCGCCCGCAGATGCCGGCGTCACGGGTCGTCCGGAGAGGCTGCGCCGCCGTCCGCTTCCGGCTGCTGCCACAGCGCGATCCGCAGCAGCATCGCGTGCTCGAAGCGCTTGGGGTCGTATCCGGTAAGCGAAGCGATCTGCTCCAGCCGGTAGAGCATCGTATTGCGGTGAATCCCCAGCGATTCGGCGGCCCTCGCGATCGACAGATTCGCGGCGCAGTAATGGCGAATCGTCTCCGCCATCTTGGGATTCCAGACGGGAGCCAGCTTCTGCCACAGCCGCTCGCCATGCTCTCGGGGAATCAGGCTGGCGAGCGCCCTGGCTTCGATGTCGTCGAAACGCACGACGCCCGTTCGCTCCGCGCCGGCGAACCGCAGCGCCATGTCCGCTTCCTCGAAGCTGGCGCGAATCGCCGCAAGGGAGGCGGCCCGGTTGCCGACGGCGATGCAGCCGATTATCCCCTCGGCCTCCATCCATTCGGACAACCGCCGCAGCGATCGTTCCGAGCTGTCGGCGTCCGCTCCCGTCAGCACCAGAACGAACCGCTGCGGTCCGTCGTTGCCGAGAATGGCCCGATCGCCGCCAACCGCTTCGCACATCGCCGACAGCAGGCTCTCCCGGCTCCGGACGGAATCGGAGAGCGAGCAAGCGACAACGGCCGCCGCAAAGGGCGGTTCCCACGGCAATTGCAGCGATTGCAGCCGCCGAACCATCCCGTCCGCGTCTCTCGCGGCTTCGCCGCGGTGCAGCAGCGCCTCCAGGACGAGGTCGATCTCTTGTTGCCTCCGCTCGGCCTGCCGCTTCCATTCCGATTGACGGATCATCAGCTCGGTGGTCATTTTCAGCAATTGTCCCATCGGCTCCACTTCTTGCGGCCGGCCTGTAATTCCGATCGCCCCGATCGTGCGATGTCCGAAGCGGATCGGGATGTTCACGCCCGTCTGCGCGCCCGCGTACTGCGCTGCGTTGGATTCGTCGACCGTAATCGTCTCGTTCCGGCGAACCGCTTCGGCCGCAGCTTCATGGCGGGTGCCGACGCGAGCCGGGTCGCCGCTGGCCATGATGTTGCCGGAAGCGTCCATGATATTGATGTTGCAGCCAACGCGTTCCATCGTCTCTCTCACGATCTCTTCCGCCAAATCCGGGGTCAGCAGCATGTTGTTCTCTCCTTCTGAACATCCGATTCGTATTGTGCTGAATGCATGATGATTTCATATTATACAGCATATATTTTATGCATCTTATATGAAGAATTGGAAAGGAGGCTAAGCTATAATAAAGGGTAGATCGCCGCCTGCAAGAAGCGGCTGGCAGGAGGGATGAGCGGTGCGAATCTTGATCGCTCCGGATTCATATAAAGGAAGTCTGACCGCCGCCGAAGCGGCGGACACGATGGCCGATGCCGTGCTGGCCGAACTTCCCGATGCGGAAGTTCGCCGCATTCCGCTGGCGGACGGCGGCGAGGGAACCGTCGATGCGCTGGTTGCGGCTTGCGGCGGACGGATCGTGCCGATCGAAGTGACCGGACCGTTGGGCGAGCGAGTGAACGCTTATTACGGCGTCATCGGAGAGACGACGGCGGTGGTCGAGGCGGCCGGCACGTGCGGATTGACGATGGTGCCGCCGGAGCGGAGGAATCCGCTGCTCACCACGTCCCGAGGGCTGGGCGAGGCCATCCGGGCCGCGCTGGACCAGGGCCGCTCTCGCATCATCGTCGGCTTGGGCGGCAGCGCGGTCAACGACGGCGGCATCGGTATGCTGGCGGCGCTCGGAGCCGTCTTCCGGGATCGGTCGGGACAGGCGCTGCCGGGATACGGACGCGATTTGCCGCTGCTGGACCGGATCGACTTGAGCGGTCTGGACGCGCGCCTGGAGCATTGCCGGCTGACGGTGGCCTGCGATGTGCGCAACCCGCTCGTCGGCGAAGAAGGCGCAACGCACGTGTACGGTCCGCAGAAGGGAGCTTCGCCGGAGATGTGCGGAATGCTCGACGAGGCAATGGCGGCGTACGCCGCCAGGCTGGAAGCCTGTCTTGCGGACTTGCGCACGGGCGCGGACGCCGGCAGAACACCGCTTCGCGATACGCCCGGCGCCGGCGCTGCCGGCGGTCTGGGCTTCGCCTTGCTTGCCCTGGGCGCTTCGCTTGTGCCGGGCGCGCAGCTGATCGAGGAGCAGACCGGCCTCAAGGAGGCGATGCGCGCGGCGGACTGGGTGTTGACCGGCGAAGGGCGAAGCGACGGACAGACCTTGTACGGCAAGCTTCCGCTGCACGTTGCCCGCTTGGCCCGCGAAGAGAACACCCAAGCGGTGCTCATCTCCGGCAGCCTGGGCCCCGGAAGCGAGCGGCTGTTGAACGAGTTCGCCGGATGCTTCTCGATCGTGGAACAGCCCGGCACGTTGCAGGAATGCATGGCGCAGGCCGCGCCGTTGCTCTATCGATGCACGCGCAGCGTCGCGCGCATCATCGGGCGGGCGGCCGGCCGGTGAGCCGGCGGCGCCCCGGTCGGTGTTCGCCGCTCCGCCGAATCATCGATCCGCCGCGCCGCCAGGTGTGACGGCAAGCCGAACAGGGCCGGCATTCACCGGCCCTGCATATGCCAGGCAGCACATCTCCGGCTCCGGCCCGCCTCGGGCCGGAGCGCCCTCGGCGGCTAAGCCCGCGGCGTATTGCCGCCGGCGGCGCCGCTTCTTTCGCGCTCGCGCGCTTCCTCCAGTTCCTCCTCCCAGGTCAGCGACTGATAATCGGCCGCCTTGTCCGATGTCCGGAACCATTGCAGGAAATCTTCCCACAACGCCACCGGCCAGTCCCCGTCGATATCGGCCGTCGTATATGTGCCTTCCGCCAGCCGCTCGAAGCCGAAAATGTCCCGAACCTGCGACTTCTCCGCCAGCACGACGACGTGTTCCGCCAGATGCGGCGGTATGAACAGCACGCCCATCGGCGTCGCCATGACCACATCGCCCGGCAGGCAGATCGCGTTGCCGATGCGGCAAGGCACGTTCATGCCCAGCATCGTCACCTGGCGGATCGGGGTCGGATCGATGCCGCGGTGGTACACGTTCACGTTGGTGATCTTCTCCACTTGCTGCACGTCGCGCATGCCGCCCCACACGACGGCCCCGCCCCGCTTCGTCCGGGCGGAAATGGCGGTCGTCAGGTTGCCGCCGACGAATGTGCCTTTATACACTTTGTCGAACATGTCCACGACCACCACGTCGTCCTCGACCAGGCTGTCGATGACCCATTGGTTGAAGAAGCCTTTACGATGTTCCTCTTCCTGCCCGTACTTCAGCAGCGTGTCGTTCAGGTCGGGACGCTCCGGGGCGAATACCGCCGTCACCGCCCGTCCGACGACCGTCATATTCGGATGAACGCACTGAAAGCCGCCTTGGAACTGAAAATCGTATCCGCTGCGCCAGATCGGGCTCCAGGCTTCCTCAAGCGTAAGCCGGCGCATCCGGCGCAGAATGTCGTCCGGCACTCTGGGGCGTCCGTTGGGGAACCGCTCCCCTGTCCACAGCGGCGTGATCTGGATAATGTCTTCGGGATTATCGTATTTCAACGGCTGTCGCCTTCCTTCCCTCGGCTGGTAAACTTCAGCTCCACTGCCGGTCGTTCGACCAGTAGCGGTTCCACTCGTCCGTCGGCTCCCACAGTCCCGGAATTTCGGGGTGCAGATGCTGCGCGATCACTTCGTCGTTCAGGTCCTCGATCCCCAGCCCCGGCGCGTCCGGAACCTGGATATAACCGTCCTGGACAAGCGGTTTGGGCAGCTTGCCGATAATCAGGTCGTCCCACCACGGCACATCGCACGAATGGAACTCAAGCGCAAGGAAATGCTCCGTCGCCGCCGCCGCGTGCACGCCCGCCAGGCAGCCGATCGGGGTCTCCGCCATATGGATGGCCATCGCCACGCCGTACTCGCTCGCCATGTCGCCGATTTTTTTCGTCTCCAGAATGCCGCCGGCCGTCAGCACGTCGGGATGGGCGACCGAGATGCCGCCTGAAGCCATGAGCGGTTCGAAGTTCTCTTTCAGGTAGATGTCCTCGCCCGTGCAGATCGGCGTCGTCACGGAACGCGCGAGCCGCACGTACTGTTCCGTGTATTGCCAGGGAATCATATCTTCCATCCAGGCCAGATTGAACTTCTCGATCCGCCGTCCCAGCTTGATGCAGTCCTCGACCCCGATATGGCCGAAATGGTCGATGGCCAGCGGAATTTCACAGCCGATGACCGCCCGGACTTCCGCCACATATTGCTCCAGCAGATCCAGTCCTTTCTCCGTCACATGAAGACCGGTGAACGGATGGGGGGTATTGGTGAGCTCATAATGCCGGCGTCTCTCTTCATCGGTCAGCGGCGTGTAGAAGCGGTTGCGCCACTTCTCCGACAACGTCCGCATCTCCTCGACGAATCCGGGCGGACCGCTGATCGTGCCGGGCACGTCCGCGATCTGGTTGATGCCCAGGTCCATTTTCAGGAACGTGAATCCTCTCTCCATCCGCTTCTTCAGCGCTTCGCCCATGGCGGTGCCGGTGTCTTTGCCGTCCACGTCGGTGTCGCAATACATGCGGATGCGGTCGCGGAACTTGCCGCCCAGCATCTGGTAGACCGGCACGCCGTACGCTTTGCCGGCCAGATCCCAGAGCGCGACCTCCAGCCCGCTGACGCCTCCCCCTTGCCGGCCGTGACCGCCGAACTGCTTAATGCGCCGGAACAGCCGGTCGACGTTGCACGGGTTTTCTCCGATCAGCCGGCTCTTCAGCATCAGCGCGTACAGCTTCTCGGCGTTGTCGCGCACTTCGCCGAATCCGACCAGCCCTTGGTTCGTATAAACTTTAATCAGGCTGCAATGCGTCGGAATGCCGACAATGTCGGCAAAACGGATATCCGTAATGCGCAGCTCCGACGGCCGCGAATATGTGCTCACATGTGCCAGCGTGTGTTCGTAATCCTCTTGCGCGCGCAAAGGTGAACGCCTCCTCCAAATGTGTTCAAATCATCGTGCCGGTTGCGATCATGCCGGTTGCCGGTTGTCGGCCCGCGGCGCTACAACAGCATGCTGGCCCCGTCCATCCGGATCGCCGTCCCCGTCATGAAGTCCGACGCGTCGGAGCTTAGGTAGCAGACCAGCTTCCCGACATCTTCCGGCAAGCCGATTCGTCCCATCGGGAACTTGCGCAGCAGTACGTCCCGCGGTTTGGTGACGACGTCCCCATTCACTTCGTCCGGAATAATGTCGCGGGGCTTGCCGCTCTTCTTCCCTACATCCACCGCGCCCGGTTCGACCGCATTCACCGTAATGTGATACTTCGCCAGTTCCAGCGCGCTCTCCCGGCACAGCATCCGCATGCCGCCCTTGGTCATGGCGTACACCGGATCGAAATCGGTCGGCCGCTTGCTGTGCACCGACGAGATGAACACGATTCGCCCCTTGCCTCTGGCCTTCATCGAAGGAATGACGGCTTGCATGCATTGCCAGTATCCCTTCAGATTCACATGCATGAGGCGATCGTAGGCGGTCTCGTCGTACTCGAACAGTTCGATGTTCAATTGCTGAGCCGCATTGTTGACCAGAATGTCGATCCCGCCGAATCGTTCGATGACTTGAGCGGCCATTCGCTCAATCTCCGACTTCCGGGACACGTCGGCCTGCACCAGCATGCATTCTCCGCCCAGCGCCCGGATGCGGGCCTCCGTATCTTTGGCGCCGGCGTCGCTCGTGTTATAATGAACGGCAACCTTGGCCCCGCATGCGGCAAGCTCGACCGCAACGCCTTTGCCGATGCCGGTGCCGGCCCCGGTGACGAGGGCAACCCTGCCGGTCAAATCCGTCGTCATCGCCTGTCCGCCTCCTCCTGGCGCTGCGAATCGCGCTTCATTTTATGGTCGAGATAATGAAGCACGAAACCGCCGTCCAGCCGAATATCCGCGCCGTTGATGTAGCGGGCTTTGTTTGACGCAAGAAACAGCGCGCACGCGGCGAGGTCCTCGCAGCTGCCCAGCTGCGCGCCGGGCACTTTGAACCGGTAATGCTGATACAGCGCAGATACGTCGCTGCGGAACCGCTCGTCGTCGCCCTCCACCGGCCCCATCTCGATCGTGTTGACGCGGACCCCGCTGCGGCCGAGCGTCAATGCCGCTTCCTTGGCCAGCATTTTGAGGGCGCCTTGCGATACGCTGAAGGCGAAGGACGAGCCGGTCGGTTTCTCGGCATGAATGGAGCCGACAAACAGGATGCTGCCGGCACCGGCTTCCGCCATCTGCCGGCCGACCGCCTGGGTGCAGACGAACGCCGACTTGGCGTGTGTGTCCAATAGATGAAGAAATAACGCCTCGTCGCCGTCTTCCACCCGAATCGGCTCGATCCGCCTGCGGTTATGGATGAGCACGGTGACCGGACCCAGCGTATCCCGCGCTTCCCGCAGCAGGGCGTCAACCGCCTGTACGCTGCACAGATCCGGATCCGCCGCCATCGCCCGAACACCGGCCGACCTGCAGCAGGCCAGCGACGCCTGCATCCGCTCGCCGTCCGGATTTCCGCATAAAATGAAATTCGCGCCCGTCTCTTGCGCGAACGCGCGAACGAGCGCCTCGCCCGAATCGCTGTCCGCGTCCGTAATCATGACGGTTCCTGTCATCGGCATCCCCCTTCGGGCCAGCTATTAGGTGATGAACACGTTCATCTTAGAATAGGCGGCAGAAGGGAACAATGAATGGATTTTTAGATTTGTTCGGTTTTTTTTAGACGTTTGCACAAGCCGTCCCAACTACTAAAAAATCCGGAACAAATCCAAAAATCGCTTCCTGTTCATCCGGTATCGGCTGGCTTAACATAGGGGGCGTAACGTTACACTGAAAGCATTTTCAAAACTTCCTTCAAGGGGGAAACGTCCATGCGTCAACGAATGAACCGCAAGTCCATCGGCATGCTGATCGCCGCGCTGTTGCTCGTGTTCATGGCAGCATGCGGAAAGTCCGGCAACGATTCCGCGCCGCAGCAGCCGGATAACAGCCAGGCTCCAGCCTCCAGCGCGCCGCCGGCATCCAGCCAGCCGGCGGAAGAAGTCAAGCTGAAGTTCCTGTACACCTGGCCGGAATTTGAGACGACAATGAAGAAGACGATCTCGATGTTCGAAGAATCGCATCCGAACATCAAAGTCGAAGTCAATGTCACGCCGTGGGACAAGATCAAGGATCAGCTTCAGGTCGCCTTCGCCAGCGGTGAAGCGCCCGATGTCACCTTCATGTGGCCCAAGGATATGTCCATCTACATCGGACAAGGCGTGGCCATGGACCTGACGCCTTACTTCGATCAGGAATGGAAGGACAGCTTTATCGACCCGGTCATTCTGGAAGCGGGCATCTATGACGGCAAGGTGTACAACCTCCCGTTCCGCGGCAGCACGACGTTCATCGCCTACAACAAGGACATGTTCGATGCCAACGGCTGGACGGAGCCGGCCAATCTCGAAGAACTGGAACAGCTGATGGACAAGATGCTGGCCAAGGGCATCACGCCGTTCGCGATCGCCGGCAACCCGAACGGCTTCCAGATCGAGAAGATGAACCAATACTTCGTCGGTTACAACCTGATGAAAGACGGCATCCTGACCGACCCTGAATACGTGAAAGCCCGCAAGGTCGACATCAAGGGGCCGTATGCCGAAGCCTTCAAGAAGTCGAAAGAATGGTACAAGAAAGGGTATTACGGCAAGAGTCCGCTCGGCGTAAGCCGCGAACAGGCGCAAGCGCTGTTCTACACGGGCAAGAGCGCCATGATCTTGCTGAACAACAATGAATTGACCGCGATGCGCGATGGCGTAGCCGGCAAATTCAAAATGCAGTTCATGGTCATTCCCGCTCCGGAAGGCGCGCAAGACTTCTTCCTGCCCGGCGGTTTCGACGGCTTCATGGTGAACGCCAATACCAAAAACCCGGACGCTTCGATCGAGCTGATGAAATTCCTGAACTCCGAAGCCGTGCAGAACCTGTGGGCCGAAGAGACGCTTTCCGTCATGACGCGCAAAGGCGTGACGTATAACGATCCGGACATGAATACGTTCGC
>Ga0310834_101832_pt1 | contig 11450 bp, 9 predicted proteins | sample SM_ome_2_FD_201314 | JGI IMG/M metagenome (GOLD analysis project Ga0310834, IMG submission 201314) | Sorghum-adapted microbial communities enriched on stacked mutant (SM) sorghum from Joint BioEnergy Institute, Emeryville, California... ... | reverse complement strand
ACTGCACCATGCCAGCGTTGACGAACAACAGGTTCGGATCATCAATCGCCGGCAGCGGAGCCGACGGCACCACGGCATGACCATTCGCCTCGAAATGCGCCAGGAAACGCCGCTTGATCTCCGCCGTTCTCATTTGCTGCCTTCCTCCGGAAACAGTTCACGGTCGCCGGTCCGCGGGTCGGCCCGCACCTCGGCGAACTGGTCGTCGAACGCCACGCCCTCGGCGAACGCCTGGTAGATCTGCTGCTCGCGCTCGGCCATGCCCTCGCGGACGTCGTCCGCGAAGTCCCGCAGCGCCTGGATCAGGCCGCTGGCCGACTCGGACAGCGAGCTGGCGATGCCGCCGGGGGTGTATGCCTGGGCCGCCCGGGTGACCTTCCGGACGACCAGCGCCCCGACGGCGAGCCCGATGCCCAACCAGAGCAGTCGCTTCATGGCCTCATCCTCTCTCCGGACCGGGACGCCACCGGCGGCGGGGCCGGGATGCCGGACGGCCGGCGCCACCGGACCGGTCAGCCGGTCCGAGCCCGGTCGGTGGCCGCACACCGGGTCGCCGTGCGTGCCACTCCCGGGCCACGCGCACCACGCGGGGCGCGCCCGCGAACGCGGTCACCGCCCGCCGCGCCGACGGCCGGCCCGGCGCTGCTCCTTCAACGCGGCCCGCACCTCGCGCTCCTCCTCGGCGTGCCGGCGCGCGGCGGCGGCCTTGCGCACGCCGTAGCCGAAGGCCGCCACCTTCACCAGGGGGTTCGCCGCGGCGGCGGAGACCACGGTGGCCAGGTTCGCGATGTTGGCGGTCACGGTCTGTGCGTGGGCGGTCATCGTGTCGACCTTGGCGAGCTGGCTGTTGACCCCGTCGAGCGTCGTCTGCACCTGGCCCAGCGTGGTGTTCACGTTCTCAATCGTGACATTCATGTTCCCGAGCATCGGCGCCACGCGCTCGTTGAGGTTGTTGATGGCCCGGGTCGCCGCGTCGACCGTGCCACCCAGCCGCCAGATCGCCCTGGCCAGCAGCAACACCAGCAACAGGAACGCCCCGGCCGCGATGAGCGCGGCGATCTGGCCGATCTCTCCGCCGTCCACCCGTGTCCTCCTCCATGCACCGTCTCGACACCGCGCCACCGTCTCACCCGGACACCCGACGCGCGACCGCTCGGCAACCAGACCGGAACGCCCACCGGAGTACCAACCGCCCACCCTACCGTCGGTGACGACCGCGGGTCGCACGACGGGGTCGGGGTGGGAATCCCGGGCCCCGACGCGGGCCACGCCGACAGACCAGAACGGGCCCGGCAGCCGCGCGGCGGGATCCGCAGACCGCGGATCCCGCCGGAAGAGCACAAGGTTACGGCAGGAGTGTCGGCCTCACGACGACGTCGGGGTCGGCAGCAGGTCGCCGAGCGGGTCGGTGAGCAGCGGGTCGGGCTCCACGCCGGTCAGGGACGGATTGGTGCTGGGCCGCGGCCCGGTCCGGTCGTCCGCGATCGCGTTCCGCACCTTGATCGAAACCACGGACCCCTGGCAGCCCTCCCCGTCGGATGCACCGTCACCGCCGGACTCCGGGTCGGTGGTCGGGGGCACCGCCGGCTGATCCGGCAGCTCCAGGGAACAGGTGGGGGGCCGCACCCACAGGTCGAGCGTCAGCTCGTCGCGCCGCCAGCAGCTGTAGTGCTGGTTCTCCACCGGCCGCTCCGGGCAGAGTGCCACCTTCCACGGCTGCCAGCCCTCCCTGGTCAGCGCGGACTCGTAGATCTGGGCCGTCTCCTGCCAGGACCGCTCGGACTCGATCGTCCGCTCCCGGAACCGGCACTCCAGCAGACACCACCGGCTGCCGCTGACCCCGTCCACCACGTCCCGCTTGGCCCACGCCGGCACCGCCAGGGCGTCGAGCGCGGTGAAGACCGGGTCCCGGGTCGCGGCCCGCAGCCCGAGGTACGCCGGCGCCGCGCCGAGCACCAGCAGGCCCGCCAGCAGCAGGGCGATGGTCCGCAGCCGGCGCTCCTCGCGGAGCAGCCGGCGGTGCTCCGTACGGCCGCCCCGGACCGGTTCCCGCTCGCCGGAGGCGGTGTCGGGCCGGTCCGAGACCTCCGACCCGTGCGTCGGCTGCCCGCCGTCGGTTCTCGGCTCGACGCCGGCCGGCCGGATGGCGCCGGTGGACAACCCCGAGTCGGCCGGCGGCGGATCCGGCTGGCCGGGACCGCCGGGCGGTGCCGCCGGCACCCGCGCGGAGGTCTCGGACGGCGGGTCGTCCATCCGGTCGGACGGGGCGGGTCGGGCCGCCGCCCGGGCCACGGCCGGGGCGGACCCACCCTGTGGCGGACGCGGCTCGTCGGAGGGCCGGCCGGGTGAGCCCGGCCGACCGGTTGGCTGCCCCGGGACCGGCCGCGGCCGGTCCGGCATCGCACCCCGATCCGGGGGGGTGCCGCGGCCCGGGGCCGGGGGCGCACCGGCCGGACCGCCGGGGGTAGCCGGGGCGGCGCCCGGCGGGAAACCCGGTGCCCGCGGTCCGGCGAGCCGCGACGCGGGCGGGACCGGCGCGGCGCCGGCCCGGGGGGTGCCGGCGGCCGGCGGGACGTCGGACCGGGTGTCAGACGGACGCGACGCGCTCTCGCCCGGGCTGCCGGGCACGACCGGCACGGCGCCGCTGTGCCGGCCACCGGCGGCCGCGGGCCCGGACGGCCGCCCGGCGGGTGACGGCTCGACGCCGCGCCGGAGCCGTGGCGGCCACCCCGGTGACGTGTTCTCGTCCTCCCCGGTGGCATGGTGGCGGCCGCCACCGTGCCGGGGCCCGGGGCGGGCGAGCTCGCCCGTCCCACCGGCGGCCGGGCGGCCCGGGGCCGGGACCGACGCGCGGGGAGCCGGTCCCACCTCACTGCCCCCGACGCCGAATCCCGCGCCGGTGTCGTCGACGGCGGGCGAGGACCCCGTCGGGCGCAGGGGTGGCCCACCCGGGACGGTGTGCGGTGGCACCGCGGATCCGGGTCGTACGCCCGGTCGGGGCGCGCCGCCCGGGGCGAGCGGGTCGCCGGCACCTCGCGGCGTGGCCGACCCGGGCACCGGCGGTGCGTTGCCGGACGCGGGGACGACGAAGTCGTCGGCCGGCTCCGGGGCACTGTGCCGCCCTCCGGACCGTCCGGGCGTCGGAGTCGACGGCGCCAGGTGCCGTCCCCCGGGGCGCTCCTCCGGTCCGACGCCGGCCGCGCGCGGGGCGGCGGGATCGGTCGACGCCGACCCGGGACGGGGCTGGTGGCCGGTGCCGGGACGGGGCCGCGCGCCGAAGGGCGGCGTGGGCTCGTCCGGCGGACGCCGCTCGGCCGCCGGACGTGGCCAGGGTGCCGGCTCGGGGATGCCGGTGCCCGACAGACCGCGGCCGGGCTCCGGTGCCCCGGGCAGCCGCTCCGGCCGCGCGGCGGGATCCGCGTCGTCCGGGCCGATGGCGCCGCGCCGCTCCTTGGCGGTGCGCAGGTCGGCTATCCAGCCGAGCTCCTCGCCGCTGACCTCCGGCTCACGGGGCGCCTCCTCCGGCCGGCCCCGCCCCCAGCGGTACCCCCTGCCCCGCGGTTCCCGCCGCTCGTCGTGGCCGTCGTCGCCCCGGTCCGAACCGCGCGATCTCACTGGTGTGCCTCCCCCACCGATTCCTCGCCGCTGTCCCCGGCCTGCCGGTTCTCGCCGGGCCCGCCCGCCGCGCGGCCGGCCCCACCCGTCGCCTCTGTCACGAGGTCCGTCGCGACCCGCCCGTTCGCGTCGCGGGTGCGGGCGACCCGGGCCGGACCGGCACCCGCCGCCCGTCCGCCGCCCTCGCGGGCCGGCCCGGCCGGACCGGTCTGGCCGATTGGACCGGTCTGGCCGCGGACGATACGCCGGAGTACCGTCAGCCGCTCCTTCACCGCTCGCTCGGCGCCGTGCCCGGTCGGCTGGTAGTAGTCGACTCCGACCAGGTCGTCCGGCACGTACTGTTGGGCGACCACGCCGCGGTGGTCGTCGTGCGGGTAGCGGTATCCGATCCCGTGCCCGAGCCCTCGGGCCCCCGGATAGTGCGCGTCGCGCAGGGCCCGTGGTACCAGGCCACCCCGTCCGGCGCGGACGTCGGCGATCGCCGCGCCGATCGCCGTGGTCACGGAGTTCGACTTCGGCGCCGTCGCCATGTGGATCACCGCCTGTGCCAGGTTGAGCTGCGCCTCCGGCAGGCCGACGTACTCCACCGCGTGGGCGGCGGCCGTCGCCACACTCAGCGCGCTCGGGTCGGCCATCCCGACATCCTCGCTCGCGAAGATCACAATTCGCCGGGCGATGAACCGTGGGTCCTCCCCCGCCACCAGCATCCGGGCCAGCCAGTGCAGCGCGGCGTCCACGTCGGAGCCCCGCATGCTCTTGATGAATGCGCTGACCACGTCGTAGTGGGTGTCACCGCTGCGGTCGTACCGCACCGCGGCGACGTCCACCGCCTGTTCGGTGGTGGCCAGGTCGATCACCGTGCCGCCCCGGGCCCGCGCGGAGCCGGCCGCCGCCTCCAGGGCGGTCAGCGCCTTGCGTACGTCGCCGCCGGCGAGGCGTACCAGGTGGTCCTCGGCGTCGGGGGCAAGGGTGAGCGCGCCGCCGAGCCCACGCTCGTCGGTGACCGCACGGCGCAGCAGGGTGCGGACCGCGTCGTCGGACAGCGGTTGGAGGGTGAGCAGCACGCACCGGGAGAGCAGCGGCGAGATGACCGAGAAGTACGGGTTCTCGGTGGTGGCCGCCAGCAGCGTCACGGTCCGGTCCTCCACCGCCGCCAGCAGCGAGTCCTGTTGCGTCCTGCTGAACCGGTGCACCTCGTCGATGAAGAGCACGGTCGGCGGGCCGCCGGCGCGGCGCTGTCGCCGGGCCGTCTCGATGACCGCGCGGACGTCCTTGACCCCGGCGGACAGGGCGGACATCGCCACGAAGCGCCGCTGGGTGGCCCGCGCGACCAGGTGGGCGATGGTCGTCTTGCCGCTGCCCGGCGGCCCCCACAGGATCACCGACATCGGCGCCGCACCGGTCACCAACTGCCGTAGCGGGGCGCCCGGCGCCAGGAGGTGATCCTGCCCCACCAGTTCGTCGAGGTGGGTCGGCCGCATCCGGACCGGCAGCGGGGAATCCGGCGTGGGTGCGGTGAAGCCGTCGGCGCCGGCCGCGGGCACGACCGGGTCCTCCCCGTCACCGGGTCTGGCGAGTGGGAACAGGCCGTCGGACTCCATCACGCTGACATTACCGGCCCGGTTTCCGCTGTCGGAAACGCGCCGTTGCCGGCCGGCGGCGCCGACGGTCGGCGCGGCGCGGCGCCGCCGATCGGTGTGCCGTCACTCGGTGGACACGACGGTTCCGGCGGCGGACGCCCGGGGCACGGACGGCGGTTCCGCGACCGTGGAGGCCGCCGGATCGGCGGGGCGGACACCGGGACCGCGCCGCGCGGCCCGCCAGGCGGGCAGGTAGAGCGGCGCGGCCCCGGCGAGCACCACGGCGCCGACCAGCATCGCCGTGCTGACCGAGGTCGCCTGCGCCAGCGCGGTCAACACCACCCCGCCCAGCGCGCTGGCCGGGTGGGCCACCATCGAGTTGAGCGAGATGACGGTGTTCCGGTACGGCCCGTCGACCTGCCGGTGCAACAGCCCCATGTGCAGGGGGTTCGACGCCCCGTGTACGGCGTAGCAGAACAGGTGGGCGGCGATGATCCCGGCCGGGCCGGCCAGCAGCGCCATGCCGACCACCGTCGCCCCCTGCAGGATCCGCAGCAGTCCCGCGCTCAACGGCGCGCCGAGCCACCGGCTGACGTACCCGATCAGTGCCGCACCCGCGGCCGAGGCGAGCCAGGCGGCCGACCCGGTGGGGCCGAGCAGCGCCGCCGCCCGGTCCGGGTCGCCGACGACCTCGGCCAGACGCACCGGCAGCAGGGTCTCGAAGGTGACCATGCCGAAGCCCCAGAACAGCTCCACCGCGACCAGGGACAGCACGATCCGCGACCGGCGCAGCAGGCCGAACGCCTCGCCGATCACGCCGGGAACGGCCCGCAGCGAGTCACGCAGCGAGCCGACGCCGCCGGCCGGACGTACCTCCACGAGGAGCAGGACCAGGGCCACGAGGGAGGCGACCTCCACGGCCAGCGCGGCGAGCACCGGCACCGTGAGCGCGCTGAACGGGCCGAGCGGGCCGAGCGCCACCAGGCCCCCGGCGAGCAGGGCGCCACCACCGATGCAGAGGCCCACCACCACCGCCCCGGCGTTGAGGCCGCGCTCGTACGGCGCCTCGGGGTCGGCGGCCAGCGTGGCGTCGACGTACCACGACTCCAGGGGGCCGCTGTCCAGTGCCCGGTAGATGCCCTGGAGCAGGAAGACCAGGAGGAACAGCGGGAACACGTCGGCGACGACCGCCAGGGCGAGCGAGCCGATGTCGACCAGCGCGGCGACGACGAGCACCGGCTTGCGGCCGAGCGCGTCGGCGAGCCCACCGGTGGGCAGTTCCAGCGCCAGCACCACCAGACCCTGTACCGCGGTGATCAGTCCGACCTGGGACAGCGTGAGCCCGCGTTCCAGCATCAGCAGGGTGACGACCGGGACCAGGAATCCGACGGGCAGCCAGCGCAGCCCGTGCAGGACCAGGTAGCGCCGACGGACCTGGGTGGGGGTGAGCGGGGTCAAGGGGTCTCCTCGTCGTCGGCGCCGCCGGCGGATGGGGACACCGGGCGCGGAAACGGGCTGCGGACGGGGAAGGCGTGCAGGTAGAGCAGCACCAGTTCGGAGTCGTCCGGCGCGGCGGACTCCTCACCCTCGGACGGGTCGTCGCCGGACACGAGGGCGTGGCGGTAGCGGGCGAGAACGGCGTGCAGCTCACCGGTGAGCTGCCGAAGCTGGTCGGGCGTGAGCCGGAACAGGTAGTCGGAGACGTCCGCGGCCTGCCGCCACCGAACCGGGTAGTCGCGCTGGGTCTCGGCCCACCGCTCGGCCTGCTCGGCGTGCAGTCGCAGCGCGTGCCGGTGGAGCCAGTCGGCCGCCGCGCTGGCGTCCGGCTGGTCGTCGAAGTCGGTCACCTGCCAGCTGCTGAGCTGGTGGGCGGCCCGCCACCAGCGTTGTCGGCCGCCACCGCGCTCCGGATCCTCCACCACCAGGCCCACCTGGGCGAGCTGTCGCAGGTGGTAGCTGGTCGCGCCGGTGTTGGTGTCGAGCATCCCGGCCAGCCGGGTGGCGGTGGCCGGCCCGGCCGACCGGAGGGCCGTGAGCAACCGGGCCCGCAACGGGTGCGCCAGCACGCGGATCTGGTCGGCGTTGAGCCGGACCACCGAGGGACGGTCGTCGGGAGGTGGTGGAGGAGGCACGTATGCACAATATCTTTGCACAGAAGTTGTGCACAAGTTCTGTGCATGGAGCCGGGCACGGACGACCGGTGGGTCGACACCACCGCCCCCCTGCAGACCCGGAAACGGTGGAGCCCGCCGGGCCGCGTCACGCGCGGCCCGGCGGGCTCGTCCTGACGTCGAGAAGGCGACGCCGTCGAGGGGAGCGACGCGCCAGGGATCAGCTCGGGAAGGACCCCGGGTCCACGTCACTGGTCCGGGCGTTGCCACCCACCACCGGGGTCAAGGTGATGGTCCAGATCGTGTACTGCGTCGAGGTGGTGGTGAACCGGAAACTGTCCTCGAACCGCTGGAAGCTGCAGTCGCGGCTGAACGCCTTGGCCGAGTCGTCCCAGTCCTTGCCGCCGGTCATGTAGATCTGGTACACGCCGTCCCGCACCCCGGTGACCGTGAACTTGCTCTTGGCCCGGACGTACACGCTCACCATCGGGCTCTTGGAACCGCTGCGCACGACGTTGATGACCGCATCGTTGCGGCCACCGTTCTCGATCTTGAGCTGACCGAGGCCGCTCTTGGTGCGCTTGAGGAACTTGCCGTTGCTGAGCCGCCGGTTGGTGTCCGAGGTCTTCTTCGGGATGAAGTCGCCAACCTGGTACGGCTGCGCCGGGTCCGCGGTCGCCAGGGCCTCCCGGGCGGCACGCACCTCCTCCGCCGAGGACTCCCGGCTGAGCCGGGCCAGCGCCGAGGAGCCGACGCACACCTCACCGGCCCCGGCCGCCGACCCGGTCTCGGCCAGCGAGTCGGCCAGATCCTCCAACCCGCGGAGCAGGTCGGCGTGCGCGCTGGCGACGTTCGCCGGCGGCGTGACCGCGCTCAACGTCCTGATCTGCCGCTCGACGGCGGACTCGATGTCGTCCACCGCCGCACCCACCGCCTTGGGGTTCTTCGCCTTGCCGAGCTTCTTGAAGGCGTCACCCACCGACTTGTCGACCTCGGCCAGCAGGGCCTGGTACTCCGGCGGGCTGATCGGGGTGGCGCTCGGCGACGGCGAGGCGGTGGGTGACGGCGAGGCATCGGCCGTCGAGCCGCCAGCCCGGTTCGACGGGGTGCCGCCCACGGAGTCCCGGCTGGCCCACAGCAGCACCGGCACCGCCAGGATGGCCAGCAGCACGACGGCGACCGCGCCGCCGACGACGGCCAGGATCTTCCCCTTGCCCGACCCCTTGGCCTGCGGCGTGCCGGGCGGGTACGCGCCGCCGGCCGCCCCGTACGGCGCGCCGGGCGGCACCGAGTTCGGGGGCACGGCGCCGAACGGAACCGTCGGTGGGGCGGAGGCTGGCGGCACGGCGCCGAGGGGAGCCGTCGGCGGCGCCGACGTCGGCGGAGCGGACGTCGGCTGCACCGCGCCGGGCGGTGCCGACGCCGGGGACACGGCGCCGAGAGGAGCCGTCGGCGAGGCCGAACCCGCCGCCCCGGGGACGATCCGGACCTGCACGTAGGCGTCGCGCGCCGGCCCACCGGGCGCGGTCGCCGGCCCGATGCCCGGCAGCCTGAGCATCGCCCCGTCGGTCATACCGGGCGGGATCCGCACCGGGACACTCTGCCCGGACCACGGCAGGACGAGGGTCCGGATCGTCTCGGACCCTGCCTCGGCCGGATCTATGTTGATGATCAAATCAGGATTCGGCGCCATGGTCCGAGTATGAGCGGCCACCACAAACGAATTGTCGGCCGCCCCGCCCGGGAATGTCGGGCCGGCCCCGCAGACCGCGGGAGCACCGGCCCGCCCGCACCGCCGCCCTCGCCGCGCGGCGGACACGGCGGGCCGGTGTCCCAGGGCCGTCGTTTCAGGACCGGTGGCTCAGGGCCGGTGCTCAGGAGGGCTCGACCGGGGCCGCCACCCCCGCTGTCCCCCCGTGCGCGGCGACCGGCTTCGGCTTCGCGTCGACGCCCGCCTCGGCACGCTGCTGGGCGGTGATCGGGGTCGGCGCGCCGGTCAGCGGATCGAACCCACCCCGGGTCTTCGGGAACGCGATCACCTCACGGATCGAGTCGGCACCGGCCAGCAGCATGCAGACCCGGTCCCAGCCGAAGGCGATGCCACCGTGCGGCGGCGGCCCGTACTTGAACGCCTCCAGCAGGAAACCGAACTTGTCGGCCGCCTCCTCCGGGGTGATCCCGAGCAGGTCGAACACCCGGCGCTGGACGTCTGCCCGGTGGATACGGATCGAGCCACCGCCGATCTCGTTGCCGTTGCAGACGATGTCGTACGCGTGGGCCAGCGCCTGGTCCGGCGCCTCCTCGAAGCGGTCCACCCAGTCGGCGTTCGGCGAGGTGAACGGGTGGTGCACGGCGGTCCAGCCGCCCTCCTCGGTCCGCTCGAACATCGGCGCGTCGACCACCCAGCAGAACGCCCACGCCTTCTCGTCGACCAGACCCGCCCGCCTGGCGATCTCGACCCGGGCGGCGCCGAGCAGTTCCTGCGCCTCCCGCCGGTTCCCGCTGGCGGCGAAGAAGATCGCGTCTCCGGGCTTGGCGCCGACCGCGTCCGCCAGACCGGCCAGGTGCTCCGCGGAGAGGTTCTTCGCCACCGGCCCCCGGGCCTCGCCCGACTCCGCGTCGAGCACCACGTACGCCAGACCGCGCGCCCCGCGCGCCCGCGCCCAGTCCTGCCAGCCGTCCAGCTCCTTGCGGCTCTGGCTGGCGCCGCCCGGCATCACCACCGCACCGACGTAGCCGCCGGCGTCGATCGCCTGGGCGAAGACCCGGAACTCGGTGCCACGCAGGTAGTCGGTCAGATCGGTCAGCTCGACCCCGTACCGCAGGTCCGGCTTGTCCGAACCGTACCGGGCCATCGCGTCGTGCCAGGTGATCCTCGGGATGGGCCGGGGGATCTCGTACCCGACGATCTCCCGCCACAGGGTGGCGACGATCTCCTCGCCGAGCTCGATGACGTCGTCCTCGGTGACGAAGGACATCTCGATGTCGAGCTGGGTGAACTCCGGCTGCCGGTCAGCCCGGAAGTCCTCGTCCCGGTAGCAGCGGGCGATCTGGTAGTACCGCTCCAGACCGCTGACCATCAACAACTGCTTGAACAGCTGGGGCGACTGCGGCAGCGCGTACCAGGTGCCGGGCTGCAGCCGCACCGGCACCAGGAAGTCGCGGGCACCCTCCGGCGTCGACCGGGTCAGGGTCGGGGTCTCGATCTCCAGGAAGTCGCGGGCGTGGAGCACGCTGCGGGCGAGCTGGTTGGCCCGTGAGCGCAGCCGGATCGCCCGCGCCGGGCCGCTGCGCCGCAGGTCCAGGTAGCGGTACTTCAGGCGTACGTCGTCGCCGGCCTCGACCTGGTCGTCCACCGGCAGCGGCAGCGGCGCCGCCTCGGAGAGGATCTCCAGGCTGCTGGCGACCACCTCGATCTCGCCGGTGGCGAGCTCCGGGTTCTCGTTCCCCTCCGGGCGGCGGGTCACCTCGCCGGTGATCCGCACGCAGTACTCGTTGCGCAGCGCGTGCGCCGCCTCGACGCCCTCGCGGAACACCACCTGCACCACTCCGGAGGCGTCGCGCAGATCGACGAAGATCACCCCACCGTGGTCCCGACGCCGGGCGACCCAACCGGCGAGGGTCACCGTGCTGCCGGCGTGCGTGGTGCGCAGGGTGCCGGCTTCATGGGTACGGATCACGGCAAGTGTCTCCTCACGTGTAGCGGGTGGTTTGCCCCGTCATTCTGTCAGGGCGACCCGCCGCCCGCGGTGCCCCACCCGGCATCCTGGCCCGGCTGGGCCGTCCGGCCCGACGTGGGTCGGTCCACCAGCCCACCCCGCGCTCGCTCCGGTCGGGGCGGCGCACGCACCGTACGGCGTCAGCCACGGCGCCGGATCACACGCGGACGTCAGACGCTGGGTACGGAACGGACGTCCACCCCCTCGGGGCGTGCGACGAAGCGATTGATGTGGGCGGCCGCCCCGGCGGGCAGATCGTGATCCCGCGTAGCGGGGGTGATCCCTCGTCGATGGCGATGATGTCGCCTACCTGGATGACCAGCTTCAGGGACGGCTGGTGGAGCGGGGTGATGACATCACCGTCGTCCGGCAGTTGTGGGAGTCGATCCGGAGTGAAACCCTGAACGAGCAGCAGTCCGTCGAGT
>Ga0310834_101831_pt1 | contig 11460 bp, 11 predicted proteins | sample SM_ome_2_FD_201314 | JGI IMG/M metagenome (GOLD analysis project Ga0310834, IMG submission 201314) | Sorghum-adapted microbial communities enriched on stacked mutant (SM) sorghum from Joint BioEnergy Institute, Emeryville, California... ... | reverse complement strand
CCACGGTCAGGTCGGCCCGCAGCTCGCCCGGCCCGTCACGGTCCCGGTACCGCACCCCCGCCACCCGGCCGTTCTCCCAAAGCAGCCCGGTCACCTCGGTGCTCATCCGCAGCGTGAAGCACGGCTCCTGTCCGGCCGCCTCGGCGAGCAGGCTGAGCAGGTCCCACTGCGGCACCATCGCCACATACCGGTACGGCGTCCGCAGCCGCCGGAAGTCGACCGCGGTCACCTCGCCACCGCCCGGCAGCGGAAACGCCAGCCGCTCCACCCGGGTGTGGGGGAGGGCGGCGAACCGCTCCCCGAGACCGAGCTCGTCGAGCAGCTCCAGCGTGCTGGGGTGCACGGTGTCACCGCGGAAGTCGCGCAGGAAGTCGGCGTGCTTCTCCAGTACGGTCACCCGCACACCCTGGCGGGCGAGCAGCAGCCCCAGCACCATCCCGGCCGGGCCGCCGCCGACGATCGCGCACGTCGTGGCCTGGCTCCGCATCGCGCCTCCTCCGGCCCCAATAGGACTTCATGACCGGTCGGCGGCGCCGTACACCCTCATGGCCCGGACCGGCCACACCCGGGGGAGAAGAGCCCTCCACAGGGCTCGGCCGATCGGCACCGGCCACCGACAAGGCCGGGCGGCGCCGGCGCGGGCCTCCCGGCTCGGCACGGGCCGGGGCGGTCACGGGCACATGTACCGGCCCAGCCGCCGGGACGCGACCCACAGCCCGCCCAGCACCATCACCAGCAGGTACGCCCCCGACACCAGCAGGTCCCACTCCAGCCGCCACAGCGCGAGCCCGCGCAGCAGCTCCACCGCGTGATACAGCGGCGTGAGCGTCACCACCACCTCCAGCACCGCCGGATAGTCCCGCACCGGGACGAACGTGCCGGAGAACAGAAACAGCGCGAACTGCCCCGTGGTGACCAGGTCGAAGTCCTCCCAGCCGCGCATGAACGTCGCGACCGCCGCGCCGAACCCGCCGAACGCCAGCCCCACCAGCAGCGCCGCCGGGAACGCCGCCACCGCGCCGACCGCGGGCACCAGCCCCATCGCCACCATCACGGCCAGGAAGATCCCCGCGTACAGCGCGCCGCGGATCATCGCCCAGGTCAGCTCGCCCAGCACCAGCTCGAACGGCCCCACCGGCGTCGCCAGCACCGCGTCGTAGATCCGCGCGTACTTCATCTTGTGGAAGAAATTGAAGGCGGTCTCCGCCAGCGCGCCCGACATCGCCGACACCGCAAGCATCGCCGGCGCCACGAACACCGCGTACGGCACCCGCGACCCGTCGTCCAGCTCCATCGTGCCGATCAGCGCACCCACGCCCACACCGATCGACAGCAGGTACAGCAGCGGCTCCACCAGCCCGGACAGCAGGACCAGCAGGTACGAGGGGCCCGAGCGCATCGCCCCGATGTTGCGGCCCACCACCGCACCCACCCGGCCGACCGACCGCCGCGCCGCCAGCAGCGCGATCACCACACACCCCTCACCCGTACAACCGCCTGCGGAAGACCACCGCCGCCAGCAGGCAGCCCGCCACGCCCCACACCGCCAGGTAGGCCAGGTGCGCCGCCACCGGCCACGCCGGCGGGATCCCCAGCGTCGCCGCCCGGTTCAGCTCCACCGCGTGCCACAGCGGCGTCGCCCGGGCCGCGGCCTGCGCCGCCGCCGGAAGCCGCTCCACCGGGAAGAACACCCCGGAGAACAGCGACGACGGCACCATCGCGAACCGGAACAGCAGCGCGAAGTAGGAGTCGTTGTCCACCGCGGCCGCCAGCGCCGTCACCGGCGCGGCCACCGCGACCGTGAGCACCAGGCACACCAGCGGCGTGACCACCGCCCACGCCGAGACCAGCCCGCCGAAGGCCGCCGCGACCACCAGGAACACCGCCACGGCGAAGACCACCCGCAGGATCAGGTACAGCAGCCAGCCCTGCAGGATCCCGGCCACCCCCACCGGCGTCACCGCGATCGCGTGATAGGCCCGCGTCCACTTGAAGTCGCTCATCACCGGGTAGGTCGACTCCACCAGCGCGATCTCGAACGCGCTCATCGACAGCAGCCCCGGCACGATCCACTGCAGGTACGGCACGCCCTCGAGCTCGCCGACATACCCGCCGACGCCGATCCCCATGCTCAGCAGGAACAGCACCGGCAGGATCAGCGACGAGAACGCCGAGCCGCGCCACACCCGCCGGTACAGCGCAAGCTGCCGCTCCAGCACGGCCAGCGTCTGGCCGAGCAGTCCGATGGCCGCGCCCCGCACCGGCGGCCGTGCGGCCACCGCCGTCACCGCCCCGCCGTACGGCTCGGCGGCGGGGGAGCGGTCGCCGGCCTGTGCTCCTTCGCGCCGCACCCGTGACATCCCTTCGTCGCCCCTCGGCCGCGCGCCCACGTCACTCCACCAGGGTCCGGCCGGTCAGGTGCAGGAACACGTCCTCCAGCGTCGCCCGCCGCACCAGCGTCGCCGACGGGATCAGGCCGCGGCGCTGCACCTCGGCCAGCGCCGCGTCCCCGTCGCCGGTGTACACCAGCAGCCGGTCCGGCAGCGGGTCGAGCCGTTCGCCCACGCCTGCGAGCTTGTCGGCGTACTCGTCCGGGGTGCCGTCGGCGAACCGCAGCTCCAGCACCTCGGCCGGGCAGTACGTCTCGATCAGCGTCCTGGGGGAGCCCTCGGCCACGATCCGCCCGCCGTCCATCACCACCAGCCGGTCGCACAGCTGCTCGGCCTCGTCCATGTAGTGGGTGGTCAGCACCAGCGTCGTGCCCTGGCGTTTGAGCTGGAACAGCCGCTCCCACACCAGGTGCCGGGCCTGCGGGTCGAGCCCCGTGGTCGGCTCGTCCAGCAGCACGATGTCCGGCTCGTTCACCAGCGCCCGGGCGATGGTGAGGCGGCGCTTCATGCCGCCCGACAGCGGCTCCACCTTGCCGCCCGCCCGGTCGGCGAGCTGCACGAACTCCAGCAGCGCGTCCGCCCGCCGCCGGGCCTCCCGCCGGGGGATCCCGAAGTAGCGGGCGTAGGTGATCAGGTTCTCGCGTACCGTCAGATCCTGGTCGAGGGTGTCGAGCTGCGGGCACACCCCGAGGCGGGCCCGGATCTGCGCGCCCTGCCGTACCGGGTCCATGCCGAGGATGCGCAGCACCCCGCCCGACGGGGGCGACACGCAGCCGATCATCCGCATCGTCGAGGATTTCCCGGCGCCGTTCGGCCCGAGGAACCCGAACGCCTCACCGGCCCGAACCTGGAAGTCGATGCCGTCGACCGCGACGAAGTCCCCGAACCTCTTGACCAGCCCTTCGGCATAGATCAACGGCTGCTCACCAACCACCCCGCGACCATAACCCACGGCTGCGACACTTTCGCAAAGGGTTTTTGAGCACGTGGAACGCTTTTCGCCACGTACGGCCGAGAGCGGCCGGTACGGCCCGGCCGGGCTTCTTCCCGGCCGCGTCACGACGGCATGCTCGCCCTCGGGGCGGCCTCGCCGCGGCGCGCGGCGATGCGCCGCGGTCGGCGCGGCTGGGTGTCGACGTTTGGCCGGGGCGGCGCTGCGGACGCCTGGATGGTGGCGCGACAGGGTAAGTCGTCGGCGGGCGCGGCGGCCGTGCCGGGCCGGGGGAGAGGCCTGCGGTTCGCGGGAGGTCAGTCACCGCCGGAAGAGAGGCGGTCCAGCACCGGATAGATCGGGTTGGCGCGGGCGGCGGCGCGTACCTGGCGGGCGGTGGATGCGATGTAGTTCTGCCCGGTCACGATCGACGCGTGGCCCAGCAGCTCCATCAGCTCGTGCGCCGAGGCGCCGCGCTCGGCCAGGCGGGTGGCGAACTCGTGCCGCAGCGCGTGCACCAGCGTGCCCTTCTGCACCCGGTCACTGATGCCCGCGTACCGGTAGCACTGCCGCACCAGATACTGAAGGCCACCACGCTGCAGCGGACGGTTACGGGTGTCGACCAGCAGCGGCGCCGAGCGGGGGAGAGAGGCCAGGTTGAATCGCCGCATGCGGCTGTCGAGATAGGCGTCGATCAGCCGCTCCAGGCCCGGCTCGATCGGCAGCGAGCGGGTCTTGCCGCCCTTGCCGACCACCTGGATACGGCGGTCGCCGGGGAAGCCGCCGATCGAGCCGATCGTCAGGCCGAGCAGCTCGGCCGAGCGCATGCCGGTCAGCAGCCCCAGCGCCAGCACCACCAGATCCCGCTCCACCCACGGGTCCCGCGCCTTACGCGCGCCCGCGGCGATCCGCTCCAGCAGCGTCACCGCCGCATCACCCTCGCCGAGCAGCGGCTTCGGCGCCCGAGCGGGCTGCCGCGGCCGGGGGACCGCCGCCATCGGATTGCCCTCCAGCAGCCCCTCGGCCACGCAGAACGTCAAGAACCGGTTCCACGCGCTCCACGCCCGGTTGACGCTCGCCGCCGACCGCGGCGCGGAGAACTCGGCGAACGCCGCCCGCATCAGCCTGCCGCCGAGCGCCTGCACCTCGAGGTCGCTCAGCGGGACACCGGCCTGCGCGGCGGCCAGCTCCGCCACCGTACGCAGATCACGCTCGTACCCGGCGATCGTGTGCGGCGACATCTTCCTCGCCTGCAGCGACCGCACGAACTCGCCGATCGCCTCCGGCACCCGCCCGTCCGCGGGCCGCCCGGGCCCGGCCATCACACCGCCCCGGCCACGGAGGGGAGCCCAGATGTTTGATGCATAATAAAGATTATGCATGAAACATGCCGCTGACGGGCCGGAAGAGGGCCCGGCGAGTCGTGTTCGCGTCGTCTCGTACCCGTGTCGGCGCAGCCACGCACATCTCGATTCGGCCGCTGCGCGCAAGGCGGAACATCCGAGCCGGCTCGCGATTCGATACGCAGGAGCGCCGTCGTCACGCTGCGCCGGATCGCACCGGCACCGCGGCGTGTCGCGCGTGCGAAGTCGCGTCCGGCAGCCCAGGCGGCGCGCGCCACAGGCGGGCATCGAAAGCCCGGGCACGGCGTCCTCCATTCGCGCGCCCTGGAGGGCCTGCGACCGAGCGCCGCGACGCGTGACTCATGCCCGCCGCGTCCGGCCGGGTGTCTCGCGCGACGGCCAGGGAGATCTTGTCCGCGACTGCGCGCCGGATGACGTGGCACCCCGTGACCGGCGGCCGCGAGGGCCGGGTATCCGGCGACTCCCCGTTTCGCGTGGCGCGTCATGTGCGTCAAGTGCGACACCAAGTCCAGGCCCCGCCTCAGCACGCGTATCCGGGCAGATTTTGTCCGGTTATTGAGGCCCTGCCATGTTAAACCATACAGAAGGTGAATTCTGTCTGGTTTAACGGTTAACGGACGAATGCGTCTTATATATGGCGGTCCCGGCGCCATGACCGCGCCCGGCGGCCCATGTGCCTCTCCCCCTCCGGCCCGAGAAACCATCAGCGCGGACCGAGCGTCAATCACGTCGGCACAACGCTGTCCCGCGGCCCACGAGGCCGGGCAACCGCTCCCCCGCACGCCGATAGGATCAAACGATCATGAAAGAGCCGACCCCGGGCCGGGTCCTGCGCCGGGTGCGCCGGCTGCTCGCCGTACTGATCAGCCTGTGCGCGCTGACGGGGATGCTGCGGCTGGTGCTGCCCGCCACGGCCGCCACCGGCGAACCACCCGGCGTGTACCGGCAGCTCGCCTTCATCCGCGCGGCGCTCGAGGACGGCGCGGCCGAGGAGGCGCAGCGCCTGTTCCCCGAGGGCTACTTCTTCTCCCACGTCCTGTACGGCCTGGCCTGGATCGAGCTGGGCGAACGCGAGCCCGGCCACCGGCGCGAGGCGCCGGCCTCCGCCCGGTGGGCGCTGGACCGCCTGGAGTCGCCGGCCGGGCGCGAGCCGTTCGACCCCGCCCTCACCCCGGCCCACGGCGTCTTCTACCGCGGCTGGATCAACTGGCTGCGCGGCGGCCTGCTGAAGCTGCAGCAGCCACAGGAACGGGACCCGGACCAGGTACGGCGGTTCGCCGCCGACTCCGCCGAGATCGCCGAGGCCTTCCGCGCCTCGGCCACGCCGTACCTGGAGGCCTACCCGGGCCAGGCCTGGCCGGTCGACTCCACCGTGGCGATCGCGTCGCTGCGGCTGCACGACAGCCTGCTCACCCCGCGCTTCGGCGACACCGTGGCCCGCTGGCTCGGCCAGGTGCGGCGCGGGCTCGACCCGGCCACCGGGCTGATCCCCCACCGGGTCGACGCCGCCACCGGCGAGGCCCTCGAGGGCGCCCGGGGCAGCTCGCAGGCCCTCATCAACCGGTTCCTCATCGACGTCGACCCGGCCTTCGCCCGCGAGCAGTACCTGCGGTTCCGCGACCGTTTCCTCGCCTTCCCGCTCGGCCTCGGCCCCGCCGTGCGCGAGTACCCGCACGGCACCGACGGCCCCGGCGACGTCGACTCCGGGCCGCTGCTGCTCGGCGTGAGCCTGTCGGCCACCGTGGTCACCCTCGGCGCCGCCCAGGCGCACGGCGACCACTCGCTCGCCGCGGCCCTGGCCAACTACGGCGAGCTGGCGGGCCTGCCCGTCGACACCCCGTCGACCAAGCGGTACGCCTTCGGCCTGCTGCCCATCGGCGACGCGTTCCTGGCGTGGTCGAAGACGGCACACCCGTGGGTCGCCGAGGCGCCGTCCTCGCCGCCGGAGGCGGTCTCGTCGTGGTGGCGGGTGCCGCTGCTCGTGCTCCTGGCCGTCGTCGGTGCCGCGCCGTGGGTGCCCGCTATGCTGCGGCGCCGGTCGCGAGGCCGGGCGGCGGTACGGACGGTGCCGGACACCGCTTGACGGACGAGCGGGACGGCCGTGGGCCGGGCGGGATCCTGCCCAGCCGCCGCATCAGCGCCGGCTCCGGCGAGGCCGGGAGCGGTCGCCGCCCGATGACCGGGTGCCGCCCGTGGAAGCCCTGGTGCCTCCGCCTGCCTCCGCCGGCCCCGCATACGAAGCCGGTGGCGCCGGTCACGGCGCTCGATCACCGCCTGCGGCCCCATGCCCTCATGCTCGCGAGCCGGGCCGGGCAACGCGATCACGGAACGCCGTGAGCGCGGGCTCAAGGCCCCCTCTCCCCCATCGCCGTCGGGCGGGGCGCGCGGTGTCGGTGGGGAGCTGTAGCGTTAGGGATCATGCGTCCCGCGGAGCTGCAGCGCCTCACCGTGCAGGAGGCTGTCGATCGTTACGTGGAGCTGGTCCGGGCCAGGACGGTGACGGGAGGTCTGTCCCCGGCGACCGCGGAGGTGTACGTGCGTGACGTGCGCACGTTCGCCGAGCTGGCGGGGGCCGACCGGGTGCTCGACGATCTGACGGGCGAGGACGTGGACGCGGTGCTGCTGGCGTTCGCGCGAAAGCCGGACGGCAGGCGCGCCCGGCCGGTGCCGGGGGTGCAGAGCGCGGCGTCGCAGGCGCGGTTCCGGCGATCGGTGTCGGCGTTGTTCAAGCACGCGGTGCTGGCGGGCTGGGTGCAGATCAATCCGATGACGGCCTCGACGGTGACGGCCCGGGAACGCGGGGGTCTGCGACCCGAGCGGCGGGCGTTGACGCGTGAGCAGGCGCGCGGGCTGATCGGGGCGGCGAAGGCGCTCGCCGGTGCGGCCGCCGACGGCTCGGGCCCGGCCGGGCCGGTCCCCGGCGGGGCGAAGGGTCCTCGAGGGCGGCGGCCGCGGCGGGACCAGCGGGTGGAGGTCCGTGACGCCCTGATCGTGCTGCTGCTGACGACGGTCGGGCCGCGGGTGTCGGAGCTGGTGCGGGCGAACGTGGAGGACTTCTACGTCAACGACGGGGTGCGGTACTGGCGGATCTTCGGCAAGGGCGGGCGCACCCGTGACGTGCCTCTCCCCCACGATGTGGCGCGGGTGCTCGACGCCTATCTCGAGCATGCGCGGCCGCGCAGCGAGGAGAAGGCGCTGCTGTTGTCGTGGCGGGGGCGGCGGCTGGCCCGGGGCGACGTGCAGGCGGTGATCGACCGGGTGCAGCGGCACGTGGACCCGGCGCGGCGGCGTTCGGTGACGCCGCACGGGCTGCGGCACACGACCGCGACGCATCTGCTCGCGGACGCGGTGGACATGGACGTGGTACGGCGGGTGCTGGGGCACGGTGACCTGTCGACGCTGGGCCGCTACCGCGATGAGCTGCCGGGCGAGCTGGAGGTGGCGATGCGCTCCCATCCCCTGCTCAAGGGCGACGGCCCGTCCGCGACAGCGGCGGGGAACTGAGCTCGCCGAGGTCCCGCACGGGATTCGGCCGATCACACGTGTGCTGTGGAAGCGCCGGGGACGGGCCGGGTGTCGGTGATCGATGCTGAGCGGTTCACCGGTTACCGGAGGGGCCATGTTCGGTGACCATGACGACCACCTTTACGAAGTAGATTAAGTCGGACATTTCGGATAATCGCTGTCCCGTTCGCGGACGGCCGGAGGCCGCCCGGCGCCATCCGGGCCGTGCCGGCAGCGTCGTGTCCAGGCCGCGCGGCCCCGCCGAACCACCACCGCCCTGGCGTGCTCGCCGCCGGTGCGGCGCGCGCCCTCCCCTGCCCCGGTCAGCAGACGCGGGGCGGTTCCGGCGGCGCATCGAGTGCCTGACGCGGCAGCGGCCGGGCCGTCGGGGCCTCGCAGGCGGTGACGAGCTCGTCGAGGGAGATCCCGAGCGCTTTGGCGAGGGCGGCGACGGTGAACAGGGCCGGGGTGGGGATACGCCCGGCCTCGATCTTGCGGAGGGTCTCGGCCGACAGCCCGGCCGCGGCGGCGACCTCGGTCATGCTGCGTTCACCGCGGGCCTGGCGGAGCAGCAGGCCGAGGCGTTCGCCGCGCTCGCGTTCGTGGCTGCTCAGCGGGGGTCGCACCATGACTGTGATAATAATACCGGTATAAGTATTGGTCACGGAAGGGTGCGGATCATGGTGGAGCTGAAGACCGACACCGAGCTGGAGGCGATGCGCGAGGCCGGCCGGGTGGTGGCGCGGGCGCTGCAGGCGGTGCGCGCGCACGCGGCGGTCGGGGTGTCGCTGCGGGAGCTGGACGCGGTGGCGGCCGAGGATCACCGAGGACGGGCCGCGCGTGCTCACCGCCCTGTGACCGGCCCCATGACCACGTGAAAGGCCGGTGCGAGGGCTCGGAATACTGGTGACCATGGAACAGCGACTCCTGGGCAGGACCGGAAGGCAGGTGGGCGTCGTCGGGCTGGGCACCTGGCAGCTCGGCGCCGACTGGGGCGACGTGGACGAGGACCAGGCCCTCGCCACGCTGCGCGCCGCCGTCGAATCCGGCATCACCTTCTTCGACACCGCCGACGTCTACGGGGACGGCCGCAGCGAGCGGCTGGTCGGCAGGCTGCTCAAGGAGCACCCGGAGGTGATGGTGGCCACCAAGATGGGCCGCCGGGTGCCGCAGGACCCCTCGGCGTACACCCTGGAGAACTTCCGCGCGTGGAACGACCGGTCGCGGAAGAACCTGGGGGTGGACACGATCGACCTGGTGCAGCTGCACTGCCCGCCCACCCCCGTGTACTCGACCGACGCGGTGTTCGACGCGCTCGACACGCTCGTCGAGGAGGGCCGGATCGCCGCCTACGGGGTGAGCGTGGAGACCTGCGAGGAGGCGCTGACCGCGATCGCCCGGCCGGGCGTGGCGACGGTGCAGATCATCCTCAACGCGTTCCGGCTCAAGCCGCTGGAGCGGGTGCTGCCCGCGGCCGCCGAGGCCGGGGTGGGCATCATCGCGCGGGTGCCGCTCGCCAGCGGCCTGCTGTCCGGCCGCTACGGCCGCGACACCGTGTTCCCCGCCAACGACCACCGCACCTTCAACCGGCGCGGCGAGGCGTTCGACGTGGGCGAGACGTTCTCCGGCGTCGACTTCGAGAGCGGGCTGGAGGCGGTGGCGCGGCTGGCCCCGCTGGTGCCGGAGGGCATGACCATGGCGCAGTTCGCGCTGCGCTGGGTGATCGACCAGCCGGGGGTGAGCGTGGTGATCCCGGGGGCGCGCAACCCGGAGCAGGCCCGCGCGAACGCGGCCGCCGCCGCGTTCGACCCGCTGCCGGAGCCGGTGCACGAGCAAGTGCGCGCGGTCTACGACGAGCTGATCCGCCCGCAGGTGCATCACCGCTGGTGACCGGCGGGCCCGGTACGGCCGGCCATCGCGCGGCCCGGCGGACCGCCGCCTGAACCGGCCGCCGGGCACCCTCGCCGGACGTCCCGCGCCGGACCGGATCGATGCGGTCCGGCGCGGGTGACGTGTCAGGCGCCCGCGCGGGCGGCGTTGGCGTGGATCGCGTCGTGGACGTATGCGGCCAGGCCCGGTGCGAGCCGGTCGAAGTGGACGGTGAACCGCTCGTCGGCGACGTACAGATCCGCCAGGCCCTTGTGCATCTGGTAGCCGCACTCGTAGAACCACGTGCTGATGTGGCGGCGGTGCCGCTCGGCCAGGCCGGTCGCCACCTCCCCGTCGGCGGGCTCGCCCGCGGTGAACGCGGCGGCGAAGCCGTTGACCAGCTCGCCCCACTCGGCCTTGATCCGCTGCCAGTCCTGCTTGCCGTAGGCGGCGGTGCGGCGGCGGGATTCGGCGTACGCGTCGGAGCCGCCCCAGCGTTGCTCGGCCTCGTCGGCGTAGTCCTCGGGGCGGAAGTCGCCGAAGACCTCGCGCCGCTCCTCGGGCGTGAGCGAGATGCCCATTCGGTGTGCCTCCATCGCCTTGTCGATGGCCGCGACCATGCGCTGCAGGCGCCGTATCTCGCGGGACAGCAGCTCGCGTCGGCGCCGCAGGTGGGTGAGCGGGTCGGTGCCGGGCCGATCCAGGATGGTCGCGATCTCCTCCAGGGGGAATCCCAGCTCCCGGTAGAACAGCACCCGCTGCAGCCGGTCGAGGTCCGCCTCGGTGTAGCGGCGGTAGCCTGCGGCGGTGCGTTCGCTCGGGCTGAGCAGCCCGATCTCGTCGTAGTGGTGCAGCGTGCGCACCGTCACTCCGGCCAGCCGGGCGACCTGGCCGACCGAGTACCCGCTCACGCCTCTCCCCCTCGTTTCCTTACGGGGCCCTACCTTGAAGTCTCACGTAGCGTGAGGGTCAAACCGTTTTCCGGCCCGCCGGCTCCCAGGCCGGGGAGCGTGCGGACCAGCGGGACGGCGCGGATGGGCGCGCAGGCCGTCCGGGCCGTGCACCGGGTGGGATCCCGGAAGGGCCGTGCCCAGGGGCCCGCGGGCGGGAACGGTACGGCAGGCCCGGACGTGGCCGTCCCGCGGCGCGTGCGATGCGGCTTCCCCGGGGCGTGCCGCCCGGATTCGCTGCCGTCCTCGTGCCGCCCGGCCCCTCCCCCACCCGGCGGCAGGCCAGGCCGCGGCGCTACACGGGCGGCGCGGTCACAGGATGGGGCCAGGGGTGTAGGCCGCGGCCTCCGGGTGGCGCGTGGTGATCTCGGCGATGCGGTCGGTGACCGCGGCGACCTGCTGGGCGGCGGCGCCGGTGAACGCGGCGCGGTCGGCGAGCAGCGCGTCGAGCG
>Ga0310834_101830_pt1 | contig 11477 bp, 5 predicted proteins | sample SM_ome_2_FD_201314 | JGI IMG/M metagenome (GOLD analysis project Ga0310834, IMG submission 201314) | Sorghum-adapted microbial communities enriched on stacked mutant (SM) sorghum from Joint BioEnergy Institute, Emeryville, California... ... | reverse complement strand
AGCTTCTCCGAGGTGAAGCTGCTCGGCGGGCTGCGGTTCGAGCCGGTGGGCCTGGAGAACTGGCAGCGCCTGTTCACCGACCCGGACGTGCGCGCCTCCTGGGTGGTGAGCCTGATCTACCTCGCGCTCACCCTCGGCCTGGAGATGCTCGGCGGCGTCCTCGTGGCGCTCGTGCTCTACCGGATCACCCGGGGGCGGGGCCTGGTGTTCGCCCTGGTGCTGCTGCCGATGTTCCTCGCGCCGATCATCGTCGGCCTGCTCGGCCGGTTCATGACCGACTACACCATCGGCCTGTACGCGTGGGTGCTGCGCGGCCTCGGCTTCGAGAGCGACGTGCTCGGCGAGGGCACCACGGCGATGATCGCGGTGGTGGCGATGGACGCCTGGCAGTGGACGCCACTGGTCGTCCTGATCACCCTGGCCGGGCTGACCGCGGTGCCGCCGCCGCTGTTCGAGGCCGCCGCGGTGGACGGCGCGGGCTACTGGCAGACGCTGCGCTCGGTCGTCTTCCCCACGATCAAGGGCGTGCTGCTCGTCGCGCTGCTGGTGCGCGCGATGGACGCGGTCCGCTTCTTCGACATCATCACGATCACCACCAACGGAGGCCCCGCGGACGCCACGAAGATCATCCCGATCCGGCTGTACGAGACCGCGTTCCGGTTCCGGGAGATCGGCTACGCCTCGGTGATCGGCCTGGTGATGCTGCTGTTCTCGATCATCCTGGCGAACGTCTTCGTCGGCGTCCTGGGCAGAAAGGGGCTCACCAAATGAGCGAGACCCCCACGACGCTCGGCGGCCGCTCCCCGGTCGCCCGCGTGCTCACCTGGGTGCTGGTCGCGATCATCCTCGCCTGGACGGTGATCCCGCTCGGCTGGATGCTGCTCTCCTCCGTCAAGCCGGAGAGCGCGATCAAGACCGCCACCCCGACCCTGGTCTTCACCCCGACCCTGGAGAACTACGCCAGGCTGTTCGGGGCGGGCAACGACATCACGCCGTTCGCGGTCAACAGCGTGATCGCGACCGTGACGGCGACCGCGCTCGCGCTCGCCCTCGGCACCATCGCCGGGTACGGCCTGGCGCACTGGCGCGGCCGCGGCCGCAAGCACCTGGCCTTCTGGATCATCAGCACCCGGATGGCGCCGATCGCGGCCGTGATCCTGCCGCTGTTCATCATCTTCCGGCACCTCGGCCTGCTCGACTCGGTGGCCGGGCTGATCCTCGCGTACCTGTCGTTCAGCCTGCCGTTCGCGATCTGGCTGATGAGCGCGTTCTTCGCGGACGTGCCGCGGTCGATAGAGGAGGCGGCGCTGGTGTCGGGGGCGAGCCGGTGGCAGGCGTTCTGGCACGTGGTGCTGCCCACCGTCAAGCCCGGCCTGGTGACCACCGGCGTGCTGTGCGCGGTGTTCTCGTGGAACGACTACGCGTTCGCGTCCAGCTTCGCCGGCCCGGCCTCGCAGACCCTGCCGATGGCGGCCGGGCGCCTCATCACCCAGGGCGGCGTCGACTGGGGCCAGCTCACCGCGCTCGGTGTCGTCGTCACCCTGCCCATGATCGTTGCCGGACTCGCAGTTCGCCGGTGGCTCGTCACCGGCCTGACCCTTGGAGCGGTGACCGCCGAATGACCGACGCAGCGACCATCCCCCTCCCGGACGTGCAGCAGGCCGCCGTCCTGCACTCCCCCGGGGACGTCCGCCTGGAGAAGCTGGCCGTACCCCAGCCCGGGCCCCGCGAGGTGCTGATCCGGGTGTCCGCCGTCGGGGTGTGCGGCTCCGACGTCCACTACTACGAGCACGGCCGCATCGCCGACTTCGTCGTGGAGTCGCCGCTCGTGCTCGGCCACGAGGCCTCCGGCACGGTCGTCGCCGTCGGCCCCGAGGTCACCCGGGTACGGCCCGGCACCCGGGTCGCCATGGAGCCCGGGGTGCCCTGCGGCCAGTGCCGCGAGTGCCGTACCGGCCGGTACAACCTCTGCCCCGAGGTGCGGTTCTTCGCCACTCCCCCGGTCGACGGCGCGTTCGCCCAGTACGTGACGCTCGACGAGGCGTTCGCGCACCCGGTGCCGGACACGCTGTCGGACGAGGCGGCCGCGCTCATCGAGCCGCTGTCGGTGGCGGTGTGGGCGAACCGCAAGGCCCGCGTCGAGCCCGGCATGTCGGTGCTGGTGAGCGGGGCCGGGCCGATCGGGCTGCTGTGCGCGCAGGTGGCCAGCGCGCGGGGCGCGGCCCGCGTCGTCGCCACCGACGTGAGCGAGCACCGGCTCGCCGTGGCGCGGCGGCTCGGCGCGCACGAGACGGTGAACGTGCGCGAGCGCGACCCGTCCTCGGTGATCGCCGACGCCGACGTGCTGCTGGAGTGCTCGGGCAGCCCGGACGCGATCGCCTCCGGCATCCGGTGCGTCGCCCCCGCCGGCACCGTCGTGCTCGTCGGCATGGGCGACCCCACCGTGCCGGTCCCCGTCGACGTGGTGCAGCGCAACGAGCTGTGGCTGACCGGCACGTTCCGGTACGCCCACGCCTACCCGGCCGCGATCGCGCTCGCCGCCTCCGGGGCGATCGACCTCGACGGGCTGGTGACGGCGCGGTTCGGGCTGGCCGAGACCGAGCGGGCGCTGCGGGCCGCCCGGCAGGATCCCACCGCCCTAAAGGTCATGGTTCACCCGAACGGCACCAATATTGAGTAACGGCGATCCACCGCCGCGCCGTACACCCGAGTTTCCGGATGAGCAGAGGGGGCTGCCTTGTCACACCGGTTCCGCCGACTGACCCCGGTGCAGATGGAACGGCACCGCAAGACCATCGAGCTGCTCGAACGGCGGGGCAAGGTCACCATCGAGGAACTCGTCCGGGAGTTCGGCATCAGCGCGATGACCGCCCACCGCGACCTGGACATCCTGCAGAAGCAGGGGTTACTGCGTAAGGTCCGCGGCGGGGCGGTCAGCGAGGCGGTGACCCGGGCGTCGGTGCACGCCCTGGACAGCGAGGCGAGCTGGCACGACCGCGCCCGCGCCGCGCTGCGCGAGAAGGAGGCGATCGCCGCCCGGGCCGCCCGCGAGCTGCAGCGCGGCATGACCGTGTTCATGGACGACAGCACCTCGTGCCTGCCGCTCGTGCCGTACCTGTCCCGGCTGTCCGGCATCACCGTGGTCACCAACTCGCTGTCGCTCACCCGCGTCCTGGTCGAGCACGGCCTCGAGGTGGTCATGATCGGCGGCACCTACCGCCCCGCGTTCGACGCCAACGTCGGCCTGCTCGCCCACGACGCCATCGGCCGGCTCCGCCTCGACGCGGTCTTCATCTCCACCCCCGCCGTCAGCGGCGGCGAGTGCTACCACCCCGACCAGGACTCGGTCCTGGTCAAGCGCGCCGCCCTCGCCGTCGGCGACCGCCGCATCCTCCTCGTCGACCACTCCAAGTTCACCCGCGTCGCCCCCTACTCCTTCGCCCGCCTCGCCGACTTCACCCTCGTCGTCACCGACGCCGCCACCCCCGAGAAGGAGTACCGCCCCCACCTCCCCCCGGACCGCGTCGCCGTCGTCGAGGTCTCCGACGCCCTCACCACCGACGTCGGCTGACCTGTCCGGGGAACGGCCAGCGGCGGGCGATCGTGGGTGCCCGCTCCCGTCGAACTGTGGCGCAGGAGGCCGGGGCCGACGGGTCAAGGTCACCGGCGTCACCTCCCGACCGCCGGCCTGGAACCTCGTCGACCCCCTGGCCTTGGCCGTCCGCCCGGCCGGATCAGGGTACGACCGCGCGGGCCGAGCCGTACGTCCGAGTCCGGTACCCGGCGCAAGGTGAGCCGAGGTGTGGGTATCGCCGTCCGGCGGCTGCCGTGGGTGCGTGGCGTCGTGCTCCAGCCTGTTCCCGGATAGCGCATTCCTCGTGGTCGCCGTAGTTCAGGGCACCGAATGCACAAGTAGATAAAAGGTCAGCAGATGGCAAAGGGTCATATGGCGGGCGCTGTCGATACCTAGGGTTGACGGGCTCGATCCCCACCCGAGGATGACAGTGAACGCCAGATCTCTCCGTGCCGTGGCGGTCGTCGCCGCCGCTCTCTTCCTGGCGACCGGTTGTGCCGACTCGCCGTCGCCCTCATCCGAGACAGTCGCCGCCGCGACCGCCGCACCGACCTCCGGCACTCCCGCTGCGCCGCCCAGCCCTCCCTCGGCATCGGTCACCCCTGCCGTGGCAACGCCGACTCCGACCACACCGAACCATGACGGCGACGAGCGCACCTCCCGCCCGAAGCCCCGCCCGAGCCGTACGAAGACGCGTAAATTCAGCCCTCGGCCGGCTCGCGTGGCACAGCCCAAGCAGCGCTCCCGGCCTTCCGTGATACGTGGCGTTCATCCCGGAGCCTTCTGCTCACCCGAAGGCGCCCTCGGTACCACCGATCGCGGCACTTTGATGCGCTGCTCCTCCCGCGGCGGCGACCAGGCACGGTGGCGGAAGGCCTGAGCATGCCGAGCGCGGGCGGCCGATGTCAGGGGCCGCCCGCACGAGACGGTGAGATGGACGCCCTCGAACGTCAGGCGGCCGCCGACCGGACCGCGTCGTCGAGGCGGTTCTCGCTGCGGGCCACGAGGACGGGGACCACGATCTGGCCGGTGACGTTCGTCGCGGTGCGGATCATGTCGAGGATGGGGTCGATCGCCAGCAGGAGGCCGACGCCCTCGAGGGGCAGGCCGAGGGTGCTGAGCGTCAGGGTGAGCATGACGATCGCGCCGGTGAGGCCCGCGGTGGCGGCCGAGCCGACCACGGCGACGAAGGCGATCAGCAGGTACTCGCCAAGTCCGAGCGGGATGTCGTACACCTGGGCGACGAAGATCGCGGCGATCGCCGGGTAGACCGAGGCGCAGCCGTCCATCTTCGTGGTCGCGCCGAACGGCACCGCGAAGGCGGCGTAGTCGCGGTCGACGCCGAGGCGTTCGATCGTGACCTTCTGCGTCACCGGCAGGGTGCCCACCGAGGAGCGGGAGACGAAGGCGAGCTCGATCGCGGGCCAGGCGTTGCGGAAGAACGTGACCGGGTTGACCTTGCCGACCAGGGCGAGCAGCGTCGGGTAGACGGCGAGCAGCACGATGAGGCAGCCGACGTACACGCCGAGGCTCACCCGGGCGAGCGGGCCGAGCAGGTCCCAGCCGTACGTCGCGACGGCCTTGCCGATGAGCCCGGCGGTGCCGATCGGGGCGAGGCGGATCACCCACCACAGCGCCTTCTGCACCAGCTCGAGGATCGAGCGGCTCAGCGTGAGGAACGGCTCGGCCTTCTCGCCGATGGCGAGGGCGGCCGCGCCGAGCACGACGCCGAGGAAGACGATCTGGAGGACGTTGAGCTCGGAGAACGCCGTGACGACGTTCGTCGGGATGATGCCGGTCAGGAAGTCGACCCAGGAGCCGACCCGCTCGGGCGCCTCGGCGCCTGAGGTGTCGAGCGTGACGCCCTGGCCGGGGTTGATGACGAGGCCGAGGACGATGCCGACGATCACGGCGATGAGCGCGGTGGCGAGGAACCACAGCAGCGTCTTGCCCGCGAGCCGGGCCGCGTTGCCGACGTTGCGCAGGTTGGCGACGCTCACCACCACGGCGGTGAACACCAGCGGCGCCACCGCCAGCCGCAGGAGCTGAACGAAGATGTTCCCGACCTCGGTCAGGACGTCGGCGAGCCACTCGAGGTTCCATACGAGCGCGGCGAAGCCGAGGGCCGCGCCCACGACGAGGCCCAGCAGCAGTTGCAGGGAAAACGAGACCCTCTTCATTGGCAGGGAGACTCCGAATGACGGCATGCCGAAGACGGCACGCGAAATCGAAAGGGGAACCGGCGCGCCCGTCAGGGCGTGATCAGCGACAGAGGGAGCCGGCCAGTCGGCAGAGATCGATGTGCAGCCGTGCTACAAGCCACACGGACATGTCACACCTCACATTGATGGGCGGTTTAGAGTAAATAGGACAGTATGTCCGATCATAGGATGAATCCTTGGGAGTTTCAAGACATTACCGATCGGAAGTACTCGAAGCACATAGTGACCGGTACCTAGGTCGTTGCTGGAACGTGTCCGGGTCGAACTCGCCGAGGCTGACCAGGTGATCGATCCGTTCCTGCCCGCGGGTTCGGCAGCTGCGAAGCGCTCGCATGGCGCGGGCCCTCTGTCGCTCCGCTACGCCGCAGCGCATCGGCCGGACGGCCGCCGCGGTCCGGGCCACAGGGGGTGGCTGCCACGGCAGATGCCGTGGCAGCCACCCGCCACGTCCTGCCGCACTCAGCGGCGCGCGGCCTTCCTCCGCCGCTCGGGGCGAGCGGTTTGCTGGACGACGAGCAGGGGGTTCCGCTCGGCGGTGAACCAGTCCGTGACTATCACACGCGTCTCATCCTTCGTGTAGTCACACGCAGCTGCGAGTGCTTCCTCGAGCCGCGGGCTCACGAGCTTGTCCTCGCATGCCTCGAATGGATGACGGGCCACGACGGCGTACCGTTCGCCTAGGCGAAGCTCGGTGCCGATGACCGCGGTCTCGGAGGAGAGGAACTCGCCCTGCAGCACGGCGCGCACGCTGTCCAGGGCCATCCGTTCCCGTGCCATGGTCGCGTGATCGTTCGGGAGGTCGCCGCCGGACAGGAGCGTGAAGAGGTCCGCTCCGAGGCGCCAGTCCAGGAGCGGGTGGAACACCATGTTCTCGTAGTCCCGCAGGCAGCCATAGCAGGAGGTCTTGCAGCTCTCTGCGTGCCGCGGATCGGCCAGGCCGGCAAGGAACCTCTGGACGTGCGCCGCGAACTCGTCGAAGACCTCACCCAGCCGGGTGCTGAACCCCGCGCCGTTCTCCAGGGTGTCGGCGAGGAACGCGTAGCACGCCTGACTGTCTCCGTGCCGCTCCGGGTGAATACCGGCGACAAGCTCGCGCGGGTCGACGTCGAGGAACTCGGCGGCCGCGGACCGCAGGAGGAAGGCCAGGGAGTACCAGGCGGCGCGCCGCCCCTGATGGAGGTCGGCTTTGAACTTGGGCTGGCACTCTTCCAGGTTGAGGCGAAGCCCGCGTACGTCGTCGACGGTGCGTGATGGGCCAACGAAGAGGAAGTCGGTCGGCAGCGCCGCGCCCAACGCCACCGTCCGGCCGATGGTGCTTCCCTTCGGCGCGATGCGGTACCCGCCCCAGTCGTTCCCTCCCGAGATGAAGGTGAACGCATCCCCTGCGTTGTCGTTGATCACATACCGCCTGCCTGGCCCTCGGTAGACCGTCGCGGCGCGCCACGCCGCGCGGCGGAGTTCGGAAAGGTCGGCTGTGGCCCGGGCCAGGACGGTCATGGCCGCCCAGGCGAAGTTGCCGTCGAAGTCACGTGGCTCGCCCGCCCGGAAGCCAGCCGGTTCGCTCATCTCCACGATGCGGTAGCTCTCCTGCCCGCACAGAGGGCACGTGCCGGGCTGCCCCGGGGTCAGCTCAAGACGGTTACAGGTCGAGCAGAGCCCGATCATCTGCCGCTTCCGCAGCGGATCGTCGGCCGGTCGCGGCTTGCCGTACACCGTCGGGGCGAAGTCGGTGATGCCCTCGACGGTGAACACCTGCCCGTCCTTGACCACCTCGTTCCCGGGGGCGAAGGTCGAGACGGCGAGCGCAATGTCCCTGTCGATGACCTCCTCTGGAGGCCACGGGTAGGAACTGGTCGGCCGTTCCAGGTAGAGGTAGCGGACCCTGGTGGGGAAGCCGAACATGGGCAGCACACCCATGTGCGCGAGCCGTTCGCCGAGATCCTCGCTTTCCCCCGACTCTGCGGCGACCCTCCCCACATTCGCCAGGAGTTTCCTCACCCAGTCGGCGTCGAATCGGTCCGGGTTAAAGCCTGTGTAGGCCGTGAACGCGCGTGCGGCGTTACGGATGGTGCTGAGGTTGGCGCGACACCACTTTTCGATATCCGCGGCGATGTCGGCCCAATCGGAAGCCCGGCCGAAGGGACCGTGCACCCCGGAGTTCTCGGGGTCCGCCAGGCCGGTGTGGAGGAAGGCCAGCCGCAGTACCTCGCTGGCCACGGCCCGCTCGAGGATCTCCATCGACTCGAGAGCAAGGTAAGGGGCCGGGACGGGATCGTTGAGAACGGCGTCGGGGTTGCGGAAGTAATGCTCGTCGTGGCTCCGTCCTCGGCAGACGGTGAGCGCGACGGCGAGGCGGTTGTCACGTCGACCGGCACGGCCCACTCGCTGCTGATAGTTGAACCGGGTCGGCGGCATGTTCGCCATGACGACCAGGCTGAGCGGCCCGATGTCAACTCCCGCCTCCATCGTGGTCGTCACCGACAGCAAGTCGAGGCCATGCACGTGGTCCCTGTCGTCGTCGAGGAACACCCCTTGGAACCGGGCCTGACGCCGCTGCGCCTCGATCCGGCCGGTCTGCCCGGTGAGTTCGGCGCAGTTGAGGCGGAACATGCCGTTCTTTGTAAGGGCCTTCCACGCGTAGTAGTCCTCGAGCTGCTGGCCCTTGTCCAAGGGCTCCGGCGACTCCGGGAGTCTCGCCCGGCACCCGGTGCAGACGCCGGCGCTCTCGGTCTGGTGCCGCCGACCGCAGGTCTTGCAGACCCACACCTTGGACGGCGCGGGGAAGAGCGCGACCTGCCCGGGGTCGATGAGGAAGTCGGCGACGACGCCTCGCCAGTAACGCTCGGCTTGGTCCTGCACCTCAGCGAAATCGAGCTTGTGGACCGCGGCGACGGTCTTCCAGTAGGCCTTGAGCCGTGCGGGGACGTTGGGCTGGGGGTCGCGCAGGCCGTTGAAGCGCTTGAGTTCGGCGAGGATACGGAGGCTGGCAGGCCCGACGCCCGGGATCGCCGTCGGCGTGCGACGGTCGACGGTATCGATACGGCCGAGTCCGAGCGACTCGAAGTCTCGGTCCGCGCCGGAGAAGAGTGACTCGAGGGTGTTGTCCAGGAGTTGGGTGGCAGCATCGGCGAGCGCCTCGCGAACGTCGTCGGGAACCTTTTCCGTGAGGGCGGGAGGCTTCTTATCCCAGTCGTAGAGTTCGTACCAGTTGACGCCCCCGGGACGTTGGGCGGACGGCTTGGGCCCGGCAGGATTGACGCCGAGGGCGAGGAGCTTGCGCTGGACGACGGTCTTGGCAAGCCAGTCCAGCCGCATCGGTGCGATGAGCTTGGCGGTGGCCGCCTCCTCCGCGTCAGCGTCTCCCTCTATCCAGGCGATCTTCAGATCCCGCGCCGCGTCCCGGTCCTTCGCCAAGAGCTTCTCGTAGACGGCCTTGTCCCCGTCGCGCGCCGCCGCAATGTCGTCAAGGGTTACCGTCACCTCGTGCATGGCCGAGAGCGCCAAGGTACGCACAAGGTCCTGGTAGTGGCGCAGGGCCAGGCCCGCGGAGAGCTTGGCGGCGTTCTGCCGACTGTCCGAGAACACGAGCAGCTTGCGCTCCTCGGCGGAGTCGAACTGCGTCGCGAGTTCGGCCGCGAGGACCTGGTTCACCTTCTCAAACCCGGTGCGCATCGGGCTGATCGGGGAACGCTGGTAGTCCGGGTCCTTGAGCCAGTCGGGCTCCTTCCGCCCGCGCCGCTCCCAGTCCGAGCCGCATGAGGGACAGGCGGGTGGGAACGGGGAAAGCTCGTCGAGTTCGTAGCCACTGTTGCGGGTCTCGACGTGGTAGCTCCAGCCCGTGGCGCTGTCTGCGCTGTTCTCTAGGCGTCCGGTCTTGGGCGTCAGCCGCGACAGGCGGAATGCAAACCGGACGCCGTCACGGCTCCAGGGATTGGGGTCGCGGGCCTGCTGCAGGGTCGTACGCGGCCAGTAAACGATGTAATTACGTGCCGTCCGATCCGGCCGGACCAGGTCCGGGATCCGAGAGAGGTCCGGTGTGTCGGGGAGAAGGTAGGAGTTGAAGGAGCGTTCCTCGGTAGCCTTTCTGGGTGCGTATCCTCCCAGGAAGACGTCGCCGCAGGAACGGCAGAAGAGCAGCTCCAGGACTCGGGCACCGCAGTCGCAGAAGGTCCGCGGACGGCTGTAGAGCTTCCCGACCGTCCGATCCTTCCTCCAGTCGTCGGGCACCTGCGTGCACTCCGGATCGGAGCAGGCCCACATGCCGGGAACGTTCCGGAAGAAGAAGTGCGCCCGCACCTTGTCGGTCGCGGTGGCCGTGCTCTTCCTGAGGGGAACGATGCGGCCTCCGCCCTTGACTCGCCGGTCGCTGACGAAATGGAACTGCTCGCGGTCTATCGCAAAGAACTCTTCAAGGAACTTCCTGTCCCGTTCCGGCTCCAAGGACGCGGTGGTCGCGATGACGCGGAGCTTCTCTGGGGCGTCCATGATGCCCAACCTGTTCCGCAGGTTCCGGACCAGGTAGGCCACCTCGGTGCCGGCCGTTCCGCGGTGGGTGTGGAGCTCGTCGACGACCAAGGTGAACCGGGCGTCGGGATAGGTCTCCAGCCACTCCCTGGTCCTTTCGAAGAACCCCTCGTCGCGTTCGCGGAGGAGCATGACGTTGAGCATCGAGTGATTGGTGATCAGGATGTCCGGTGGTGCGTCGTACATGTCCCACCGCGACAGCATCTCGGCACCGCCCGGGCGCGGGGCGAAGTACCGCGCATGATCCTTATTCGAATCCCGTTCGGCGATCCGGGCGGCCTGAGCGCTCCGCTCCTCCCATTCCCGGAAGAACTCGCGAAGCTCCTTGACGGCCTCCGGCTGATCGGGCTTGCCCAGCACCGGTGTGGCGGATGTGTACTTCCCGAAATAGAAGTAGTGTCCGTTCCGGTGATCCTCCAGCCATTTGCGCGCCTCGTCGCTGTCCAGTGCACCGCGCAGCCGGACGAGCTGGTCGTCCACCAGAGCGTTGGTCGGGTAGAGAATCAACGCCCGGACGGCGGCGGGCCGGTCCTTTCCACCGGAGCGCTGCGGGGTGAACGGTGCCGTCGCACTCCGCCACCACGCGGTCGCCCGAGCGGGGGGATTCGACCACGACGCGGACTCCGCGAGCAGATCGGCGATGATCGGCAGGAGAAACGCCTGGGTCTTTCCTGAGCCGGTACCGGAGGTGACGACGACGTTGCCGTCCTTCTTCAGGGCCGCTATGAGCGCCTCTTCCTGATGCGTATAGAGCTCCGCTGCCGGCAACAATCCGCAGCTCGCGAACTCCGCCAGTTCCGGCGGTGCTCCCGCCAGCTTGGCGGATTCCATGACGCTGCGTCCGGTGCGCGCATACTCGGGCCGAATCTCGAGGTACGGCTCAGCGTAGATGCCACCGGGAACATCGAGGAGCCTGCGACGCTCCTCCTGGAGACGGGGGTCACGTAGCCGGAAAGCGGTGTCGTAGTACCGGAGGTAGGCCTGCCGCAATGCGTTGAAGACGTCTTGAGGGGAATTCGCGACGGTCACAAGATCTCCAGCTCGCGATGAAGGGAGTCGGCGATTTTCTTGGCGATCCACAGCGGAACGCCGTCGTAGACGATCCGGTCCTCTATGGTGAGAGGTGGAAGGCCGGTGCACATTATGGCCGCGTAGTC
>Ga0310834_101828_pt1 | contig 11493 bp, 13 predicted proteins | sample SM_ome_2_FD_201314 | JGI IMG/M metagenome (GOLD analysis project Ga0310834, IMG submission 201314) | Sorghum-adapted microbial communities enriched on stacked mutant (SM) sorghum from Joint BioEnergy Institute, Emeryville, California... ... | reverse complement strand
TTGCAGTACGCACGCCGTTTCCTGATCTGTGGTTTCTGAGCTTCGACAACCCAGAACCGTAGACGGGAGGCGGCGTGCGCTGTTGATCAGGACTTCAAGCCACCCACAAGATCAGCAGTAGAGCCGGGAAATACCCGCCGCCCCTCGGGTACGAGTGCTATCCCGGCCTTGACCCGCTTCTCGGCCGGCCATCCGGTGATGTCCTGGCCGTCCCACCACAGACGGCCGCGCGACGGGCGGATCAGCCCGGCGACCGTCTTGAGCAGTGTGGTCTTGCCGGCCCCGTTGGCGCCGATGAGGGCCACGGCCTCTCCGTCGCCCACGGTCAGGTGGACGCCGTGCAAGGCCTCGATGCGTCCGTACCCGGCGGCAATGCCGTCGACGCGCAACTCACTCATCGATCTCTCCGAGGTAGGCGGCGCGCACCGCGGGATCGGCCGCGACCTGCTGAGGTGTGCCGTCGGCCAGCAGCGCCCCGTGATCGAGCACGATCACCCGCTTGCTGACCGCCATCACGCTGGCCACATCGTGCTCCACCAGCAGGATGGTCACACCGCGTGCTGCGACCTCGGTGAACAGCGTCGTCAGGGCCGCGCTCTCGGCGCGGGACAGACCGGCGAGCGGCTCGTCGAGCAGGAGCAGCCGAGGGTTGGGGGCGAGCGCGCGGGCGACCTCAAGCCGTCGCTGCAGCCCGTAGGGAAGGCTGCCGGCGGGCTGGTCGGCCAGGTCGAGCAGGCCCACGTCGGCGAGCAACTCGTCGGCGCGGTCGCGGTGCGCCGCGGCGTCGCGGCCGGTGAGCAGCGCGAGAAGACCGACAAACGGCCGGGCCGCGGCCCTCGCCGCGAGAGGAACCAGCACGTTCTCCCGTACCGTCAGCGAGGTAAATGTCTGCAGATTCTGGAACGTGCGGGCAACACCCAGGCGGGCGATGCGGTCGGGTAGGCGACCGTCGATGCGATGCCCGTCCAGCGTCACGCTGCCTGCCGAAGGCCGCAACGCGCCGGAGAGCAGATTGAGCACGGTGGTCTTGCCAGCGCCGTTGGGACCGATGAGTCCGACGATGCCGCCGGTGTCGTGTCGAAGGGTCAACCCGTTGACGGCGGTGACCCCGCCGAAGTGCTTGACGAGACCGGAGATCTCCAGGGTCGCGGTCACGACGGCTCCTTGCCCACCGGAGCGGGACGGGCGGCGCTTCCGGCGCTGGCGGCATCGCCCCCACCGGCGCTAGCGGCCGGTGAAGCCGATGCGGGCAACGGCGGGGAGGAAGCACCGAGCCGGGTGAACAGATCGGCGATCTCGCCGACGACTCCACGTGGGAGGAACAGCAGCACCAGGATCAGTGCCACTCCGTACGCGACGATCTCGACCTGACCGCCGGCCTTTTCCGACAGCGCTGGCAGCCACTCCTTGCTGAACCGGACGAGCGAGACGACGACGAACGCACCGACAGCGGGGCCCCACACCGACCGCATTCCGCCGACCGCCACCACGATGAGCATCTGGATCGACAGGAGCAGGTCGAGAGTGTGCACATCGACATAGGTCACCCAGTGCGCGTAGAGCGAACCGGCGAGTGCGGCGAGCACGGCAGCCAGCACGAACGCCACTCTCTTGTAGCGGGCGATGTCGATGCCGCTGGCCGCCGCTGCGAACGCGGAGTCACCGACAGCGGTGAGCGACCGGCCGAGCGACGAGCGGACCACCAGGCCGACGACCATCGTCGCGACCAGCAGTACCGCCGCAGCGAAATAGTAGTACGCCACGTCCCCGGTCAGCTCGGTGCCGAGGACGGTCAGGTACGGGATACCGGGCAGTCCTTCGGATCCGCCGGTGATGGTCAGTTGCCGCGCGACTATCGCGAGCACCAGGCCGAGGGCGATCGTCGCAAGCGCCAGGTAGTGACCGCTGACCCGGAAGATGAACAGCCCGAGGACGTATGCGCCACCTCCGGCAACCACGGCTCCGATGAGCAGCGCGAGCCAGGGGTTCCAGCCGGAGTGGGCGGTGAGGATCGCCGAGGTGTAGGCGCCGGTGCCGTAGAAGGCTGCCTGACCGAGGGAGATCTGGTTGGCGTACCCGGTCAACGGCACCAGGCCCAGCGCGGCGATGGCCAGGATCGCCATCTGCACGCCGTCGGACATGGTGTAGGGCTCGATGCGGGTGAAGACCGCCGGAACTGAGAACAGGACCGCGGCGAAGACCGCGAGGCCGAGCAGCCGAGTGATCCGCGACGGCTCACGGGCCGCCCACCGCCGGGCGCGCGGCTTCATACCCGTACCGCCCTCACCGTCTTCAGCACCCCGGTCGGCCGCACCAGAAGCAGAAGCACCAGCACGCCGTACGCGACAGCGTCCTTGTAGCCGCTGGGCAGGTACCCGGCGGCGATCGCTTCCGCGACGCCGAGCAGCAGTCCGCCAGCGACCGCACCGGCGGGCGAGTCGAGCCCACCGATGACGGCGGCGGTGAAGCCCTTGAGCCCGAGTGCGATACCGATTCCCGGATCGGGGTGCTGGATCGGCGCGAGCGCGACACCGCCGATCGCGCCGAGCGCGGCGGCCAGCGTGAAGACCAGCAGCGACATGCGACGAGGCGAGATTCCCATGAGCCGAGCGGCCTCGCGGTCCATCGCGACACCACGCATCGCCTTGCCCAGGGTCGTCTGCGTCAGAAATACCCACACGGCGGCCACCGCGAGGATGGTGGCGACGCTGACCCACAGATACTGGCCTTCAAGCCTGACGCCGCCGAAGCGGACGACGCCCTCGGTGAACGGCGCGGCAATTCGGGGCTGCGTGCCGAACGCGACGAGTGCGGCACCCTCGATGACGATGGCCGCTCCGATGGTGAGGATGATCAGCCGGTCAACGTGGGCGCCGCGGGCCGGAGCGATGACGAGCCGCTCGACGAGTAGCCCGATCACCGTAGTGCCGGCGAGCGCCATCAGGGCCGCCGGCACCGGTGCCGTTCCATTCTCCTCGAGTATCGCGAAGGTCAGCGCGCCGAGCATCACGAAGTGCCCCTGGGCGAAGTTGATCACTCCGGTGACCTGGAACACCAGGGCGATACCCAGGCCGACCAACGCGTAGGTGGCACCGGTGGCCAGGCCGGTGACCACAAACTGCAGGAGCTGTCCCATCGCTACTGTGCCGGCTCCCAGGTGCCGTCACGCACTGTCAGCAGGACGAGCGAGTCCTTGGTGACCCCGCCGTGGTTTTCGGGGGAGAACTCGTAACGACCGGTGACGCCGTCGTACGTCAGTTGCTCCATCGCGTCCCGAATCGCCTTGCGGTCAAGGCTGCCCGCCTTTTCGATGGCTGCGACGATCAGACGCAACGCGTCAGCGGCGTACGGCGCGAAGCCGGAAAAGTTGCCGTACTTTGCGGTGTACTGCTGGAAGAATTCGCGCTGCACCGTCGCGGCCGGCGAGTCTCCTGTGATCTTCGAGCCGGCGAGGACAGCCGGATGCACCATGTACATGCCCTCAGACTCGGCGCCCGCGCCCTTGATGAACAGTTCCGCGCCCGCACCCGCGTCGAAGAACACCTTGCCGGTAAAGCCGCTGGCCTTGATGTTCTTCGCCGCGATCGTCGAGCCCGGCGGGATCGCCCACACCACGATGGCCTCCGGTTGGGCCGCCACCAGCTTGGTCACCTGCACGGTGAAGTCCTTGTCCTTGTCGGTGAACTTCTCGCTGGCGACGAGCTGCACCTTGCCCGCCTTGGCGGCGGCTTCGATCGCGCCGAGACCGGCCTGGCCGTAGGCGTTGTCGACCGACAGCAGGGCGATCTTGGTGATGCCCTGCCGCTGAAACTCCTCGATCATCGTTTCGACGATGAGGTCCGTGTTGGCCGGGGTCTTGAACACGAATCTGCGCTTGTCGGGCGGGGAGACGATGGCGCCGGAGGAGCCCATCGACACGGTCGGCACGCCCCTGCTCTCGACCGCGTCGACGGTCGACATGGTGGTCGGTGACGAGCCGCCACCGACGATGGCGACGACCTTGTCGTTGTCGATCATCGACTTGACGACCTGAAGCGCCTCGGTCGGGTCGCTCTTGTTGTCGCGCACGACGAGCTTGATGCGGTAGGTCCGGTCGCCAACCTTCACGCCCTCGGCGTTGATCCGATCAACCTCAAGCTGCAACGCCTTCTGGTACGCCTCGCCCTGTACCTGGGCGGGCCCGGACAGCTCAATGCTGACGCCAATGGGGATCTCGTCCGATGCCGACTGGGTCTCCTCGGCGGCGCATGCGGTGGTCATGAGGGCAGCGGCGAACGCCGCCGCGGCGGCGCGTCGAATACGTCGAGCCATGGTTGCCTTTCCGGCCGCAGGGGTGTCCTCTCGCGGTGGGGAGCATGTTTCACGTTGCTGATGCGCACGTCAAGCCCTCTTTGGCGGAGCCGCGACGAGCAAACGCCCTGGTACCCAACTCGCGAATGATCCGCTACGCTCCCTCCCACTCGCACGTGGCGGCCCCGGGAGGAGTCGTGGACACGAAGATCATCTTCGACCCAGACACGTACGTGACACGTGTGCCGCACGAGGAGTTCGCCCGGCTGCGCGAGGCGGCGCCGGTGACATGGGTGGGGGAGCCAGCCGTCGACTCGTGGCCGGCGGGCCCGGGCTACTGGGCGGTATGGCGGCACGCCGACGTCAAGGCGGTGCTGCGCAACCCGAAGCTGTTCAGCTCGCACCTGGGCGCGACTCAGATCCGCGACCCGGCGACACCGGAGGACCTCGCCTGGGTCCGCAAGATGATGCTCAACATGGACCCGCCTGAGCACACCCGGCTGCGCGGCCTGCTCACCAAGGCGTTCACCCCGCGTGCCGTGGCCGCCCTGAAGGACCGTATCGAAGCTCGCGCCCGTGACCTGGTGGCCTCGGTACCCGACGACGGCGTGACGGACTTCGTGAAGCTCGCCGCAGACCTACCACTGTGGACGCTCGCCGACATCCTCGGCGTCCCCGAGTCGGACCGGTACCTGATGTTCGACTGGGCCAACCGGGTCATCGGCTACCAGGACCCGGAGTACTCGGCCAGCGATTTCGCCTCGACCGTCGAGGCCTCCACGCCGATGGCGCGGGCAGCGCTGCGGGTACGGCCGCAACCGGACGCCGACGGACGGATGCCCGACCCGCGCACCCGCGGCGGCATACCCGACCTGTACGCGTACGCCCACGAGCTGGCCGCGTACAAGCGGCGTCACCCGGCCGACGACGTCATGTCGATCCTGCTGCAGCAGGTGGACGACGACGGGGGGCGGGTGAGCGTAGAGGAGTTCGAGAACCTGTTCTGGCTGTTCGCGGTGGCGGGCAACGAGACGCTGCGCAACGGCATCCCCGGTGGGATGGTCGCCCTGCTTGAGCACCCCGACCAGTGGAAGCGGCTGGACAAGGACCGCTCCCTGCTCGACACCGCCGTCGAGGAGATGCTCCGCTGGTGGACGCCGGTGATCCACTTCCGCCGCACCGCGACGACCGACACCACGCTGGGCGGGGTGGACATCAAGGCCGGGGACAAGGTGGTGGTCTACTTCACCAGCGCCAACCGTGACCCACGCGTCTTCCCGGATCCCGACGTGTTCGATGTCGGCCGCTTCCCCAACGACCATCTGGCGTTCGGCCACGGCCCACACTTCTGTCTGGGGGCGGCGCTCGGCCGTTTCCAGATGCGGGCGATGTTCGCGGCCGTTCTGGACCGGTTCTCCGCCGTCGAGCCGGCCGGCGACCCGGTTCGCCTGCGGTCGAATTTTCAGAACGGCCTCAAGCATCTACCAGTCCGCTTCACACTTCGGTAGGCGGGGCACGACGTCGGCGACTACCGACGCAACGGGAACGACAACGCGCTGATCTGCGAGCGCGGCCCCGGCGACGGCGTAACCCATCCGGCGTGTCGCCGAGTCGGGCTGGCCGTGGCGGCTCTAGGCGGGCAGCGGTTTGACGTGCACGACCTTGGTGCAGGTGAGCTCGTCGAGCAGTTCGGGGCCGTAGCCGAACCCCTGGCCGCTGGCGCGGCGGGGGTGGGCGGCGCCGCCGGGCGCGCCGCCGAACACGTCATTGATCTTCACCGTGCCCACGGGTAGCTCCCGCCAGGCGCGCTGTGCGTGCGCCATCGAGCCGGTGAGCACGGTGGCGGCGAGGCCGTAGGGCGAGCGGGCGGCGCGGGCCAGGCCCTCGTCGAACGACCCGACCGTCAGGACCGGGGCCACCGGACCGAACGTCTCCTCCCGCACGACCGCCATGTCGTCGGTGCACCCGGTGAGCACGGTCGGCGGGTAGAAGGCGCCCGGGCCGTCGGGGATCCGGCCGCCGCACATGACGCGCGCACCGGCCTCGACGGCCGCCGTCACATGCGCGTGTACCAGGTCCCGGTGACGCCGGTCGACGAGCGGGCCGATCTCGGTCTCCGCGTCGGTGCCCGGACCCGGCCGCAGGGCGCGGGCGAGATCGACCAGGGCGGATACGAACGGCTCGGCGATCGTCTCGGAGACGTAGACGCGCTCGACCGACACGCACAACTGGCCGGCGTTGGCGAACGCGCCGAGCGCGGCCTGCCCGGCGGCCCAGGTCGGGTCCACGTCGGCGTCGACCAGCAGGGGGTCGCTGCCGCCGTTCTCCAGGATGGCCTTCGCCCCGGTGCGGACGCACGCCTGCGCGATCCGGCGGCCGGCCGCGGTGGATCCCACGTGCGCGACCGCGTCGATCTCGCGCCCGGCGAGGTCGGCCCCGACGCGCCCGTCGCCGCACAGCATCGAGAACACGCCAGCGGGCAGGTGGGCGGCGAACAGCTGGGCGAGCCGCCAGCCGGTGGCCGGGGTGCGCTCGCTGGGCTTGTAGATGACGGCGTTGCCGGTGACCAGGGCAGCCCCGAGCAGCCCGGCGCTCACCGCGGTCGGATCGTTCCAGGGGGTGATCACGCCGACGACGCCGAGCGGCTCGTGGACCATGAGGTCGGTGGCGTCCAGGTCGCCGGCGAGGGACCGGCCGCGGTGCAGCGGACCCAGTTCGGCGTACTGGCGCAGGGTCGCGACGGCTGCGTGCACGCCGCCTCGGGCCTGGGCGACGGGCCGGCCCATCTCGCGGCTGGTCAGCAGGGCGAACTGCTCGGCCTCGGCCGCGAGCGCGTCGGCGGTGGCGGCCAGCGCCGCGGCGCGTTGTGCGGCAGGGGTACGCGCCCAGTCGGCGGCGGCCGCGCGGGCCGTCTCCACGGCCGTCGTGACGTCGTCGCTGGTCGTGGCGCGGACACGGCTCACGGGTGTGTCGTCAGCGGGGTCCCGCACGATGATCTCGTCGCCGCCGCCGGGTCGCCATTCAGCCCCGACGAGTTGCTCGACCTCGTACATGGGCGGTTATTGCCCTTTCGCCCTTTCGCGTAAACAACGTTGTTTATTGCGTTTTGCCCTTGATGTCGTTGGGTAGATCTGTCCCAGGAACGGCCGCGGCGCGCCCACCGTCCGCGCCGCCGGCCTGGGGTTCGACGGCGGGAGAACGGCGGGCATGGGCATCCACCGGTCACGGTCGGGAGCGCCGGAGTGGTGCGTGGTCGTGACCACCGACGACCTGCCCGGGTACGAGATCTGCCAGGTGTACGGCTACGTCATGGGGGTCGTCGTGCGGACGCAGAACCCGTTCTCCGAAGGCCTGAAGGCTCTCGACGGCGGGGTGAACCCGCGGCGGGTCAAGGTGATGACGAACTGGCGCCAGCAGGCCATCGATGCCATGATCGAGGAGGCGAAGAAGCGGGGCGCCAACGCGATCATCGGGATGCGCTTCGACCACCGCGTGCTCACCGAGTTCTGGACCGAGATCTGCGCGTACGGCACCGCGATCCTCGCGGCGCCGGTTCCCTCGAAGGCGGAGCAGTCCGGCCAGGGTGCGGGGGCGTCGGGGTCGCCGACACCCCCGACGGAGGCTGCGGCTACCGCCCCGCGAGCAGCCGGTTGACCGCCGTGTCGACGTCGAGGTGCTCGGCCTCGCGGCCGCGCGGCACGACGACGTACGTGCGGCGGAGGAAGCGCACCAGGACGCTGCGCGGCACCTCGAACAGCGCGTTGCCGTCCGGCGAGGACAGGGCCAGGGCGATGAAGTCCCCCCGCGGAGTCGTCCACGGCCACACCCGGACATCCCCGATGCCGGCCGGCTCGTCGAGCCCGGTCACCAGCAGCTCCCGCGCGAAGGACCAGCTGACCGCCTCGCCCCCCGTGGCCTCGGCGTGGAAGAGGACGTGCACGGCGTACGGGTCGGCCGGGTCGTAGCGGAGACTGGCGCGTACCGGAAGCGCGGTGGCGTCCGGCGCGATCAACCGCAGCGACGTCTCGACCTCGACGGTCGTCGGACGAATGGCACTCATGACGTACTCCCCCCGGCGCCCCAAGCGGGGCATCGGACACCCCGCCTTTCCCATACTCAGGTGATACTGCCCCTCACGCTCCGCCATACACTGATCTCACCCAGTAGTGGGATGACAGATCGACAGGCCAGTTAGGACTGCACCTTTAGATACTTCTGTCCAGTTTTTGAGCCGTTCACCGGTCGGCTGACGTCAGGTGTTCTTCGGAGGTCGACTCACTCCGGTAACGTCCAGTCGTCTGCGGGAGTGACGGGGCAGGGGGTGAAAATGGCCGGCGAGCCGCACAGCGCGGTCAGCACGGTCGAACCGGCACGTAGGCGCTGGGAACGGTGGCGGGATGTGGCCCGGACCGCATACCGGATGATTCGGGCTAACCCGACCGGACGCCTCGCACTGCGGGTGAGCGTGGCACTCCTCGGCGCCACCGTGCTCGTGGTGGGTATCGTCCTGATCCCGTTACCCGGTCCCGGCTGGGCCTTGGTGCTGCTGGGTCTCAGCATCTGGGCGATCGAGTTCGTCTGGGCCCGCCACCTGCTGCGCTTCACCCGCCAGCAGCTCACCCGCTGGCTGCGCTGGATCGGCGTCCAGCCCTTGCCGATCCGGATGCTGCTCGGGGCGATGGGCATCGCCTTCGTCGGGATTGTGGCGATGCTCTCCCTCAAGTACAGCTTCGGGATAGACCTTTGGGCCGATTTCTGGCGATACATCACGACCCACTGAGGTAGATGATCGCGCCGGGAATCCGGTATAGTGAACGCCCGTTACGGGCGATTAGCTCAGCGGGAGAGCGCTTCGTTCACACCGAAGAGGTCACTGGTTCGATCCCAGTATCGCCCACGCAGCTCAGAGGCCATGCCCCATTGATGGACATGGCCTCTTTTGTTGGCTGAGTGTCTAACTGGGTGACTACCAGCGCGGCCAACCTCATTCGCGAGCGAAGATGCGGTCCATGGCCTCGGCCCCGGTGAGTAGTACGGGCCGCAGTTGGTGGCGGTAGACCTTCTCAGTCACGGTGGTCCCCGAGTGCCCGCAAAGGTCGGCGATGTCCTGAAGGCTGACGCCGCTGTCGGAGAGCAGTGAGACGAAGCTGTGGCGCAGTTCCCGGGGTGTCCAGTCGGCCGGGTCGAGCCCGGCGTTGGCGACGACTCGGCGGAATGATCGTCGGACGTTGGCCGCGTCCAGCGCGGTGCCGACGCAGGTCGTGAAGACAAGGTCGGTGTGGTGCCAAGCTTTGCCGGCTTGGGCACGGTCGAGGTCTTGTAGCTGCCGGTGCAGGCGGAGGGCAGCGACGCAGCGGTGCGGCATAGCCAGGGTCCGGCGGGATTTGCGGGTCTTGGTGTCGCCGCCGGCGCGCACGGAGCGCCAGACGTGGATGCAAGGCGGCAGCGGCGGGTTGTGGTTGGGTCGGCCGTCAAGGTCGACGTGCGCCCAGGTCAAGGCGCGCAGTTCTTCGAGGAGACCAGGTCGCGTTCGGGGCCGGTGAAGCCACGTACTGCCGCCGCGGTGCCACGTGGTGCTCGGCGAGGGTGAGGGCGGCGTCGAGCATGGCGAACCCGTACGCCCGGACGGGCACTGGTGTGGGTCGCGCCGTGGCGGCGCATCAGTGGTACTCCACCGTCGGCAGCACCGCCACCCGGCCGTCACGGGCCTCGGGCGGAAGCCGCACCCGTCTGGCCCTGATGCCGTAACGGGAGTTCCCGCTGCCTTTGCCGGCCGAGGTGCGCTTGTCGTAGCCGACGTGGTCGCTGATCTCGCCCTCCAGTGTGGACTCCAGGACCCGCTTGGTCAGCTGCTGCAACGTGGTCTCGGTCGTCATGGAGGGTCCGGGCCCCATTCGCGGCGCGCGCGTCTCGTCCGGCTTGGCGACATTCGACCGAGCTGAGGATCATTGCAGCGCCAAGTAGCCGTCCCTCAGCCAGGGAACCGGACAGACCTCCTACGGAGGACAGCCGGTCATAATCCATGCCGTAGTAGCCGGATAGCCGCAGGAGGGGCAGAACCTCTGGCATCCTGACCCGGTGGAGCAATCCGCATCCCGTCTGCGCGGGCGTATCCTGTCCGTCCGGCGGGCGTTGATATCGCTGGCCGTCGGCGGCCTCGCCGGCATTCTGGTCGCGATCCTCGGCGCGCCGGAGCTGTCTCTTCTGGTCACCTGGACCGTCGCCACCATCATCATCCTGGCTTGGGTGTGGTGGATCAGCTGGCCGCAGGGGCACGAAGGCACCAGGCGACTCGCCGAGGAGGAGAGCCGCTCCAGGTACTCCACCGACACCTGGGTCCTGATTGCCGCGGTAGCCAGCCTCGTTTTCGTTGTGATGGCACTCGTGCGCTCCCGCGGCAATCAGGACTCTGTCGCCGTCGCGTCGGTCGTCCTCAGCGTCGCCGCAGTGACCCTGTCCTGGATCCTGGTGAACACGGTTTTCGCGCTGAAGTACGCACGGCTCTACTACGGGGAGGACGGCGGCATCGAGTTCAGGCAGGAACAGCCGCCGGCCTACAGCGACTTCGCCTACGTGGCGTTCACGCTCGGGATGTCCTACTCCGCCCCGGAGGGAAAGGACCTGGCCAGCACGCAGATCCGGAGGGTGGCACTCGGGCACACCCTGCTGTCCTACCTGTTCGGCACGGTCATCCTGGCGGTGGCCGTCAACCTGGTCACCAACCTCGGCCAGTCCTGAGCAACCCGTGCCCGGCCTGACCGGCCAGGCGCCCGGCAGGGTCGGTCGCGACCGCGGGCACCGGGGCGGCAAGCGAGTCCACCCTCACGGGCGTGTCGAGGCCCGCACCAACCCCCCGGATGCTGCTCGACCTGTCGGAGGACGTCCGCCCTTGGGTGACTATCTGGGTGGCAATAGCAGCGCACCACGATGGAAGGACCAGGACGTTGCTGGATCGTTCTTGCACCCGGACCCAGATGGTGACGCAGGTCGGGCGACGGTGATGCCTCGTTCACACCGAAGAGGTCACTGGTTCGATCCCAGTATCGCCCGCAGCATATTTCCGCAGCTAGAACGCCCTTTACCAGAGCTGCTGGTAAGGGACTATTCGTTCGTCGCTCCTCACATTGGGAGCAGTTTGAGAGCGCAAGATCCACACGCGCACCGATCGTGTGCCTTTCCCCTGGCCCATAGACAAGGAGGCGG
>Ga0310834_101825_pt1 | contig 11505 bp, 8 predicted proteins | sample SM_ome_2_FD_201314 | JGI IMG/M metagenome (GOLD analysis project Ga0310834, IMG submission 201314) | Sorghum-adapted microbial communities enriched on stacked mutant (SM) sorghum from Joint BioEnergy Institute, Emeryville, California... ... | reverse complement strand
AGGGTGCAGTGTGTGTGCAGTTATAGGTACGGGAACGACGACGATATCTATCGCGCTCCCGAGGGTTCCTCGTAGGGTGACTCCGAATGGAGCAGCGAGGTACGAACCCGGCCGAACCGTTTGAGTAGTCGGTCGGCCAGGCGGTAGAGCGACGGTCGCTCCACGACGATGTTGCGGGCCTTGTTGACCGGGGCCCGCCCCATCCAGTGCACTGCGGCCGCCGCCGACGGCCGGGACACCCGGCCCTCGGAGACGAGCACAGCGTTGTTCTTGAGCCAGCTCTTGTACTCCCGGCCCCCCTTGCCCATGTCCACGTGCAGCAGGCCGTTCGCGGCCGCGTGCTCGGCCATGTGCAGGTGGTGGGTGATGCCGGGCGAGTAGCGGGCGTACTCGACGTCGTAGGCGGGGAACCAGCCGACCATGGTGGTGGCGGTCCGCAGCCCGAAGTGTCCGGCGACGGGGGTGTCACCGGCGTAGAGCATGGTGAGCACGCCACCGAAGTCGGGGGTCTCGACGGCGTGCAGCTCGTCGATGAGCCGGACGATCCACGGCTGGGCGAACCGGTCCACCCGTCCGGTACGGCGGTACTGGTCCGACTTCCAGCCCATGAGGATCCGCATCGTCCGCGTGTCGCGGCTCGCCCACTCGAAGCGGAGCTCGCCCTGCTCCCGGCCGAGCTTCCGCTCCTTGTAGCGGATGGTCTTGTAGTTCTTCGGCGAGTTCGCCTTCACCTGGTCGAGGTAGGCCTGGAACCCCGCCGTGAAGTCCATGATCGGCGCCTCGCGGATGGCCGACTCGAACTCCTTCCACGTCGGCTGGCCGGCGACCATGTGGTCGAAGTCGAACACGGTCAGCCCGCAGGAGCGCAGCAGGGCGCGCGCGTCCAGCCGCAGGTCGGGCTCGGAGATCAGCCCGTGGCAGGTGGTCAGCCAGGTGCCGAGTGGCTTGCCGATGCCGAAGGCGTGCCGCTCGAACGGGAGGAAGCCCACGATCCGGTTGGCGTCCTCGATGACGGCGAGCCGTACGTAGTCGCGCAACCGGTCCATGGCGAGCGCGAACTCCACGGACAGGAACGGGTTGTCCAGTGCCGGCGACGCCTTCTGCAGCTCGCGCCATCGTGCGAGCTCCGGCTCCCCGAGCTCGCCCGGGCGTGTGATCGTGATCTTCACCTCGACCCGGCCCCCTGTTCGCTATGCACGCTGTCGCCGTTGCCTCGGTAGAGCGAGCGAAGTACGTACATGAATCCTGCCAACACCGCCACGGTCGCGACCCCGGCCCGGGGTGACCATGCGCCGAACGCGAGCATGGCCTGAGCAAGTAGGACGTTCACCCCCAGACTCGCCGCAACGCCCACGGTAAGTACGGCGAGCGGGTCACGATCACGCAACAGTCCGACGACAGAGGCGGCCGGAACCACCAAGAGGAACAACGTCGTCAAAACCGGGCGCAGGGGCGTGTCGATATCCGCGAGCGCGATCACCGCCCCCGAGACGCACGCCGCGGCGAGCGTCCACTTGATCACGTTACGGTACTTGATCATCTCTCCTGGCTCCGGCCGACAAAGCCCACTTTAGGCGGGGTTGATCGCTTCATTCATAGCACCAACCCTCTCAACTGCGCGTCAATGGCGACGCTTTGCGCCGCTCGTCGGTTTACCGGAGCGCCAAGAGAACGTCAGTGTGGTGTATCCCACTGTTGTCGCTGCGCCCCGTCCGCATCTCTCGAAACGGTCCGGTCGGCCCACTCGGAGATGTCCCGCATCCGCCTCGTCTGCGGGCAAGAGACTACGGCCTCGGTCGCGGACTGTCACGGAGCGTGTTACGACGTTGACCCACGCGTTATCAGATATTACCTACTGACGCACGATCTTGTGCGATTGCTGTCGAATTGTGCCTGTATGGGCCTTTTCGCTGATCGATGTGCTGTTGGCGCGCGCATTCCCGCAGGTCAAAGGCTGGTCAGTGGAGCGGCCGGTTGCGTCCGGCGCGCCCGGACCCGCGGTCCGGCGGGTGTGCGGGGTGCCCCTGGGGGACGGTGGCCGCGCGGTCCGGTGGCGCCGCCCCGGGACGCGGGCGCGCGTCGCGGCGTGATCAAGGTCTCGGTGTCTCCGTCGTGTGAATCCACTCGACGCGATTTGTGGCGATTACGGGATTTGAACCGGTACTAGCTAATTCGTCGCAATAAGGCATGGCCACTTCGTACTAGTACCTAAATTATCGTTACTAGTCATGAATTGTCGGACGAAACAGTTTCGCTCGCGGTGGCGTCGTCCGGATCGGCGGTCACCGGGTCGTCGCCGGACGACGGGCCGGGCGACGGAGGGGAATCCGGGGCCGGGCTCTCATCCTGCGTGGGGGAATCGGACGGCGACGGCGATTCGCCGTGCCACGAGATCGTGCAGGTACGCGCCCCGCGGCTCGACTCGAATCTGATCACGCCGCGCCCGGGATCGGGCCCCTCTGCGGTCACGGTGAGGAGCGCGCTCGCCCCGGCCTTGAGCCGCCCGCGCGCGGGGCTGAGCACGAGGTCGCCGGTTGTGGTGGCGCGCCAGGCGAGGGTGGCGCCGCGCGCCGCGATGCGGATCACCCCCGTGCGGTCGTCGCCGAGCGTCGCGGGGCAGCTCACCGCGAGCCCGGGCGTGACCGGGCGCGGCGGCGCCGGCCGGGAGGAGGCCCGGGGCCGGGGGCGGGGCGGCGGGGACGTGGCCGGACCGGACCGCGGGATGGCCGAGACGCGCACCAGCGGGGTGCGCGCCGGAACGTCGTCGCGGGGCTCGGCGGGTTCCTCCGGGGCGCGGCGGGTGGCCGCGTCCTCGGGGTCGGCCGTCTCCTCCGGGGCGCCGCCGGTGCGCCCGCCGTCCGGGGCGAGGGTGCCGGTGTCGGTGCCCTGGGCGTCCGTGCCGCCCGCGTCCGGGGTCGGGGTGGGCAGCACCAAGGGCTGGGCGCCCCGGCCGGTGCGCGTGGCGTCGAGGTAGGTCGCCCCGAGCAGCGTGCCGATGCCGAGGCCGAGGCAGGCGAGCACGCTCACCAGGGTGAACGTACGGCGCGGCCGTGCCGGGGCCGCGCGCCGGCCCCGGCGTCCACCGCGGGACCGGCCGCCGCGCCGCCGGTCGGGCGGGGCCGGCAGGCCGTCCGGGCCGAAGTGCTCGTCGCCGAGGGCGGCCGCGGCCGCGCGGGCGGGGTCGGCACAGGTGTCGAGCACCCGGCGGCGCAGCGACAGCGGGGCGTACATGATCGGGATCAGGTCGAGCAGCCGGACCGCGGACACCCGCCTCCGGCGGGCCTCGGTGCACTCCGCGCAGGCGGACACGTGCCGGGCGACGCGCCGCCGGAGCGGCTCGGTGAGCGGCCCCTGCCGGCCGTCGAGCATCGCCGACAGGCCGGGGCAGTGGGCGCGCCCGGTACGGGCGAGCACGAGCACGGCGGCCGCGTTCTCCAGATGCTCGCGGGCGTGGGCGAGGCGCGCGCCGATCCGCCGGGGCGTGGCGCCGACCACGGCGGCGGTCTCGGCCTCGCCCAGACCGTGCCGGATCGCCAGGTCGAGCACCTCCCGGTCGGCCGGGTCGAGCTCGGCGAGCGCCCGGTGCACCAGCGTCGCCAGCTCGGGGTCGGCGTCGGAGACGCTCACCGGCTCCTGCGGCGCGCCCCCGCCGGCCGGGTACGCGGCCGTGCCGGCGCCGGCCGGCAGCGGGGCGGTCGGCGCGTCGGCCCGCGCGGCGGCGCGGCCGCGCGCCCGGCAGAGGCGGCGGACCACGGCGTACAGCCAGGTGCGCAGCCGGCCCGGCTCGGCGGGCCGGTCGGCGCGGACGAACGCGGTGACGATCGTGTCGTGCACCACCGCGGCCGCGGCGTCCTGGTCGTGCAGCAGCGAGACGGCGTAGTCGTTCAGCCGGTCGGCGTAGGCGTCGTAGAGCTGCGACGCCGCCCCCTCGGCGTCGCCGGGCCGTACCGGATCGGCCGGCCTGCGCGGCGTGGCGCGGCCGGTGTCGGGCCATGCGGGCAACTGGTCCTCCCCCGTGCGACGGGGCGTCGCGGCTCCACCCCCTTGCGGAGCCCGCCCCTCACGCGAGTTAGGACGCCGTGCCGCGTTTATCGGTTCACATTCCCGGGCATAACAACATCTTGTTGGCCTGCGAAAATGGTGAAATCTGCGGCCATTGCGACTGATGTGACAGTTGTGTTTACAGTGGCCTCACTGCGTGCCGCTGGTGCCCGCGCGGGATTCGCAGTCCGGCGCGCAGAGCCGGCGGGAGATTCCCTCGAGGAACACCTTGCGGATCTCCATGGGCGTGCGCGGGAAGTACGCCGCGCCTCCCGTGGCCGACGCGATCGCCCGCATCTGCCGCCGCCCGGCCGGGTCGTCGGCGCCCAGCGCCACGATGAGGATGCTCACCGGCTGCGAGCTGTCGAACTCCCGGCGCAGCAGGCGGAGGATCTCGGCGTTGGAGATGCCGCCATCCGGGTCGTCGTTGCCGATGCCGTCGGTGAAGATGAGGATCGTGTTGACCTTGTCGGGCTCGTACTCCGCCTTCATCTTGGCGTAGGCCGCGGCGAGGGTGTCGTTGAGCCCGGTGTCCCCCCTCGGCCACGCCTTGATCGTGCTCATCTGCCGGACGATCGCCTCGCGGCGGGTGACGTCCCCGAGCTTCGCGCCGAGCGGGCCGATGGGGATGACCTCCTTGTAGTCGACGCCCCGCCCGTTGAGGTGGGTGGAGAAGATCCAGGTGCCGATCTCGGCCTTGTCCGGGAAGAGCTTGAGCCCCTCGATGGAGGCCCGCGCGATCAGCTGCATCCGGGTGAGGTTCGTGCCCGGCGGGGTGAGCGCCATCGTGCCGGAGACGTCGATGAGCGACAGCATGCGGAAGCCGAGCTTCAGCCGCGACCAGGCCTGGGACACCTGGGTGACGTTGCCCGCGTCCGGCTCCTTCAGCGCGCGCACCGCCGCGGCCGAGACGCCGTGGGCCGCGGTGAGGGTGCGCGGGTCGCCCTGGCCCGCCGGGGTGCGGAAGCCGTGCCGCTGGAGCACCTTCGCCGACTCGGCCGAGGTGAGCTCCTGCTTGAACAGCTCCGCGGCCCGGCCGACCGCGATGTCCTTGGTGGCGACCACGATCGGGTAGTCGAGCGCGAGGGTGCCCTCCTTGGGATAGAGGGCGACCATCGGGTCCTTCGGACGCTTCTGCCGGTTGTAGGCCCAGATCGCCTGCTCGCTGGCGATGCCGATCGGGGTCCGGGAGGACCGCTTCGCCATGCTCGCGAACAGGCCCGCCGGGGTGCTCACCGTGGACTCCGACAGCCGCCGCAGCACGCCGGCGAACTGCGCGTTGTTCGCCCCGCCACGGCGCATCACGTCCGCGCCGGCGAGCAGGGCGGTCAGGCCGGCGGCGTTGCGCGTCGGGTCGAGCGCGAGCACCCGCACCTTGCTCGCGACGCCGTCCGGGTCGGCGGCGTTGGCCGCGGCCATGATCCCGTCCCAGCTCGCCTCGCCGAGCACCTCCTCCAGGTCGGCCACCGCCGACTTCGGGGCGGCGAGCACCACCGGCGAGCGCGCGATCGTGCCCACGATCGTGCCCGGGACCCGCGCGGTGGCGCTCGCCTTGAGCTTGGTCACCCACACGCTCGAGTCCGGGATCCAGATGTCGGCGTCGACGTTGCCGATGTCGGTGGGGCCGGTGCCCGCGAGCGCGTTCGCCACGCTCGCCGGGTCGGCGTCCTTGACGTTGACCGTGACGCACCGGTCGTCGACCTTGGTCTGCGAACGGCTGAACCGCTCGGCGGCCGCGGCCACGACCGGCCGGATGTCGGGTGAGGTCATGACCTGGAGCGCGATGCGCTGGTCGGAGCACTCCTCGCCCCGGTTGACGATCACATATGCGCCGACGGCGGCGAGCACGATGAGCGCGAGCGCGCCCGCGAGGGGCGCGAGGATGCGGCCCGTGCCCGTCCTCCGGCGTGGCTGCGGCGGCGCGGTGTAGGGGGTGTAGCCGCCATCCTGTTCATCCCAACGGTGGCGTCCGCCCACGATGACCTCTCGTGATGTCGTTGCCGTTCCCCCAGACGGTACGCGCCGTCGTTCCCCAGGATGGGGGGAACGTCGTAAATGCCTAAGGAACCATACTGGTCGGCTTTACGGAGCGAAAGGGCGGCTTTCCTGGAATGACCACGGAAGACGTCCGGACGTGTGCGGAAAGTAGTCAGAAAACACGATACATCGCGTAGAAGATGCGATGTATCGTGAGTTTCGAACGCGAGTCCTTCGCGATGCCCCGACGCATGCCGGCGGAAGGTGTCCGCTCATGTCCGTCATCGATGAACGCCCCGTGGCGATCCCGGCCCCGCGGCGCGCCGACGGTGCCCCCGCCCCCGCCGACCTGGTGGTCGTGTACGGCATCGCCCCGGCGGCGGCGCGGCGGGCGCTGCGCGACCTCGACTGCGTGCGCGCGGTCGTGCTGCGGGGCGGCGGATGCCGGGCCTGGGCCGACCCCGGGACCGCGCACCTGATCGTCGAGGCGCTGCGCGGCACCGGGATCGCGCCCGCCGTGGTGCGGGTTCAGTGGTGGCAGGACTCGCCGCGCCAGGCCCTGCGCCCCTCGTGCACCGCCGTACCGGCGAGGAGGAGCGCGGCGACCGCGTCCACCCACCACCAGCCGAGCGTGTTGAGCGCGAGCCCGAGCAGCACCACCCCGGCCATCCCCGCGCAGAGCAGGTTCTGCGTGCCCTCGCCCACGGTCGCGGGCGAGCCCAGCCGGGCGCCGAGGCGGCGCTTGGCCCGGCCGAGCAGGGGCATGCCGACCAGGCTGATCGTGGTGACCGCGATGCCGAGCGCGGTCGGCTCGGGCCGGTAGCCGAGGTGCAGGTCGTAGGCGACGTGGGCGACGAGGTACGGCGCGAGCACCCAGAAGCTCACCGCCACCAGGCGGCGCGCCACCCGCTCGGCGGACGGCGAGCGCAGCCGGGCCCCGGTGAACCGCCACACCACGATGAGGCCCGCCATGCCCTCCACCAGCGCGGTGGCGCCCCACCCGACCAGCGCGACCGAATGCGCGTCGAACCCCGCGAGCAGGCCGAGGGCGCTCTCCGCGGCGAGCCAGCCGAGGGTGAGCAGCGCGAGCCTGCGGGCCAGGCGCGCGTCGCGTAGCCACGTCTCGGCCGCCGCGGCCGGACGCGCCGCCGCACGCTGGTCAGGCACCGTGCCCCCCGTTCGTCACCCCACCGGCACCGACACGGACAGTGATCCGTCCACTGCACACAGTTTCACACGTCGTGCCGGAGCCGGGCGGCGGATCCGCGGAATCCGCGCCCCGGCGGGCGGGACACGGTCCGCCGGTGCCGCGCCGCGCGGTGCCGTAGGCTTGGGCGGGTGGCCGACATCGTCCCGGTGCACGACCCCGCCGACCCCCGCATCGCCGACTTCGTCCGGCTGCGCGACGTGGAGCTGCGCAAGAGCCTCGAGGCCGAGCACGGCCTGTTCATCGCCGAGGGGGAGAAGGTGATCCGGCGCGCGGTGGCCACCGGCTACCCCGTGCGAGCCCTGCTGCTGACCGCGAAGTGGCTCGAGCCGATGCGCGACCTGCTCGACGCGGTGACCGCCCCGGCGTACCTGGTCGCCGACGAGGTGATGGAGGGCATCACCGGCTTCACCGTGCACCGCGGGGCGCTCGCCTCGATGGCGCGCAAGCCCCTGCCGAGCGTGCCGGACCTGCTCGCCGGGCTCCGGCCCGCCGTACCCGGGGACCCCGCGCCGCCGCCCGGCGTGCCCGCCGGCCTCCGGCCCGGGCCGCCGCCCCGCCGCGTCGTGGTGCTCGAGGACCTCGTCGACCACGGCAACGTGGGCGCGATCTTCCGGTGCGCGGCCGCGCTCGGCGTGGACGCGATCGTGCTGTCGCCCCGCTGCGCCGACCCCCTCTACCGGCGCGCGATCAAGGTCTCCATGGGCGCGGTGTTCGCCATCCCGTACGCCCGGATGACCGACTGGTACCACGGCCTCGCCCTGCTGCGCGACGCCTGCTTCCGCACCCTCGCCCTCACCCCCGACCAGACCGTCACCCCGATCGACAAGGTCGCCCTCACCGACCGCGTCGCGTTGCTGCTCGGCTCGGAGGGCGACGGCCTGTCCTCCCGCTGGCTGAGCGAGGCGGACGAGCGGGTGTGCATCCCGATGAGCCGGGACGCGATGCGCATGGGCGTCGACTCGCTCAACGTCGTGGCCGCCGCCGCGATCGCCTGCCACGGCCTGGTGCGCTGAGCCGTACCGGCCCGGCGGGGGCGTGTTCGAGGGCATGCGGGTGCGCCACCTGCCGGAGGGCGTCCACCTCGAGGGCACCGGTCGCACCGTCGCCCCGTCGGGATCCTCGACGTACAAGCGGTGGACCGGAGCGAACGGGGCTGTCGTGTCGCTGACCGCGCTGCGCGGGACCGGCGCGCGCACGCTCGACGGGCTGGCCGCGTGGGCGCGGCTCGGGGAGGAACAGGTGCGGGCGATGCGCGAGGTCACCGTGCACGGCACGGCCGGGTACACCGGCGAGGTCCGGTACGAGGGCCGGCGGTGGCACGTCCACCTGTGGCGGGAGCGGCCGGGCCTCGGGTTCCTGCTCATGGTGAGCGCGCCCCTCGCCGGTGAGCCCGACCGCATCCGGGAGGGCATCGTGCCCGCCGAGACGCGGGTGACCGGCGAGCACGTGGACGGCGTCGCGGTGACGCGTCTCCCGGCGGGACTGACGCGCGATAAGTCGGACAGATATGACGAAGGGGATGGCTGGTCGTCGGTCGAGGGGCGCTGGCTCGACCGATCCGGCAAACCGGGCGTACGCGTCGAGATCGCCAGGGGCGGCGCGATCGCCGAGGCCGCCTGGACCGCGCGGACCCTCGGGCCCGAGGCCCGGGAGACGGAGGTCGGCGGGCGGCGGGGCCTGCTCGCCGCCACCGGCGAGGGCGCGCGCCGGTTTCTCGTCCTCTCCGGCGATGTGGCCGCCGTGGTCACGGTGGACGCGTCACTGGCCGGCGAACTCGACGCGATCGTGCGGGCGTGCGGCCTCCCGAATCCTGAAGCCCGCCCGGCCCCTTCGCCGGGCCGGGCGGGCGCGGGCCGGTACCCGTCGTGCGGGTCCGGGCCGCACCGCGCCCCGGCGGAGGCTCAGGTCTGCGCGAGGTCGAGCAGGCGGGTGGCGGAGCGGAGGCGGTTCGCCTCGGTGGCCTCGCCGAGGACGGTGCCGAAGAGGAAGCGGCCGTCGCGCACGGCGGCGAAGGAGAGGCAGAACCCGGCCGCGCGGGTGAAGCCGGTCTTCAGGCCGAAGACGCCCTCGGCGCGGGTGAGCAGCTTGTTCGAGTTGTGCCAGGTGTAGGCGCGGTGGTCGTCCGTCTTCGGCAGCGAGTGGCGGGCGGTCGACGCGATCTCGTTGAGCACCGGGTCGGAGAGCGCGATCATGGCGAGCCGGGTCTGCTCGCGGGCGGTGGAGCGGCCGCCGAGGTCCGGGCGGGGCAGCCCGTCCGGGTTGGTGTAGTAGGTCCGCTCCAGGCCGAGGTCCTCGGCGGCCCGGTTCATCTTCGCGACGAAGTTCGGCATGCCCGGGCCGTACCGGCGGGCGAGCGCGTGGGCGGCGTCGGCGGCCGACGGGAGCATCAGGGCGTAGAGCAGCTCGCGGGTGGTGAACCGCTCGCCCGCGCGCAGGCCCGCCCGGCTCGCGCCGTTGCGCGCCGCGTGCCGTACGTCCGCCTTGGTGATCCTGATCACGTCGTCGAGCGAGCCCTCCTCGCGCACCACGATCGCGGTCATCACCTTCGCCAGGCTCGCCACCGGCAGCGGGCGGTCGGCGTTCTTGGCGAACAGCTCGGTGCCGGTGGTCGCGTCCACCAGGTACGCGGCCTTGGCCGTGATCTTCGGGGCGGCCGGGAGGGCGCCCGCGGCCGTGGTGGACGCGGCCTCGGGCGAGGCGCCGGGCGGCGCCGCACCGGACGTCGTGGCCGGCGCGGGGTCCGGGGCCGTTTCGGCGGCCGCGGCCCGGACGGCGCCGGGCGGCAGCAGGAGCGCCGCGAGCAGCGCGCCCGCGAGAAGCGCGCGGAGCGTGCCGGGAAGGCGAACGATCGGTACCCGGATCGGTCCTGCAGTCGCGGATGACCTGATGCGCATTCGGCAATGATGGCACCGCAACCCTCGCCAGGAGGGGTGACCCGCCGAGGTCGGTCAGGATGCGACCGGCGCCTCGGCGCTCCGCCGCCGGCGGCGACGGCGCACGACGAGCAGCGCGGCCACGGCGGGCGCGGCCACGACGAGCACGAGTACGGCGAGCAGCGGCGACCGCGCGGCGAGCTGCAGCCAGGCCCAGATGACGGCGTACCCGCCCACCACCCACGGCGGCGTCCACAGCAGCGCGCCGAGCGCGCTCGCCACCACGAACCAGGGGTAGGAGATGCGGATCACCCCGGCGCAGGGCGGCAGCACGTGCCGCAGCACCGGCACCCAGAAGCAGCTGAACACCGCGACCGCGCCCCGCCGCCGGACCAGGGCCTCCACCTTGTCGATGCGGTGCCGTCCGATCCGGCGGCCCAGGCCGGACTCGTAGAGCCGCTCGCCGAGCCTGCGTCCCACCCAGTAGTAGAACTGGAACAGCACGAACATGATCAGGACGCAGACCAGGGCCCACAGCCACAGCGGCATGCCGAGCACCGAGGAGGCCGTGGGGTCGGGGATGGTGTTCACCTCGCCTCACCGCCTCGCGTCGCGCCACACCAGCCACTCTTAGGGCAGGCTTACCTAATTATGTAGGCCGGCCCGGCCCGCCCCGCGCCGGGGTGCGGGCAACGTCACGCCTTCGCGCCCTCCTCCGCCCGCGTCGGCCGTACCGACGGTCCCCGCCGGCGCGACGCCCCCGGCGGCGGGAGCGGAGGGTGCACTCCTGGCAGACCGCACTAATCAGCCATATATCGGGTATTTCGGCAGGTGAACGGCTTTCGGGGAGATGGCGAGCCCCACGGACACGCCGGTGAGCGTCCCCGAGGCTCACCGTCCCCGACGGGGCCGAGGGCCGGGCGGTCCGCCCGCCGCGACACCGGGCGCGGCGGCCGCCCGGTCCGCCATCGCCGCGAGCGGCCGGCGGGTCGGGCGCAACCCCCGCACGTCCGCCTTTGGGTGCACGAACCCGAGTGCACGAAAGGGGTGCGGGCCATGGGCAAGCACGAACGCCTGGTACCCGCGGCGGCGACCCGAGCCGCCATGTCCGCCGATCGGGCGTCGCGCCGGGCGGCCGGATCGGCGCTCGGACCGCTCGCCGCGGCATTCGCCCTCACCGCCGCCTACCTCGGGGCGGGCACCGCCCATCCCGCCGACCGGGCAGCCGTACCCTGGGGAGCCGCTCCCGGCCAGGCCGCCGCGGAGGCGGTCCCGGTCCCGGCACGCCCCAAGCCCGGCACGGTCGCGGTCACCGCGGTGCCGCGGTCCCGCGCCGCCGACTCGCTCTGCCGCCGCACCTACCACGCCCGCGGCCTGGTCACCGCCACCGGCGGCATCGCGGTC
>Ga0310834_101821_pt1 | contig 11527 bp, 9 predicted proteins | sample SM_ome_2_FD_201314 | JGI IMG/M metagenome (GOLD analysis project Ga0310834, IMG submission 201314) | Sorghum-adapted microbial communities enriched on stacked mutant (SM) sorghum from Joint BioEnergy Institute, Emeryville, California... ... | reverse complement strand
CCCGCAAGCGGACTCGGGGTCGGGGTACAGGTCGAACATCCCGGCGGTGCCGGTGATCTCGAGCGGACGGCGCACCGCACGGCTGGTGACGACCAGGCGCAGCCGGGTGCCGCGGTCCTCGGCCCGGTGCGCCGCGCTGATCAGCACCGCGAGGCCGCTCGACGCGAGGAACCGCACATCGGTGAGGTCCATCACCAGGATCTCGCCCGATGAGGTGAGCAGTTCGTCGGTGGCGGCCGTGAACTCCGGCGCGGTGAGCGTGTCGATCTCGCCGCGAACCGTCAGGACGACGGCGCCCGGGCGCGGCCGGGTCAGCGACGTCTCCAGGAAATCGGCGCAGGGTTGGGTCGATTCGTTCATCACGCACCTCCGCGCTCGGGCGGCCGACCATACATCCTGCTCCCGGTGCCAACACCCCTGTGACGCGCTTAGAGTGCGGTCGTGGCCCAGACGTCTGATGAGGTGAAGCTGGCGGCGCTTCGGGAGCGCGTGCGCGCCGAGTCGCGGCTGCTGGTCGCCTACTCCGGCGGGGTCGACTCCGCGCTGGTGGCGGCGGTGGCGGCGCAGGAGCTCGGGGAGCGCGCGGTGGCCGTCACGGCCGTGTCGGCCAGCCTGCCGCGCAGCGAGCGGGCCGCGGCGCGGGCGTTCGCCGCCGCGCACGGGATCGCGCACGTGGAGGTCGCGACCGACGAGCTCGACCGTCCCGAGTACGTCGCCAACGGCGGGGACCGCTGCTACCACTGCAAGTCCGCGCTGTTCGACGCGCTCGCCCCGATCGCCGCGCTCTCCGGGGCGCGGATCGCGCTCGGCACCAACACCGACGACCTGGGCGACCACCGTCCCGGCCAGGCCGCGGCGCGCGCCCGCGGGGCGATCGCGCCGCTGCTCGACGCCGGCTTCGGCAAGGAGGACGTGCGCCGGGTCAGCAGGGCGCTCGGGCTCGCCACGGCGGAGAAGCCCGCCGCCGCGTGCCTCGCCTCGCGCGTGGCCTACGGCGACCCGGTCACGCCCGAGGTGCTGCACCGCATCGAGCTGGCCGAGGAGGCGGTGCGCGGGCTCGGGTTCCCGGTCTGCCGGGTGCGCGCCCACGGGGGCGGCGCGGTGGCGCGGGTCGAGGTGCCGCCGGACGACGTCCCCCGCGCCGCCGAGCTGCGCGCCGAGCTGGACCGGGCCGTCCGCGGCGCCGGCTTCGAGTTCTGCGCGCTCGACATGCAGGGCTTCGCCAGCGGGCGCATGAACGTGCTGCTCGGGATGCCGACGCCCCGATGACGACCGATCACGAGCACGCCGGAGCGCAGCGGAGGCCGGCAGGCGCTGTGTTCGACGACCTCGGGTACGCGCGGCCGGACACCGGGCGCGAGGCCCGGCTCGGGCTGCCCGAGGTCGTGTACGGGCCGGGGAAGACGCTCGAGCAGATCGTGGGCGTGGTGCGCTCGCTGCTCGCGGGCAACGACGGCCCGGTGCTGGTCAGCCGCGTCGACCCGGAGCAGGCGGCCGAGGCGGTCGCTGCGGTCGAGGGCGGCCGCTACGACCCGGTCGCCAGGCTGCTGGTGTGGCGGCCCGCGCCGCCGCGGCCGTTCCGCGTGGTGGTGGCGTCGGCGGGCACGTCGGACTGGCCGGTGGCCGCCGAGGCGGCGGCCGTCGCGACCGCGATCGGACTGCAGGTCGACGAGCTGCGCGACGTGGGCGTGGCCGGCGTGCACCGGTTGCTCGCCGAGCAGGATCGGCTTGCGGCCGCCGACGCCGTGATCTGCGTGGCGGGCATGGAGGGCGCGCTGCCCAGCGTCGTCGGCGGGCTGGTCGGCTGCCCGGTGATCGCGGTGCCCACGTCCGTCGGGTACGGCGCGGTGCTCGAGGGCGTCACGCCGCTGCTGGCGATGCTCAGCTCGTGCGCGGCGGGCGTGGTCGTCGTGAACATCGACTCCGGCTTCGCCGCCGCGCTCGCGGCGCACCGGATGGCGCTGCGGGTCGCCCGGTGATCCTCTGGCTCAACCCGGTCAGCGGGATCTCCGGCGACATGCTGCTGGGCGCCCTGCTGGACCTCGGCGCGCCCCTCGACGACGTGAAGGCCGCCGTAGCCCGCACCGGGCTCGACGGGTGGGACCTGCGCGCCGAGCGCGTGACGCGGGGTGGGATCGGGGCGACCCGCGCGGTCGTCGACGTCACCGACCAGGCCACCGAGCGGGCCGCGGCCGAGCTGCTCGCGCGCGTCGCCGACGTGCCGGTCGCGGCGCGCGCGGTGCTCGAGATCGCCGAGGTGGAGGCCGGCATCCACGGCATCGACCCCGACCGGGTCCACCTGCACGAGATCGGCGGACTGGACACCGTGGTCGACACGGTCGGCGTGGCCGCCGCCCTCGACCTGCTCGGCGTCGAGGAGCTGCACTGCGGTCCGCTCGCCCTCGGGTCCGGCACCGTCTCGACCCGCCACGGTGTGCTGCCGGTGCCCGCGCCGGCCACCGCGGCGCTGCTGGCGCGGGCCGGGGCGCCGGTCGTCGGCGCGGGCGACGGCGAGACGGTGACGCCCACCGGCGCGGCGCTGCTCGTCGCGGCGGGCGCGCGGTTCGGGCCGCTGCCCGCGATGACGCTGCAGGCCGTCGGCTATGGCGCCGGCGGGCGCGACCCGGCCGAGCGGGCCAACGTGCTGCAGGCGATGCTCGGCGTCGCCGCCGGGGCGGGCGAGCGGATGCTGCTGCTGGAGACGAACGTCGACGACGTCACCGGTGAGGTGCTCGGCCACCTCGTCGGCAGGCTGCTCGACGCGGGCGCCGCCGACGCGTGGCTGTCGCCGATCGTGATGAAGAAGGGCAGGCCCGCCCACACCGTCCACGTGCTGGTGGCGCCCGAGCGCGCCGCGGACTGCGAGCGGATCGTGCTCGCCGAGACCGGCAGCCTCGGGCTGCGCCGCACGCCGGTGGACCGCGCCGCCCTGCCCCGGCGCTCGACCGCGGTGGAGGTCGAGGGCCACCGGATCCGACTCAAGCACGGCCCGTGGGGCGTGAAGCCGGAGCACGACGACGTGGCCGCCGCCGCGGCCGCCCTCGGGCTCCCGCTGCGCGAGGTGGCGCGACGGGCAGCAGACATCGGACGTTTGGCTCCTCACACATCAGAGGAGTTCCGTTGACCGGCCCCCGGTGCCCACATAGCCTCGGGTGGCAGGCCGCGCACAAGGGGGTACGTCGTGAGCACGCATCTCGGTCCCTTCGAGGCCGTCCGGAACCTGACCTACGACGCGCCGTTCCCCCGGCTGCTGCCGGTGCGGCAGAGGTTCGACCCGCAACAGGTGGCCGACGTCGCCGCGGCCACCGCGCAGGCGCTCGAACCGCTGCGCGGCCGGATCCGGCCCGGCATGACCGTGGCGATCACCGCGGGCAGCCGTGGCATCCACGACAAGCCCGCGGTCGTGCGCGCGGCGGGTGAATGGCTGCGCGCCGCGGGCGCCGAACCGTTCGTCGTGCCCGCCATGGGCTCGCACGGCGGCGCCACGGCCGAGGGCCAGGTCGAGCTGCTCGCCGACCTCGGGATGACCGAGGAGAGCCTCGGCATGCCGATCCGCGCCACGATGGAGACCGTCGAGATCGACCGGCTGCCCGACGGGCCCGCCGTGCACCTCGACGCCAACGCCGCCAAGGCCGACGGCATCCTCGCCGTCAACCGCGTGAAGGCGCACACCGACTTCCAGGGCGACATCGAAAGCGGCATCTCGAAGATCATCGCGATCGGGCTGGGCAAACAGCGCGGTGCCGAGGGCATCCACCGCTTCGGCCCGGCGAACCTCGCCGTCTGGGTGCCGCGGGTGGCGCGCCGGGTCGTCGACACCGGCAAGATCCTCGGCGGGCTGGCGATCGTCGAGAACGCCTACGACCGCGCCGCCCGCATCGAGCTCCTCCAGGCAGCCGACATCGCGGGGCCCGCCGAGGCCGCGCTGCTGGCCGACGCCAAGCGCCGCATGGCCCGCCTCCCGTTCGACGACATCGACGTCGCCGTGATCGACGAGATGGGCAAGAACTACTCCGGCGCCGGGATGGACACCAACGTCATCGGCCGGATGATGATCCGCGGCAGCGCGGAGTTCGACCGCCCCCGCATCCGCAACATCGCGGTGCTGGACGTCAGCGACGCCTCCCACGGCAACGCCGTCGGGCTCGGGCTCGCCGACTTCGTCCCCTTCCGGCTGCTGGAGCGCATCGACCTGCGCAGCGTCTACATCAACGCGATGACCTCGGGCCTCGGCGGACCGCAGCGCGCGCAGATCCCGATGGCGTTCCCGACCGACCGCGACGCCATCGCCGCCGCCCTCCTCACCTGCGGGCGGGCCGACGTCGAGGCCGTCACGCTCGTCCGCATGCCCAACACGCTCGACCTCGAGCACCTGCAGGTGTCGGAGTCGCTGCGCGCGGCGGTCGACGCCCACCCCGACCTGGAGATCACCGGAGACGCCGCACCGATGGCGTTCGACGAGGAGGGACGGCTGCAGCCGTGGCAGTGACACCTGTCAGCATCCAGCGACGCGGGGAGCCGAGCGTCCGGCTCCACCCCGCCGACAACGTGGTGGTGGCCGCGCTGGCCCTGCCCGCGGGCACGACCGTGGACGGGGTGACGCTGCGCAGGGACGTGCCGCGGGGGCACAAGGTCGCCGTCGCCGACATCGCCGAGGGCGAGCCGGTCCGCAAGTACAACCAGATCATCGGGTTCGCCACCGCGCCGATCGCGCCCGGCGACCACGTCCACACCCACAACGTCGAGTTCCGGACGTTCGAGCGCGACTACGCCGTCGGCGCCGACGTCACGGAGACGCAGTACGTCCCGGAGTCCGAGCGGGCCACGTTCCAGGGCATCGTGCGCGCCGACGGCAAGGTCGCCACCCGCAACTACCTGGGCATCTTGACGTCGGTCAACTGCTCGGCGCACACCGCGAAGATGATCGCCGACCAGTTCCGCCGCCCCGGCCTGCTCGACGACTACCCGAACGTCGACGGCGTCGTCGCGCTCACCCACGGCACCGGCTGCGGCATGGCCGACGACGGCGAGGGCATCAGGGTGCTGCGCCGCACCCTCGCCGGTTACGCCGAGCACCCCAACTTCGCCGGGTTCCTCATGCTCGGGCTGGGCTGCGAGGTCAACCAGATCCGCGGCGTCTCGGAGGGCTGGCGGGTCGACCCGTCGCGGCCCGTCGCCACCATGACGATCCAGGACCAGGGCGGCACCGTCGCCACCGTCCGCGCGGGCGTCGAGGCGCTCAAGGCGATGCTGCCGCAGGCCAACGACGTCAAGCGCCAACCGGTGCCCGTCAGCGAGCTCGTGCTCGGCCTCAACTGCGGCGGCTCCGACGCCTACTCGGGCATCACCGCCAACCCCGCGCTCGGCGCGGCCGTCGACATCCTGGTGCGCCACGGCGGCACCGCGATCCTCGGCGAGACCCCGGAGATCTACGGCGCCGAGCACCTGCTCACCCGCCGCGCCGTCAGCCCCGAGATCGCCGAGAAGCTCATCGAGCGGATCAGGTGGTGGGAGGAGTACACCGCCAAGCACGGCGGGTCGATGGACAACAACCCGTCGCCGGGCAACAAGGCGGGCGGGCTCACCACGATCCTCGAGAAGTCGCTCGGCGCCGTCGCCAAGGGCGGCACGACCAACCTCACCGGCGTCTACGAGTACGCCGAGAAGGTCACCGCCAAGGGCTTCACGTTCATGGACACCCCCGGCTACGACCCGGTGTCGGTCACCGGGATCGTCGCGGGCGGGGCCACCGTCATGTGCTTCACCACGGGCCGCGGCTCGGTGCTGGGCTGCAAGCCGACCCCGAGCATCAAGCTCGCCACCAACACCGAGATGTACGAGCGGATGTCCGGCGACATGGACATCGACTGCGGCGTGATCCTCTCCAAGGGCGAGTCCGTCGAGTCGGTGGGGGAACGGGTGTTCCAGCTGATCCTCGACACCGCGTCCGGCCGCAAGACGCTGTCGGAGGAGCTCGGATTCGGACAGGAGGAGTTCGTCCCGTGGCAGCTCGGCGCGGTGATGTGACGATGCTGGACTTCTCCGACCAGGTCGTGCTGGTCACCGGCGCCGGCAGCGGGATCGGCGCCGCCGTCGCCGAGGGGTTCGGGCGCCGCGGCGCCCAGGTCGTCGTGCACTACGGGCGCAACCGCGAGGGTGCGGAGAAGGTCGCGAGCTCGATCCAGGAGGCGGGCGGCCGGGGGTCGGTCGTCCAGGCCGACCTCACCGACCCGGCGTCGGCGACCCGGCTCGTCGACGACGTCGCCGCGCGGCACGGGCGGCTCGACGTGCTCGTCAACAACGCAGGCGACCTGCTGGGCCGCACGCCCGTCACCGAGATGACCGACGAGCAGTTCGCCCGCGTCATGGACCTCAACATGACGTCGGTCTTCGCCGCCTGCCGCCAGGCCGTGCCCGTCATGCAGCGCAACGGCGGCGGCGCGATCGTCAACGTCACGTCGGTGGCCGCGCGCACCGGCGGCGCGGGCGGGTCCGTCGCCTACGCCACCGCGAAGGGCGCGGTCAGCACCTTCACCCGCGGCCTCGCCAAGGAAGTCGCGCGCACCGGGATCCGCGTGAACGCCATCGCGCCCGGCATCATCACCACCCCGTTCCACGAGCGGAACACGTCCGACGAGCAGATGGCGGCGATGGTGGCGGGCATCCCGATGGGCCGCGCCGGCACACCCGACGAGTGCGTCGGCACCGTACTCTTCCTGGCCGATCCAGCGATGAGCGGATACATCACCGGCCAGGTGATCGAGATCAACGGCGGCCAGCTGACCCCGTGAAAGAGGGCAACGTGACCAAGGACAGGCGCCTGCGCAGCCAGGCGTGGTTCGACAACCCCGAGAACCCGGGCATGACCGCGCTCTACATCGAGCGCTACATGAACTGGGGCCTGACGCGCGAAGAGCTGCAGTCCGGCAAGCCGATCATCGGCATCGCGCAGACCGGCTCCGACCTGTCACCGTGCAACCGGCACCACCTCGTGCTCGCCGAGCGGGTGCGCGAGGGCATCCGGGAGATGGGTGGCATCGCGTTCGAGTTCCCGGTCCACCCGATCCAGGAGACCGGCAAGCGGCCCACCGCCGCGATCGACCGCAACCTCGCCTACCTCGGGCTGGTCGAGGTGCTGCACGGCTACCCGCTCGACGGGGTCGTGCTCACCACCGGCTGCGACAAGACCACCCCCGCCTGCCTGATGGCCGCCGCCACCGTCGACATCCCGGCGATCGTGCTGTCCGGCGGGCCGATGCTCAACGGCTGGTACCAGGGCAAGCGCACCGGGTCGGGCACGATCGTGTGGAAGGCCCGCGAGCTGCTCGCCGCCGAGGAGATCGACCAGGCCGAGTTCGTCGAGCTCGTGGCCTCCTCGGCGCCGTCGCCGGGGCACTGCAACACGATGGGCACGGCGTCCACCATGAACGCGCTCGCCGAGGCGCTCGGGATGAGCCTGCCCGGGTCGTCGGCGATCCCGGCCCCGCACCGCGACCGCGCCCGCAACGCCTACCTCACCGGGCGGCGGATCGTCGAGATGGTGCACGAGGACCTCAAGCCGTCGGACATCATGACGCGTGAGGCCTTCGAGAACGCCATCGTCGTCAACTCCGCGATCGGCGGCTCCACCAACGCGCCCATCCACATCACCGCCATCGCCCGGCACATGGGCGTCGACCTGCCGATGGACGACTGGCAGCGGATCGGCTTCCACGTCCCGCTGATCGTCGACCTCCAGCCGGCCGGCAAGTACCTCGGCGAGGAGTTCCACCGGGCGGGCGGTGTGCCCGCGGTGGTCCACGAGCTGATGCAGCACGGCCTCATCCGCGAGGAGGCCCGCACGGTCAACGGCAAGACGATCGGCGAGAACTGCCGCGACGCGGAGGCGACCGACCGCGACGTGATCCGCACGTTCGACAACGCGCTGCAGGACGACGCCGGGTTCCTCGTCCTGAAGGGCAACCTCTTCGACTGCGCGATCATGAAGACGAGCGTGATCTCGAAGGAGTTCCGGGAGCGGTACCTGTCCGACCCGGAGCGCCCGAACGTCCTCGAGGGGCGCGCGGTCGTCTTCGACGGGCCGGAGGACTACCACCACCGCATCGAGGACCCGGACCTCAAGATCGACGAGGACTGCCTGCTGTTCATGCGTGGTGCGGGTCCGCTCGGCTACCCCGGCGCCGCGGAGGTCGTGAACATGCAGCCGCCTGCCGAGCTGATCAAGCGGGGCGTGCACGCGCTGCCGTGCATCGGGGACGGTCGCCAGTCCGGCACGTCCGGCTCGCCGTCGATCCTCAACGCCTCCCCGGAAGCCGCGGCGGGTGGCGGCCTGGCGATCCTGCAGACCGGCGACCGGGTCCGCATCGACCTGAACGCCGGCACGGCCGACATCCTCGTGCCCGAGGAGGAGCTCGCCGAGCGGCGCCGCAAGCTGGAGGAGGCGGGCGGCTACCCGATCCCGGCGTCCCAGACCCCGTGGCAGGAGATCCAGCGCGGCATGGTGGACCAGTTGTCGGCGGGCATGGTGCTCAAGCCCGCGGTGGCCTACCAGCGCGTGGCGTCCAAGGGCCTCCCGCGGGACAACCACTGAGGGCGTGCGGCATCCGCCGCTGAGCCGCGGCTCAGCGGCGGCGTAGCCGCGCCCGGCGGCGCACCACCGCCTGCTGGGTCCGGCGGCGCGCGACGCGGCGCGGGTGGCTCATCCGCCGGCGCCGCTCGCACGGCGGGTCCTTCGAGCCGGTCGGCCCGCGGCAGCAGTCGAGTGGTGGGCCCGCGGCCGGCGGCGGTGCCGGGTCCGGACCGGGCAGTTCGGGACGAACGGGTTCGCCCCGCGTGACGTAGAGGCGCCCGAGCGGGCTGACCCACAGGAACAGCCCGGGCTGGGGCTGGGCGAGCGACCAGCCCCGGTCCTTGTCCGGGTGGTGCCGTGCGCAGACGGGGCCCACGTTCGCCGCGATCGTCGGCCCGCCGCGGGCGTGCTCGCGCGTGTGGTCGAGGTCGCTGCGCCGCGCCGGCCGGGTGCAACCGGGACCGCAGCAGTTGCGGTCGCGGATCCGGACGTGGTCGGCGAGCGGCCCGCGCACGAACCGGGCGCGCGGGTTCGCGGCCAGGCGGCGCCGGAGGTCGTCGCGGCCCGCCCACGCGTCGGCGATCTCGGCCACCACCCCGGCCCAGATCTCGTCGGGCGGGTCGCCGGCGTAACGGTGGAGCTCGTCGACGGTGACGTGCACCTCGACGACTCCGCCCCGCACCGGCGCCCCGGGGGCCGGCGTGCGCGGTCGCCGCCGCAGCGGGCCGGCGAGCAGCAGGTAGCCGTCGGGGTCGACGATGGCGAACCGCCATGCCGCTCCCCGCTGCTGGGCGGCGACGGTGGCGCGGGCGACGTGGGCGCCGACCGGCCCGAGGCCCGGGATCTCGCCGGGGCGGTCGTCGAGCCCCGCGAGCGTGGAGAGCCCGACCCGGATCTCGACACCTTCGCGGGTGCCGACCCGGTCGCGGGCCCACCGCTCGGCGTCCCCACCGGGAGTGGGCGCGTCCTCGTCGACCCGATCGTCCGGTGCGGCGCTCGCGGGCTGATCGGCGTCGTCATCGGGGTCGGCCCCGTCCTCCGGACGCGGCTTGCCGAGCAGGCGGGCGATGATCTCGCGCTCGGTGAGGCCGTGGAAGGTGCCGTTGAGCATGCCGAGGTAGAGGTCGGCGCTGATCTGGGGCCGCCGCCCGGGGTGCCCGGCTCGCTTGGTGGCTTCGACGAGCCGGTCGATCCGCTCGGCCGCGGCGGCGGCCTCGTCGGCGGGAAGCCCGTTGGCGGCCAGGACCGCGGTGCCGGTGCGTGGGTCGAGGTACAGCGCCACCCCGCGCTCGCGCACGGCCCGTTCGTAGCGGCGCCGCCGCAGCCCGGGGTCGAGCGCATGCAGCGCCCGGTACAGCCGGTCGGCGAGCTGGCGCGTGGTGAGCCCCGGCGCCAGTGGCACGAACCGCTCGCACAGCCACCGGCTCTGCGCCTCCGTCACGTCGCCGGTGGCCGGGTCGAGGTACTCGACGAAGACCCGCGCCTTCCCGCGGTCGATGCGCCCGGCGCGCAGCGCAGCGAACACCAGCGGCAACCGCTCGACGAGCGCGGTGGCGATCTCCAGCTCGCGGTCGGCGGTCGTGGGGGTCCAGGTGAGCCCGGCCGCGATCTCGTGGGCGGCCCACTCGAACTGCTCCTCGGCCCGCTGGACGGCCTCGAGCGGATCGCCGGCCACGTCGGCGGCGGCCACGGCGTGCGAGATCTCCACCAGGTCGGCGAACAGCTCCGCCTGCTCATGGGCCAGTTGCCGGGCGCGGGCGCGGAGCAGCTCCACCAGCCGAGCGTTGGGGACCTCCTCCCGCGCCAGCGCGCCGAGGACGGCGGACAGCTCCGGCCCGGGCGGCAGCACACCCGCCCGGTCCATCAGCTCCGCCACTCCGCCCACGCTTCGAACCTACGTTCGCCCCCCGACAGCCTCGCGGCCGTTCCGGACGGGCATCACCCGAAGAGCGCAACGATCGTCAGTGCACCCGGCGCAGGAGGTCAGTGAGCGCGTCCGGCATCGACAGCATCGGCATGTGCGACGACGGCAGCCGGTGCCGGTGGTCGGCGGCGGCCGCCATCTCCTCCTGGGTGGTTGGGGCGAGGCTCGCGTCCTGCTCGCAGATGACGTACGTCGTGGGGTGGGCGGGATCCGGCGCGGTGCAGGGCGCCACGAGGCTGCGGACCGACTGCGGCTCGAACCTGCGTAGGTAGGGGTACGCGTGCCGGGCGTCGACGTCGGCACACAGCGCCCGCCGGACCAGCTCCAGGTCGTCGACGACCCCGACCGTGCCGTCGTCGTGCAGCGTGACCCACCCGGGCGGCGGGCCTGTCGCCCCCGTGACGTCCAGCGCCGACCGCCCCCGCTGCGGCCACAGCGCCGCGACGTAGACGCTGTGCGCGATCGCGGGGTGGTCGGCGAGCTCGGTGAGGACCATCCCGCTGTACGACTGCCCGACGAGGACGACCGGCTCCCCGACCCCCTCCACGGTCCGCGCGGTGGCCTCCGCGTCGGCCGCGAGGTCGCCGACCGCGCCCGGGCCGACGCTCGGCAACCGCTCGACGACCACGACGTGGTGGCCGGCCTCCCGCAGCCGGTCGGCGACGCCGCTCCAGATCCAGCCACCGACGAGTCCGCCGGGGACGAGGACGTAGCTCGACATCGCACGATTGTCGGCCGCACAACTCCTGATGGCAATCGCGGCGGAATTCAGCCCCGTCGCCGCTGCCGTTTTCCAGCCGCTATCTTTCGCAGCTGTGAAATGCGCAGAAGAAGAAATTCATAGCTGTCGCACAGCTCTCTCCAAGCGCATTCCAAGAATTGTTTGAAGGGGTGTCGAACGTGCGGGGGGAACGCGTGCTGGCATGGGCACGCACGCATCGGGTGAACGTCGGGTTGTTCCTGCTGCTCGTGGTGGCGGTGGTGGCCACGGCCCTGGTGATCGCCGACCCGGGGGAGCCGCAACCCGTGGTGCG
>Ga0310834_101808_pt1 | contig 11586 bp, 6 predicted proteins | sample SM_ome_2_FD_201314 | JGI IMG/M metagenome (GOLD analysis project Ga0310834, IMG submission 201314) | Sorghum-adapted microbial communities enriched on stacked mutant (SM) sorghum from Joint BioEnergy Institute, Emeryville, California... ... | reverse complement strand
CAACCGGCTCAAACGACACCGCGCCGTCGCGACCAGATTCGACAAACTCGCCGTCCGTTACGAAGCCACCGTCCACGTCACTGCCATCAACGAATGGCTGTAACCGACTTCGAGACAGGCGCTAGCCGCAGAGGCCGCCGGCCCGCCTGCCGAGGGGAGTCGGGCCATGCCGGTCGACACAGCACCAACTTGTGCGCCCCGCTCGCCACCTGCCCTGCCATGAGGTTCCCCCACCGCCAGACGGCCACTCAAGGGGCGACCCGGCGGCGCGGAAATGGGTCAACGCAACGCAGACCGTCGTCGATCCAGTGAGTGCGGATCGGATCGGGCGGGCTCGAACGCGTAACAGACCCGGGTCGCGACGGCCGTACTCAGCACGTGCATCACCACGATATCCAAGGTGATAGCTGCTGCGCCGCCCGCAATCGGAACCATTGCCAGCACACCCAGTGCTCCACCCTCAAGCGCCCCGCTTGCGCGCCACTTCAGGGCCATCTTCCGGGTGAAGTCGTCGAGATGCTTGAGGTCGAGCTTCTTGAGATCCTCCAGCTTCGCGACCTCGCGTCCCGCTGCCCGGTGATGCTCCAGCACCTTCTCGGGATCCACGAGCTCGGTTGTCCAGTCCGTCACGAGCTCGAGGAGGTGAACTGCTTGCTTGACAACAGGGACCAGTGCTGCATCGGCAACCCTCTCGATGCCGTCCTTGACGACAGTCGGCGTCACGTTCGATACAGCCATGCCGGCCTTCCGGGCGGCATCCTTGACCTGTTCGCCCGCATCGCTGAGCGCGGCCCGGGCTTTGGTCGGGAGCAGCTGGCGACGCTCGGCCTTCTTCGCCCAGTGCCGCTGCAACTGCGCCCACCGTCGCTCTTCATACGGCGACATTGGGGGCGTCTCCTGGGAACCTTCACTCACATCAGCAGAGGCTAGGTGATCTCGACGGTGGTGCCCCTATCTCTTCACTGTCAATTTTCAGTCGCTTGAGTGCGCGGTGAGGCGCTGTTGATTCGAGTGGACGTGAGCGCAGCACCGGGCGCTGCGGCACCTCACCAGCGCGGGGTTGGTCGTCGGCCGATCCGGCTGGGGACGCTTCATCACCACCCCCACCAGCTGCTTTCCCTCCGCAGTGGCGCATCCTCAGCTATCGCCCCGATGTCGTGGACCTTCGCTGTGACCGGCATAAGATTCGCCATGAGATCGAATCCGACATCTTACGGCACAGCAACTCGTACCCCAGCTTGTACTGACACTTCAGGAACATCGTGTGCAGATAGACTTCCATCGGTATGCTTGGCTGGCCGAACAGTAGCCTGAAGTGCGGCAGGAACGGGGCGAAGGAGGCTGTCCTACCAGGGGTCCACTCGCTCCAGCAGTGGTGACAACCGCCGCACCTATTCCGGCAGCACCTCAGGCCACAACGACGGCTGACCGCGCGCGACCAGCACCATGCTCCCTTACCACAAAACCATGCAGCACATGATCCGGGAGCCAGGTGAAGGTCAACCAGCAAACACCCGACGAACGTCGATCAACAATTCAACGGCAAGTAGTCTAGAGTCTCAGCGTGCAGCGTTCAGAGGTCGTTGTCCGCGAGACCGCCGGCCCTAGACGGGCGCGAGTGGGCACCGTACTTTCCAAAACCAGGGGCAGCGTAACGGTGCGCTGGGACGATGACGGCACAGAGGAGACCGTTCCGCAGGATGGACGGAACAAATTCGCGGTCCGTGGTTCCCTCCGGCATCAGGCACTTGCTGACGTCTCACTGGTGCGCGAACGCTTCGACGCCGACCCTGTCGAGGTGACCCTGCAGCTGCTGCGGGAGTCGCGTTCCCCGATGAGTGCCACCCGAATCAAGGAGACGTTCGTCGCCTGGGGACTCGATCGCCAGGCGGTAGCGGCTGCGTGGACGCGGGTACAGAAGGCACTTCGAAGCGCCGAGAACGTAATGGCCGAGGGCAAGCCAGCGAAGTACAGGTGGATCGGCCCAATCGACGAGGGCGGCGAGGCGCCAGCTCCGGGGACAGCCGCTGGCGCTGAAGTACCTGGTTCGGCTGTCCCTGAACGACCGGTCGCCGACCAACCAGAATCGATGGCCGCCGCCGTGGCGCAGGCCCCCGGCATTAGCGCGTCAGATAGCACAGGGGTGCACCTGCTCATCGAGGGAACCCGTCGCTTGATCGACAATGGTTCGGCTCCTGTCGAGGTTCTGGAGGGCATCGCCCACTCACTGAGCCGGCTGTTGCCGCAACTGCCGCCAGAGATGCGTGAGTCCGTTGACGTTGCCGCGCTGGCGACGATTGCGGCCAGTCTGCCGTTACGTCCAGAGGGCGGCAGGGCGGCACTCACCGCGGCAGCCGCCAGGATCTGGCCGGACCAGATGGTGGATGCGCGTTGGTGGTCCGGGGTTTCGGCATCAGCACTCGCGGAGTGCGCGAACGGTGCGCTTGGCGCTGCTACTTCACTCCCGGCCGTTGCCGAGCAGATCCTCGGCCCGCTCGTACGCGGGGAGTTTTCCGCAACGACTAGTCGCAGGCGGTTGGCGTTGCTTCTGGGATGGCCTACCGAGTTCCTCGCGTATGTCCCGGCGGAGACCGTGGCATCGGCGTTCCGCCGCGTCGGCACGGACCCGCTGGTCGGCGAATGGGTGGCGGCGCTCTCGCAGGACCAGCGGATCGCGGAAATGGAGCAGGCACTTGCCGATGCAGGCGTTGAGGCGAAGACGGCGATTGAGCGAGCTGACCGGGCTGAGCGCCGAGCCAGCGAGCTTGCCGCGCGGTGCGATCACCTCGAGAATGTCTTGCGCCAATGGCACGCCGAGTCGCTCTCGCTTCGGGCTGCCCAGCAGCGCCAGCTTCAAATCGATGTGATCAGGGCGCTAGCCAACCTTGCGGCGGAAGTCGAGGAGCTTGCGCATGCCGGGGCGGGCGGGGACGACCTGGTGGACCGGGTGCGAACCCTGGTATCTAACTACGAGCTGGAGCCAATCGGAAGCGCTGGCGCGCAGGTGCCCTTCGACCCGGAGCTGCATGCTCCCGCTTTCGGCGCCCCCACAGCAGGCGCAACGGTTGCGGTAATCCGTCCCGGATACCGATGGCGCTTTTCCGATGAGGAGGTTTTCATCAGTAAGGCGACTGTATCGACGACGTAGGGGGGACTCGTGGCAGGGGTCCACGGCTATGCCATCGGTGTCGACTTCGGAACCTCTACATCGTTCGTCGCTGAACAGGTCGGGCGTAGGCCTGTGGAGATCGCCCCTCTGGGGCGGACTACCCGATGGCTGCCGTCACTGGCTAGCTACCACGGCGAGACCATTCTGGTTGGGGAGGACGCCGAGAGCCTCCCCGCCGACCAGGTTCTGCGGTCGATCAAACGATCGATCACCGAGAACCGGCTGCACGTCCAGGTTGCTGGCCCGAACGGCGTGCGCACGGTTTTGGTGGATGAGGTCGTTGTCGCCATACTGGCGGAGATTGCTCGCCGCGCCGAGTCCGCAGGCCGGCCCATCACTTTCGAACGCGAGCTGCGGCTGGGATGTCCGGCCATGTGGGACGGTGAGCAACGGCAGCGGCTGCTCGACCTGGCAGCGAAGGCCGGGCTGCCAGCCGACCATTCGGGCTTGGTGGATGAACCGGTGGCGGCTGGCGTCGCGTGGGTGACGCACCGGTTCTTGCGCTACGGAGAGCGCCCGGAGGGTCGCTTGCTCGTCTTTGACATGGGTGGCGGCACGCTGGACATCGCGGTCCTCGATGTGGTGGGCGGCGAACGGCCGGAGATTGCGGTGCTGTCGGCGCTCGGCACCACCCATGCGGGCGACCTGCTGGACGAGACGATCGCCGGCGACCTCGAGGCTGAGTTGGGGAGCCGCGGCGTCGACGTCGCCGCGCTGCCCAATCCGCTACTCGTGCGCGCACTGTTGTTGCGGGCAGCACGGGAGGCGAAGGTGGCACTGACCCGCGTGCGGGAGCATCGGGTGGTGCTCCCGCGCATCGTAGGGCAGCTGCCGGTCGTGCCTTACAGCCGGGAGCAGATGGAGGAGGCGTTTCAGCCGCAGATGCGAGTGGCCGAGCAACTCGTGTGGGCAGCTGTGCGGGCGGCACGCCTCACTGAACGAGGCAACCGGTCCCCGGTCGATCTTCGAAGGCAGGGGTCGGATGAGCTGGCCGGCGACATCAACTTCGTGCTCCTCGCCGGTGGTATGTGCCGGATACCGTACGTGGAGCGGCGGATCGGCGCGCTCTTCCCCGGCGCGCAGGTCTTCGACAGCGCCGGCGTCGAGCCCGACGAGGCGATCGTTGCCGGGCTGGCGGCGACCACCGGGTACGAGCGGATCAACTTGCATCGGCCGGGCATTGACTTCGTGGTCGAGTGGAACGACGGCGGGCAGCGCCGGGAGGCGACGGTGTACCACGCCTACACGCCGCTGTATGAACCGTGGCAGGCCATGAGCGGCCAATTCGACCTGGGCTACGAGCGGTATGGCCGGGACTTCCCCGGCCCGGGGCAGGGAAACGGCGTGCTACGCGTGCGGACTCCGGCCGGCGAGTATCTGGGCCTGAAATACGAAGGGCAGGATATGGACGGAATCCAGCTGACCTTCGGCCGCGACATCTTTTTCAAGCTCTACTGCGACGGGCGGATCGTGTTGCGGGACGGGGCCGGACGCAGCTACCTCATGCGGGTAGACCGCTGGCCCCGGATCATGGGGCGGGACTACGCACGGCTGGTGCTCAGGACCGTCGCCGACGGCCCGCCCGCGCCCCCGACCCCGTGGTACCTGGAGAAGGAGTGGGCTCCGCCGGCAGCGCGAGGACGACCGCGACAGGGGTGAGGGAGAGGCTGAGCGCCTTGCGGCCGACCAGTTCGTCCCTGACCTCTGCCCGCCGGAAGCGGAGGTTGCGCAGCCGCCCCGCGTGCAGGCGGACTATGCTGCTTTCGGCACCCCGTGCGGACAACTCATGGATCAGCTGGCCAGTCTTTGCGATTTGCAGGTCCAGCGAGCTTTCCCGGGCCAGAATTCGCCCCTCTACCAGTGCGGAGTTCTCCTGCGCACGGATGCGTTCGGTCTCGGCCTGGCGCTGTGAGGCGTGACGTTGCGCAACATGCCACAGGTCGACCAGATCTGGCGGTATCTGGCGTGGTCCATCGTAGAGTTGACCGGCGGCGAGTGCGGCCAGCAGTGTGTCGCCTACCTCCGGCTCGACCTGTCGGGTGTCGGCATTGACCGCCGTCGCCCAGAGCTCGAGCAGCGGCCGCAGTCCGGTCGTCTCGGCCAGGTCGATGGTGACCAGGTAGCTGGCGCCGGCCGGGAGACCCGGTACGGCGACCGAGCCGAACCGGGGGAGGGACAGCGCCTCCGCGGCGAGCACATGCATCGCCAGCTTCACCAGTGGATGACGCGCAGCGATCAGCTCCACGTCGTATCGGCTCGCCGTCTCCGGCTCGAATGTGCAGGCAATCTTGGTCTTGTCCTGCAGCAGGGTGGCCAGCTTTGCGCGGCTGTACCGGCTGCCGCCGTCAGGTATCCCGGTAGACCGTAACCTGGCTGCCAGTTCGTCGGACCCGATGATGTGGAAGATTCCCTTCCCGTCGGGCGCTGTGCGCCGCCCGCCCGTGCGATGGAACAGTTCGTCGAGCATCCGCTGGATCTCGGGTACGCCGATGAACCGGCCCTGGCCCGGCCCCTTGTCGGTCATTCCCTCGATGAGCAGGCTGTCTAATCCGGACAGTTGGGCCTGTGAGGCGCGTAGTTCGTCTGTGTCCTGGGCGCGGCGCTGCAACGCGACGGCGATGCGGTCGATCTCCTCGCGGCGCTGCTTGTCGTCTCGCCGTGGGTCGAGTATCCGGCGGGTGATGTCGCCCAGTTCGTCGCGTAGGATCGGCTCGAGTTCCCCGATCGACCTAGAGAACACGCCGATCCGGTCATACAGCCGTTGGAAGATGTCCGTCTCGATGGTTCCCGGCACATGCATGTTGTAGATGAAAATCTTCTCGTTCTCTTGGCCGAACCGGTCTAGCCGCCCGATGCGCTGTTCCACCCGCATCGGGTTCCACGGCAGGTCGTAGTTGACCAGGACGTTGCAGAACTCGAAGTCGAGCCCTTCCGAGCCGACCTCGCTCAGCAGCAGGATCTCGAACTTGCCGTCCCGGAAGTCGCGCATGATCTGCTCGCGATCCGCCATCGCCACGCCGCCGTGCATGACCGCGACCGTGAAGTGTTCGCCTAACCGTTGGGCGAGGTAGTGCAGGGTGCGCCGGAAGAACGAGAAGATCATTACCTGGCGTGAACCGGCGGCGCGCACCCGCAGCAGCTCGGCGAGCAGCCTGTCGTACTTGGTGTCGACCGTTAGTGGAGTGGTCAAGGCAGGCACGTCAGGAAGGCCGGACAGGTCCACCTCCACGTCCTCATCGAAGTCGTCCACCTCTCGCCGGAACAGACCCGGCTCGCGGCTGCGCAACAGCGCCTGGGACGCCGGGATGCAGCTGGCCGCCTGCCGCAGCGGCATCTGCATGGCGAACCCGGGTGGCGTGCCCATCTTCCTGGCCCGCATCATGTACCAGTCGTAAATGGCGTCGTAGTAGCGCTGCTCCTGGTTTGTCCACTGCACGTCGATGGTGCGCGGCTCGCGTACCGCCTTCTGCCTGGGAAGGTCGGCCTTGCGGGTCCTGGTCAGCACACTGCCGAGGACGTTCAGGTCGGCGAGCAGGCGGCGGGCACGGGCCACCTCGGCGTGGTCCAGCGGCCGGTCGACGTCGAGCAGCCCGCGGAGCACCGCGAAGTCCGGACGCCGCGCGATGGTCGCGCCGAACTGCAAGCTGCGCAGGTCGTCCAGCCGGGCGACCAGTTTGCGGGGGGCGGTACGACCTTCGCCGGTCAACGCCCGCGCTACCTCGTTGAGGATCTCGTTCGGCGCCAGTTGCGCGTCGAAGATGGCGCGGTCGGCGAAGTTTGCCTCGTCGAGCAGGTTGACCAGGTTGAACAGGTCGTCACTGCCGAGATTGAGTGGGGTGGCGGACAGGAAGATCAGATAGTCCGCCCAGTCGGCCAGGAGGCGTCCGAGCGCGTGCGACTTTGTGTTCCGGTTCCGCAGCTCGTGTGCTTCGTCCACGATGACCAGGTCGAAGTGAGGATGAAGCGCGGTCAACCGGTCGAGCACCTTGTCGGCTGAACGCAGGGCTTGTAGCGAGATGACACCGTGCAGGTCAGCTGCCGCGCCCCGGCTCAACTGCTCGGCGAACTCGGCGAGGTCGGCTACTCGCAGGATATCCAGTCGGCGGTCGAACCGCCGTTCCATCTCCGCCTTCCACTTGAGAGTTAGCGTCGCGGGGGCCACCACCAGCACCCGCTCCATCCGTATCCGCTGCTCAAGCTCGGTCCAGATCAGCCCGGCCTCAATGGTCTTTCCGAGGCCCACCTCGTCGGCGATGAGCAGGCGTCCGGACGAGCCGGTTAGTACCTTCAGGACCGGCTTGAACTGGTACGGGAAGAAGATGGTCTTGCTGGCGGCATAGGAGTAGAGGGTGTCGGTCAGTGGATGCCGCAGCTTCGTCCAGGTGAGCGTGAGTGCGATGTCGGCCGCGGGAGCAGGCGGTCGCGACAGCCAGAAGCGCGGCTCGGACGGGTCCCCCTCGGCAGGTTCGAGCGCCGCCTCGCTGTAGAGCCTGATCTCGCCGCGCACATCTACCCGGTAGTGGTAGCCGTCGCCCACGGGCACGATGCCGGTCACCCGGCCAACGCGGTCGCCGCCCTTCGGCAGCACCATGTCACCGGCACGGTACTTCGCCCTCCCGGCGAACGGCCGACCACTCTCCCACAGATCTTCGTAAATGAATCGGGCCAAGGTGAGGTGGTGGCGTTCATCGAGGAACCGTGTGCGGCCAGCGTCCGGTTCCCGCGGTTCCATGCCGGATGCGACGACGAGCGCGTGCCAGGTGCCGGCCAGCCGGAAGGCGTACACGCCCCGGTGCAGCACCTTGACCGCGAGCCCATTCTCGACGGATCGGACGTCTGGCGCGACAGCCGCGACGGTGTCTCGGTCGCCGTCCGGGACGTCACCCACGGCTAAGCAGGAGGCGGGTTGCAGCTCGTGGAGCCAGCCGTAGCCCTGGCGCGGCGGTTCGTAACGAAGGTCGCTGTCGGACACGGACCGATCCTTCCTGCCAGCGTAGGCACAATGCTGTATGCAATTTGACAGAAGCGCGCTAGACGGATGAGCCAACTCAGAGCCGGAACCCCCGCGCCGCTCGGCTCGGCGGGCTGACCGCACCCGCGGCGTGCGCAGGTGCGGTCAAACCCCTACAAGGAGAGCTATCTGGTCGGTCCTATCCAATCCGACGACGTTCCATTGAGGTCGAGGAAGATGCGCATGGTGCTCTTCCCGTTGCTACTTGACTGAGCCGAGGTTCTTGATCGACTTGATGAGCAGCAGCGGAACAGTCATGCTGCCGCCGAGCGCGGTTTCGTACTCGTAGCTGCCGACCACGACCACCTGCGCGCGGAACAGGTCGTCCTCCACGAAGTCGGACAGCTTGTCCGCGTCGCCGGTGAGGATGGTGTTCGTGTCGTAGTCGACGTAACCGTACGAGGGATACTTGCGGACACCGCTCACGTCGGCGCGGAAGGTGTCGTCCCCGGTCGCCGAGTCGAACTGGGTGATCCGTCCGTAGACGACGTAGCCCTTGCCCGCGTAGCGGTCCGGGTTCTTGGCGATCCGCAGCCACTGCCGTTCGGTGAGCTTCGCGTAGGTGACCTTTGCCGGCTTGGCCGATGGCCTCGTGGTGGCCTTGGCCGCGGTGGCCGTCGTCGGTGCCGGCCGTGGGCTCGAGACCGTCGCCGTCGGGCTCGGCTGGGCCGTGCCCGACGGGACCGTCCACTGCGCACCAGGCGAAGTCATGGTCGCGGAGTCGTCATGATCGGCTAGAGCGCCAACGACACCCAGCAGGACGACGATCGCTACGGCGGCCATCGACGCGACCAGCGGACCGCGCCTGCGCTTCGGCGCCTCCTGCTCGTACATCACAGCGCCCAGTACGCCGCGGGCTTGTCGAAGTCCAGGCCGACGCCGTCAATCTGGATCTTGCCACCCTTGACCGCCGCCTTCGGGACGTCGAACACGATCTTTCCGGCGACCTTCTGCCCCGCCGACAGGCCGGTGGCCTCCAGGGCGGGCTTGAACGACGCGGTGAGTGCGATCTCCGACGCCGTGCCGTCCTTGGCCACGAACTTGAAGTTGTACGGGTTGGCGTCGTACGTGCCCTGCTTGCAGACCACGGTCACGTCCAGCACCAGGAAGACGCCCTTCTCGGGCTTGCTGCCGAACTCGCCGGGCTCCTTGGTGTACTGCTTGGGCTTCGCCACCGTGACGTCGATCGTGGTCTTCTCGTCCAGCAGCTTGTTGCTGAGGGTGACCGTCTGGCCGACCTTGGCCGTGGTCGTGGTCTTCTCCGGCGCGGCGGTCTCCACCTGCTGGCCTTCACCACTCTTCACGGACGAGTCGGTGTCGCCGGAGCCGCAGGCGATGCTCAGCCCGCCCAGGACGACGGCGGCGCCGATCACGAACAGCTTCCCAACCTTCATCGAGGTTTCCTTCCCGGAGTGCTGTGATGACGAGACTCATGAGAGCATACTGTGAACTGACTACACAAGCATTATCCGGGACTCGACTTCGGTCAGGTAGGCGACTATGGTGCTCGCAACGCTTCGAACGAGTCGTAAGTTGACTGACGGCCACGACCGACTCACGAGGGGAGCGCGATGCCGACCGCGACGAGCGAGGAGCTGGCGCCAGGCACGCTGGTGTCCGTACGCGGGCAGCGGTGGGTGGTCAGCGACGTCGAGGCCGGCGAGCACAGCCGGCTGGTCAGCCTGCAGAGCGTCGAGGACGGCCGGTACGGCCAGACGCTGGAGGTGATCTGGGAGGTCGAGCCCAACCGGTGCGTGCTGCCCAGCGGCGCGCTGCCCGAGGTCACCGCGGACGGGTTCGACCCGCCTGAACGCCTGGCCGCCTTCCTCGACGCCGTGCGCTGGTCCGCGGTGACCTCCGCCGACGTGAAGACCCTGCAGGCGCCGTTCCGCTCCGGCGTGGCCATCGAGGACTACCAGCTCGAACCGGTCGCCCGCGCGGTCGACGCCCCGCGGGTGAACCTGCTGCTCGCCGACGACGTCGGCCTCGGCAAGACCATCGAGGCGGGGCTGGTCGCCCAGGAGCTGCTGCTGCGGCACCGGGCCCGGCGCATCATGATCGTCTGCCCGGCCGGGCTCACCGTGAAGTGGCGCGACGAGATGCTGGAGAAGTTCGGCCTGGAGTTCACGATCATCGACAGCGAGTGCTGCGCCGTGGTGCGGCGCACGCACGGGTCGGCCGCCAACCCCTTCCTGGTCTACCCGCTGAGCATCGTCAGCCTGCCATGGCTGCGCGGCGCCAAGGCGCAGCGGCTGCTGGACGAGGTACTGCCGCCGGGCGGGCCGACCTATCCGCGCACCTTCGACCTGCTCATCCTGGACGAGGCGCACCACGTCGCCCCGGCCGCGCCCAAGCAGGTGTACGCCGTCGACTCAGAGCAGACCAAGCTGATACGCCGGCTGGCGCCGCACTTCGACCACCGCCTGTTCCTGTCCGCCACCCCGCACAACGGCTACCGGGAGTCGTTCACCGCGCTGCTGGAGATCCTCGACAACCAACGGTTCGCCCGTGGTGTACGGCCGAGGCGGGAGACGGTGCGGGAGGTGGTGGTGCGCCGGCTCAAGCGCGACATCGTTGACGCGGCCGGCCGCCCCCGCTTCCCGCAGCGGCACGCCACGGCGATCCCGGTCGACTACCCCGAGGAGGAGCGGCAGATACACGGGCTGCTGAAGGAGTTCAGCGCGCTGCGCCGCAAGCGGCTGACCACCCGCCGCGGCCGCCGCGCCACCGACCTGGTGACGCTCCTGCTGAAGAAGCGGCTGTTCTCCAGCCCGGCCGCGTTCGCGCACACCGTGCAGGTCTACCAGCAGACGCTGCGCGACCGCGGGGCCTACCCGGCCGAGCCCGCCGGCGACGACGTCCCGCAGTGGCTGGAGGAGTTCTTCGACGAGATAGCCACCTACGACGACGAGCAGCTGGCCGAGGCCGAGGACGACGCGCTGGGACGCAGCAGGCCGATGCAGCCGGACGGCACGGCCGAGGAGCTCGCCCTGCTGGACCGCATGCTGCGGTGGGCACAGGAGCACGAGGCTCAGCCGGACGCGAAGGCCCGCGCGCTCATCGACTACCTGCGCGGGGTGTGCCTACCCGACGGTCACCATTGGACCAGCGAGCGGGTGGTCGTGTTCACCGAGTACCGCGACACCCAGACCTGGCTGGCGACGCTGCTGCGCCAGGAAGGGCTCGCCGGCCCGGCCCTCGCCCAGCTGCACGGCGGCATGTCCGCGGAGGAACGGGAGCAGCTGCGACTGGCGTTCCAGGCCGACCCGACCGAACACCCGCTGCGGATCCTGCTCGCCACCGACGCCGCCAGCGAGGGCATCGACCTGCAGAACCACTGCCACCGGCTGGTCAACTACGACATCCCGTTCAACCCGAACAAGCTGGAGCAGCGCATCGGCCGCAT
>Ga0310834_101805_pt1 | contig 11593 bp, 12 predicted proteins | sample SM_ome_2_FD_201314 | JGI IMG/M metagenome (GOLD analysis project Ga0310834, IMG submission 201314) | Sorghum-adapted microbial communities enriched on stacked mutant (SM) sorghum from Joint BioEnergy Institute, Emeryville, California... ... | reverse complement strand
GTTGGCCGCGACCATCCGGATCTCGTACCGGTGGGTGTCGATAAAGAGATCCCCGGTCCAGCACGGTCCCGGCAGCGGATACGGCATCGGGTCCCAGTCCTCCCCCGTGGTCAGATTCCGGTGGAACACCGAGTACTCATTGGCCCGCGCCGACGGCTGCCAACACAGCTTCACGAAACCACCAGCGAACCGCTCGACCGTCAGCCCCGTCGGCGCCTCCGGCGCCTGACCGTGGGGCGTGGTCGACGCCACCGAGGAGTAGCCGCTGTGGCCGCCGACGTTGGACGCCCGCACCCGGAACTCGTACCGGTGGTTGTTGCGGAAGAGCTGCCCCGTCCAGCAGGGGCCCGGGACGGGGATCTCCATCGGCCACCAGGACTCGCCCGCGGTGACGTCGCGAATGTAGATGACGTACTCGGCCGCGCGCTCCGACGGGTTCCAGCACAGGGTGACCTCGCCGTCGCCGCCGGTCGCGGTGAGCCCGGTCGGCGTCTCCGGCGGCGCGGTGGCCGCGGTGGCCGTGCTCCGAGGATCGGCCGGCCCGGATGCGGTTTCCTCGGCCGGGTGCGTCGCCGACGCGGCGAGGGGTCCGGTGTCGCCACCGGCCTGGACCGCGGCGACGAGCCCGACGACCGACGTACCGACGAGCGCGGCCACGAGCAGGCCTATCCGCGCCCCCACCCTGGTTCCCGCCAGACCGGTCACGGCCGACACGATAACCGACGGATATGGCGTTGTCATCGGGCGCCGAGGCAGGGACGGATGCCCCGGGCCTCAGGACGGCCGGGGATTGCTCGACCACAGCGCGACATAACGGGCCCGGGAGTTGGGGTTGCCCGACATGAGATCGGAGTCCACATTGGATCCATCGATCGGATCGGCGAAGTAGAACTTGCCCTTCAACAGATCCTCGGCGTGCCAGGCCGAGAACGTGTCCCACATGCACTGGATGTAGGTGGGGTTGTCACTGCCCCCATGGCCGCTGGTCCGCGCGACCCCCCATTCCGGGACGATGATCTGCTTGCCGCGGGCCAGGGCATGGTTGGCCAGCCAGTACATGCCTCCGTTAACGTCGGCCCGGGCGTCGAAGGCGGCCCGGGTGGGCGCGGAGGGATAGTGGTCGTAGTCATCCGTGCCGATATAGGTCGCCACGTCGTCTCCGGGATAGAAGGCGAACGCATCGGTCGTCCCGGTGGCCGCCGGGGTGGCGTGGGCGTTGATCACCCAGGCTGCCTGGACACCGGGGTAGGTCACGCGCACCTGCGACACGATGCGCCGGTAGCCCGCCATGAACTGAGCCGGGTTGGCGTACGCGTGGGAAGCCCGCCCGCCGCCCCAGTACATGAACTCGCCGTTCATCTCCCAGCCGATGCTGAGGATCACGGGCGGATATCCCTGGTTCTCCCGCGCCTGCAGGAGGGCGAAGATCTGCCGCCAGTAGGTGTCGTACGCGCCGCTGACGAGGGCCGCGTAACTCGCCCCGACGTTACTGGGGAAGGGTGGCGTGTGGATGATGAGCGTGATCGACTTATCCGTGCAGAAGGATGGCTGTCCGGACAGGGCGTGCGACCGCACGAACTCGGCCCAGCCGAAGTGGCGGTTGGTGTAGACGGTCACGGGGCGTCGCCGCATCTGCCCCCAACGCGTACGCGGCCGACGGTTTGTTGGAGTCGACCGAGCCGCCGGACAGCCAGAACCCGTCCGATGTCCGCACCGGTGGTGGCGTCGGCGTTGCGGCCGGCGACGTCGCGGTCGGCATAGTCACCGTACGGTCTCGCGGGCGCGCCGGGCACGGGTAAGACGACCGTGGCCCGCCTGTACGGTCGGCTGCTCAAGAGCCTCGGCGTGCTGCCCAAGGGCACCTTCACCGAGGTGAGCCGGCGTGACCTGGTGGGGCAGTACATCGGGCACACGGCCGAGAAGACCGCCGCCGCCTTCGAGTCCGCGCTGGGCGGGGTGCTGTTCATCGACGAGGCCTATACCCTGTCCCGGCCCGCCGGCGCCGGGACGGCGGACTTCGGCCAAGAGGTGATCGACACTCTGGTCAAGCTCATGGAGGACCATCGAAGCATGGTCGCCGTCATCGCCGCCGGCTACACCGACGAGATGGAGCAGTTCCTCTTGACCTATCCCGGCCTGGCCTCCCGGTTCGCCAAGACCATCGAGTTCGAGAACTACACGACCGACGAACTCGTGAGCATCGTCAAGCTTATGATCGAAGACAACGACTATTCGTGTGGGTCGGTGGTGCTCGAGGCGCTGGCCCGGCACTTCGACGGCATGGCGCGCGATAAGAAGTTCGGCAACGCGCGTGAGGCCCGTAAGGTCTTCGAGGGTATGCGCAAGCGGCAGGCCCAGCGGCTGCGGCGGCTCGGACGGGTCCCTGCGACCGACGAGCTGCGCGAGCTGGTGCCGGCCGACATCGGCCCATGACCGGGCTGATGACGGTGGCGGGTCGCTTCGGCGAGCCGCCCGCGATCGTTCGGCGGTGGCTGCGCCGGTCCGATCTGCGGATGCGTACCCGGATCTCGGCCGAGGTCGCCCGCGGCGCCCCCGCCGACCGGCGGCTGGGCGCCCTGGCCGAGCTGGCCCCGGGGGTGCGGCTCTCGGCGCTGGCGGGGCCCGGGACCGGTGACGAGCCCGGCGGTCCCGGGCCATGAGCACTCATCCGACCCCGCCATCGACGGTTCAGGTCGTGGTCCACACCGTGCCCGCCCGGTCGGGGCACGGCGCCGCGCCCCGACCACGCCCCGATCTCAACGGAGGTCCGTCCGCCTTCCAGCTGACGGAGTCCTACGCCCAGGTGTGTGCCGGGCGGGTGGTCGCGCCGCCAGCACGCCTGGCTGGCGATGCGCATGGGGGTGGAGGCGCTGGCCACGACCGGGGCCAGCGGCGACGACGTGCGCCAGGCTCTGCTCGCGGCCGCGAACTGGGCCCGACACTCACGGAGCCCGGCGAACGGTCTCGCCGGGACACGCACCGCCGCGGAGCCACTGGTCGAGATCCTCGACGGCCGCCCGGACGACCGGCCCGCGAACACACCCTGGCGTACCCGGGTGACGCTCGTGCGCCGGCCGGCGGGCGCTGCGACGGCGCTGGCGGACGTCGACGTGGTCATCCTGCAACGGCTGCCGGCGGTGGAGAGCCTGGCCGTGTCGGCCACGCTTCGACTCGCGGACGAGACCGCGCACCTGATCGCTCAACTGGACGACGACATGATCGCGGTGGTCGGAGGGGCAGCCGACTGGTACGTGTGGCTCAGCCCGACCGATACGGAGGTCAGCTTGTTCGGACAGCCGACCCTCCACTGACGGTGAGGTATGGTCTATTGACGCTTTGGTGAGTACCGGTCGGTGCGGCAAGGGGGAATCGCATGACCACATACACCGTTACCATCGCGCCGGAGACGGGTGTGGGCGCCGAGACGATTGTTCGGATCGACGTCAACGAAGGTCTGGCCCGCATCCGCGAGATCGTCGTCCGGCCGTCACGCGAGCAGGACGCGGGCGACCAGCTCGGTGGCCTCGACTTCGACGTGGTGATGCGCGTCCTTCAGCCCGCCGTGGCCGCCATCGCGGCCGGCACCGGGGTAGCCGGTGCGACCGTGGCCGCCGCGGGTGACCGGCCCGCCGCCACCCGGGCCAGGGCGGGCCAGCGCCGAGCGGAGGAGACGAGGACCGGCCGGGCCCGGTCGAGCCCGCCGGCCGAGTCTGAGGTGGCGCCGCTGTTGCAGCGGCGGGCCTACCGCCGCCTGCCGGAGGACCTGGCCGAGACGTTCGCCCGGCTTGGCTCGGTGACGAAGGTCGCGGCCCACTACGGCGTGCCCCGGCACACGGCCCAGGGATGGATCAACCGGCTGCGGAGCAAGGCCGGTGCGTGACGGGGCCGCTTCGGCCGGCGACGCACGCGCGCTCGCCGGGAGAACTCGGCGGCATCGACACATCACGTCCCGAGGAGATGACGATGGTTCAACCGCCGTGGGGGCGCATTGTTGTCCGCGTCGGCGCCCTGCTGCTCACGGTGCTGGCCAGTGGGCTGCTGACCGCGCTGCCCGCATCCGGGCCGTCGACTTCCCCCGCTGCGGCCGGGCCGACCTCAGCCGGCCGCCCGAACGCGTGGCCCACCCAACCTCCGGTGACGCCGACGGGGTCTGGGGAGGCCGGGCCCACCGCCGAGCCCAGCCCCACCGCCGAGCCCAGCCCCACCGCCGAGCCCAGCCCCACCGCCGAGCCGTCCCCTTCGGCGACGCCGTCGACGGCGCCGACGGAGGGCGGTGGAAAGCCACCGTCACCGGAAGCCACCTACCCGGACGCACCGACCCTCGTCGGCGCCGTCAGCCTCCAGCACGACCGCGGCAGCCGCGGCCCGCACGTGCACACGCTGCCGGCCGACGTGAGAGCCGGCGACTTCATCCTGGCCACCGTCGAGGTGTACGACCTGGTGCCGTTCACGGTTCCCGATGGCTTCACGTCGGTGGCGACCGCCACCGGCGGCGGCGACTTCCGGCCGAAGACGGTCATGTTCTACCGGTGGGCCGAAGCCGGCGACAGGTCGATCACGATTCCGCTGCCGGTGAACCAGCACAAGACGTCGACCGTGGCGGTGTACCGCGGGGTCAACCGGCAGTCGCCCATCGTCGCGCACTCGACCGGGTTCGGCGGCACGACCACCATCACCGCGCCGAGTGTCACCGCGGTCGCCGGCAGTCGGCTGGTCTTCGTCGTCGGCGTCTGCTCCAACGAGACCGAGGCGCCCTGGACCGGCCCGGCCGGCATGACGCGGCGCGCCGTCGTGGACTTCGAAGCCTGGCACGGCATGGTCTTCTACGACCAGGCCGTCGGCGCGGGGGCGACCGGGCCGCGCACGGCGGTGCGTGCGCAGCCCGCGCACCAGTCGGCCATCCTGGTCGCGCTGCGCCCGGCCTGACGTCCACCGGCCTTCGTCCGCTCGCCTGACGCCCGCCGGGCTTTGTCGGCCGGTGCCACCCGTGGTCAAATGGGGCCACGACCACCACACCGGTCCCAACGCGTCCCGGCCGGAGTCCGGCTCGGTGTGCGCACGAAGCCGGTCGCTCTGGCGCGGGAAGGCGATGACGCAAACCCAGGCGCGCGAGGGTCAGGATCCGGACGCCCGTCCCGGCGCCGGCTGGGCGCAGCGCCGGCGTTGCCGGCAGGGCCGCTCGGCGGTGACAGCCACGGCGTGGCCGATGGCTCTCTGGCCGACCGGCCCGGCTCAGCGGGCGAGCGGTCGGCGGCGAATTCGGCCGTCCCAGCGGCCGCCCATCCGGTCATCGACGTGCTGCGCGAGGTCTCAGTGGGTCGCCGTTCCTGGGTGGCCCGGTACGGCCGCCTGGGGTGGGCGGCTCGCGCCGTCGCCGTCGGCCTCGCCGACCCGGGAGCCGTCGAGGCACAGGCGGCCGAGCAGGCGTTCGTCTCGGCCGTCCGGGCGGGTGTACCGACCGCCCGGGTCGTGGCCGTGGTCAGCGGCAAGGGCGGTGTCGGCGGCAGCACGACCGTGATGGGAATCGCGCGTACACTCACCGCATTGCGCGATGAGCCGGTGACGCTTGGGATGCCCATGTGGCCAGCGGGACGTCGTGGGCGCAGCGGGTGCTGGGCCGCCCGGGGCCCAGTGTGGCCGACGTCAACGCCGGGCGGGCCCGCCCGCTCACCGCGCGATGCGGTCTGTTCGTGGTCGATGCCCAGCCGTGGTCCTCGCCGGCCGACTCCGCCCAGGTCGAAGCGGCCATCCGGCGGCTCACGACCGGGCACTCGTTCGTCATTCTCGATATCGACAACGACACGTCGCCGGTCGCCCGAGCGGCCCTTGCCCTGGCCGAGCACATCGTTGTGGTTACCAACGCTGATCCCGCGGCCATCGCCACCGTGGCAGCGACCATCGATCGCTCCGCGGTCGTGCCCGGCAGTGGCACACTGCCGACCCCCGGCATGGACGTTCCGCGGGCCACGGTCGTGATCGTGCTGAGTCGACCAGGCGGGCTCTGGAGCGCGCGGCGGCGACTGCGGGCGGAGGTGGTCGACGAACCGTTGGTGGTCGCCTACGACCCGGCGTTCGCCCAAGGGAAAGCGCCCGAACTGGACCAGTTGCGTCGGTCGACGCGAAATGCGTACCTCTCCCTTGCCGCGGCTGCCATGTTCGCGTCGGGCTAGCGTATGTCGGCTTTTCTACTGCGGTATGGTGTGTTGTAATAGCTCATACACCATACTCCTATCGCCGAGAGGTTCCGGATGGCGGAACTGCGCGAGACCAGGCCACGCCAGGGTGGTCCGGGGCGGGCGGCCGGGCGTACCGTGGCCGAGGGGCGTGCTGGTGATGGCCCGGCGGCTGAGCGTTGCACCGGAACCCGACGCACCGTTTGGCCGGATGCGCCACGGACCAAGCCTTCCGACCAGCGGCGTGGCTGGCCCACCTTCGATCCTCGGCGGCGGCCGCGGGCCGGGCGGTGTCTCGCGCCTCGGCCGTGACCGTCGTTGAACAGGCCAACCCCGCAGTCGTGCCGTCCCCAGCGCCGGTGGCCCGCGATGCCGACGAGCGCGGGGGCGAGGCGACGCCACCGGTCGTGGCCGCTCGGGCCGACCAGCAACGGAAAACCGAGGGCCCGAGCGGGGCCAGGCCGACACCGGGCCCCGTTTCCGACTCCACTCCCAGCCCCGGATCGGGGGGTGCGGCGGCATCGGGGGGTGCGGCGGCGCCGACGAGCGGGTCGGCGCCGGTGGGTGCGTCGACGCGGCCCGCGCCGGATTCGGCGGCTCGCCCAAGCGGGTCGGCGGAGGCGCTGACGGTGGCGGTGGCGGTGACGGTTTCGCCGGTCGGCGACGCGGTCACCGCCACGATGCCCACGGCCGGATCGTGGCCGTCGTGGGCGCCGGAGCCGGAGCGGCTCGGCCCCGCACCGACGTCACCGTTGGCTCAACCCGTCGTGGACGTCCTGCGGGAGGTGGCGGACGCGACCAACGGCCGTCACCGGTTCGGCGCGGCGTGGCTGCGGAGCCTGACCCTCGGGATGCTCGACCCCGTCGCGCTGGAGCATCGGGACGTGGAGCGCGCCCTTGTCGACGCGGTTCGGGCACCGCGGACGACCCCGTGTCTGGTCGGAATGGTCTCGGGCAAGGGCGGGGGGGTCAATGCCGCGTTGATGGCGGAGCGCCGGTCGGTGTGCCTGACCCGCGAAGGCGCCGGGTTGGTCAGCGTCGGGCACATCATGGCCGGGTTCGTCGATGTGCTCGGGGCTGGTGCGCGGCCGGAGCGGCTGGTCCCCTTGCATGACGAGGATGTCGCGCTGCGGCTGGACGACGACCTGGCCGTCGACGCCGACGGGCTGCGCACGGCGGTGGGCCAGCCGCGGGTGTCGGCGCGGTCGGGGGGGCGGTTCGGCGGTCAGGAACCGTTCGACGAGCTGATGCTGTGGCTGGCCACCGTGTTTGACGACTTCGCGCTGCTGACCCACAACCGCTCCGCTATGGCTCGGGCGCTGGTGGACCCGGCCTCGCCGATCGGGACCCCGACCGTGGTGGACGGAGCCAGCGTGGCCTACCTCACGTACCGAAAGGTCGAGGCCGAGGACGACATGTACGAGTTCGGTGCCCACGGCCACGGACCGGTCGGCGCGGTGCTGGCCGAGGCGGTGTGTGAGCAGGTGCGTGTCTGGGACCGCGAGCACCGGGGCGGCCCACCGGCCCGGATCACGGTCCTACCGGCGGACGCTCCGGCCGACCGTCTTCCCGAAGGCCGGATCGTGCCCAAGCGGCACACGACGATCGTCATCTCCTGGCCGACGGCCGCAGATGCGCGGCAGTAGATCCATCGACGAGAAGCAAGAAGTTCTATGTCCATCGCGACCATGACCGAACAGCAGACACCGGTCGAGGACGAGTTCGAGCTGGACGTCACGCTCGCCGAGTCCGGCCCCCACCCGGCAACGGCTCGCCGAACACCTGCTGTATTGCCACGCCACCACCAACACCCCGGAGACCGTCCCGGGCCTCGCCGACCTCACGTAACGCGAGAGGGACGTTCTGCGGTCGATAGCCGGCGGCCTGTCCAACGCCGAGATCGCCGCCGAGCTCCATCTCGCCGAGACCACGGTGAAGACGCACGTGGCCCGCATCCTCGCCAAGCTCGGCGCGCGCGACCGGGTGCAGGCCATCGTCATCGCCCATCGCAGCGGCATCACCGGCCCATAAGCGCGCGACGCCTCGACGGAGTGCCCACCGTGGGACCTACGCCGGCCCGGCTCCGGCCGCGCGGATGCGCGCCTCGAGTCCCTCGAGGACGAGGGTGAGCGCGTACTCGAAGTCGGGGAGCGTCGGGGCGGCCTTGTCCTCCTCAGCGAGGTCGGCCGCGGGGGCGGAACCGTCAGGCTCGGGGCCGAAGTAGGCACCAGCAACGATCAGGCGATGAATATATGGATACTTCTCTTCTGTGATGACCTGCGCGAGAGCTCGGTCGAGCCCGACCCCCAGGACCGCGTCGTCGCCGTGTTCCTTCGCCGCGCGCATCAGCTGCACGTCCATACGGGCGAAGGCATGGGCGAGCGAGCTCAGCGTCAGCAGCAGCGAGATCCGCTCGGCGTCGGTGAGCGGAAGCTCGCGCATGCCGCGCAGCGCCCAGTCCGCGAGGCGCACCGAGTTGGGCATGTTCGGCACCCCCGAGATGGGGATATCCAGCTTCCACGGGTGCCGCAGGTAGTGGCGGCGGACCTCGCGCGTCCAAGCGGTCAGCGTGTCCCGCCACGTCACACCGGCCGACTCGTCCTGGCTCGGGATAGGGATGTCGAACGCCGCATCGTTCATGAGCTGGATGAGGTCGTCCTTGCTGGCCACATGGCGGTACAGCGACATCGTGGTGAAGCCGAGCTCGCGGGCTACGCGGGCCATGGTGACCGCCTCGAGCCCTTCCGCGTCAGCGATCCGTACGGCGGCCTCGACGATGGACTCCACGCTGAGCTCAGGCTTCGGACCGCGCTGCGGGCTCCGGGCCAGTCCCCACGCCTGCGCCAGCACCGGAGGGAGAGCGTCGGCAGGGTCGGGCGATGTAGCTGGCGCGTCAGGCTCCGGCATCCGTGACCCCCTGTTCGCCGCCAGTCTAAGGGTGGCCCGGATTCTGTGTATGCCATACACTGTGTATATGGCACACAGAAATCGGTCGGCCGTCGTGGTCCGGGACGTGCACAAGGCGTACGGCCCCAAGCAGGTGCTCACCGGGGTCTCGCTCGAGATTCCCCGGGGCACGATCTACGCACTGCTCGGACCCAACGGCGCCGGAAAGACCACCCTCGTGCACATCCTCAGCACCCTCGTGCCAGCCGACCGTGGCTCGGTGACCGTGGCCGGGGCGGACGTCGCCACCCAGAGCCGCCTCGTCCGGGAGCGCATCTCCCTCACCAGTTCGCCACGGTCGACGAGGTGCTCACCGGCCGCGAGAACCTGCGGCTCGTGGCCGCGCTGCTCGGCGTACCTCGGCCCGAACGGCCGGCGCTCGTCGACGAGATGCTCGCACGCTTCGACCTCGGCGAGGCCGCCGATCGGCCGGCCCGGACCTACTCCGGCGGTATGCGCCGACGCCTCGACCTGGCGATCAGCCTGCTCCGGACGCCGGAGGTGCTCGTCCTCGATGAGCCCACGACCGGCCTCGACACCCGCAGCCGGCAGCACCTGTACCACGTCATCCGCGAGCTGACCGGGCACGGGGTGACCGTCCTGCTCACCACCCAGTACCTCGACGAGGCCGATGCCCTGGCCGACCGCATTGGCGTGCTGAACGGCGGACGCATCGTCGCCGAGGGGACCGCCGCCGAGCTCAAGGCCTCGGTGGGGGACGAGCGCGTGGCGCTCGTCAACGCGGCCGGCGAGGTCGTGGCGGAACGCGTCACCGACGGCACGCCGGCGGGAGTCGCCCGGGCGCTGGCGGAGTTGAATGGTGTCGCGGCCGACCGCACCGATCTCCATGTATACCTACGTCGTCCTAGCCTCGACGACGTGTTCCTCGCGCTCACGGGCGACACCGTGGCGGCCAGCGTCGCCACCCCGGCCGCCGACCTCGAAAGGAGCATCCCATGACCGGCGCTGTCGCCACCTCCCTGCCCACCGCCGGTCGTGCCCGCGGTGGTCGACCTGGCGCCGCGCTGACCCAGTTCGTCGGGCGCAGCCTCACCCATAGCATCCGCGATGCCGAGGCGCTGCTCATGGCCGTCCTGCTGCCGACCATGATCATGCTGCTGTTCGTCACGGTCTTCGGCGGCGCCATCACGCTGCCGGGCGTCGACTACGTTACCTATATCGTTCCCGGGGTGATCGTGCTCTGCGCCGGCTTCGGCTCGTCGAGCGTCGCCGTCTATGTCGCCACCGACATGCGCAACGGCATCGTCGACCGCGTGCGTACCATGCCGGTGCTTCGAGGTCCTCGCGGCTGTAGCGGCTCAGGTCGGTACCCTTGGGGAAGTATTGGCGCAGCAGCCCGTTGGTGTTCTGGTTGCTGGGCCGCTGCCACGGGCTGTGCGGATCGCAGAAGAAGATGTCGATATTGGCGTCGATGCGTAGCTGTGCGTGCTGGGCCATCTCGGCGCCCTGGTCCCAGGTCAGCGTCTTGCGCAACGCCTCGGGCAGGGTGGTGATCGCCGAGGTGATCGCGTCGCGCACGGCCTTGGCGCCGTGTCCGGCCAGCGCCGGGCCGTTCTTAACCCGCTCTGCGACACCGTGACCGGGCATCGGCGGCAGATGCAGCAGCATCGTGAACCTGGTGCAGCGCTCCACGAGTGTGCCGATCGCGGTCCCGTCCAGGCCGAGGATGAGATCACCCTCCCAGTGCCCGGGCACGGCGCGGTCGGCGGCCTCGGCAGGACGCTGGCTGATCATGACCTCGTCGGTGACGAAGTTCTTGCCCCGCTTGGTGCGCGCCCGGGGAACCCGTAGCGCCCGGCCGGTGCGCAGACAGGCGGTCAACTCGCGGCGCAGCGCGCCGCGGCCCTGGATGTAGAGGGCCTGGTAGATCGCCTCGTGCGAGATACGCATGGACTCATCATCGGGGAAGTCCACGCGCAGGCGGCCCGCGATCTGCTCCGGGCTCCACGCGGTAGCCCACCGGCGGTCAGCCCGGCGCCCGTGCCGCCTTCCCTTCCACGTCTTCACGTCCGGGGCAGCGGCCGGTTTACCGTCCGGCCGGACGATCCGGCCGTCCAGCCGATCCTGCACATACTGTCGCAGTCGATCGTTCGCGGCGAGCTTGGCGGTCTTGGGCCGCTTGGCCCGGCGGTCCGCGTGCCACTGCGCAGCCGTGGCCCGGTAGTCGAGCTGGCCGCCCCGGCTGGCGGCGTTGCGCCGCAGCTCCCGCGAGATCGTCGATGGCGAGCGGCACAGCCTGCGGGCGATCTCACGAACCCCCGCCCTCTGCGCCCTCATCAGCGCGATCTCCTCCCGCTCATCCAACGACAGGTACCGACCCGACAGCGTGTCAATCCCCCCGAAGCGTGGAGGACTCCGCTATGCGGCGTCGGCCCTCCGAGCCTCGGCCATCAATCGTTCGTAGTCGATCGGTGCTAGGCCGTCGCAGGCACTGTGCCGCCGGCGGGCGTTGT
>Ga0310834_101804_pt1 | contig 11622 bp, 10 predicted proteins | sample SM_ome_2_FD_201314 | JGI IMG/M metagenome (GOLD analysis project Ga0310834, IMG submission 201314) | Sorghum-adapted microbial communities enriched on stacked mutant (SM) sorghum from Joint BioEnergy Institute, Emeryville, California... ... | reverse complement strand
TTGGACAGTCAGGAATTAAAGGTTAGCCGGGAGGTGAGGGTGCTTGGAAGAATTGGCAACCCGTTCAAAACAAAGAAAAATACGCGCGCTTGGGGGACTCTTCTTCGCCCTGCTTATCGTGCTGACGCTGGGCGGTAACACGATTCGGGCGTTGTCGATGCCGAAGGTGATCACGGCTGTGCCCACCGTCGGATCACTGGATTATTCCTATGAAGGGACCGCACTGGTCCGGCCGGCAGCGGAACGAAAACTGATGAATCCGGCGGGCTGGAAGGTGCTTAAAGTGCTTGTGAAGGTTGGAGATAAGGTGCACAAAGGACAGCCGCTCGTCCGGTATGACGACAGCGACGTGAAGGACCAGCTTGCCGATCAGCAATCTTCCCTGAAGAAGATGCAGTTGTCGCTGGAACAACTGGAGTACGATTTGAAGCAGGCGCTCCGGGAAGGGGATGAGGAAGCCGTGCATCATGCGTCCTCAGCGCTGAAGAGCATGCAGTTTGATATGGAAGATCAGAAGCGGCGCATCACCAAGCTGCAGGAGGAGATCCAAGCGGGTCGGGAGCTGATCGCTCCGGTGGATGGCATCGTCATGACGGTAGGTGCTGAAGAGGGGATCGCCTCAGCGGGGGTTCCCGACGTCAGCCTATCCGATACGTCCCAGGGCTATCAGATCTGGTTGATGGTGCCGGACGAGCTTGCGATCCTGATCCGGTCCGGTGAAGAACTTGATTCGATCACGCTTGTAGACGACGATGCCCGACAGCTTACCGGCACCGTTACCACGATCGAAGAGGCGTACGATGGAGGGGGGGATTCGATCGGCGATGACCAGCTTGGGCCTGGCGACAGCGACCAAGTCTCGGCCGCGAACACCCGGATCACGATATCACTGAAGGAAGAAGAATCCGGTCTCCTAGGCGGTGAACGCGTCAAAGTGAGCCTGCGCAAATCGAAGGGCGACCAACTGTTGCTCGTCCCCAATGAAGCCGTTCATCATGACAGCCAGGGGGCGTTCCTATACACGATCTCTGCGGAACAAGGCCCGCTTGGCAATGCATATTACGCAAAACTAACCCGAGTCGAGACGGAAGGTTCGAACGAATACGCAACAGCTGTCAGCGGTGAGATCTTCGAGCAGTCCGAGGTCATCGTAGGCAGCACAGGGCTGATCATGGACGGCACCCGCGTCCGGTATGAGCTGAACTAGCAATACAGTGCAGGAGATGGGAAGAGCCGGCCGAAGCCGGCGATGCATGGTCTTGTTTAATTAGCTTGGGTTTGCGGAGTTAAAGCGGCCCAGCGCTTCACCCATCCGTACCTTCTGTCCGGGGGCAAGTTCAGGCCAGGGGGTAAAGGTGCCGTTCTGGGTGAGCAGGACGACGGTGGATCCAAACTCGAAATAAGCGAGGTCGTCGCCTTGCTCCCAGGATTTTGCCGAAGGATCGGTATACTGGATACTGCTCACGTTCATCGCGCCGACCTTCACAAGAGCGATTTCCCCATACTCATGGGAGATGTAAGTGATCAAGCGTTCGTTTCGGCATAACACCTTCTTCATATGGCGCATGCCAAAATCATTCACCGGGTAGACCCGGCCTTGGATGTGCTCACTTTCCAGCTTTTTGCCCGTCACGGGCGCGTGAATCCGGTGATAATCGGTAGGACTCAGATACAGAACAAAGGCGTATCCGTGTTTGTACAATTCGACGCGGGGAGAGCCGGCCAGCAGCGCTTCCAAGGAATAATCCTGTCCTTTCACGTTCAGGATCGTGCCGGATTGCACCTCGCCCATAAACGTAATCAGCGCGTCCACCGGACTAATCATCACTCCCGGCTCCGCGTGCAGCGGGCGCATGCCCGGCTTTAGCTTGCGGGTGAAGAATTCGTTTAACGTGCGGTATTCCCGAAGCTCCTTCTCCGCTTCATGCAGCGGAATGCCATACGATTTTGCGAATAAAGGGATCATTGCTCGGCTAACCCCCGAATGAGAGAACTTGCCTATCAACCGGGATAACCATTTCCGGGAGGAAAGCTCCGTCATCCATTTCATCCATGTCGCGGCCAAATCGCATCCTCCTAGTCTGTCCAGTAATGCTGCATGGGTATTGATGAATTCGTTGCCACTTCCGCTTATCTTGACACAGAATCAGACCGAAATCAATAACGGATTGGTAACCCCCAGTTTACAGATTTGTACAAATTTAGGCTTGATGCCTGGGCGGGGTTGGTGTATGTTTATATCAATCGCATAGGGATACGGGGGCTTGAGCGAATCAGGCTGAGATAGCGGCATATTGCGCCGCGGACCGTTAATCTGATCTGGATAATGCCAGCGTAGAGAATCGATCGTCCGGGACTTTTTGTGCCTTCGTGCGTCCCCGTGACCTGACCACCGTCTGAGCTATTCAGGCGGTTTTTTTACGATGCGAGGATTTAAATCAAATGATCAGGAGGAGAGATGAAGATGTCAGAGGTTGTTCAAAAAAGAACGGGGCGTGGTCTCAAGCTCAGTGATGTGCTGGTAACGGTGTTGGTCTCGCTGGTGCTAGGTGTGGTGTATCACTTTTGGAGTTCGGTGTACAATTTGTTCTCCCCCCTGTTCTTCCAGGCCGATGAACTGGTGTACGGGATGTGGTTCCTGGCTGCAACGCTGGTGTTCTTGTTGATTCGCAAACCGGGGGTGGCGTTAATCGCGGAGATCGCTGCTGCCCATGTGGAAATTTTGTTCGGGAGCGAGTGGGGCGTCCAGTTGGTTCTTTACAGTGTGCTGCAAGGTTTAGGGGCGGAGCTGGTGTTCGCCGCGTTCCGGTACCGGAAATTTTCCGGCTCCGTTGCTGCGTTGGCTGGGATTGGGGCTGCCGTAGGTTCGGTTCTCCCAGATTTCTTCTACGGCTATGTGCAGGATTACGAGCCGTGGCTCTTGACTGCCAAATATGCGATGCGGGCCGTCAGCTCGGCGCTGATCTGCGGGTACTTCGCTTATGCCGTCGTGAAGGCCGTAGAGGCAACAGGGGTTACGACATTGCTGCGACCCGTTGATCCCAAAGATTATGCGGCGTTGAATGACTGATGAGCAAAGAAACGACGGCAGCTGAGATCCGGGAGCTGCGGCTCAAGTTCCCGGGAGAGGATCGGTTTGTGTTTAAGGATTTGGATTTCTCGGTGCGGCGTGGGGAGCATGTGCTGCTGCTGGGTCCCAGCGGATGCGGCAAATCGACGCTGCTCCAGGTGCTGAGCGGCATCATTCCAGACCTAGTTGAGATTCCGATGCGCACGTCCGCACAACAGCTTCCCGCGTCATGGCGATTTTTGTTCCAGGATCCGGATACGCAGTTTTGTATGCCTTACGTGGATGAGGAGTTGGCGTTCGCCTTAGAAAATTTGGGCGTGCCGAAGCCGGATATGCCCGCGCGGATGCAGGCTGCATTGGCGAAGGTGGGCCTTGACCTGCCTGAGCTCCATGTGCCGATCGATTCGCTATCCCAAGGGATGAAGCAACGGTTGGCGCTTGCCTCCGTGCTGCTGGGCGATCCGGAGGTGCTGCTGCTGGATGAGCCTTCGGCATTGCTCGATCCGCAGGGCCGAGAGCAAATTTGGCAAGCGATCGCTAAGGTGGCTGAGGGCCGCACCCTCATTATCGTGGAGCACCGGATCGAGGAGTTGACGGCGCTAGGTCTGGTTGACCGCGTCGTGTTGTTTGGACCGGATGGGAAGGTGTTGGGCGAGGGGGCACCGGACGTCGTGTTTGATACGTATCATTCCGAGCTTATTGAATTTGGGATCTGGTATCCCGGCGTATGGGAAGCGTATTTTGCCACAGAAGCCGGCCGCAGGTTATTGGAGCCGGTGGGAGGTAGCCGGCAATTGGATGGACCTGCCGCCGTGGAGTTGACTGATTTTCACGGGTTCCGGCATGGGCGGCCGGTGATTGAAGTCGGGCAAGCCGCCGTGTATCCCGGGGATTGGATTGCGATCACTGGGCCAAACGGTGCAGGGAAGAGCTCGTTGCTGCTCAGTCTGATCGGTTTGCTGCCGTCTGAGGGGGCATTTATGCTGCAGGGAAAACGGATCGAGACTGGGAAGCTTAGCCGACGTGACCGCAGACGACGGTTGGAGTCGGCCGCTCGTGAGATCGGATTTGTGTTCCAGAATCCGGAGTTTCAGTTTGTCGCCGATCGGGTGGTGGACGAAGTCACCTTCTCGCTGAGGGAGGATGGACTTGACGCCAGAACGCTGAATGGTCGGGTGACGGAGTATCTAGAGCAGTTTGGTCTAACCGGCTTGGAGATGCGGCATCCTTACCAGCTGTCGCTGGGGCAGAAGCGGCGCCTTAGTGTGGCTGCGGCGGCCGTGCGCGAACAACAGGTGTTGCTGCTAGATGAGCCGACCTTCGGTCAGGATGCTGCGAACACGTTTGCCATTCTGCAGTTATGCGAGGCGTTACGTCGACGCGGGACGGCGATCCTCATGGTTACCCATGAAGAGCGGATCGCAGAGCAGGTGGCCACCCAGTATTGGGAGGTCCGGGACGGACGGTTGACGAGCCAACGGTTGACCTCGCGGGTAGAACGGTCCCAGGCAAGTGCCGGCGAATCACCGGAATCCAACGGATCAGCCGAACGGGGAGCGGATATCACCTCCGCGCCAACCGACCAGCCTGGCCGCCGGGATCCGGAGGCGGTGATTGCCAGATGAGACGTTTTCTGACCCCGAAACGGCGGACTTGGTTGCATCAGGCGAACCCGGCTGCCAAGCTGGCGTTGATGATCCTGCTGTTTCTGCTGACGTTATTTACGCACCGGCTTGATTTTATTTTTTATCAGGCGCTTCTTTTTACGTTCTTGCTCTTCCTGCTCAGCGGTTATGAACCTTGGAAAGTCGCTTTGCTTCTGTTCCCCTTTGCGCTGATCTTTGCCTCCTCGGCGGCGACGATGATTCTGTTTGGCAAAGGGACGGAGATCTGGTGGTCGTGGGGATTGTTCCGCATTTCTGAAGAAAGCTTCTACCGTGGGATTCACATCGGGTTCAAAGCAGTGGCCTTTGCTGCCGAAGGGCTGTTGTTCGTGTTGACGACTTCTTCGGTCGCTTTGTTTTACGCGCTAATGCAGCAGGCGAAGCTGCCGCCCAAATACGCCTACAGCTTTATGGCCTCGGTCCGGCTGCTTCCCATGGTCTGGGAGGAGCTGCTTGTCCGACGTAATGCGCTGCTGATTCGCGGCGTTCGCCGTCCGCGCGGACTGCCCGGTCTCGTCGCGCAAGCGAAGCTGTACGCTGTGCCGCTGCTGTCTCAGAGCATCCGGCGGGCCCATCGAGTTGCTGTCGCCATGGAAGCGAAAGCGTTCGACGGAAATCGGCCGCGCACGTATTATTACCCGACTGCCTATTCCCGGTACGATGTGTTGACATGGCTGCTCATCGGCTTGGTTGCGGCTGCAGCTTACTTCTTGGCGGACTTGTACCCGCTATTTCACATTGCAGATGTTCGCTATCATGAAATCTTATGAAACGAAGGGGCATGATTCCTTCCGGAGAAACGGGTTACTGCCTGCTCTCTGTGTTTAGGAATCCGCCCCTTTTTTTAGTTTTGTTCCATTTGGCTAAGCCCGGTTCGATCGGTCTAACAAATAACGGGCGTAAGCCATAGGCTGTCGATATGAATCCTTCCAGGCTTCCAGCAATCCGGCTTTACGAAAGCCGTAACGCTGGTCACGCCCATTGCATTCGATAAAGTAAGGCTTCCCGCTTGCGGATAAGCCAATGTCCAGCCCCAGGTCGGCGAGATGCGGGAGACGGTTGCCCAGATAGCGGGAGATGGTCAGGGCAAGCTCATTAACGTGAGCAAGGGCTGCCGGGACGATCTGCTCCGGGAGCACTTTGGCCAGCAGCTCCTCGGCGGGATGGGCTTCGCCGCCTCTGGCGAGGTTACACACAAAGCTGCCTGCAGCAGCTACTTTGGCGAAGCGCCCGGTGACGCTCCAATCGCCTCCGCCGCCCCGCTGGACGGTGATCCGCAGATCGATGGGGCGCTGCTCGTATTCCGCCAGCGGAATACGCTCTTGCACGAGATAAGGCGTGCGACGCAGCATATGCCGAACCCCGGGCGGCAGTTGTCCCCGATGCAGTCGAATCGTTCTCCATTGCCGCTGGCCAAGTGTCGTAGCATAAGTGAGCTCCCACCCTGACGATGGCAGATGTCGCAATCGCATGACACCATGGCCAACGGAGCCGCGGATCGGCTTAAGGATGAGGTCCGTATGGCGGGTCATCATGTTCCGCAGATTGCTGGGGGTTAACGGCATCGATGCCGGAAGGTACGGCCGCAAGTGAGGAGCACTCCAGAGCAAGCGGTGGATGAAGTCTTTTCCATAACGGTTGGTGGTATTAAAGATTGTGATGCCCCGGGCATTCAGGGATTGGAGTCTTTTTCGAGCTGCAAGTCTGGGGTATAACGCTCGGTTATGGATCACTGCAGGCAAGGGAAGCTGTTGCTCGACGTATTCGATGCCATTATATACATAAGCGAGACATCTGCCCCCTGCCGGATCGATGCCGGCGAGACGCAAGAAAACGGGGATTAATCCATATTCCTGTGCCGCTTCTTCATACCCTGTGATCCACTCTTGGCCGGTTCTGCGCGTAGGGATCCCTCGGTACATGCTGGAATTCAGCAGGATTCCGACAGTGTCCTGACTCAAGTGGGTTTCCTCCTTCCCGTGCGTCTTCCTTCAGTGTATGTTGTCCCGGGTCATTAGCGTGGACGACTGTGCTGCGACAGCCGCCTGTTTTCGGGCGAACTACGGATGGAACACCGCCTTTGGCAAATTAGGCTCATCTTCCAAGAAGGTGTCACATTTGCCAGGAGCTTCTCGTATATTTAGGATATCGAATGCAAGTGAAACGGTAAGGAGGGGGGACTTCACATGGATCGGGAAAAAGTCGCGTTGATCGCGCCTGACGCCTTTACGGCGGTTTCAGGGAAACACCGTCCAGTGAAGAGGGTGCTTGAACGAATGCTCCCTCATGCGGCAGAGCAGCTGCACATTCGCCTCTTTGGCGTTGCGGACGGGCATCTACCGGCCCAAGGATGGATGGGGGGCGTTCCTTTTTATTGCTTGCCCGGGGGACGCCTCTATCTGGAGTCACTGCTGCGGCACTTGCGCAAGTGGCGGCCGGATACGGTGGACGTTTATGGCCGACCATTGCTGGCTTGTCAGCTGAAAGCTCGGCTTCCGCTCTCCCGTGTACTGTTGACGTTACCCTCTGCCCAGATCGTATCTTCTTCCTGCCATCCCAAGGCATATACAATGCAAGTTCTGGAAGGCGTGGACGGCCTGATCGTCGGCAGTGAACGGACCAAAGCCGAGTTGCTGGCGCAGTTCCCCTCTTTGGTCACTCCGGTATGGGTTCATTTGCCGGGAGCAAGCCTAGAAGAACAAGTGCTGCTGCGCTGGACGCCAGATGGGGAACGGGAACGTCAACAGCGGCTGATGGAGCGGGGATGGATGAATCGCAAAATCATTCTATTGGCTGGAAGTTGGCCGCCGCTTAGGGACGAGGAGCACATTGTCTCGGCTCTTACCGAGGTGCTGGATCGCGTGCCGGAGTCGATGCTGGTGTTCCTTGCCGCCGACTTCCCCGGAACCGGGGCTTTCCGTGAATGGTTTGAGCGATCGAAGCCACATGGGCTTGCCGCCTACGCTCCAGAGCGGATTGCCTGCCTGCAGGCCGGGTCGCCTTACTTCATTTCGGATAGGTATCTCTTGGCGGATTGCCTGGTGATGTTACCGGGCGATGAGCCGGCATCGATGTTAACGCGCCTTGAAGCGATGGCTGCCGGCTTGCCTACGCTGGATGCTCATGACGCCCCGGTACTTGAATTTGCGGTTGATGGACTGCTCGCCGAAGGGGCGGGAGACAGCTTGGCTGATCGGATCATATTGCTGCTGGAGGAAGAGGAATTTCGTCAAGTCATCGGCCGGGCCAGCCGAGAAATCGTTCGTCGTCATTACCGCTGGGATCACACCGCAGACCGTTGGGTCAGTCTCGTGCGCGCCAGAGGGGTGCAGACGCACATAGGTCGACGAAGCGCTAAAAACTGATGATATCTGGATGTCCAGAGCAAATCTTAGGGAAACGCCGAAAGGCGTTTTTTTCTTTTGTCCCATAAGCAGGGCCTGTGCCGCATTCGTCAGGACAACTGTACGTTTGCCGTTACCAGCCCCCCGGCCAATCATACACTGAGGTATATGCTCCGGTATTATCACGTTTTTGGGAGGAAATTGATGTGGTCAAAAAACGCAAGCGGCCGCGCATCCGACTGAACCGCAAACCGATTCAGCGCCCTAAAGTGCTGCCGCGTTTGGTCAATCATCCCGATCCCATCGTATCCATCATCATTCCGGCGATGAATGAAAGGGCGACGATCGCCAGCGTACTGCGTGAAGCCGGTCTGGTGCATCCGCGCAGCGAAACGATCGTCGTGGTGAACGGCTCAACTGACGGGACCGCTGAGCTGGCTGAAGCCTGCGGCGCTCACGTCATCCACGTACCGGAGCCGCTGGGACATGATGTGGGCCGGCGCGTTGGGGCGGAGGCGGCCCGCGGTCAAGTGCTGCTGTTCATCGACGCTGACATGGTGATTCCAGCCCGGGAGCTTCGGCCTTTTGTCAACGCGGTGCTGACGGGTGTCGATGTGGCGCTGAACAGCTACTCCGGCCCGGTACGAGGGAAGGTGGCACATCCAGTCGTTCTAGCCAAACACGTCCTGAACGGTGTGCTGCAGCGTCCTGACCTGCGCGGAGCTTCCTTGACGGCAGTCCCGCATGCGATGAGCCGAACTGCGGTAGACACCGTCGGCCTGGATGCGCTGGAGGTTCCGCCGCTCGCCTTAGCTAAAGCGATCCGGCTGGGGTTAAACGTCCAGCCGGTGCATACCGTCCCCGTTGGCAAGCTAAATCCAGCCCGGGGACGCATAGGGAAGAAGGGAAGTCGTGTTGATCCGCTGACCGCATTGGTGGCAGGGGATCATCTGGAGGCGATCCATTGGCTGCTCCTCCAGCAAGGACCGCGCGGCGGATACAGCGATCTGGGACGGCAACGCGGTAAGGTGAGGTGATCCATTGATGGTCATGGTAACTCGGCAAAAGATGAAGGTTCGTCGGAAACGAAGAAGCGGTTCCTCGGCCCGTTTGCGCGGAGGAGCAATCCGGAGATCCAGCGGCTTCTCCCGCAAAGGCCGCCGCGGGGTCCGTCCTTCGACGGGAAGAAGATATGCCGGCATCCCGCTCCAACGCCTCAAAGCCAAAGCTTGGGCCGCAGGAGCCCGTGCGGCGGCACAGGATGGGGCGGAGAAGGGTTCGCCACAGATGCAGGCTTGTTTTCAAGCGTGGGCGCAGGCGGAGCGGGTGGATCAACTGCCTTTCACGGCTTTGTTGACGGCTTCCTTGGCGTATCGCCGCGGGTATGCCCATGCAGCCGGATTGAGTAAGATGTGGATTCCGCTGCCGCTGAAAAGCCGTGCCTCAGCGATTGTGACGGCGAGTAATGAGGAGCAGACGTTGCCGGCGGTTTTGGCAGAGCTCCGCAAGCTGCCTCTGCATGAGATCATCGTTGTCTTGAATGGCTGCGATGATGCAAGCTTTACCGTCGTGGATCGCGATCCGCGCATTACGCGGCTGAGCTTCCCCGAGCGGTTAGGGCATGACGTAGGCCGGGCGATTGGGGCGGCGATAGCTACCGGGGATATTTTGCTGTTTACCGACGGGGATATGTGCGTTGCCGCCGAGGATTTAGCTGCTTTTTTGATCGCCATCGATCGGGGAGAGGACTTGGCGCTTAACGATTTGACGCCGCATCTGCCGCCGTTCTCCCAGCAGGATGAGGTAACGCGCTGTAAGGCATTCTTGAATCTGGCGCTTGGACATCCGGAGTTGAAGGCGAACTCGTTAACTGCGGTGCCAAACGCTTTGTCCCGCCGCGCAGTACGGACGGTAGGCACCGCTGCGCTGATCGTTCCTCCGAAAGCCCAAGCGCTCGCCTTGGTTCGCGGGCTGAAGGCAGGTGCGCCGATTTCCGTGGACGTGATCCGCAAAAACCGTCTCCGCACCAGCAACAGCGGGGCGGGTAATGCGGTCGCACGGATGATCGTTGGCGACCATCTCGAGGCGCTTGGTGAGGTTATGAAAACGGAAGGCGTCCGGTTACGCTTCTCCACAATAGGCCGGAGCGAACTTGCGAAAGTGAGGAATGCCCGATGACGGCTGGAGTAACGAGTATCATCATTCCGACCTATAACGGGCTTCACTTGCTTGCCCCTTGCGTGGCGGCGATCCGTCAGTATACGGAGACTCCTTATGAGATTATCGTGGTGGACAACGGCTCCGAGGACGACACGGCATCGTTCTGTCTGAAGGAGCGTCTGATCCTGGTGGCGCTGCCGCGCAATGAAGGATTTCCGATCGCTGTAAACCGAGGATTGTCGGTCGCTTCGGGCGCTCACCTTCTTATTCTTAACAATGATGTTCTTGTCTCTCCGCGCTGGCTCTCGAATCTGCTCCAGGCGCTGCACAGCGCCGCTGATGTCGGCCTCGTCGGCCCGGTGACCAATTATGCCAGCGGACGGCAGCAGGTGGAGATCAATTGGGAGGAAGGAGAGGATTTCGCCAAAATCGCCGAACGTCATAACCATTCGGATCCGGCCAAATGGCAGGAAGTCCAGCGGCTGATCGGCATGTGCCTGCTCTTTAAGCGGGAGGTACTGGAGCGGGCGGGAGGATTTGACGAACGGTTTTCGCCCGGTCATTACGAAGATGACGATTACTGCTACCGTGCTCGGCAGCTTGGTTATCGTCTGCTTATGTGCGGCGATACGCTGGTGTACCATGAAGGCAGTGCCAGCTTTAAAACCCGCCATCCGGAAGGGTGGAGCGAGCTGATAGAACGGAACCGTATGCGGTTTATCGATAAATGGGGCGTAGATCCCTGGCAATTTATTTAACAGGGAGCCTCAAATTTTTAAGGTAAGGGAGGAGCGTTCATGAAAGGTGTGATTTTGGCGGGGGGCACCGGCACGCGTCTATACCCGCTGACCCGATTGATCAACAAGCATCTGCTTCCGGTCGGGAATTATCCGATGGTCTGTTACGGCATAGAACGGCTGCGTCAAGCTGGAATCACCGACATCCTCATCGTGATCGGCAAACAATCTGCAGGGCTGTACGCGGACTTTCTTGGCAGCGGGGAGAACTTTGGAGTGAATCTGACGTATCGTATCCAGGAATCGGCCGGCGGAATTGCAGAAGCCCTGGAGCTGGCGGAGGGGTTTATCCCACCGGGCAGCAAATTCGTTGTGCTGTTGGGTGACAACCTGTTCTTGGACGATTTAACACCATACGTGGAGCGATTTAAGCAGCAGCCTTTGGGCAGCGCACGGGTGATGCTGAAGCCGGTGGATGATCCACGGCGCTACGGCGTGCCGGTGTTTGCTGAAGATGCCCCGGAACATATTGCTTATATCGAGGAAAAACCGAAGAAACCGAAATCGAAATATTCGGTTACCGGGATTTACATGTACGATGACAGCGTGTTTGGCATGATCCGTAGCATCGAACGTTCCGCTCGCGG
>Ga0310834_101803_pt1 | contig 11622 bp, 10 predicted proteins | sample SM_ome_2_FD_201314 | JGI IMG/M metagenome (GOLD analysis project Ga0310834, IMG submission 201314) | Sorghum-adapted microbial communities enriched on stacked mutant (SM) sorghum from Joint BioEnergy Institute, Emeryville, California... ... | reverse complement strand
TCCGCCGTACAGCCGGTTGATCCTGGTTACGCTGTCGCATGAGAAGCTGCCGCTGCTGCTGCGCATGGCTGAAAATTTTGCCGGCGATCTGCGGGCAAAAGCTCAACGCCAGGGATGGTTCGGCAGTCTAGATCGGTTCGTGCCGGCGGCGTTGGATATACTTGGCCCGGTCGCTTCGCCGATCCCGCGAATTAAGAACCGTTATCGGATCCAATGCATGGTGAAATACCGCGGTGATCTTGATGCGGTAGGCCTGGTCCGGGAGACGGCCGCGGCAACGCTGGACCAATGGCGCGATGCAATGCTTCAGATCAGTATCGATGTCGATCCGCAAATGCTGATGTAAGCACGGAAGAAATGATCCATTTTTTCATCCGCTAGCATATATTTGGGATAAAATAGGGAAAGAGCAAGAGAAACTATGAAAGTGATGACGGGAAAGGGAGTGCCATCATGGCGATTCGGATTATTGTGAAGGAACCGGATGAAGTGCTACATCAGGTAGCTAAAGAAGTGAAGAAGATTACGCCGAATATTCAAAAACTGTTGACGGATATGGCGGATACGATGTATGACGCGGAGGGCGTAGGTCTGGCTGCGCCGCAAATCGGCATCCTCAAGCGGGTGATCGTGGTTGATGTCGGCGATGAGCACGGACTGATTGAGTTGATCAATCCCGAGATCGTGTCCAAGGAAGGTGAGCAATTCGGGCCGGAAGGCTGCCTCAGTATTCCGGGATATCGCGGGGATGTTCGCCGTGCTATGACCGTTACCGTGAAGGGACTGGACCGCAACGGCAATGAAGTGACTTATACGGGCTCCGAGCTGCTAGCGCGCGCGTTCCAGCATGAAATCGACCATCTCAATGGTGTATTGTATACGGACATTGCGGAAAGAGTGTACGAAATTACCCCTGAGGGTGAAGAGAAGGAGTGAACAGCGCCCGATGAATATCGTATTTATGGGGACGCCGGCGTTTGCGGTGCCTTCGCTGGAAGGACTGCTGCGCGAAGGATACAACGTCGTAGGCGTGGTCACGCAGCCGGATCGGCCGCAGGGGCGCAAAAAAGTGCTGACGCCAACGCCGGTCAAGGAAGCCGCTTTGCGTCATGGGCTTCCGGTGCTGCAGCCGACGCGGATGCGTGCGCCGGAGGCGGTGGCGGAGGTCGCCGCTTTGCAGCCTGACTTGATCGTCACTGCAGCGTACGGTCAAATTTTGCCGAAGGGCGTGCTCGATCTGCCGAAGTACGGCTGCCTGAACGTACACGGCTCGCTGCTGCCGAAATACCGCGGCGGAGCGCCGATCCAGCGGGCGATTATTAACGGCGAGAAAGAAACGGGCATCACCCTGATGTACATGGCCGAGGGGCTTGATACCGGCGATATGATCGCCAAGACGGTGGTGCCGATCGACGATGAGGATACGTCGGGGACGTTGTTCGAGAAGCTGAGCGAAGCCGGGGCACGACTGCTGCTGGAGCAGCTGCCGTTGATCCTTGACGGCAAGGCAGACCGGATTCCGCAGAACGATGCGGAAGCGACCTATGCACCAAATTTGACGCGGGAGGATGAGCGCATCGATTGGAGCGCGACCTCGCGGCAAATTTATGATCGCGTGCGGGGACTGGTGCCTTTTGCCGGCGGGTTTACGACCTGGAACGGCGAGGTCTTTAAGGTTTGGGCGGTGGCCAAACCTGCGGAGACAGGTGCCTCTGCGAATGGTAAGGCATCTGAACCCGCGCCGGGGACGGTGCTGGAGCTATCGGCGCAGGGCATCAAAGTGAAAACCGGGGACGGCGCGGTATGGCTGACCCGGGTGCAGCCCGCTGGTAAGAAGGCGATGGAGGCCGGCGATTTCATTCGCGGCGGCGTAATGCAAGTTGGGACGGTCTTGTCATGAGCGGCACCGAAAAGCGGCCGGGTTCAGGCTCGGGCGGTGGCAAAGGACCTGGAACCGGCGCGAAAACAGCTGGACAAGCCAGCCGCAGCGGGGGAGTAAATAAGCCGTCTGGCACGCCTTCATCCCGCGGGGGCGGCCGAAATCAGACGGCTGCATCGGCCCGCAGCGTAGCGCTTGAGGTGCTGACAGCCGTTGAGCAGGAAGGAGCCTACAGCAATTTACTGCTGAATGGAGCGCTGCAAAGGTCCGGATTAACCGGGCCGGACGCAGGCCTGGCTACCGAGCTCGTCTACGGCACCATACAGCGGTTGAACACGATCGATTATTTTCTCGAACAGTTTGTGACGAAGGGGCTCGCAAAATTAGCGCCTTGGGTGCGTAATCTGCTTCGACTTAGCTTCTATCAGCTGCAATATCTGGACAGGATCCCTCCGCATGCCGCTGTGAACGAAGCGGTGAACCTGGCGAAACGCAAGGGGCATCAGGGGATATCCGGCATGGTGAACGGCGTGCTTCGCAACGTGCTGCGCCGCAAAGAGGAGTTGCATTTACCGGAGGGACTGGCCCCTGTGCAGCGCATTGCCCTGGAGCATTCGCACCCGGAATGGATGGTGGCGCTCTGGATCCGGCAATACGGCGAATCTGCCGCAGAGGCGATCTGCCGTGCCAACAATGAGCCGCCTTCGGTCAGCGTTCGGGTTAATCGCACGAGAGCGAGTCGGGACGAGGTGTTGCGCCTCATGGAGGAGCAAGGGTTGCGAGCCTCGGCCTCGCCGATCTCCCCGGACGGCATCGTTGTTCACAGCGGCGGCAATATGGCGCTGACCTTCTGGTACCGGGAAGGCTTGATTTCCGTTCAAGACGAAAGCTCCATGCTGGTTGCCGAAGCGTTGGATCCGCAGCCAGGGATGAATGTACTGGACTGCTGCGCTGCGCCTGGCGGCAAGACATGCCATATCGCTGAGATCATGAAAGGCCGCGGCCGGGTGCTGGCGAACGACATCCATCCGCACAAGGCGAAGCTGATCGAGGACCATGCCAAGCGGCTGGGGCTGGACAACGTCGATACGTTGTCAGGCGACGCTCTGAAGCTCGCGGAGCGGCTGGAGGCCGCTTCCTTCGACCGAATATTGCTGGACGCTCCTTGTTCCGGACTTGGCGTGATTCGCCGCAAGCCGGATTTGAAGTGGGCGAAGACGCCGGAGGACATCACGGAGATTACCGGCATCCAGAATGCACTGCTCGATTCGGTGAGCGGGCTGCTCAAGCCGGGCGGCTTGCTGGTCTACAGCACTTGCACGATTGAGCCGCGCGAAAATGCCGAGATGGTTGCCTCCTTCCTGAGCCGCCATCCGGAATTCGAGCTGGCGGATGAGCTGATCAGCTGGGAGGAACGTGGTGCTTTGGCAGCTGCCGCTGGGCGAGTCGAGGCTGGCCTGCAGATTTTGCCGCAGGACGCTCACTCAGATGGGTTTTATATTGTCCGACTTCGCAGGAAGTTGATAGAGAAGAATTGACATGCCAAGGTCAAGCAGCCGTTTGAAACGGCGGGCTTGGCCTTTTTGCGCCGCTGCTGTCGGAAGCTCGACTTTAGTCGGAAGCCAATTTATGATAAAATGGGAAGAATGAGTGGGTAACTTTTCAAAATCGAGATGGACAGGTGTGTGAAGATGAAACCTTTTATATATGATTATACGTTGGAAGAATTACAGGAATGGGCCGTATCGCAGGGAGAACCCGCGTTTCGCGGCGGGCAGATCTTTGATTGGCTGTACGTCAAGCGCGTCAGCTCCTTCGATGAGATGACCAACCTGTCCAAGGCGCTTCGGCAGAAGCTAAATGACGAATTTGCGTTCGTTACGCTGCAGGAGATTACGAAGCTGGAATCTAAGGACGGAACGGTGAAGTTCCTGTTCGGGCTGCATGATGATCATGCTATTGAAACGGTCATCATGAAGCATAACTATGGCAACAGCATCTGCGTGACCACCCAGGTCGGCTGTAAGGTCGGCTGTACGTTTTGTGCCTCGACATTAGGGGGGCTGAAGCGGAATTTGACGGCGGGAGAAATTGTCGCCCAGGTCGTGCAGGCGCAAAAAATTTTGGACGCCAAAGGCGAACGCGTCAGCAGTATCGTGATTATGGGAACCGGCGAGCCCTTTGAAAATTATGATGCCACGATGAAATTTTTGCGGATTATGATCCATGAAAAGGGCTTGAACATCGGACAACGGCATATTACTGTATCAACGAGCGGGATTGTCCCGAACATTTATCGATTTGCGGACGAGAACACGCAAATTAACTTGGCGATTTCGATCCATGCGCCAAATGATGCGCTCCGCTCGAAGTTGATGCCGGTCAACCGGCGCTTTCCGTTTGACGACGTGATGGAGGCGCTCCGTTATTACATTGCCAAAACCGGCCGCCGCATTACGTTCGAGTACGCGCTGATCGGCGGGGTGAATGACCAGCCGGAGCATGCGGAGGAACTGGCCGACGTGATCAAGGATATGCTTTGCCACGTCAATTTGATTCCAGTCAACTATGTGCCGGAGCGTAAGTATGTGAGAACGTCGCGTAATGATATTTTTAAGTTTCAGCGCGTATTGGCGGATAAAGGCATCAATGTGACCATCCGCCGGGAGCAAGGCCATGATATTGCCGCTGCCTGCGGACAATTGCGGGCGAAGCACATGGAGTCTGGTGCGAGGTGAGCGAATGTGATGAATTGTGTGTTTGTAAGTGATGTGGGACGAGTCCGTTCCGTCAATGAAGATTGTACCTGGGTGGACCAGCTGGAATCCGGATACACGCTGGCGATTGTTGCGGACGGAATGGGCGGCCATCAGGCTGGAGACATTGCCAGCCGCATGGCGGTAGATACCATTACCGAGGATTTGGTATCGCTGCCGGCAGGGTTGTCGGCGGAGGCTTGCGGGGAAGAATTGAAGAAGGCAATTCTTCGCGCGAACGAAGCCGTATTCCGCAAAGCGTCAGAGCATGTGGAGTACCATAGTATGGGCACCACAGTTGTTGCGGGGATCTTCGCAGGCCGCGACGGCGTGATCGCCCATATCGGTGACAGCCGGGCCTACCATTTCCGGCAGGGCCAGCTCGTCCAACTGACGGATGACCACTCGCTGGTCAATGAGCTGCTCAAGAACAACCAGATCAGCGCGGAGGAGGCGACGGTGCATCCGCATCGGAATGTCGTAACCCGCGCGCTGGGAACCGATGAGCAAGTTGAGGTCGACTTGAACCGGGTGTCGTTGGAGCCAGGGGATATTTTGCTGCTTTGCAGCGACGGTCTCAGCAACTACGTAACACCGGAACAAATGGCTCTGACGCTGGGATCAGAAGATCTTGGGTTACAGGGCCGGGCCGACCAATTGCTCCAGCTGGCGCTGAACGCAGGAGGCGACGATAACATTAGCGTTGCTCTGCTGGAACAACATGAGGATGCCGGGTCGGGCAAAAAGGAGTGGAATTCATGATCGGACACGAATTGGGCGGTCGTTATCAAATTATCGAGAGGATCGGCGGAGGGGGCATGGCGCTTGTCTACAAAGCGCAGGACCTGCTGCTGAACCGCTACGTGGCCATCAAAGTGCTGCGTCAACAATTTGTGAACGACGAGGAATTTATCCGGCGATTCCGCCGGGAAGCGCAGTCTGCTGCATCCTTGTCGCACCCGAATATCGTCAGCGTGTATGACGTTGGACAAGAAGATGAGATTCATTACATCGTGATGGAATACGTTGAAGGGCAGAACCTCAACGAAATCATTAAGGAGCGGGCCCCGCTTCAGGTCGAGGAAGCCGTTCGCATTGCGTCGCAAATCGCCGATGCGCTGGACCACGCCCATCAGAACCAAATTATTCACCGGGATATCAAGCCGCATAACATTTTGATTGGACGAAACGGACGCGTCAAAGTGACCGATTTCGGGATTGCCCGTGCCGTCACGTCGGCGACCATTACGCAAACCGGCTCCGTGGTGGGCTCGGTGCATTATTTCTCGCCGGAGCATGCGAAAGGTGTAGCCACCGGGGAGAAATCTGACCTGTATTCGCTGGGGATCGTGTTGTACCAGATGCTGACCGGTCGGTTGCCGTTCCTTGGGGAAAGCCCCATCAGCGTAGCCTTAAAGCATTTGCAGGAGCAATTTGATGAGCCGCGCATGGTGAATCCGATGATTCCGCAAAGCGTGGAGAACATCATTTTGAAATCGATGCGGAAGAATCCGAACGAACGCTATCAGTCTGCCAAAGAGATGCTTCGCGACCTGGAGACCTGCTTGTTGCCGGAACGAAGAACGGAATCGAAATTGGCCTTTATAGATGATCATGACGAAGACAGCACGCGAGTCATTCCAGCGATTCGTCCGCAGTATCAACCTCAAGGTGCGGCAGCAGGACCATCCAAACTGTCCCGCGACAGCGGATCAACGATGGCAGAGGAACGAGAAAATGCTCCTAAGAAAAAGGCTTGGAGCAAGCCAACGCTTTGGGTCAGCCTGACGCTGGTTGTCCTGCTCGCCTTAGCCGGTGTGGCCTGGTACGTGACGAGCTTGGTGACCGTTCCTGAAGTCGCTGTGCCAAACGTGCTTAACTTAGAAGAGCAACAGGCAATCCAAACTTTGACCGATAAAGGGATTGCCGTCGGGGAGATCACCCGGGAATACAAAGAAGGCGTGGACGAAGGGATCGTCTATGAGCAGAGCAAGCCGGAAGGGACGATGGTCAAGGAAGGTTCGGTCATCGACTTGAAGGTGAGCACGGAGAAACCGCCGGAGAAGATGCCGTCATTAACGGGCAAAACCTATGATGATGCGCTCCAGCAATTGAAGGATCTTGGAGTAGACGAGTCCCGCGTGCAGAAAGTAGAGGAAAACAACGCCGAGATTGAGCCAGGCAATGTCCTCAGCCAATCGCCGGAAGCGGGAGAGGATTTTAACCCAGAGACGGATACGATCGTGCTGAAGGTCAGCAAGGGACCGTCTGAGGTGAAAATGCCAGACCTCGTGAACAAGACACAAGCGGAAGCGGAAAAAGCGATCCGAGACGCAGGGCTGGTGTTGGCAGAGGATGGTATCAAAGAAGAATCGAGCTTCGAGGTCGAGGCGGGCAGAGTAACGAAGCAGTGGCCTTATGCCCCGGACGATCTGGTGGCACCGGGTTCAAAAGTAACCTTGTTTATCAGCACCGGCTATCCGCAGGAAGCGATTAACTATACGTTCCAAGTACCGGCTGCACCTGCACAGGAAGGCCAAATCAGTAAATATACGATCGTGTACGGCGATGCTCGCGGGGAGGGGCGCGAATGGGGTTCGCAAAAGGTAGGCAAACCGCAATACCTGTCGGTTGACCTGGTTCTGGCGCCGAACAAGAACGGTTACGTAACGGTGACGCGTGACGGCGTCTTGCTGGACACTTACCCGATCTCGTACATCGATGCGAAGCAAGGAACCGTACCTGTGCCGCAATTCCCGGACCAAGGCGGCGGTACGGAAGATGAGAACACCATGGATATGAACTCGGGCGATAATCCGCCCGATACCGGCATGATCTTATCCGGTAAGCTGGCTTCGGTCCAGAAGGAACAAGGCGCAGCCCAAGGTAAAGGAAAGGCGGGTAAACCCAAAGAACATGGTAAGGGCAAAGACAATTAAGTTAGACCGATATGAAAGCGAGGCCGGCATCTATGCCTGAAGGCTTGATTGTGAAGGCATTAAGCGGATATTACTACGTGAAGCCGGCGACGACGGCGCAGGACGGGGCAGCGGAGGGGTATATCCAGTGCCGCGGACGAGGGATTTTTAAGAAGAAAGGCATTACACCCTTGGTAGGCGACAGGGTGATTTATTCCCCCACCGAAAACGGGGAAGGGACCGTGGATGAAATCCTGCCAAGGGAAACCGAGCTGATCCGTCCGCCGATTGCCAACGCCAAGCTGGCGGTGCTGCTGTTCTCCCTGCGGGAGCCGGATCTCAATCTGCAGCTGCTAGACAAGTTTCTGGTGCATATCGAGCACGCGGGTTTGCAAGCCCTGATCTGCCTTACCAAGGAGGATTTGCTGGAGGAGAATGGAGCGGAAGAAACTCCAGAAATTATTCGCCAGGTCAAAGCCATGTATGAATCCATCGGTTATGAGGTCATTGTCACCAGCTCCGTGACCGGAATGGGAACCGAGGAAGTCAAATCCCGTTTGGCTGGGGAGATCAGCGTCTTCTCGGGCCAATCGGGGGTCGGAAAATCCTCGCTGCTTAACGCGATGCTCGGGTTAGCGCTGGAGACAAGTGAAATTAGCCTCAAGCTGGGCCGGGGACGTCATACGACGCGGCATGTCGAGCTGATTGAGCTGGAGAACGGCGGTTACGTGGCGGATACCCCCGGCTTTAGTCAGCTGGATTTTCTCGAGTTAGGGATCGAGGAGTTATCCAGCTGCTTCCGGGAATTTACCGATTACGCGGAGGGCTGTAAATTCCGCGGCTGCAGCCATTTGCATGAGCCCGGCTGCAAGGTCAGAGAGGCTGCGGACCAAGGAGAAATCGCCGCCAGCCGTTATGAGCATTACGTACAGTTCTATGAAGAGATGAAGGACAAGAAGCGGAGGTATTGACGTCATGAGCAACAACATCTATATCGCGCCGTCGATTTTGTCGGCGAATTTTGCCAAGCTGGGTGAGGAGGTCGCTGACGTAGAGCGGGGAGGCGCTGACTGGCTGCATGTGGACGTAATGGACGGCCATTTCGTCCCGAACCTGACGTTTGGTCCGCTGGTGCTGCAAGCGATCGCTCCGCAAACCAAGCTGCCGCTGGACGTCCATCTGATGATTGAGAAGCCCGAGGAGTATATCCCAGCCTTTGCCAAAGCAGGTGCGCATCTGATCACCGTCCATGCGGAAGCTTGCGTCCATCTGCATCGAGTGCTCCACCTCATTAAGGAGCAAGGGGTGAAGGCAGGAGTAGCAATTAATCCAGCCACTCCGGCTTCAGCTGTTCGCGAGGTGCTGGAAGACGTTGATCTCGTGCTGGTTATGACGGTAAATCCCGGCTTTGGCGGACAGGCGTTTATTCCGGGCACGCTGCGCAAAATTCGGCAGCTGAAGGCCTGGAAGGATGAGCTGGGCTTAACAGACTTGCGGATTGAAGTGGACGGCGGGATTGCTGCGGCGACGGCGCCGCTGGTTGTCGAGGCGGGAGCGGATGTGCTGGTCGCCGGCAATGCGGTGTTTGGCCAAGCTGACCGACGTGCGGCGATGGCAGAAATCCGCGAGAGCCTGGTCGGATTGGCATAGGCGCCTTAAGATGCGCATACATTGGTTACATGAGCGAAGGTTCTCATGTAGCCTTTTTTTTGTGGCGGGAATACACGGGTAAATGACATCAAACATAGAATATGGGTGAAGGCATGAGCACGATGGGGAGGGTGAACGATGAAATTTTACACATTCAAGCTGCCTAAGTTTTTGGGAGGATTCGTTAAGGCGGTACTGAACACGTTTCACAAGAACTAACGGGCGGGGCCTGAATACCCGCCCCGAGCAGCGGAAGGGCGCGCCTAGCGGTTCCCGCCAACAAGGATTGCTTGGGCGCTGACTTCAAGGGAAAATGCGCAGTAAAAAAGCACCTCCATAGGAAAAGGTGCTTTTTGTCTATAATTCGTCCCGTCTGTTACACGCGGGTCACTTTACCGGATTTCAAAGCCCGAGTACTAACGTATACGCGTTTCGGTTTGCCGTCTACCAAGATCCGGACCTTCTGCACGTTTACGCCCCAAGAGCGCCGATTGCGATTGTTTGCGTGAGATACATGGTTACCGCTGCCTGGCTTCTTGCCAGTCACATAACATTTGCGAGCCATTCATTACACCTCCTGTTCCAGATACACCTGTCTTGAAAATAACACTAACACTTCAATATCACGGTTATTGACAATACTTAAATATAATATCACAGTAAAAAAAGCTCCGTCAACAGCTATTGACGTTCGACTCTTTTATTTATTTCTCTCTGCTCTTATAGTACAATATAGTTTAGTCCATAATAATTTCTATGGAAGGAGTGAGATAGGCGTGGCTGTAAATCTTACGACCGAATATGGACGAATCGATATTTCGGAGGAAGCCATTAAGGTGATCGCCGGATCGGCCGCCATGGAGTGTTATGGACTGGTTGGAATGGCAAGCCGAAAGCAGTTCAAGGACGGCATTGCCGAATTGCTGGGGCGCGAGAATTTGGCCCGGGGTGTGGAAGTGAACCTGGATAATCATCGATTAGCTATTTATCTTTATATTATAGTCAGTTATGGCACGAAAATTTCCGAGGTCGCACACAACATACAGCTCAAAGTGAAATACGTATTAAATGAAATCGTTGGACTCGAAGTGGATCAGGTGAATATCGTAGTCCAAGGTGTACGCGTATCAAGCTAGGAAGGGGAATTTTCATTGAGTAAGCGTTCTTTAACTGGAACAGATTTCACCGCTATGGTATTGGCAGGCGCGAAGCGGCTGACAGAGCATGCTGAGCACGTCAATTCCTTGAACGTATTCCCGGTACCCGATGGGGATACTGGAACGAATATGAATTTGACGATGACCGCCGGCGTAACGGAATTGAAAGATCACGGAACCGGAGGTTTGGGCAGCAGAGCAGCCACTTTATCCAAGGGCCTGTTGATGGGCGCACGCGGGAATTCCGGCGTGATTTTGTCCCAACTGTTCCGTGGCTTTAGCCGTTCTGCTGCATCATTGGAAGAGATGAATGCAGCCCAATTTGCCGCTGCGCTGCAAAGCGGGGTAGATACCGCTTATAAAGCGGTCGTCAAACCGGTGGAAGGCACGATTCTGACGGTAGCCAAGGAAGCAGCTAAGCATGCCGTCTATTATTCGCGCAGAACAACGGATATCACGGAATTGATGAGCGAGGTGCTGGCCAAAGCGAAGGAAGCGCTCGCGAATACGCCGGAGCTGTTGCCGGTATTGAAACAGGTTGGCGTCGTGGATTCGGGCGGTCAAGGACTTGTTTATATTTATGAAGGATTTTTACAATGGCTGCAAGGCGGCGCCAGCAGTGAAGCCGCTGCGACATTGGGACAAGCCCCCGCACTCGTTGCCAAACCAGAGCTGCGTGCTCCAGCGGCCGCACCGGTGCATGCTCCAACTTCGGCACAAGCTAAGCTCGAAACAGAGGATATCGAATACCTCTATGACATGGAATTTTTCATTAATCGAAAAATCGGTGAAATCAAGGATGCTGTTTTTGACGAGGATCAGTTCCGGAAAGCGCTTTCGGTCAATGGGGATTCGATTATCGTGATCGCGGACGACGAGATTATCAAAGTCCATGTCCATTCGAAAACGCCGGGCGACGTGCTGAATCTGGCACTGCGTTACGGTGAAATTACACAAATTCATATTTTGAACATGCGTGAGCAGCACCGGGATCTGTTGATCGCGGGGATGGATGCCGCGCCGCCGATGCCGGAGCTGTTCGCCGAGATTCCAGCAGAACCGGCTCAACCGGTGGATCCAGCAGGGATTCCTGCGGATGAGCTGGCGCCTTATGGCTTTATCGCCGTTGCTTCTGGAGACGGGATTTCGGAAATTTTCAAGAGCTTAGGCGTGGATGTCGTCCTGTCCGGCGGGCAGACGATGAACCCAAGCACGGAAGATTTCGTGAAGGCGATCCGGTCGATTTCGGCTCAGCACGTGTT
>Ga0310834_101798_pt1 | contig 11639 bp, 9 predicted proteins | sample SM_ome_2_FD_201314 | JGI IMG/M metagenome (GOLD analysis project Ga0310834, IMG submission 201314) | Sorghum-adapted microbial communities enriched on stacked mutant (SM) sorghum from Joint BioEnergy Institute, Emeryville, California... ... | reverse complement strand
CCCGCGGTGAACACGATGACGTCGACCCCATTCAATGCCGCCGCATAGCTGCCGATATATTTGCGCAGGCGGTACTCGAACATGTCGAAGGCAAGCTTCGCGTTCGGGTCCTTGTCCATGTTCTCCGTAATCTCCCGCATATCGCTGCTGAGCCCGGAGATGGCCATCAGGCCGCTGTGCTTGTTGAGCATTGAGTTCACTTCATTGACCGTCAGCTCTTCCTTAGCCATCGCATACGGCACGATCGCCGGGTCGATGTCGCCGCTTCTCGTGCCCATCATCAGCCCTTCGAGCGGCGTCATGCCCATGCTCGTATCGAAGGACTTGCCATCCTTGATGGCCGTGACGCTCGCGCCGTTGCCGATGTGGCAGGTGATGATCTTGAGCGATTCGAGCGGCTTGTTCAGGAACTTGGCCGCCTGTTCGCTCACGTATTGGTGCGAGGTGCCATGGAAGCCGTAACGACGCACCTTGTGCTTCCGGTAGAGCACCTTCGGGATCGGGTACATGTAGCACATCGGCGGCATTGTGGAATGGAAGGCCGTGTCGAACACCACGGTCTGCGGCACGTTCGGCAGGTTGTTCTCGATAGCCATGATGCCCATCAGGTGCGCGGGATTGTGAAGCGGCGCCAGATCGAACAGGCCGCGGATCTCCTGCTTGACCTGATCGTCCACGATCATGGATTTGGTCAGCTTCTCACCGCCATGCACGATCCGGTGTCCAACCGCATCGATCTCGTCGATCGACTTGATCACCCCGTACTCCGGGTCCGTCAGCTTCTGCAGGACAACGCGCACCGCGGTCGTATGGTCGAGGATTTCCTCCACGTAACGGAGATCGTCCCGGTCCTTCGGTTCATGCACGACGATCGAGGCTTCCATGCCGATCCGCTCCACGCGTCCCTTGGCCAGCACCGATTCATCCGACATGTCGTACAGCTGATATTTGAGCGAAGAACTGCCCGCGTTGATCACCAGTATTTTCTTCATTGGATGCGGTCACCGTCCCTGTCGTATTTGAAGAAGCCCTGCCCCGTCTTGACGCCGAGATGTCCTGCGCGCACCATCTTCTTCAGCAGCACGGAGGGCCTGAACTTGAGCTCGCCATATTCGCGGAACATGCGTTCCATCGCGGCCAGCACGGAGTCCAGTCCGAAACGGTCGCACATCTCCAGCGGTCCGTAGCGGAAGTCATATCCGATGCGCATCGCCGTGTCGATATCTTCGGCGCTGGCGACCCCTTCCTGCAGAGTGTGCAGCGCTTCGTTGATCAGGATGCAGATCAGCCGCGTCGTCACAAAGCCCGGTGATTCAAACACCATGATCCCTTTCTTCTGGATGACCGACTCGACGAAATGCTTCGCCTGTGAGAAGGTCTCATCGGAGGTGCGCAGACCGCGCACGATCTCCACCAGCTCGATGCGTGAAACAGGATGCAGGAAGTGCAGCCCGATCACGCGCTCGGGGCGGGCGACCACGCTGGCGATCTCCGTCAGGCTGAGCGTCGACGTGTTGCTGGCGAGGATGATGTCCTGCCGCGTCACGCTGTCCAGCTCGGCAAACACCTGCTTCTTCAGATCCATATCTTCGGTCACGGTCTCGATGACCATATCTACTTCAGCCAATTTGGACTTATCCGTAACTTTATGTATACGGGATAAGATCAGTTTCTTCTCCGCAGCTGTAATCGCCCATTTCTCGATTTGCTTTTCCAGACTGACCTCGATGTTCGCGTATGCCTGTTCGAGCGTCTGCTCTGTTTTCTCTACGAGATAGACATCCAGGCCGTTATGCGACAGCATCTCTGCGATGCCCTGTCCCATCGTGCCTCCGCCGATTACGCCGATTTTTTTGAATCTCATGTACTCCCATCCTTCTCCGTTATAGTGCAACAACGGAAAATGTCACATCTTGTTGCCCCATGCCTATCATATCATTACTTGCTTGACGATTGCATCAAGGGCATGAAAACTTTCATCGCATGTTCATAATTTCACATAAACTTCCCTCACGGAAGCCTTTCATGAACGCTTTGGTTGAATCAGTTGAAACTTTTCCTCGTATGGCACCAATCGCATCCACGTTCCCTTACAGCAGGAAGGCTGAACGCAGCATGTTGCTCCGTTTCTTATCCGGCCATCAAGGCGAACTGAAACACAGCCTGATGAAAACTATTTTTGCTTATTATGGGTCCAACGCCAGGGCATCATGTAACGGAAAGCAGACGAAAATTGGGTATAGGCGGTCTGTCACGTTCCCTGCGCCCCTTCAGCGTGCCCGGCGCTGAACCAGGACAAGGGCGTGCAGCTTGAGCAGCTGACACACCCTTGAATGCTCCGTTATCCACATCTTATGTCAGACCGATCACCATGTGTCGAACCGTTCATCATATGAGGAACCGATCGTCATGCGCTTGTCTTCTCCTGAATGCCGTGCAGCATCTCGCGGAATCTCTCGCCGGACATGATCTCCTCGCGCATCAGGATGCCAAGGGAAGCCTTGAAGACCTCGCGGTACGGCTCCAGCGTCTCCCTTGTCCGTTCGGACAGCTGCTCCAGGATCTCCTGATTGACCTTCATCCAGTCCTCCTTGCCCACCATATCGCGGTGCACGATGCCCAGCGAGGTCAAACCGCAGTCGATCATCGTCTGCACGTCGCCCATCGCCTGTTCGAAGTCATTGCGCGAACCGGTGCTGCGTCCGCCGTAGAACATTTCCTCGGCGACGGATCCGGCGAGCGCGATCATGATCCGCTCCTCGAGGAACTCGCGCGTGTACAGATATTGTTCCTTCTGCGGGTTGTGGCGCACATAGCCGAGCGCCCCGCCGCGCGGCCGCAGACTGACCTGGGAGACGGAATTCGGCCGGACCAGCTCCGCCATGATCGCATGACCAAGCTCATGCAGCGCGACCCGCTCCTTCTCTTCGCGCGCCGCTTCCCGGTCCGTCTGTTCACCCATCAGCACCTTGTCAATCGCCAGCGACAGATGCTCTTGCCTGATCTGCTCGCAGCCGTCACGCATCGCATAGATCGCCGCCTCATTCATCACGCTCTCCAGCATCGCGCCGGAGAAGCCAAAGGTCTCTTCGGCTATCTTCGTGAGGTCCACATCCTCATGCAGCGGCTTGTTCGCCGCATGAATGTTCAGGATATGCAGCCTGCCTTTCTTGTCAGGCAGATCCACCTGGATATGCCGGTCGAATCTTCCCGGTCTCAGAAGGGCGGGATCGAGAATCTCCTTGCGGTTCGTGGCCGCGATGATCATGATGCGGGGCCCTGTACCCGTGTGGATGCCATCCATCTCGGTCAGCAGCTGGTTCAGCGTCTGGTCGTACTCCTTGTGCTGACCGCCATCCCGCTTGCCGCCGATAACATCGATCTCGTCGATGAACACGATCGCGCTGTCCTTGCCCTCCTTCTGGGCACGAACGCGCGCTTCCTTGAACAGATCGCGGATGCGGCTGGCGCCGACACCCACATACATCTCCACGAACTCGCTGCCGGATGCGGCCACGAACACCGAGTCGGTATAACGGGCTGCCGCCTTGGCGAGCAGCGTCTTGCCCGTTCCCGGAGGGCCGGTGAGCAAGATGCCCTTGAGCGGTCGAATCCCCATCTTCATGATCTCTTCATGCTTGATGAGGAAGTCCATCGCCTCGATGATCTCCTGCTTCGCGCGGTCCTGTCCGCCGATGTCGTCGAAGGTCAGATCCGTCTTCACCGTTGGCCGCTTCTTCTCGCTGCCGGGGCCGACGCCGCCGCGCGTGCGGATCATGTAGAACAGCATCGTGCCGATCGTCCCGGCGAAGAGGATCGGGATCACGTTGACGCCGATGTAGACGAGGAAGATCAGCACAGCCGGGATCGCTCCGATCAGAAGCTCCTTGCCGTATCTGCTCATGCGCTCCACGCCCCTAACGTTGGGGGCATACGTTCGAGCAGAACGAACTTCGTATGTGCTCCTTCGGTGATGCGCACGTATACGTAAGCATCGTCAATCGTGGTGTCGATCGTCATGCCTTCCCGCTTGTGGCTTTCCAGCAGCCCAGGTATCTCCCCGTACCGCCTGTTTTCCATCGCTTCTGCGATCTCGAACAAGACGCCCGACCACCACGTGTCCAACTCCTCACTGGAATTGTCCTCGATCGTGATGTCGAGCGTTTTGTTGCCGACCACACGCTGGGCGTCGCGACGAAGCGAATCGACGATCGCGCCGATGTTGGCTTCCCCGCTCAACTTCAGCTGAACCGTTATTCGCTCCCCCCGAACGTCCACCTTCGCATCCTCCACACCGGGGAAATCTTTCGCTATCTCGATAACCGGCTCTTTCATAGCCAGACTGTTATAAATAAACCAACCGCCAAACAATACAAGTGATGTGACAGCAATACTGATCAAGACTGGCGTGAGACGCAATTTCATCGTCACAGACAGCCCCCTTTCTATCACTGATATACCTGAGTATATATTATTCGTATATATCAAAGTATATCATAAACTTGTATCGTTTGACGGATGTAATGTGTGGAAGTCACTTGCCCAGGCGCAGCGTCTCGATCCATTGACCATCTTCAAACCGGATGTAGTCATAGTAGGAGATGTCGCCATCAGGTCCCTTCACCTTGTAATAGATCTCATAGCACAGCTCCTGTCTCCAGACGGCCGGAGTGGTGCGGATGATCGTGATGTCGGGATATCGCTCCCGCACGATGCGCTCCGCTTCCTCCCTGGAGATGCCGTCGCGGCTGTCCCTGACGATCGTCTCCTCCTCCGAGACCCAGGCGTATCTGCCCGCGCCCGTCTCGTCAACACCGTAGATGACGAACCAGACGCTCTCTCCGTTGAACGAATCCACCTCCAGAACATCGACCAGCTGTGCGGCATAGACCGCTTCCTTCACAGCCATGCTCCGCTCATCCCAGAACGCATCGTGAATGGACACATACCAGCGAATCAGGAGGAAGACCACCAGCAGGAAGGCCGCAACCGCCGCGATGATCGTCAGCCTGACCTTCTTGCGATGATGCTCCTCCCGCCATTCCTCGAGTCGGCTCCTAACCATCTAACCGGGCAAAGCAACGCTTCGCCTCATACAGGATGCGCTCTTCATCCAATGTGGTGCATGTTCCATTCTTCAGGAGTCTTTTTCCGTCCACCCATACATCGGTGACGTCCTGCTGGGATGCGGAATAGACGAGATGCGACACCAGATCGGTGTGCGGAACCAGATGCGGCCGGTCGATATCAACGGCGATGATATCGGCCTTGTAACCAGGACGCAGCATGCCCACATCGTCGAGCCAGATGGAGATGGCGCCGTCGATGGTCCCCATCTTGAGCGCGGTCAGCGCCGGCACAACGGTCGGATCATACGTAACGCCCTTCTGCAGCAGGGCTGCAAGGCGAATCTCCTCGAACATATCGAGGTTGTTGTTGCTTGACGAGCTGTCCGTTCCGAGCGAAACCTTCACCCCTGCCTTCAGCATATCCGCCACGCGTGCGATGCCGCTCGCCAGCTTCAGGTTGCTGCCCGGATTGTGCGAGACGCGCACATCATATTGCGCCAGGATCTGAATCTCCTCGTCGGTCAGATGCACCGCATGCGCCAGCAGACACGGCCTGTCGAACACGCCCAGCCTGCGCAGATGCTCAACCGGACGCACGCCATAATCGCGCACGTTCTGCTCGACTTCCGTGATCGTCTCGGACATATGCGTATGTATCGGCACATTCAGATCGATCGACGCCTGAACGAAGCTCTCGAGCAGTTTCGGAGGACATGTATATGGAGCATGCGGCGACAGCATCGTGGTGATGCGACCGTTCGCCTTGCCATGCCAATCCTTGCAGAACTTGACGCCTCTGGCCAACTTCCTGGCCTGCAGTTCCTCGGAGCAGAGGCCGATGACGCCCAGCGCCAGCACGCCGCGGATACCCGATTCCTCCACCGTTTCCGCGATCGTCTCGATGTGGTCGTACATGTCCACGTAGGTCGTCGTACCGCCCTTCAGCATCTCCACGATCGACAGCAGGGCGCCAGCACGGATATCCTCCTCTGTATACTTCGCTTCTGTCGGCCAGATATGATCCTGCAGCCATTCCTGCAGCGCAAGATCGTCGGCATACCCGCGCATCAGCGACATCGGGCTGTGTCCATGGGTATTGACAAGGCCCGGCATGATCAGTTTCCCCTTCAGGCTAACGGTCTCATCCGCCTCCCAGCCTTCAGGCGCCTGGCCGCCAACCTGGATGATCCGGTCATTCTCGATCAGCAGATCTCCCTGCACATACAGCTGCTCTTCATCCATCGTCAGGATAAGAGCGTCTCTATTCCAGATAATAGGCCAGACTCAACAGATCGCTTGTAAAGTCGGCATAATGCACGCGAATGTGCTCCGGCACCTTGATGATCACCGGAGCGAAGTTCAGGATCGCCTCGATGCCTGCTTTCACCAGCTGCTCCGCAACATTCTGCGCTTCCGATGCGGGCACGGTGATGATCCCGACACGGATCCTCTCCTGCCTGACGATCTCCTCCAGCTTGCTGAGCGGCTCCACAGTCAGATGATTGATCGCCTGCCCGATCTTGCCCGGCGAATTGTCAAAGACCGCTCTGATCTTCATGTTATCCTTCTGATACATATTATAATTGCACAGCGCTCTGCCCAGATTCCCCGCGCCGACCAGGGCTACATTGATCTGCTGGTCGATCTTCAGGATCTGCCGGATCTTCTCGATCAGGTAAGAGACGTCATAACCGATTCCCTTCTTGCCGAATTCGCCGAAGTAGGCGAGATCCTTGCGGATCTGCGCGGGATTCAGGTCAAGTCTGGCGCCAAGCTCCTGTGAGGATACGGTCTGCACATTCTTGAGGCTCAGTTCATTCAGGTAACGCAGATAGATCGGCAAGCGACGGACGACGGATTCGGATATTTTAGGCGTCTTCATCTTGCTATTCTTCCCTTCACATCAAGGATATGTTCAACCCAGCCACTCACGAATGCGTCTCCCCATCGATGAAGTCAGGGCGTTTTCCATGCGCGGTTTGGGAAGCGACCTGAGGAAATGTTTGCCATACTGGGTATCGATGACTCGCGTATCGTACACTACGACGATGCCCTTGTCGTTCACCGTACGAACCAATCTGCCAAAACCTTGCTTAAATTGGATGACAGCCTGCGGCACAGAATATTTCATGAACGGATTCATGCCAAGGCTTTTCAGATATTCGCTCTTCGCCTCGATATACGGATGATTCGGAGGCTGAAATGGCAATCTCACGATCGCCAGGACGCTGAGCGCATCACCGGGGATATCCACCCCTTCCCAGAAGCTGGAGGTCCCGAGCAGCACACAGTTCGGCGTCTCCTGGAACATGCGCACCAGCTTGCTGCGATTGCTGCTCTCGATGCCCTGCCCAAGCACCTGGATATGGTGCGGCGTGAGGCGATTTTTCAGCTCGCCGTGCACCTGCCGCAGCATCTTGTATGACGTGAACAACACCAGCATGCGCCCTCCCGTGACCAGCGCGATCTCCGCCAGGGAAGAGGTGAGCATCTCGAGGAAGCGGCTGTCCGCGTAGGAGCCGCGAATCGTCGGGAAATCGCGCGGGACCAAGACGAGCGCCTGTTCCTCATAACGGAAGGGCGAAGGCAACTGTACCGTCTTGAGCTGCCCTCGCTCCTGCGCTTCCGCAAGGCCCAGCTGATCCACCGCATACTCGAAGGTCTGGTTGACGGACAGCGTTGCGGAGGTGAGCACGACGCTCTCCTTCTGTGAGAAGAACTGATCCCAGAGGAGCTTGCTGACATCGATCGGCACGCTCAGGAAGGACAGCGAGCGATGCTTGTAGTAGCTGTTCGCCTCCACCCAATAGACATAATTCGCGTCATCGAGACGCATCAGGAAACGCAGGTCATCCCTGACCCGCGTGAGGTTCGCAACTCCCCCCGCCATGTCGGTAATCGCGCTCTGCATGTCCAGTCCGCTTGCCGCATCCTTGAGCTCCGCCAGCACCTTGTCGAGCGTCCGGCAGATCTCTCCGAGTCGCATGTAGATGTTGTCCTCCAGGACGACGATATCGTTCCAGTTCGCCGGCAGCTTATCCTTCTGCAGCCTCAGGACATAGCCGCTGTCTCCCGATGCCGAGCTGGCGGATTGCTCGGCGTTCTCATACAGGAGGCCGGTGAGACGTTCCCAATCTTCCTTCACTTCCTGAAAGATGGACAGAAGCACCTCCAGCTTCTCCGCCCATGCCGGCGCTTCCTCGTGCGGATGTGTCCTGAGCGTGTGGATCAGGGCTGGCAGCTGGCCGTTCTTCGCATCCTTGACCAGCCAGGTCAGCGGATTCAGGAAGGAGTAATAACCAAGCTCCACGCCCATGTGCTTGCTGGCCGTCTGTTCGAAGTGATGGGCCTCATCGATCACGAGCAGATCGTAGGGCGGGATGATCCGGTTCTCCGCCCGCACATCCGTCAGCAGCATCGAATGGTTCGTGATCACGATATCCGCTTCGCCCGCGGCATGCCGGGAACGATGGTAGAAGCATTTCTTGAACCAGGGGCAGGCCCGGTTCATGCAAGAATGCGTGTCGCTCTCGACGCTTCGCCAGAAATCCTTGCCTCGACTTGACAGCTGCAGCTCCTCGTCATCCCCGTGTTCGGTGTCGCCCAGCCAGACCAGCATCTGCGCAGCCGCGATCAGCTGGTCGCGGCTTTCATAATCGCGCCCGTTCAGCCGTTGCTCGAACTTCCGCAGGCACAGGTAATGGTTGCGCCCCTTCAGCACCGCGGCCTTGAACGGATAGGGAGAGATCTGCTGCAGCAGAGGCAGATCCCGCCTCCGCAGCTGCTCCTGAAGATTGATCGTATGCGTGCTGACGACCACACGCCGATCCTCCGTCAGGCTCGTGTACAGGGCGGGCAAGAGGTAGGCCAGAGACTTGCCGGTACCCGTGCCGGCTTCGATCAGGAGGTGCCTGCCTTCCCGGAAGGCCTCGTATACCTCGTAGATCATCGTCTCCTGCTCGGCGCGTTCCTCATAGTGCTCAAAGGAGGTTCGCAGCGCCTTCTTCGCCTGCTCATAAAAGGCGGCGAAGGACAGCTCAGCCAGCTCATCCGTGAAGTTCTCTACTTCCTCCTGGCTGTCTGCCCAGTCGCCGACCTTCAGGTGGATCTGGCGGAAGTAGCTGCGCTGATCCAGCTCGAGCGCCTGCGTCATCTCCCGTCGGAAACGGATCTGTTCGAACAGCCACCTCAGATCGCCGACATCATGCCGAGCTTCGAGGAGAGCGGTGATCCGCTGTACGGTGAGCAGCGGCAGGCTGTCCAGCTTCTTCAGACAGAGCAGGAACAGCTCGGCGGTGGCAACCGCATCGCACTCGGCATGGTGTGGCCTGTCCAGCTTCACGCCCAGCTCGTTGCAGGCCATGCCGAGCCGCATGCTGCCCAGTTGGGGATAGCAGATGCGGAGCAGATCCATCGTATCCAGCACACGCCCAGAATATGCTGCGTAACCCGACTGAATGAGAGACCGCTGGAGAAAATCCAGATCGAAGTTCACATTGTGGCCGACCAGCACCCGATCCTCAAGCAGCGGCAGAAGCTTGGCCGCCACCTGCTCCAGGCGCGGCGCTCCATTCACCATCTCCTGGGTGATGCCGGTCATCTGCACGATGAATTCCGGAATCTCCTTCTCCGTGTAGACATATGACGAATAAGTCCCGCTGATCGCTCCGTCGTCGATCAGCGCCAGACCGAACTGGATAACCTCGTCATCCCCTCGGTTGCCAGTTGTCTCAACATCCAAAACCGCAAATCTCATCCCATGTTCTCCATTCGTTATCTTACAGGACGGCCAGGCCGAACTGCAGGGCTTCGTGATCCTTGCCGCAGAGCTCCAGGTTCAGGCAAGGGTCCTGATAGGTCGGATCATAATCGATCGCCTTCCTGAAATATTCGCACGCTTGTTCGCAATTTCCTTTCTTGGCCTGGATGCAACCAAGGGCATTGTAGGAAATCGCCAGGAATTTCCTGTTCTCGGTAAGCGGGATGATCAGATGAAAATGCCTGCTCGCTTCATCCAGGTCGCCCTTCTGCAGATACCCCATGGCAAGATACAGCCGGGCGATCAGGAAGTCGCCGTACTGTCTGACCAGCTTCTCAAACTCCGCGATCGCTTGCTCGAACATCAATAATTTATAATACCCCTGACCGCGGCGGAAAGTTTCGCTTCTCAGGCCATGGTGCGTCCATTCCACGGCGGGTTCCGCATCGCAGTGCCTGAAGATCATCGCCATCTTCTCCTCGAACAGCATCCACTGTTCGATATAATTATCGCTCATTGCCTTCAGTGCTTGCAATTGCTCTTCCAGTTCCAGCTTGCGGGTGCCTGTTGATGACGGATATTCCTTCATGATCTGGTCAAGCGCCTCATGCATGCAATCAAATAATGGCTTAAACATAATGCCGCATCCCCGCCTTTTTTCCCTCATTGTGCGTCGCTTGTGGGGTTTTCATTCTAGCGGTTCATGGCACATTTCACATTTATCGAACGGTTCCGTGGGTCTCGCCGTCATCAATATCCAGCACCTGATTGTCCGGACCGACGTGCACCACCTTCGGCTTGTGGGTCCTTGCCTCTTCTTCCGACATCAGCGCATAGGAGATGATGATCACCACATCCCCGGGCTGAACCAGCCGCGCCGCCGCGCCGTTCAGGCAGATGACGCCGGAGCCGCGCGGTCCCGGGATCGCGTAGGTCTCAAGACGAGCTCCGTTGTAATTGTTGACGACCTGCACCCTTTCGTTCGGCAGGATATCCGCCAGCTCCATCAGCTCCTCGTCGATGGTGATGCTGCCAACATAATTCAGATTTGCTTCCGTTACCGTCGCTCTGTGGATCTTGCCCTTCATCATCGTGCGAAACATCTTATACCAGACCTCCTTCCGCATCCCACAATCGGTTGTCGATCAAACGGGTCTTCCCGAACCGGACGGCGAGCGCCGCCAGAACCCGGGAAGACCTGAGCGCTTCGCTGATCGGCAGTTCGTCACCCAGCGGCTGAAGCGTCGGGAAGGCGACGAGCTCCACATAATCAATATCCGCCAGCGGCGAAGTCGTGATCGTCTCGCGGATCCGCTCGCGCACCTCGCGGACCCTCACCCCTGGCTGACTGCGAATCAGGTCGTCAGCGGCTTGCAAAGAGCGATTCAGCACCAGCGCCTGCCTGCGCTCCTCCTCGCTCAGGTAGACATTGCGCGAGCTCAGAGCCAGCCCGTCCGCTTCGCGGATGATCGGGCATGGCACGATCTCTGTCGGAATGTTCAGATCGGCCGTCATCTGCATGATCACGGCGACCTGCTGGGCATCCTTCATGCCGAAGTAAGCCCGATCCGGCTGCACGATATGAAGCAGCTTGGAGACGACCGTGCACACCCCGTCGAAATGCCCCGGGCGGGATGCGCCGCACAGACCGGAGGTGAGCCCCGATACGCTCACGGTCGTCAGCGGCCTGGTCGGATACATCTCCTCCACACCTGGCATAAAGACGATGTCCGCGCCAGCCTCGGAGGCGATCTCCATGTCTCGCCGCTCGTCGCGGGGATAGCGCTCATAATCCTCATTCGGGCCGAATA
>Ga0310834_101796_pt1 | contig 11641 bp, 8 predicted proteins | sample SM_ome_2_FD_201314 | JGI IMG/M metagenome (GOLD analysis project Ga0310834, IMG submission 201314) | Sorghum-adapted microbial communities enriched on stacked mutant (SM) sorghum from Joint BioEnergy Institute, Emeryville, California... ... | reverse complement strand
TTGGGCCGAGCCTCTGGCTTCAAGCCGCGAGTTTTAGCAAAAACAGCTCCAGCCCCAGCACTTTGTCGATTTGCCCGCTTTTCATCCGGTAATCCAGTTCGGCCAGCTCGGATAAAATCGCCTTCAAACGGCCGGTTTCAAACTTCCGGGCCTGGTCGCCGGCCAGCTTGACAACGTACGGATGCAGGCTTAACTGGGAAGCAATCTGTTGCTGCGAATAGCTTTGGCGGGCGAGCTCCTTCACCTGCAGCATAATCCGGAACTGGCGAGCGATGAGCGCCGCAATTTTGATTGGTTCTTCACGCTGCTTCAACAGCTCATAGAAAATGCCCAGCGCCTGCTCCAGCCGTATCGCGGCGATATGCTCCACCATCACGAACACGTTCTGCTCCGTGCTGCGCGCCACTAGCTGCTCCACGGCAGCGGTATCGATCATGCCGCCGGATCCGGCGTACAAGCAGAGCTTGTCCATTTCTGCAGCCAGTACGGCCATCTGCACCCCGCTTGCTGCAATCAAGGCTTCCGCGGCATCCCGCCCGATACGGCAGCCGCGCTTCTCTACCTCTTGCACGACCCACTGAACGAGCTCGCTGCCTCCAAGCGGTAAAAAGGACAGCACCGTACCCGCCGATTTGATCGCTTTAACGACCTTCTTCCGCTCGTCCAGCTTCTCCCCGTTCACAACAAACACAACGACGCTATGATCTGCCGGGTTGCCGATATACGTCAGCAACGCTTCGACTTTATGCTCAATCTTGCCGCCTTCCTTGCCCCCTGCGACAAGCAGAGTGGAGTCGCGTACAACGATCAGCTTGCGCTCCACGAGAAACGGCATCGTCTCCGCTTCCTCAACGACCACCTCAATCGGCGTCTCCGCCAAATCAAAGGTCGCGATGGCAAAATCCTTCTGATCCGGATCCACCAGCTGATCCTGAAGTAATCCTACAAACTCCTGAATTTGATACTTCTCCGTACCGTAACAAACGTACAACGGGGAGACCCGCCCCTGCTTTATGTCTTTTATCGCTTGTTTCTGCTTTGCGTCCATCGGTATCTCCCTTTCAACTTTGTTGCCTTCTTCCATCATACTTCGATTTCACGTATTCGTCCAAGCCCTGATACCGATAAGTCGCGTAACGGACCGTACAGCCCTTATTTGTCCATTTCCCGGCTATTTCCCATTTTAACAGACACCTGAGACCTTATTTGGTACTACCTGCACCCTTTTAGCTCGATTTGTCCAGAATAAGGTCTTCTCGGTCCGTTAGAAATCGCTAATCCTTCAATAGGTGAAAATAGCGGCTCTAGAGTCCGTTATGTCCGGCTTCCTTTTAAACGCAACAGAGGGACCTCTGCCTCGTGGCGAAAGATCCCTCTGTCCCGGAACATCTATATAAACGCGGGCTAAAGAGCTCTAGAAACTCTCCCGCCTGCGGTCATACGACGATCAGGGTTTAATCCGTTATCTCTACTATACATATAACCTATTCCATATCTCCTGAAAAGGTGACTGCTGCAAGTTCAAAAAAACGCCCAAATTCGTCCGTTATTCCATGCTATTTAGGGCTGTGTTCTTTTTGCAGCATCCGCAGCCGCCTGCTCAGCATAAAGGGTATGAATCACTGGGGTTCCCTCGATTTCTGTTTCGTACGTAAATATATGGCCTGATTCCGACCACGAACCGTCAACCCAATTCCCATCGATCACTTGATCAGCCACCAGTTTCCGTTCCTGGGCTTCAAGACGATAGACATACAGATGTCCGTCCTTGAACTCAGCTTCAAATGCCCCATCTGGAGAAGTCCAAATATTAAAGCTTGCGATGCCATACTTCTCTCTTGGATTATCGAAGGTCACTTGCTGATCTACAATTGAGTTCTCTAGAATATCCGGAGTTTCTGGATCGCCCGCAGAGTCCGAATTTCCTGCTCCCGGCGATGTCGGCCCTTGCGCAGGAGCCCCGTTGCTGCCGCCATTCGGAACCGAGGGGCTGCCGGAGGAACCGTGGTTCGCTTGATTTGGCTCACTAGGAGATTTATCGCTTGTACCTGAATTACCCGGCGTCACCGCTGGAGAACCGGAATCCGGTGCATCGCCGGGTGCGATTCGCTCTTGGGTACCATCAGTATTCGGATCTTCCGCCGGAGGAACTACATCCTTGGACACTGGCGTATCCAAATCTCCGGCCCCAGGCGCCCCCGTGTTGGTGTCGTCACTGAACAGCTGAGCGTTGCTCGCTGCATCGTCCGCCGAGTTAGTCGCCGAGGATTGCTTGTTCGCCGATTCCAACGCAGTGTCCATGGCGATCTCGGCATCGGATACAGTATGCGGTTCGTATTGATAAATGAATACGCCCAAGATCAATGCCGCCGCCACACCAAGCGCCCCGTACCGGTAAATCCGGCTCCGACGCATTCCTGTTCCCGCATCAGGACGACGAAGACTGCTCCGGCTCGGCAGCATGCCGCCTTGACCGGCATCCGCATCACGTTGCACCGCTGTCATCGGCAGTACGATGTCCTCAGCCGTACTGCCGCCTTCACGGCGAGCCCGGTCGATTTCATCCAACTGCGGAAGAATCGCGTCCACAAGACTGTAGTTCGGAACTACCTTCGGCAGATCCTCCAATTGCGCAGATAACTTGCGAAGCAGCGCAAACGTCTCGGCGCACTCTTCACAACTGCGCATATGCTCAAAGAGAAGAGAGGTCTCCTCTTCATTTAAGTCATGGTCTAGATAACGATGCATCCATTCCACCGCCTCTGGGCATTTCATCCTGATACACCACCTTTCTGATAATCTTGGAGTAAGTGTTGCAGCTGTTGCCTTGCCCTAAATAAATAGGATTTCACCGTATTCAGCGGCAAATTCAAGCTCTCAGCAATTTCGTTATACGAAAAATCTTGCAAATACCTCAGCACAACCACCGACCGATGGTGTTCCGGCAATTGTTCAATTGCGCTTCGGATGTCCTCGGCCAAGTAGCCTGACATCACTTCCCGTTCTACGCTATCATTCCCCTGAAACACCATTTCGTGCTCCTCGATCGATACGGTTGGCTTATTTCTGCGAAATTTGTCGATACAGATGTTGGTCACAATCCGCTGGACCCAGGTTTTGAACTGAGCTTTTTCTTCATAGGAACCGATTTTCGTATAAATGCGAATAAGTGCTTCCTGAGCAGCATCATGTGCATCCTGTTCGTTGTTTAGAATATAATAGGCCGTCCGGTACACATGGCTTTCAATTTCTCGCAATAGGGTGATTAGAGCGTCGCGATCGCCCGTTTGAGCGGCTCTGATGAGTCCCTGCTCTACCACTAAGGCTCCCCCTTCCTTGCATCCTTACAGACGCTAATGTCCGACAAGATGTTGCAATGTTGTTACTATTTATAAAAAATATTTTAGAAGTCTACCCTCTAAGCAATCTGACCTAAGGATACCAGAAAAAAAAGGCCCCGTCATCTTTACAAACAGCGAAAGGGCCCGGTTTTATGGGATTGGGAGCAACTTATATCTAACCTCAATTCTTCCCTCTCGAACTCTCATTTGGACCTCGCCTTGGTTGTCGGTTCGATAGATTCGAATCTGTTGAGCGCTGAGCCGATCGACGACCGTAGGATGCGGATGACCATAAAGGTTTGAAGCCCCAACCGAAATAACTGCCGCTTCCGGCTGCCAATAGTCCAGCCAATCTGCAGAGGTAGAGGTTTTACTGCCGTGGTGGGCGACTTTCATGACATCGATTGAGAAGAGCTGCGGTGTTGTCGTTCCCGAAGAGGTCAATCGTTCAAGGCTTAATACTTCCTTCTCCGCCGTCTCATCCATATCACCTGTAAATAAAAAGGAAGCTCCATTCATATCTAAACGAAAGACGATCGAGCGGTGATTTTGTTCTTTCACGATGGGGATTGGGTGAAGCGCCTCCTCAGGCATCAAGGGATAAAGCACCTCCAAGCGGGTGGCGTCATCCGGTTGCAACTTCATGCCGCGGCTTGCCGCATATACCGGAATACGCTTAGTCAGCGCCGTTTCCATTAAGGTCGTCATCGTCTTGGACTCGGCCAAGCTGCCGTTGATCACCACTGCTTCCACAGGAATGGAGTCAATGACCGCCTGCAGTCCGCCGATATGATCCTGGTCCCCGTGCGTTAAAATAACCGCATCCAAGCGATGGATCCCACGCTTCTTGAGCAGCGGAACCACCGTTTTGGCCCCGACCTCGAAAGGTTCACGCCGCTCCCGCCACGCATCCTTCGCTTTACGAAACGATACCGTCCCCCCGCCGTCCACCAAAATATGCTTGCCAGATGGCGTAGTAATCAAGGCACAGTCACCTTGACCCACATCGATGAACTCGATATAGCCGGTCCCTTGGCTGTAGGCCGGTTGATATCCGGTGATCAGCAGCAGCATAAGGCCTATGGCGATGCCCAAACGCAGAAAATCCATTCGTTTCGACCATCCCCATCGGCTAAGCGCGTTTGCGATCGTCCCCCATCCGTAACCCTGTTGGGTCCAGGCGGTTTTAACCGCTGCCAGTCTATCAAGTACCCCTAGCCTAGCCTGATTTCCAGGCACGTCCTGAGACCACTCCCGCCAGTTGATATGAGCGAAAGCTACCTCTCGTTTAGCTGGATTGAGAGGCACAGTATCGTCATCCTGCCCACTGACAGCTAAGGCCTCGGCAGCAAAGCGTTCACGGCGTTGTCCCCAATCCACCAACAGATAGCAGCCAACATAAAAAGCTGCGATCCAAAGCAGCGAAGGCGACTTCCAATACGTCATAAACCCGCTGCGCGTGCTCAACCAGTTGGTTGCTTCAAACGTGGCCGTATTCAGCCAACGTACCGGCAGAGCTGCCCATGAGCCCAGCTTGATCGACAACAAACTTAACAGCAACGCCCCTGTTCCTAGGGGAAGCGCCAAGGTGCCGATCACCGGGACCAGCAGCAGATTAGCAGGAATGGACAGGAAGGAGAATTGGTTGAAATAGACGATCGTTAATGGAAAAGACACCAGCTGCGCCGCCAACGTAATCGCCACCGCATTTCCGATTTTGCCCGGCAGCCACCTTAGATACGGGGTTAATCGCGGGACGAAAACGATCAGCCCTGCCGTCACAGCAAACGAGAGCTGGAAGCTGACATTCAGCAAATAATACGGCTCCCAGATCAGCATCAGCATCGCAACAGCGGCTAATACGTTCAGGCTGTCTTTTAGCAGCCCGCGCCTTAGCAAATACAATCCCAATATCGTCATCAACCCAGCCCGAATGACCGATGGAGATAAACCGGTAAGCAGCATATATCCCGGAACGAAAACAATAGCAACCGTGTTTGCGGTCTCCCGCGTCACCCGGCAAAGACGGAGTAATCCCAGAACAAGCGCCACGTTAATCGCAACATGGCTGCCGGAAATGGCGAGGATATGCGTGAGCCCAAGCTGTGTAAACTCCGCGTATTTATCCGGGTCGAGCTCATTCTGCAAGCCAATCAGCAGCCCCTTCATATAACCGGCTTGCCAGTCCGGAAACAATCGCTCAATGCGCTCGCCAAGGCGTTCGCGCAAAGCATCGACAGATCCTAAGGCAGCGGCGGCGCCTCGGGATGGCTGTCCCGCCTTCAGAGACGATGCCCCCGAAGCTTTGACCAGCCAATGGATCCGCTGCAAATGTAAATACCGACGGTAATCAAATGCGCCAAAATTGCGGGCAGGCTGCGGTAACTCCAGCGTTCCATTCAGCGTAACCCGTAGCCCGCGATGCCAGGTGGCTGCCGTCTGCTGTTCGCTTTGCGATGCGAGCCGCAGCTGGACAGCGACCTTCTCTCCGCGGGGAATTTCCTGCATCGCCGACGCTGTCCCACCCGGTGAAATCAGCGATAGGCCGCTGACCTTCAGCGTAAAATCAGCCCGATCCCCGTCAACCTTGACCGTGGATACGATCGTACCCTCCAAACGGCTGGCTTGACCATCTAACGCCTGAGCCCCCTCCTTTGTAGGGCTTGTCCCCGTTCCTGCTTCTTTTTCTGCTTCCATACCGGCCACTATCGGTCCGATTCGGCTCACATTGCCCGCTTCGTTATACAGCCAATAGCTGCCCCCAAGCAACAAAGCCAACCCTGCCAAGGCGAGGCTCCGCCAAGCTTGACGCCAAATGATGGCGATGGCTGTACAGACCAACAACAATCCCAGCCCAAACAACCAAAAACGCCAGCCGGTATAAGCTGCCGCGAAGCCGCTGCCAGCGATCCAACCGCAAGTTATCGCAATTAACGGTCTTCGGTTCATGGACATCCCTCCCTGATCCACCTCAACAAAAAACACCCCACCCGCCCTAAGGCGAATGGGGTGCTTCCACATTCGATGATCGATCAAAAAAATGTCAATTATTCTTCCACGTGTGCAATCGTTTCCTGCGGCGGTTGATACCCTTCCAGACGTCGGAAAGTGATGCCTTTTTGCGCCATCATAGCTGTCACTTTACCGGTATCCTTCGGATAGGGCCGATGGAATACGATTTCCGTAATGCCGCTGTTCGCCAGCATATTCGCGCAAGTCCAACATGGCTCGTCCGTCACATAGACACTGGAGCCTTCCCGGTCGATCCGGTCCGTGAACAACAGCAGGTTCTGTTCGGCATGGATCGTACGGACGCAGCGCTGTTTCTTCACCATTTTCTCCTGTCCATCCTCTACCACCAGCTCGTATTCTTCCGCAATCATACAACCGGCCTCCGAGCAGTCCGGAACACCGGAAGGGGCGCCGTTATAAGCTGTACCTAGCAGCTTCTTGCCCTGAACGAGCACAGCGCCGACATGACGTCGGTTACACCGCGACCGCGTCGATACCATATAAGCGATATCCATAAAATACGTATCCCAATCTTTGCGTTTGTCCGGATTCATATTCCATCATCACCCTCGCAAGTCATGTTTCGATCACAAGAATTACAGCCCGATATAAGGCTTCATTTTCTCCAGCATTTTGTCTCCGATGCCTTTCACCTCGGTCAACGCTTCTATGGAGGTAAAAGGACCATGCGCATTTCGGTAATCGAGAATGGCTTTGGCTTTCTTCTCGCCAATCCCGGGAATTTCCTGCAGCTCGGCCAACCCGGCGCGATTAATGCTGATTTTTCCCGTATCCGTAGAATTCCCGGCTTCTTCCTTGGAGGCTGCAACTCCGCTGACCGCTTCGGCCCCTGTAGTAGATCCTGCGTTCTGACCTGCAGCATTCACATGCGTTGCTGTCTCTCCTGAGATACCCATTAAGTCCGTTTTTCCGGCTGCGGTTGTCCCAGTCACCTCATCGTCAGGCTTGTCCACGGCTGACCCAGTTTCTGAAGGATTTGCAGCCTTTAGCTCGCTTCGATCCACAGCCGCGCCCTCTGCAGCCAAAGCCGCCTTAACCTCGGCATTTATCGGCGTCCAGCCTTCAATGCCTGCAGGCGAGCGACCGCCCGTTGCCAGAAGCATCAATCCAGCGCCAATCACTGCTGAAACGATAGCCGTCAAGACGAGTTCCCTCCGCATATCGTATCTCCACTCCTCTTCCAACATCTTAAAAGAATCTGCCAGTAGTCATGAAGATCCAATCAAGCTGCATACAATCTATACAAGTGAAGTAGAAACGGCAGAAGTAGGTTCGCAATAACGTAAGATGAACCGCCTCATTACAACAAACACATGAACGAGTGCAATCACTTTAACATTTTACCAATACAGTGCGTGAAGCACGGAAAGGGGAAGCCGGATGAAAGTCGCCTTCATCGGAACCGGAGCCATGGGAAGCCTGCTCATTGACGCGTTTTTGCGTTCCGGTGCGCTGCTCCCGCAAAATATTTGTGCCAGCAACCGCTCTCCCTCGAAAGCGAAATGGCTGGCCCAGCGCCATCCCGGACTGCGGGCGTACAGCAGCAATGCTGAAGCCGCCCAGGGAAGCAAAATCGTCTTCTTGTGCATCAAACCCCTGGATTACCCCGATGTCATTGCGGAAATCCGGGACGTGCTCGATGATAATCAGATCGTCGTATCGATCACGAGCCCCGTTCAGATTGAAACCTTAGAAGCTGCCATTCCCTCAAAAATCGCCAAGATCATTCCCAGCATTACGCATTCCGTGCACAGCGGCGCTTCGCTCTGCATCTACGGCGGGCGGATTCGCCCCGAAGATCGTCTACTCCTAGAGCAGCTGATGTCCTCGATCAGTACGCCAATCACCCTCAAAGAGAGCGAGACTCGAATCGCATCCGATTTATCCAGTTGCGGGCCAGCATTTGTCGCTCATATGCTGCAGCTTTGGGCCGAGTCCGCCGCTGAACGAACTGGAATCAGTTATGAGGAGGCGATTGCGCTCGGCTCAGAAATGCTGTCAGGCACAGGCAAGCTGCTCACCGAAGGCGGTCTTAATCCCGAACAACTGATCGAACGGGTTGCCGTCCCCGGAGGCGTGACCGCTGAAGGGATCGCTGTGCTGGATTCCTGTCTGCGGGAAGTATTTGCCCACCTGATCGATACGACTCATCGTAAATACGACGACGATATCAGCAAGCTGCATACGTTGTTTCATCCGGCCACACTGGATGAATCTCCGTCGTCTTCGGATCAAGCTCCGTCATGTCCGGAAAAGGAAGCCCCCTTGTCCGATGTCAAACCGCCGGATGGATCAGGGGCCGCCTCCATTTCCTGAACATACCTACTTTCTCACAAAGAAATGAGCTTATCCGACGACGATATTCACCAGTTTGCCTGGCACCGCAATCACTTTGCGGATCGTCTTCCCAGCCACAGCCTGCTGAACATTCGGCAGGCTTAAGCTATGTTCTTGCATCGCTGCTTGATCCAAGTCTTTGGAAATCTTCGTGCGTTCTACGATTTTTCCGTTCACTTGCACGACGATTTCAACTTCGGATTCTACCGTCCAAGCCTCATCATACGTTGGCCATGGTTCATACGTAATCGTATCGGTATGACCAAGACGTTCCCACAGCTCTTCCGCCAAATGCGGTGCCAGCGGGGACAGCATCTGCACGAAGTTTTCTGCCGCCGCTTTCGGCAAAGCGTCCGTTTTGTAAGCTTCGTTCACGAAAATCATCAACTGGCTGATCGCGGTGTTGAAGCGGAGGTTTTCAAAATCCTCGGTCACTTTCTTGATCGTCTTGTGCCATGTACGTTTGAAATCGTCGCTTCCACCGTCCGCCGTAATTTTCGGATTCAGGCTGCCGTCTTCGGCAATGAACAGACGCCATACGCGAGACAGGAAGCGGTGAATACCTTCAACGCCGCTTTCATTCCATGGTTTCGTTGCTTCCAACGGCCCCATGAACATTTCATACACGCGCAACGTATCCGCCCCGTATTGGTTTACGATTTCGTCCGGATTGATGACGTTACCGCGGGATTTACTCATCTTCTCATTGTTGGTACCGAGAATCATCCCTTGGTTGACCAGCTTTTGGAACGGTTCTTTGGTAGTTACAACCCCAAGATCGTAGAGCACCTTATGCCAGAAGCGAGCGTAGAGCAGGTGAAGCACCGCATGCTCGGCCCCGCCGATGTACAGGTCAACCGGCAGCCATTCCTGCTGCTTCTCCTTCGAGCACAGCTCCTTGTCGTTGTGCGGGTCGATATAACGCAGGTAATACCAGCAGCTTCCCGCCCATTGCGGCATCGTGTTCGTTTCGCGGCGAGCTGGCAGCCCCGTTTCCGGATCCACGGTGTTCACCCATTCGGTCACGTTCGCCAGCGGCGATTCCCCGGTCCCCGACGGTTTGATCGCATCTACATCCGGCAGAACCAGCGGCAGCTGATCTTCCGGTACCGGCTTCATCGTGCCGTCTTCCAGATGCAGAATCGGGATCGGCTCCCCCCAATACCGTTGACGGCTGAACAGCCAGTCGCGCAGGCGGTAAGTCACTTTGCCGCGGCCTTTGCCGTTCTCCTCCAGCCAGGAGATCATTTTCTTGATGGCTTCCTCCTTGCCCAGGCCGTTCAAGAAGCCGGAGTTCACATGGGCTCCGTCGCCCGTATAAGCCTCTTTCGACAGATCGCCGCCCTCAACCACCTCGATGATCGGCAGATCATACTGTTTGGCGAATTCATAGTCGCGCTCATCATGCCCTGGTACAGCCATGATCGCACCGGTTCCGTAACCCGCCAGCACGTAGTCGGCAATCCAGATCGGCAGCTTCTCTCCATTGACCGGATTGATCGCGTACGCGCCGGTGAATACCCCAGTTTTCTCCTTAGCCAGGTCGGTACGTTCCAGATCGCTCTTCCGCGCCGCTTGGTCTTGGTAAGCTTCAACCGCTTGGCGTTGAGCATCGGTCGTGATCTTCTTAACCAGTTCATGTTCTGGAGCAAGCACCGCATACGTCGCTCCAAACAGCGTATCCGGACGAGTCGTAAAGACCGTCAGAGACGCATCATGACCTTCGATTTCGAATACGACTTCCGCACCTTCGGATTTCCCAATCCAGTTGCGTTGCATATCCTTGATGCTTTCCGACCAATCCAGTTCCTCCAGGTCTTCCAGCAGCCGTTCAGCGTATTCGGTAATTTTCAGCACCCATTGACGCATCGGCTTGCGGATGACCGGATGGCCGCCGCGCTCACTCTTGCCGTCAATGACCTCTTCGTTCGCCAGCACCGTACCCAATGCCGGGCACCAGTTCACTGGAACTTCGGCCACATAGGCCAGACCTTTTTTATACAGTTGGAGAAAAATCCACTGCGTCCATTTATAATAATTCGGATCAGTTGTACTGATCTCGCGGTCCCAATCGTAAGAGAAGCCCAGCGACTTGATTTGGCGCCGGAAGTTGTTGATGTTCTTCACCGTGATGTCACGCGGATGTTCGCCCGTATCGAGCGCATGCTGCTCTGCTGGCAACCCGAAAGCATCCCAACCCATCGGATGAAGTACGTTATAGCCGCGCATCCGTTTGAAGCGAGAGACGATATCTGTAGCTGTATACCCCTCCGGATGGCCTACATGGAGGCCTGCTCCCGATGGATAAGGGAACATGTCAAGCGCGTAAAACTTCGGTTTCCCCGCCTCTTCCCGTGTTTTAAAAGTTTGATGCTTTTCCCAATAAGCCTGCCATTTCGGTTCAATGGCCTGGGCCCGGTAAACGTCATGGGGCACGTTTTGGTCCGCCATAATTCAAAATCCTCCTTGAAAACAACAATTTGAAATGCGGGATCCACGTCATAAGCCGACGAGGTGAACTCCCTAAAATTAAAAAACCTCCCGACCCGTAGCGTTATGATCGCTAGGGACGAGAGGAGATTTCCCGTGGTACCACCCTAGTTAGCATCGGACATGCTTTGTCCTAGCTCCCTTTGCACCCTTAACGCGGGCAAGACGATGATGATTTGCGCATCATAACTCCAAGGCGAGTTCATCTGCATTCCCCAACCGGCTTGCACCAAACGCCGGCTCTCTGGATGGCGGAATCCAAATTACTATTCCTCTTCAAAGTTCCACAATATAGAATTGAATTATCAATTATTATATAAAATAATGCCACATATCGTCAACGTTGCGCGATCACTCAGTTAAAATGTTACTAAAGAGGCATCGGTTCACTCACATCGAAATGTTACCGAAGGGATGTGTTTTGAAACTGAGCATGAAAA
>Ga0310834_101794_pt1 | contig 11646 bp, 15 predicted proteins | sample SM_ome_2_FD_201314 | JGI IMG/M metagenome (GOLD analysis project Ga0310834, IMG submission 201314) | Sorghum-adapted microbial communities enriched on stacked mutant (SM) sorghum from Joint BioEnergy Institute, Emeryville, California... ... | reverse complement strand
CGCCTCTCTGGTCCTCGTTCCTGTGCAACCGAGCCCGCTCGACCTGTGGGCGACGCGTCCCACGCTGGATCTCGCGGCGAAGGCGGAGCGGCCGGTGCTTCTGGTCCTCAACCGGGCCTCGCTTCGGACGCATCTGGCGGCGACGATGATCACCCGCCTCGGCGAGTATCGGGTCCGGGTTGCTCGAGCCGTGCTCGGCAATCGCGTGCTTTTCGCCGAGTGCATGGAGCGCGGCCTGACGGCGCCCGAGATTCGCCCCCGCAGTCTGGCCGCGCAGGAGATACGCAAGCTGGGAACGGAGCTGCTGCGGCGCGTCTCGAGCTAACGCGTCGATCAGGGGTCGATACCGCGGGCCAGCTGATTGGCGTCGTAGAACTCAACTGACACGAGCTGATCGGGAGCCGGGCCGAACCCGAGATGGGTGACGGGCTGAATGGGCTCGAGCGCGTCGAGGAGCGACTTGAGCTCCGACGGGTCCTTCATGTAGTTGGCGAAGTTCAGAAACACGAAGTCTGGAAGCAAATGCCGGACGGCGTTCTCGTATTGTCGGAGCGAGAACGTCGCCACGCGGCGGATCCGCCCGGTGACAGTCGTGCGTTCCGGCTCGACGCCGAGCTCATCCCACGAGATCTCCCGCGAATCCTCCCAGAATGGACCGGATTCCCCGCGGACGGATCCGTCGCCGTCAAGAATATGCCCGACGCGGATCGGGTAGGTCCGCACGCACATCAGCGTCCTGCCCAGATAGGACGGATGCACGAGGGCGTCCGAGAGGGCCGAGGCGACCGAGATGTCGCGCGACGTGACGAAGGGATAGCGGAAGACGGAATTGATGCCGAGATCGAAGCCCTGTGGCACCTCGATCAGCGCCGTCAGGCCTTCGTCGAGGTAGTGCATGATGTCGATATTCCGGCAGAACGGCCGGAGCTTCGGGTGATGCTCGGCCAGCATGCCCTCCCGCATGACCTTCCGCGCCAAGGCCGCGCCGGTCCCTTTCTGGGTGGAGGCGATCCGCTCGGCGGGCGAGCCCGGGGTGGTCTCGAGCACGACGTCCTCCGCCTCGATCACAGCCGCGCGCGGGCTGACAAAGACAGTCGTCGGGTCGATCTCCAGGTCCTCGATCTCGCGCAGAAGCAGATCCGGATCGATAATCGAGCCGGCGCAGAGATACTTCGTGCTGCGCTTGTTGAGAGCACCGGCGACGGGCAGGTGCCGGCAGACGCGTTTGCGGCCCTCCGAATCGATGAAGCTGTGGCCGGCATTGGGCGAGCAGGTGGTGACGACGATGTCGAAATGCTCGGTCATCCCGGCATAGCTCGCCGCCAGGCCCTTGCCGCAGGACCCGAACTGCCCGTCGATGATGACGGAGATCTTGCCGGGAACCGCCAGCCCGATCGGGGAGAAGTCGCTCTTGAAGTCAATCTGCATCTTATCGCCTCATTAAGAGCTGACCGATGCCGGTGGCGAATGGCGGTCAGGCCGCGTCGCTGGCCTTCGGCTCGATCCAGACCTTGACGTCGTCGCGCGCCGGGAGCTTTCGCTTCTTCAGGCGGCCGTCGACGAAGGCCTCGCGGTATTCCTTCGCGGCTTCCTGCCGGCCGGCCGCGTGCGCCGAGCGGGCAACGTCGATCAGGTACCAGCAGAGCCAGAACGCGCCGCGATCGTCCTGAGATCGATTGTCTGGCCGCGATCGAAATGCCGGTCGAGACAAATACACATCGCGAGCTCGGGGACGAAGAAGGGACGCCGTCCGTCGTCCTGCCTGGGCAGCGGATCGAAGGTGATCCCATTGATCGTGATCGAGGTCTGATCTGTCACGGCGGAGGGTCTCCTGCGGGTCAAAACGAATTTCTCTTGGGCGTTCGTGGATCATTGCCCCGGAGGGAAAGGTCGGCTCGATATGCCCCTGGATGGCCGGGGGCCATGGCGGTCCATCGGGGGGCGGACCACGTCACAAATCGAGATAGATGATGTCCCGGCCGCGGACGATCGGACCGGCTCGTTCCTTGCCTTCCTCGGTAAGGACCAAGGCTCTTTCATGCTGATCCCAGCGGGTGCCGAAGCGTTCCAGTAACCGCACGGCACGCGGCGACACCTCGAGGCGCGCTTCGTCTGACAGAATGATGCCGGAGCCGATCTTGGTCTTCGGGTGGCAACGCTCGCCGGTTCCGACAACGACGTAGAGTGCGCCGCCCTTCACCATAGCGGAAAGCGCGTCTTGGTAAGCCCCGGGCATCTTGTGCGTCATCAACATGGTTGTACTCCTGCATGACCGGCTTCATCGCCATCGGGGTACGATGAAGCCGGTGAAACACGGCCGCGGCCGTGTCCATCGATTCTGCCTGCCGGCTTCCAGACGCAGTGGTGCTGGTATGGGTCGTCCCGCTCGTGAAGGAAGCCGAACCTCTCATAGAGACGCAGCGCCGGGCTGCCCTTGAGGACGGAAAGCCGCACTGGCTTTTTGGCCCACTCAGCCATCCGCAGGATCCGGATCAGGACCATGCTTCCGAGCCCGCGGCCTTGGTGGGATGGCGCGATGTAGAACTGGCTCAGCAGAAAATCATCGCCGCGGTCCTCGAGGCTGTAGCAGCCGATCCTCCGGCCGTGCATCAGCACGAAGCGCAGACACTCAGGATTGAAGTGCTTCCGGAGCCGGCGCAGCTGCTGCTCCTCGTCCCATCCAACGGCGCGATCGACATGAGCAAACATCGTCTGGCGGTGCAGCGCGCGCAGCGCGTCGAAATCCTCCGGGCCGGCGGGCACGATCTGCATGAGCCGTCTCCGAGGTTTCACCCGATCAGCGCGTCGAGGAGGCGGCCGAACCGGGTCGACCGGCTCTTGCGCCGAGCTTCGAGAAGATCCTGGGCCTCGTCGAACGTGAGCTCTCCGCGATCGAAGCGGCGGAGAATGGCCAGGACGTCAGGTGGGTTCCCAGAGGCGAGCGGTGTGGCGGTGTTGGGCAATGTCGATATCATGGCAACCTGCCGTCGATTCGGCCGGGCGAACATCGATGCGGTCCGGGGCGTCTCGCGAGGCGCATCGAGGAACCGGCCCCAATCCTGACGGGAGCCCGTCATTCCTCTATGTCCTTCAGAATCTTCTTCGCTTGGTCGCGGAACTCGCCGAGCGCGCCCCAGAGGATCGTCTCGTCATCATGCTGGAAGACCGGACTGTTCGGATCGTCTTCCTCGTAGCCCTCGTGACCCGGACCGATCTGGGCGCCGTCGATCTCCTTGACATAGGCCCTCAGGAGATCGCGCGTACGGGCAAGCTGATCGACCAGCCAGGTGATGTCCTCATGGGCCATGCGAATGAACTCGGCCTCGGCCGGATCGACGCGCAGCGTCGGGCGGACCACGACCGGGCGCCCGGGAACGAACGGGGCGCGCGCCTGTCCCTCGGCGCGAATGACCGGCATCCGGCCGGCGCGGATCTCGACGGGGGTGATAATGCGTTGCCCAGGCGCGGCCTGTTTCAGGCGGTTCTTGATGTCGGTCAGTCTGTTGGCCATGGCAGATCTCCGTTTGGTCTGGGCGGGGTCCAATGGACGCTCCGCCACAAGCAGATTGGTCCGTTCCGAGGGACAGGAAACAGAACCAGGCCCGTTTCCCGACTCCGATCGACGGCCGGGGAATTGGCCTGGTTTCTTCTTGGAAATATGAGCCCGATTCTCGGCCGCTTCTCAGCCGTTTCGGCCGCCGTTCAGGCGGCGATACTTGTTGACCAGCTTCTTCACCACCTTGCGCCGGCGATCCGGAAGGAAGTCGCCGCTGTCCGCCCAGGACCGGCTGTTCGGATCGCTCATCCAGGCGGCCAGAACGGTGCGGCTATCGTTGTCAGGAACGCAAGCCCGTCGCGGCCGTAGCGCAGGGCCCCTTTCGTTCAGGGCGTTGAGCGGCGTAGCGATCATGCAGAGAATTTGGGATTGGGAAGACAGCGGCGGCGGGGCGAGTGAGATCTCGAACCATCGAGATGATTTGCCCCGCGAGCCCGTCTGGCGGGCTGGTGCTCAAACCGACGTTCGAGTGGCAGAGGCGGCCGGGTTCGAGCCCGCGGCCTCCTGCTCCCAAAGCAGGCGCGCCGACCAGACTGCGCCACTCCCCGTGTGATGGTGCGGAGGGAGGGACTCGAGCCCTCACGGCCTTGCGGCCACATGCTCCTGAAGCATGCGCGTCTGCCGGTTTTGCCGCCTCCGCTTCTAGGAGAATGGCATGCACGGATGCCGCTTCGCCAGCCAGGTGCTGATTGCCCAGAACTTCTGTTTCGATGATCGTTACATCAGCCAGCCCCCGAGGGAGACGGTAAAGCGACGTGGTCGGGGCGTTCGGACTTGAACCGACGGACTCTGCGTCCCGAACGCAGCTCTCTGGCCGGGCTGAGCTACACTCCGCGCGTCGTCCCCCTGCCGTTCCTTACGGCTTCGGAGCGATCGGCCTCTCGTCCTCAGCGGGGGACCTTCCGCCGGCGGCGTTCGGCATGGCGGCCGAGGCCGGCGCTTCCAAGCGCTCGGCTAGGCGGGCTGGGCTCCTTTCGTCGAGCGGGCCCCCGACCTGGGCACGGGCTTGGGTCACGGCGCCCCCCCCCTGGCCGAGTACCCTCGCGATGGCCACGGCGTCTTCCACGAGCCTCTTCACGTCAAGACCGCAGCGCGCGGCCTGAGCATGAAGCTTCTCCATGACAACGCCGTCGGCTTCGGGATGGCCCGCGCTGACGTAGGCAACGTGCAACGCCAGGCATCCGAGAAGCTCGTCATATTGCTCCTGCCGCCAACGCGCCGAATCGAGATGATCGAGCAGCTAGTTGGCTCTGGCTCCATGACTCTTCAGGGCGCGGCCGAGAGCGCCCTTGAGCTCCGAAACCTCCCGCTTAAGCTCAGCAATTCTGCGGTCCTTCTCGTCCATGTCCGAAGCCTTGCCTTCGGTCGGCGCATCGGTTGGCGGAACGCTTGAGTCCGTGTTCGGGGCAGCCGGGAGGACTCGATCCGTCGCCGGCCCGAATGCCTCGGCATACCGCGCGGCCATCAGCCTCCTTGCGGCTTCGTCAGTGCGCAGCAACGGAGTGTACTCGATCATCTTGGCTTCGGTCAGAAAGCCAGTGGTCAGCAACCCCTCGGCATGGTTTACGCGCCTGAAGTATCCATCATCCGTTTGAATGATTGGCCATCCTGAAACAAGAAGCATAAGATCACCCTTTGGCTTGCGGCTTAACGAGGCATGGAGCGACGAGGCAAGGAAAGAATCAAACCAGCTGCCTCGCCTCTTCGTGGTCGATGGTGCGACCGGGGAGGCTCGAACTCCCACGACCTCGCGGTCACCGGCACCTCAAGTTGGCGCGTCTACCGGTTCCGCCACGGTCGCATGTCGTTGGTGGGCAGAGAGGGAGTCGAACCCCCACAGTTTTCGCGGGGCGTTTACAGCACCTTGACCTCGCCACATGGTCGGTGTCTGCCCAACGTTGATTCGCCGACCCGCACAGGCCGGGATCCGCCCAGGATCGCCGCCGACGTACGCTCCACGCAGTCAGCCTGCGATCCAACAAGCGTTCTGTCCTGGTGCCCCCTCCCGGATTCGAACCGGGATGCCCAAAGGCGCCGCGTTTTGAGCGCGGTGCGTCTGCCTGTTCCGCCAAGAGGGCGATGATGGTCGGAGCGCCGGGATTCGAACCCGCAACACCAGGTTTTGGAGACCGGTGCTCTGATCCAATTGAGCTACGCCCCTGCGGAGAATCCGGAAGGGCGAGAGGCTAGGCCCTTCGCTTGGTGCTTCAGCATGGCGATCCAGAGTTCGCCCTGCTCGATGGCGTCGTCGAGTGCCTTGTGCGTGTGCGGTTTGTCGGAGAACCACGCCTTCGGCATGTTGCGCTTTGTCGACTGGCGATAGGGCGTACCGAGCTTCGCCATTGCGTAGGATTTCATGTCCAGCGCCGAGAAGGAGAAGGGGCTCCTCCCGGCGAAGCGGATCATGTACCAGTATACGAAGGTGAAATCGAAGCCCGCGGGATACGCGACAAAGACAGGAGAACCAGTCTTGAAGGACTCGACCCATTCGACGTACTCCCGCATCGCAACCTCCGGGGGACGCGTATCGACGCGCGTCGCAGCGTAGGCCTCCGGGTTGTCGCTCCAGAACCTCTCCGTATCCGGGTGGGGCTGTGCGCCCGGCAGAAGGTCAAGGTTGCGCTCGAAGGTGCCGAGAAGCTCGCCGTCCGCGGCAAAGACGGCGGTTCCGAGCGACAGCATCGAGTGCGGCCCGGGAATCGGCCCATCGGTTTCGACATCGGTGCTGAAGTAGAGTTCGGGCTTGGCCATGAGTTCTTCCTCGACGGTCTCTCGCGCCGCCTTACCGGCGGCACCTGCGATTGGAAATCTGGAACGGCCGGGCGATGCGGCTGCAAGACGGGGCTTGCAACAGACTGGAGCGGGCGATGGGATTCGAACCCACGACCTCAAGCGTGGCATGCTTGCGCTCTACCCCTGAGCTACGCCCGCGACGATCTGTGCCACCCAAAGCCGTCATGACAGTGCAGGAAGCTGCAACGGCGACGGGACTGGCCGCGAAAGGGATATAGGTTCCGTCGCTGGAGTCATCCTATTTCTCTGTATTGCGGACAAGAGGCCGGCGGTGTCGAGGATCCACGCCGCCGGCCGAGGTATGATCCAATGGTTTCTAGAACCCGGAATAGATGGGACCGAGAGACAGCACCTCGACCGAGGGATCGAGCTCGATCTCGTAGCGGCCGTCCTCGAGACGATCGGCCTTCTTGGTCTTGAGCAGATCGATGTGATCCTGCGGGACGAGAAGCTTCTCGAGAAAGGCCTGTGGATTGCGAAGGATCTCGACCTTCTCGTGCCCCGTCAGGGATTCGAGCTTGGATACGGGCGCGATGACGAACTTCTGGATGTTATCCGGATCGAGATGCGTCCAGCTGATCTGCCGCTCGTAATCGGGTCCCAATACGCCAATCGTCAGAATGACCTGCAGGCGATTGACGGCGAGGATAAGCTTCTCCTGATAGCCGTCGCTGCCGTCGACGTGGAGCGGAATCTTGGAAAGCAGCTCCTCAGCCCTGCGCTCGATGCGCCGTGCGGCCGGAATCAGATCCAGCTCGTCCTCGGTGTGGTCGCCATCATAACGGACAGTGTATTCTAGGTTGTGATGGTATTCGTCGTCGTATTCCTGGAATATAGATGCGCCGAGAACGAAGCGTGTCTTCAGTGAAGTCCTGAGAATTTCACGCGCGTCGTCGATGAAGGGTTGAACGAGCGAGAGGTAATCGGTGTCTCTCAAGGCAATCTCCTTCCCTGGACCGCGATGTCGGGTTGCGATCATTCAAAACTCTTCCAGATGGTCGTGGAGCGGCAGGATGTCGGCCAACGGATCGAGCTCAATCAACCACGTCCCGTCGTCGCGCTCGGCGGCGTCAATCGGTTTAAACATCGGGAGATGATCGTCGATGACCACGAGCTTCTCCAGGAGTCGCGCCGGCTCCTTGCGGAAAACCGTCCTCTGGTGCGCTGTCAGCCCTCCCTGATCGGCAAGCCGTGTTTCGACGGATTTCCGGACGCGGTGCGGGTCCGCGTGCGTCCAGGCGATGCGCCGCTGATAGGGCTCGGATGTCCACTCGATCGTGAGATAGACACCGTCCCGACCGATCGACAGGAAAAGGCGTTCCTGGTAGACGTATCCCGGGTCGGTGGTGAGCGGGACTTTCGACAGATAGAGCTCGGCGGTTCGCTCCAGGCGGCGCGCCGCCGGAACCATATCGAGGTCCTCATCCACGTGAGCGCCCTCAAACAGAACCTCGTACTGGGGCGCGGCGTGGTGGTAGCCGTCGTGGTACGCGTAGATCGTCTGACCGACGGCCCGTTCTGTTCTGGGCGAGCCGCGAAGAACCTCCATGGCCGTCTCGATGAACGGGTTGAGACAGGCCAGGTACTCGGCGTCGGACAGCGCGCTCTCCGTCAGATGTGATAGGTGTTCTTGGACAGGAGCTTCGTGGAAGGGCTCAGCTCGACGATGTATGTGTTGTCGTCCATCGCCTTGGCCGCGATCGGCTTGAGCAGCTTCCGGTGTGCATATGGGATCAGAAGCTTCTCGAAGTGGCGCGCCGGATTGGTCAGCATCTCCATCTTCTGATGGGCGGTCAGCTCGACGCCTTTCCGAACGACAACCTTGATGAATTTCCGGAGCTGAGCGAACCCCGGGTGAGACCAGGAAATTGTTCGTTCGTAGGGCGCGTCGACGCAGTGAATCTTCAGGGCCGCGCCTGTCCTGTCGATCGACAGGGAGAGAGTTTCCTGGTAGCCGCATGCCGGGTCGATGTTGAACGGAACCATCGACAGATAGGATGCGGCGGTTCTCTCAAGGCGCCGCGCCGCCGGAACCGTATCGAGATCCTCGTCCGCGTGAGTGCCTTCGTAAAGAACGCTGCATTCGGGCGAGGTATGGCTGTTGCCATCGAAGTCTGCAAAGGCAAATCGGCCGACGACGCGGTCGACGCTGGGCGTGCAGCGAAGGATTTCGAGTGCCTTCTCGACGAACGGTTGGAGGCCGGTAAGATACTCGGAATCGGGCACTGTGCTCTCCATCGTGAACCGGATGCGTCCGGCGGCCGGCTCTGCGTTACGGGTCGACGGGCGGCTCGATGCCGTGACCGCGGAAAAGATCGGTGAGGTCGTCGACGGTGACCCCGAGCAGCATCGCGGCTCGGCGGGTCGAGATGCGGCCGTCTTGGATCGCCCCTGCGATCAGGTCCGTAAACGGCTTCGAGAGAATGGGCGATGGCGTGGATGCCGCCGTAGCGGATCCATCGTCGGATCGCCCGGCTTCGGGCGCCGCCGGCGAGGCATCGAAGATCTCCGCCTTCGTCGCGACCTCGTACTCGGGTTTGGCGTCCTTACCCCAGGGATCGCGGACGACAAAGCCGGTCTCGGCCGTCATATAGATGGCGCTAAGACACGGAATTAGCCGCTCGATGTCCGGGTTTTCGGCAAGCTCTCTTGCGCATGCGTCGGAGACCTGAACCACGATGATCGTGTCGATGCGGGCGTCGCTATCGCTGTCGATGGTCTGAATCAGCCATTTGCGCCCGTCGGTGTCGGTCGCCAGCGACAGGAGCGGTTCGTCGTGCCAGACGAGGCAGGTCTCTTCCACGAGCGGTCCGAACGGCGCGCCCGGGAAGCGCTCGGACGCGAGGAGCGTCTTGTGGGATTGCGTGGTCATGCGGGCTGTTTCTCCTCGAGTCGCGATTTCGTCGGCGAAGCGGCCTTGCGCCGTTTGATGCCGTGCCCGGCGTAGCGGCCCTGAGCCCAGGCGTCGCGCTTCAGGTCCTTCGCGATGTCCTGAAGGGTCGGGATGAATCCGTAGCGGGCCATGATCAGGTCTTCCGCAACCTGGCGCGTCGAGACCGGCTTTCCGCCGGCGTCGATCGCCATGCCGAAGATGCGCTCGGCGATGAAGATCATGAAGCTGTTGTGGGTCACGAGCCGCGCCAGGCGGTTCCCGCCGGCGAGGGCCATCGGCTCGTCGAAGAATTCGACAATCGGAGCGTAGGCTTCGGCTGGGCCGCCGTAGCGCCCCTGTGCCGCGGCGACCGGATCCTCGCGATAGTCGCAGTAGCTCGAGATCCGGGCCGGCGAGCGTAACCAGTCGAGGGCGGGCAGGCGATCGAGCCAGTCCTGGATCGTGGGGACGCGGCCGACGTCTTCTACGAGGTGGTCGTTGCCGAGATCGGCAACCTTCAGTCTCACGCCATCGCTGTTGATGGCTTCAAGCCCGAAGATTCGCTCTGCACAGCGAACGCCGAAGTCCTGATGCAGAAACATCCGGTGTCCGCGGCCGGCGTAGGCGGCTTTGGTCGTGTCGAAAAAGGTATGGATCCCGAGATAGTCCGACCATTGTCCGCCGTAGCGCTTCTGCGCGATCAGCGCATGCTTCAGAGGCTTCATCGGTCGGCCCTCGCGCGAGCAGGGCTGGTGCGTGCGGACATCAAGATCTCCGAAAAAGCTTGACGGCTGGGCGTGCGTCCTGAGACGCCCGGCCGGCAATCCCTTCGGAGAGGAGATGGGGTGCTTTGAGAAAGCTGTCGCCGCCGCAATCAGAGGGTCCGTTTCCTCGTGAAAGTCGGCGGGATTTATTGGCTGTGCCAGCGGCCGCGACTCGTATTGGCCGCAAGAGGGGCCGCCCCGGCGTGGGGCGTGGCGCCTCCCGGCTCAGACCGGATCGAGCTCGACGTTCCAGTACAGGAAATCCCGCCAGGTCTCGTGAAGAGTGCGGCTCCGGAACTTGCGGCCCTTCTCGTAGAGCTCGTAGGCCGTCGGCTCGGTCGGTCGCTTCAGCATGACCATGCCCGCTTCTTTCGGGGTACGGTTCGCTTTCCTTGCGTTGCATTGTGCACAAGCACTTAGAATATTTGTGAAACAAGTAGTCCCACCGTGTAACTTTGGGACGACGTGGTCGAACGTCAAATCTTTACTGCTGAATTTCTGGCCGCAGTAGCCGCACTCGAAGGAGTCTCGCAGGAATATGTTGAACCGCGTCAGCGCGACCTTGCGCTTCAGCGGGACATAATCCCTGAGCGCGATGACGCTCGGCAGCATCATGCGGAAGCTCGGGGGGCGGATCTCCCGATCGTACTCGGCGACGACGTCCACGCGACCTCCGAAGGCCGCGTGAACGGCATCCTGCCAGGACCACAACGACAGCGGAAAGTAGCTGAGCGGCCTGTAGTCGGCGTTGAGGACGAGGGCCGGGTACTGATCGAGGGGCGTCATCTTAACCTCCGCGGGTGTCATTCTCCATTTTGACTGGCTGTCGCGTTGAAGAGGATTTGAGTTCGCTGCCGCGCCCATTGGGCGGATCGAGAATCTGCGATCTTGAATTCACCCCCGGACTGGGAGAGACCGCAGCCAGTGAGCCCGACTTGGCCGTACTCGCGGCCGGCGGGTCGGAAGAACAAATCGCGGGACCGGTGGTAGATCTGCCCATGGTCGGGGCGGGTGGATCCGAACCGCCGACCTCCCGCCCCCCAGACGGGCGCTCTGACCTGGCTGAGCTACGCCCCGAACGTGATTTTTCGAAGGGGAGACCGGGTGGGAGTCGAACCCACGTCGACGCGGATTAAAAGTCCACCGCTAAGCCTCTCAGCTACCGGTCTATTAAAAATGTTCAACGGCAGCGCCCAAACACGGGCGCTGCCGTTCTCATGCGTTGTTGCTCCTGGCCAGCGACAGCGCCCCTCGCAGGCTGTCTACGTGCGGATTAGCCGGGGTCGCCGGCGAGGACGATCATCCAGAATCTCGTCGTCGCTGTAGGTCCCCCGGCCACGCCGTTCGAGGACGCAGCACGGAAAATCCCTCGAACGGCCCCACGAGAAGCGCATTCGCTCCGGCTGGAGGAGTTGCCGCGCTCGCACGAGGCCGGTCCATTCAATCTGGGTTCGATGCAACATTAAGATGTCGAGGAGCTGGCGGAGAGGGGGGAATTCGAGCCCCAGGAAGCTCTTTCGAGCGTCTCTCGCTTTCGAAACGAGCGCGTTCAGCCAGTCTCCGCCACCTCTCTGGTGGGATGACGACGACACTGCGGCCGGCGGCGAATTTCGTTCGCGGGCTGTCTGCGCAAGGATTAACCAAAGCCCAGACCGCGGCCG
>Ga0310834_101793_pt1 | contig 11649 bp, 11 predicted proteins | sample SM_ome_2_FD_201314 | JGI IMG/M metagenome (GOLD analysis project Ga0310834, IMG submission 201314) | Sorghum-adapted microbial communities enriched on stacked mutant (SM) sorghum from Joint BioEnergy Institute, Emeryville, California... ... | reverse complement strand
GTTAAAGGCCTTTTTCTGGCTTGAAGTCTGAACACAGACCTGTTGAACGCCCTTGCACGCGTGCTCTCGCCCGTCCGGTTCTGCACACTGGGATGGATCCAACTTCCGCAATCCTCATGGATTTGGTTCGCCCCCTGGTATCGAAGGCGGGGCTGTCTCTATACCTGACATTGGTCGCGAAACCTTCGCCAAGCACCAAGGTGGCGGTCAGCAGCTTGCCGCATAGACGGAATGGGACCGCCTCTCTAATGGATTTAGCTCACAACGCTCTCAGGTCGGCAGAACACCAAACGAGCAGAAGTCCGCCGCCATGTGCCATCGACGTGACGCGGAGCCCGCGGCGGAGGACGGGGTGGCTTGAGAAATGCGGCCCATCGATTCGCCGACACTCACTTCGATGGCCCCATCCTGGGCTCGATGTCTCCATCCAGGATATGTGCGCGCCAACGATGCGCCATCCGGCTTCCATACGGACCAACTTTGCGTCTGGCGGCTGACGCGCGTCTCTTGTTCTCGCGCGAACTCTTCCGGAGACATGCCGCGGCGCTCGTCCGCGGCCGCGCAAGCGGTTGGCAAGGCCGGACAAAGGTGGACGGCGGCAGCTATGGTCAGATCTCGCCGCGGCGCCGCTTCTCGATTGCGGCGTAGGCGTCGTCCCGGTGAATGAGCACCGGCCCGCCGTCGTGCTGGGAGGCCCGGACCATGCCGTCTGGGATCCGCCGCCGGAGCGTGCGCTCGGACATGCGCAGCAGCTCGGCGAGCTCGCCGCGCGTGTAGAACTCGCGATCGGGCGCGGTCGCCGGGATGCGCCCGGCGGCCGACCCGATCGGCTTCGGAAGATGAGAGGACATCGAAGAATTCCCCTTCACAGCTGTTTGTGATGGGGAATTTGGTTCGTACCCGATGCCGTCAAATCACGCGCAAGGCGTTCAAAGATGTCGACGGTTTAGGGGACATCCCCGCTCGGACCCCGCACCGCACAGAACAACCATGCTCGATGGTATCCGCGCGCGGCGCCATGCCCGCGAACTCTTCCGCGGGTTCGCCGGGAGCCGGCGGCAGCACCAACCGGCCCGGATAGGCTGTCGGATCGGCGCCGAAGGGGCATGCGACGGCCGAAATCAGGGTGAGGCGAAGACACCTGCTGCGACTGGGCGGACGCGCGGCTGAGCGATCCGTTCCAACGGTGGGTCGGATGCGGACCGGCATGGGTCGAAGCAATCCGGATGCGCCGGCGGTCCGTCTTGCGGCCTTCTCGTGCAGTTCAGCATAGGCGACCTTTCTTACCCGGTCGACGGCCACAGGCATGTAGAGCCTGCCCTCTTCGGTTCAGACCTCGGCGATGTCGATGTGGGAGTAACCGATCGGATAGACCTTGAACGTCTTGCGCGGCTTTGCGCCTTCGACGTCGGGCAAACAACTCATGCCGTGGCGCTGGAACAGCCGGTGCAGGCTGGAGCGGGTGGAATACGGGATTGGTCACCTTGAATGCATACAGACAATCATCCAGCGGCAGCAGCGTATGCCTACGGACGGCGAAGATCAAGAGTCTCCTCTTCCGTTGACAACACCGCCGAGCGCTTCAACGACTCCGTCCTCGACGAGTTCTTCCGGGTGAAGATGCGCGAGACCTCCTACGGCAGCGTCGAGACCGCGCAGCACGGCCTCGATGCCGGGCACGTCCACTACAACACGGAACGGCGCCACCTCGGCTACAGAAATCAGGGCCGCCGACCGGTCGAGACGATCAACTCGTTCGTAAGCCAAGAAGCTTAACAAGGCAGGCCATTCTCAAACGGACACTTACACCAACAGAGACTTATGGATTCTTCACGAATGACTCCACCGTATCGATCTTCATGCGGCAATCCTACCACGCCAGCCCCTGACGCGGCCCTCACCGAATGCATTCGATCATGCCTTGAATAGTCGAATGCAGATGGAGCGCAACCACTTGTTCGCTGGATCGTTGTCGAAGCGCTCATGCCAGAAGAGCCGCACATCATAGGCCGGCAGACTAATCGGCGGCACCATTACCTTTAGAGGTATCATCGTAGCAAAGCGTTCGGCCACCTTGCTCGCCATGATGGCCATGAGATCGGTTTGGGCAATCACAAGCGGGAGCGATAGCAGGTAAGGCACGTAGAGTTTGGCCCTGCGCGACACGCCTTGCTCGGCGAGCCAACTGTCTAGCTTCTCGTGAACATAGCCTCGCGGGTCGCCGACCGCATGTGAAACTCTATGGAATGCCTCCGTTGTCATGCCTTGCGCGAATTCCGGATGATCCCGGCGAACGACGCAGACGTAGCGCTCACGGTAAAGGAGCTTTTGCCTGCATCCCACAATCACTCGCGTGAACGTTCCTAGGGCAAGGTCAACCTCTCCGGATTCGAGCAGCGCATGCGGTGCCTTCAATGGTGCTGCGTGAACGCGCAGATTGACGCCTGGGGCCTCTTCGGCAAGCTTCGCAAGCAGTCCGGGCAGATTACGGCGCGGCCGCGGTTTCGACTTCCTGTGTCGTGATCGCCTCCACCGTGTCGAATACGCGTCGGATCCATGGATCGCACGGATCGGAGGCGATTCCCTCGAGGTCGAGCAGCGTCGAGAACGCGACATCGTCGTCCACGCACTGCTGAAGCTGTCGAAGAATCTCGTTATGGCGACAGCCGGGAGCAGAGCGGACATCGACCGTGAAGTCCGCCCGATCCGGGACCGAATTGATGTTGCAGCCGCCGGAAATCGTGCCGACATTCAGCGTCGTCGGGGTCAGCAAAGCGTGCGCCGGCGCATCGAAGCGGAATCTCTCGAGCCTGCCGACCGCGCCGGCCGCCTTGTAGATCGCATTGACCCCCCCTCGTGAGGCGAACACCTGGCCGGTGATCCACTCCGACCGGCGCGACGCCATGACGGCAACGGCATATGCCGCGTCGGAGCCGAGCGTCAGCCGATCATACTTCTTTGCCAACGGATAGAACTGGAGAAACATCTCGCGACGCTTCTCACGCTCCTCCGGTGTGCCCCAGGTCTGGTCTATGTCCTCGTGAATGAACGCCCCGAGCGAGATGCAGTTTGCAGTGATGCCAAAGCGCGCATACTCACCAGCGACCGACTTCATGAAGCCGACGATCGCTGCTTTCGCACCGGCATAGACAGCCAAGCGCGGGCCGCCCACGCGCGCAGCGTCGGAGACGATGCCGATCAACCGCCCGTATCCCTGTTTGGACATCAGCGGTAGAACCGCATGAGTGGCATTCAGTGCGCCATAATAGTTGAGGTCGATCCATCGCTTCCAATCCTCTGGCGTCGTCTACCGGACGCGAAGCCCTGGTCCCGCCGGCCGAGCGATTGGCGGGAGTGGTGGACCGAGCGAGTCGAGCGGAAGTAGCGACGCATCGGCGTCGCCGAAGCGGGATACCCGGAGCACGACTATCCGATCCCAGAGCGCAGCGCCCTCCGGACCATCGCGCAGCGGCTTGGTCTTCGCTAGGTTCCGCCCCGCGCCTCTCGGCCTGCTGCTATGCTGCCGCCACGTGCGATAGTTACCCCTACGCCCTCACCTGGCGAGAAATCGCTGCGTTCTACCGAATCACCGAGCGCTGAAGCGCCAGCACGTTCAGACGTGGCGTTCTTAATAACTAGGTGAGTCTGCAATGGAAGCTGTGGAGGGCCTCCCTGGCGTCCGGTAAGGCGAAGGCGAACCGCGTTCAGGAACCCGCCGCTACGTCTTGCGGAGCGCCTTCCGCAGGATCCCCCTCGCCTGCCGCGTTGCGCCGGTGCCATAATAGCGGCGGCAAACTCGATGTCCGGGTCAAGGTCTCCCGGGCGAGGTTCTCAGTACTCTCCGCGGGGTCCGCCGCCCGGCATGGCGAATCACCTGATCCCGGCGGGCGGGCAATCGGACTGCCGGATCTTGCCTGGTCAGGGATCCGCCGGGGGATGACCAAGGAGTCGCGAGGGACAGCGCTCGACCGCGGAGGAACGCCAGGATCCCCATCCCCAACATTTCCGCGGGATCGGAATCGGCCAACGCGTGCCGCGCGCATTTCCCCCGTGACCAGGTTCGTCGGCCGGGAAATCACCGGCCGCCCGCGTCAAAGCGACGCCCACCCAGCGAAGGAACGCACGCACCGGTCGTCGGGACATTCGATTCCGGTGACGGAAGAACCGTTGCGGCCGGGGTCTGAACATTCGTTGCAGCCCTATGGAGTAACGGGGGGACCAAGGGCGTGCGGTTGCCAAGGCGACCACCGGACCGCCCCGGCGGCGGGAGCCGGGCCCCAAGAACCGGGCTCATTTCTGCAAGCGCCCGTTCCCGATCTCGATCGGGACAGCGGCCGTCGGCCGCGCCCCGTCTGCCGGTCCGTTACCTCCGCCGAATAAACTCGATTCCTTGTCGCAGATCGGATGTCTCAAGTACGGAATTTCTTGAGGATAATCCATCCGGATGCGTTGGACCGTGCCGCCCCCTTCCCACCGGCGTCGTCCTGGTCGGCCTCGACTGCCATTGGCTTCAATCCCGCGCGAATGGCGCATTGGCACGGCCTTCGGGGTGCCCGGCAGGCCGGTCACCAGCCCCGTCATCGCGGCCCCACTCTTCCGAGTTCCGGGATGCGTGCCGCGGGATCCGGGTCGAGCGCCGAACCCCGCGTCAGCGATCCAGAAATTGGCTCCGGGGCTCGTGCCCCTGGTCGGCGGCGGTCGGCCGCCGTCCCGGGCGGCCCGGCACCCTCCGATCCGGCCAGGAGAGGCCCGCGTACAAACCGGGCGCGGCCGGACGGGGACGGCGTCGGCCCGCGGCCACGACGATCCGCCGATCCGCAACGGCGGTTCGGGAAACGGAATCAAATTCTCCGGAACCGGAATCGAACGAGGGCAACGCATAATACGTTGCCGTCAACCTGGCCCGCGGCGAGGATGTGCGGGACGTGACGGCACGGCGGGGGCGCCGAAGCCCAATCCGCCATGCCCGCGACCTGGCACGTCCCGTCTGCCAGGGGCACTCGCCCCTCGGTTGCGCGAAACGGCGATTCGCAGGACCGAGACGCGTGTCCGTTGGCGCGAATCGATTGTCCGGCGGCCGAAAACAAAAGTCTGGGCGCGGTGGCGCTCCGGCCGCGAGAGTCGGGCCGAGCGCCCATTGATTCCGCCGTCCGCGTGCCCCCCCCTTACGGAGCGGCGAGCTGCCGCTAGTCCGCCGGCGTCAAGAGTGCTGCCCTTGACCCAAACCGGCCGCCGCGGTTGGCTCAGGTAAGCGTCCCTCAAGAGTGAAACCCGCTCGTTCAGATCAGTAGGGGAGCTTCGTTCAATTGCTTCAAAGCGTCATCCGTCCGCCGAGATTTTCCGCAGATGCGAAACCGATCGCTGGGCAGTCCATGACCCAACCTTCCTCAGATTCACCTTAGGTCTCAGTCGTGATAGGTTCCGAAGCCTTGCAGCCTGGGGGGAAGCGATGGTTAGTCCAATAGAGGAGTATCTGTCGGCTCGGTCCGACTTCATTGCGGTTCGAGGTGATCTTCACAAGATCAGGGACTTATTGGCAACCGTGGCCTGCGCCCTGCAATCACGCCCCGAGCGCTTCGCGTTCAAGAATTCACCGATTGGATTGCCTATGGGTGTCGTGATGACGCGAGACTCGGTGAGCGTTGACGCTAGGCAGTGGCCGACGGCCGAACAGATTCAGGAACAACTGCGTAAATGCCATGAGGCCCGCAAGAAAATGCTCGACAGTTGGAACCGCATCCCTAGCGAGCATCAATCCGCGATGCTACCTCCACCGGAGATGCGCTATTAGCGGTCAGGTTTGGGAGATGTCCTTGCATGTGTGGCAACGAGGAGCGCGTTGATCCGTTCTTTGGTCCGAAGGCCCAGCCTGGGCCGACGGAGAAGCGCGTTTGCCAGTTTGGGATTGATGGCTAGATGATCCCGAACGATCTCATTCGGAGGGTGCCCACGAGGATGCACTGCCATCCGACGCATCGGCAGGATCCGACCGGCCGGAAGCCGCTCGAAACACCGGTGGTAATCTTCGATCGCCCCACAACATTGTTCCGCCGGCAAACACATAGGGCTGATTCGTGACAACACCTCGCCGGACCTTAGGCTCCGCAGCGCGATTGCTCCTGGCAACAGGAGCCTCGTGTCTAAGAACGCTCCAACGGCCAGCGGGCAGAGCAGTTCGCCGCCGAGAAGAGCGCGATCCCGATTCCAACTTTCGGAATCAGACCAGTAGAGATCTGCTGCGAAAGCGCGGTCACACCTTCCACCACAATGCCGTCGAAGCCTCCCTCAGTTACACATATTCGGTGAAACCCTGGCAAACGTGATCGAGGCCGCCAAGTGCCCCTGCGCCGCGCCCCTCAGCCAACGGCCCAGATATTTTCGAGCGGCCAAGCCGAACGATGGCCCCGTGCGCGACGCGAACCCTTCAGCAACCGGTGGGCGCCGCACGCCACGGTTGGTTCAACGCAAGGTTTCGATTAGCGCGGTAAGGCTGGCGAGAGCGGCAATGGCTATGGCCGTTTCGTAGTTACCGCTCTCGGGGTCACCGAAAATCGCCACCGCCCATGCCGCAACTTGAAACGCCGCTCCCACGGCCAGGAAGTACCCGCGCCGCGAAAAGAATGTCCGATTGTCATTGGTGTGTACTTGACCTTGGGCTGGCGTAACGCCCGCCCCGCCGAATCTCACTGTCATAGGCCCCCGCCCCTTCTTTACGCTAGCCATTGAAGCAAAACAGAAACAGCCTTGCAAGATAGCTACGTGGTAACCTGTCTAGCGTGTCTTGCTCTGTTGAGGAGGGGGCAGTGGCGAGGCGAGTCGTACCTGGGTGCCTAGCTGCTTGGCCGTACACTCCAGAGAAGTACCTCTGCCTTGGAATCGTGGCACCGGAGCCTGCTGAGAGAAGCAAGTTGATTCCGGAGCTTTCCTGAGATTCGCTAGGAGCTACCGTTTCGAGGCGCTCGTGGCCGACGCCGATTATGACCGCGAGGCAAGCCACCATGGGCCGGGAGGTCACCCGGATGCAAGCATCGGGCCCGATGCCTATATTGACAACTTCATCTGCAATTGCGTGGAAGCCAGATTCCATCCGAGCGGCACGTGCCAGATGGGCAACGATGACAACGCGGTGATGAATGGCGAAATCTGCGTGCCGGGGCTTGGAGGGGCTTCGCGTAGTTGACGCCTCGGTGGTGGCAAGCGTGATCAGCGCCAATTCAACGGGCCCGATCACAGTGATCGCCAAGAAGGCCACTAGCACGATTCTCCCGGAAACCACTTTGCCGCGCCCTTCCTTCGGCGGCTGCTAATGTAAGGTGTGCACAGCGAGACTTGGAATGCTCTTGGGTTGCGATGCGGATGCCTGGAGACGGCTCATCTCGAGCTCCATTCAAATGATCTGCGCGGCGCACCCGCGCCTCGTGTGACGAGGGGAAGCGGCTGCCTATGATGGCCCGCCGCTTTCGCCTGAGGCGAGTGACCTTCGATCTCTGGCTCAAGCAGTGCCACGACGAGGGGCGTGTCGACCCGAAGCCCTTGCGCGGTCAGACTCGGCCGCTGATGCGGGATGCAGCGCAGGTAGCGCTGTGCCGGCTGGTTACGGCCGAGAATCATCTGACCTTGTGCAAATACCGTGATCGGCTGGTCACCGAGATCAGGATCCGCGTGCATTCGTGGGCGGTCAGGTGCGCGCTGCAATGCCCACGGCTCACGCAAAAAGGAAAGCGCGACGCGTCGCCGAGTGGGAGGATGCAGCCATGCATGCCGGCCTCGATCTCGAATACAGTCGAGCGATAGTTTTTTACCTGGTCCGGGTTCGACGAGATGGACGAGGTCAGCGGCTCCGGATCCGCCAACCTGCTTGGCGATGGCTCGCTGGAAACCGCGTTCGCCAACCATCTCAACGGCGAGGCCGCCCTCGATACCGAGCGCGCGACTTCGTCAATAGCCTGTTACGGCCTGATCGAAGAGGGTGTCGCCGCGCTCGACCACCTTCTCTCCCAACTGGACCCGGGCCATCGGCCAAGCACGCCAGTCCAGCAGCAAGTTACGAAGATCGAACGTAGCTTCGGCCGCGGCGATCGCCCGGTGACGCGCTCGACCGCGTCAAGGCGAAAATCGCGGCTACAACCGCCGATGTCTATAACCGGAGCCGGGTGCGCCAGCCGCACAATGGCGACGGCCGCGCCGTCCACAAGGCCTTTGAAAAGCATGACCGCTTCGCGGTGTACCGCCTCCGTTGGTGCATACCGACCAACAGCCGCCAGTCATCGCCTTGATAACAAGTTCACCAAGACACTCGTTGATCATCCTGGGTGCCTTTCGCGACAGATCGCGACGTCGGCATCGCTTCAGTCACAGGCGGACCGCGTCAAGAGGGTGTCAATTGCCGCAGATACCATTCCGGCCGCCGGCGCGTCGTCGGCGGCAATGCACAGACGCCAGAGCGTACGCAGGTCGGCCAGGGTGCGGGCACGCTCGGCTGCGGTCCATTCAAACGGCACTTGCACAGCCTCGATGAGCTGGGGCAACGACAGATTTCGCGTTGCCATGGCGTGCGCAAGGTCCTCAGCCGCCCGTGCATTGGCGCCGTCAATGGCGGCGCAAGTTTCCGCTATGGCGGCCACCCGGTCGAGTCTCGCGCATTCCGTGCGCCAGCCGAGCACTTGGAAGCCACAGGTGCAATCGCGGGGTTGTCCGTCCACGACCGCCCCCGCGCCGCCGGTTGCCGGCCCCTTCGCGGGTGCGATGTGGTCATGCCGTTTGCAGTGCTTCATGCCCGCTCTGGTTCCAAGACAATAATAGAGGAAGGGGTGGTCATCGGCTCATCAGCAGACCGCCTATGCAAGATTCCGGCGCGCCGGAAGGGAACCGTGCAGCACGTCCCACGACGGCCGGCTCCCGGTCTTCCGCAGACTCCCGCCGGATAAAGGCATTCATCAGTCAGGGGCAGCCTTTCCGATGCGTCAGGCCGCGTTGGGCTTGGCCCCGCGCTGCCCCAGACACCGGTACACCCTGTCCTTCAGCCGCGCCCACACGATCCCGCTTTCGATCTCCGCCGGAGACCACTGGGCATAACAGAGGTCGTAGAGCCACTGCTCGCGCGGGTGCAGCGTCGGATTCTCCAGCTTCGCGAGGTCGTGATCCGTCACCGGCCAAGCGATGTTCGCCGCCGACATGGTCAGCGCCGGCACGCCGGCCAACAGCGCATCGACGGAGGAGCTCGAGGAATAAGTCACCGCGATCCAGCAATCGGCGAGCGCGTCCTGGATGGTACCGGTGGGCGGCACGTCGATACGGACCTGGCGGTCCGCCTCGAAGGACTGCGCCATCCGCCGGAGATCGTCCGGCCTGGTGCAGGGATGCGGGCGAAGCACGATCGGCCGGTCCGTGTGCCGCTTCACCTCGCGCGCCGTCGCGTTCATCCAGGCGACGATGTCCGCGCCCTGGAGAGAGGCGTCGTTCGGAACCTGCCCGACGATCAGAACGTGAGAACCCGTCCGCCGGTACGGTTTCAGCGCGAGGCCGAACTCGCGCCGCAGCAGCTCCCACCGGTCCGGCGGCGAGCCGGCGTTGACGAAATCGGCCGTGTTGTGGAAGGCGCCGTTCAACCCAACCCGGAAATGGGTGCGCGTATCGACGGCGGTCCGCTTGTTGCGCAGGCGGCGGATGAACGCCCGCAGGCCCTTGTCGTTGTGGTAGACCCGCCGCCCCAGGAACGGCGTCTCCAGAACGACGAACGAGCCTTCGTGAGCGGCGTAGACATTGCAACGCACGACCTTTGCCTGGCCGCCGACCTTCGGGCAGCCATAGACCACGGCGATGTCGCAGGGGCGGTAGACGGATTCGGTCACGAGGGACACGTCTTCGCCCGCGTTCCGCAGCGCCCGATAAAACGCGAGCAGCCCGACCCGCTGGTCGTCGCGGATCGCTCCCGCCGTTTCCAGAAAGACGTTCATCTTCGGCATTCCCGGCCCCCCAGCCGGCATCTGCCATTTCGGGAATACAACAAGCGTTCTGCGCATGCAAGAGCCAGCTACCGCGACCGCGTCGGACGGTCCCGTAGCGTGGCAAATTTCGCAAGCGTGCCCTAATAACCCGTAAACGCCCATCCTTCAGTGCGGCAGGATCGGAGCCGGCGAGATCCGGGACGGGCAAAAATGCCGCCGCGAACAATAGTCTGCCGTTCTCGTTGACCGCCGCTCTATCGTCTGGGCCGTGCAGTTCTATTTCGACAGTTGACGTGCACGGAGCCGTCAACGGGCTCTGCCGCCGTCGTCTCATTGCCGCCCACGCCGCGACAGAAGCCGGCGACGGTCTCCGGCGGACTCCACATCCTGTCCCAGTCGGCACTCTACTCCGCGCAGATATCGAAGTCCGGCCTCTCTTGCCCCTACGATGGGCCTCGGCAAACGCCAGGAAACGAGTGCCGCGGGCTCGAACAAGCGCCGGGATGCAATCCACGAGGAAGGCGCAATTGGGCGCGTCATAGACCGATCGACCAGCTTACGGATGCTGGATTAGACGTGAACCAGTGCAATTGCAATGATTGCAGAAGCACCGAATCTATGCCAGTCACGCCCAATTAGAACCTGCTGAATTGCGGCGCCCCCGATTGGAGCCACCTCTACCCCCATTTGTACGCAGCTTTTCTCGTTGCGACTTCGAGCAAACTTGTGGTTCAAAGTGAACCTCGTCGCTTTAGGGTGCGGCGTGCATTGGGGCAAGGGGGAAGTGACAGCGAAGGTTCACCCGGTCGTCCACTGCGGCGGATCCGGGCTTGATCTGTGGCCGATGTCGCGGGCAGCCTATCCGAAGCCGCTCACGGCGCCGACCGCGGAACGGACGTTGTTGCAGGAGATCCTACGCTGCGTCGCAGACGCCGGCCGCTTCGCCGCGCCTCTTCTGCTGTGCGAAGCGGAGCACCGCTTCCTCGTCGCCGAACAGGCGCACGCGCTGGGCATCGCGCCGGCCGCTATCCTGGTCCGGCCGGATGGATGCGGCGGCTCGGCCGCTGCGGCCGCGGCCGCAGCGGAACTCCTCGCCGCGCAGGATCCGGATACCCTGCTGCTGCTGTTGCCAGCAGACCACTGCGTCGCGGAACCGGAGCGCTTCAGGGACGTAATCGATCGGGCAGTTTCAGCCGCCGCCCGCGGTGCGCTTGTCGCCTTCGGTGCATCCCTCGACCGGTGGGAGGCCAACCGAGCGGAGACCAATAGGATCCGACGCGGCGAAGCCCTCGACGGTTGCCCCGACTCCTTCGCGGTCGCGCACCTCGCCGAGACGCCGGACCGCGTCGCGGGAGAGGTGAGCCGCACCAACGGCGTCGATGTCCGGAACAGCGGCATGTTCCTGTTCGGCGCCGCCCGCTACTTGGCCGAGCTCGAGCGGCTGGCGCCGGAGACGGCGACGGCGGCGCGTGATGCCGTCCGCCGGGCCGTCCGCGACCGGGACTTTCTCCACCTGGACGCTGCGGCCTTCGCGCGGGCGTCCGCGCACCCGATCGACTACGCCGTGATGGAGCGGACCGACGGCGCCGCCGTCGTACCGCTCGATGTCGGCTGGAGCGATGTTGGCTCCTGGGCCGCGCTGTGGGAAACCGCGGAGAAGGACGGCAACGGCAACGCGCTCGTCGGCGACGTGCTGGCCGAA
>Ga0310834_101789_pt1 | contig 11698 bp, 8 predicted proteins | sample SM_ome_2_FD_201314 | JGI IMG/M metagenome (GOLD analysis project Ga0310834, IMG submission 201314) | Sorghum-adapted microbial communities enriched on stacked mutant (SM) sorghum from Joint BioEnergy Institute, Emeryville, California... ... | reverse complement strand
ACCGGCGACCTTCCACATCCGAAGCGGAGACAAACTGGCCATCATCGGCCCGAACGGCGCAGGCAAGACGACGCTTGTGAAGAAGCTGCTGCAGCCGGATGAGCATATCACCCTCTCTTCCGCTGTCCGCATCGGCTACTTCAGCCAGAGGATCGACATCTTGGACCTGGACAGGTCGATCCTCGACAATGTCCGCGCCACTTCCTCGCAGGACGAGACGACCATCCGCACGGTGCTGGCCCGCCTGCATTTCTTCCGCGACGACGTCTACAAGCCCGTCCACGTGCTGAGCGGCGGCGAACGCGTCAAGGTCGCGCTGGCCAAGATCTTCGTCAGTGACGTGAACATGCTCGTGCTCGATGAGCCGACCAATTTCCTCGATATCGAGACGATCGAGGCATTGGAATCGCTGCTCAAGGGTTACGAAGGAACGGTGCTGTTCGTCTCCCATGATCGCCGGTTCATCGGCAACCTGGCGACGCGGATATTGGCTTTCGAGGAAGGACGTATCCGCCTCTTCGAAGGCACTTATGAGCAGTACAGGAACGAGGCTCCACCTGCTGCCAGGAACGAGGAGTCGGACAGGGAGGAACGCCTGATGGTGATTGAGACGCGCATCTCCGAGGTGCTCAGCCGGCTCAGCCTCGAACCTTCGGAGCGATTGGAGGAGGAGTTCCAGCAGCTCGTCGCAGAGAAGCGCAGACTGCAGAATGCAAGAAATACTTAGTGGGAGCAAGGCGCCAGCGAAGCTGCTGGCGCCCTATCCATTGTGCCTTCCGATGCCGGAACCCTCAGTAGATACACCAGTTTTGTACGATGTTTCGTACAACTTCATCGATCACGGCCGGCTTCCCACGGTTTTGTACGATTTTTCGTACAACTCTTTCCGGTACTGATCCAGCCTCTACGGTCGTATGCCCAACATCCCCATGAAAATAGGTCGGGAAGAAAACAGTGCATTTTCTAACCGACCTGCAACCTATCACATTATCCTTGTTGCGACTGAGCGAACAGTGCGAGCTTCGCGAACATGTCCTCCAGCGTGAAGCGCGGGTCAACGAAGTGATAAACACGAATCGGCCGGTACGGCTGATTGTGCACGTAGTTCATCTCGCGAGTAATGCGCGGAGCTGGCTTCACCTCATAACCGTACTCGTGATCGTCCAGCAGCAGGCTGACCGCAGGCGAATCGCCAAGCGACCACATCTCCCCCTTCGGGAAGTTTGCATAGGTTACATTCCGGTTGTTGAAGTCCACCATCTGTTCGAACAGATAGCGGCCAACCTCACCATGCGGGCGCACCTTCCAGGCGAGCTCCGCCAGGCTGACGCGAATCGTCGAGTAGACACTGCGCGGCACTTGCCACAGCGGAATCGGAGACGCCATCACCACATTGGCCGCATCGATATCGTTCATCAGATTAAACTCCCGTTCCCCATACGGCCATTTCCCGCCGCCGATCCAGATGGCCGTCAGGCGATCGGCAATCTTCGGCTCCATCAGGTAAGCGCTGGCCAGATCGGTGAGCGGTCCGAGGAAGATGACGAACAGCGGCTTGTCATCCTCGCGCATCGCTTCGCGTACGATCAGCTCGGCGCCTTCCGAGACAACAGGCGTCACTTCGTCGCTCATCGCATGCTCTGCGCCTCTGTACAGCGGCACTTTGCCCGCCTCTCCCATCAGCGACAGCAGATGCTCGCATTCCCGATAGCTCTCCATCATCGACTCAGTCGTGCGATGCGTACCGAAATGCGCCGCGATGATCCCTTTATGGACGAATCGTGGCGTAAGCAGCGCATGAACGATCGCAAACTGGTCGTCTGCCTCGTTCTTGGCATCTGTATTAATGATCAACCTCAATTTTCTCTGCTCAGGCACATCGTATGGCAAAAAGCTTGTCATACACTCTCCTCCTTCATGATACATGCACCGGTCTATGAGTCAGACTTCATCATATCCCCGCATCTTGTGTCAACACCCGCTTCACCGCTTGCTGCCAACCCTTGTAATAGCGATCCGCGAGATCCTTCGCCATGCTCGGACGGAACGTGCTCGTGTGGCGAGGCAGCGCAGCCAGCTCGTCGAGCCCGCTCCAGTATCCGGTCGCCAGTCCGCCGAGATAAGCCGAGCCCATCGCTGACAGCTCCGCCGTCTCCACCGCGCGGACATCGATCTGCAGCTGATCCGCCTGGAACTGCATGAGCAGGCGATTGCGAACGGCTCCGCCATCGGCGCGAAGCTCCTTCAGCTGCGCCCCCGACTCGGCGCACATATACTCGATCGTGTCCCGCACCTGGTAAGCGATGCTCTCGAGGCCGGCACGGATGATGTGCGCCTTGCCGCTGCCGCGGCTCATCCCGACGATGGCCGCGCGAGCATCCGGATCCCAGTGGGGGATGCCGAGGCCGACGAACGCCGGGACCAGGTACACGCCTTCATTGTTCGGCAGCGACGCCGCCAGTTCCTCCGCGACCCCGTAATCATCGAACAGCTGCAGCTCATTCTTCAGCCATGACAGCGTATCCCCGGAGCTGCGGATGATGCCCTCCAGCGCATAGGTCATCTGTCCGTCGATCGACCAGGCGACCGCGGTCACCAGGCCATTGCCCGACGGGATCGGCCTCGCGCCGACATTCATCAGCACCGAAGTGCCCGTGCCGTATGTCGCCTTGACCATCCCCGGCTCATGGCAGAGCTGCCCGAACAACGCCGCCTGCGAGTCGCCGATCACCCCGCTGATCGGGATGCCCCTGGCCGCGCCTCCCGCTTCTCCAACGACGCCGTACAGGTCGGTGCTGGAGCGGATCTCCGGCAACAGCAGCCCCTCCACGCCGAACAGCTGGAGCAACTCCGGATCCCAGTTACGGGTGTGCAGATTATACAGCGAAGTCCGGCTCGCATTGGTATGATCCGTCGCATGCACCTTGCCATCCGTCAGCTTCCAGATGAGCCAGGAGTCGATCGTTCCGGCCATATATCGGCCCGAGGTCAGACCGGTGTGGTCGATGATCCACTTGAACTTCCCCGCTGAGAAATACGGATCGAGCAAGAGGCCCGTCTTCTCCATGACGATCGGTTCCGCCCCGATCCGCTTCAGAATGGCACATAACTCCGCCGTCCGTTGACATTGCCAGACGATAGCCGGATAGACGGGCTGCCCTGTCTCCGAATCCCAGACTACCGCCGTCTCACGCTGGTTCGTGATGGTGAGGACAGCAATGTCCTGGGCGGTGATTCCGGCAGTCCGAAGCAGCTCTCCTACCGTCTCGCATACGTTGTTGAACAGTTCTACCGGATCATGCTCCACCCAGCCCAGCTGCGGATAGTACTGGGGATGGGCCTTGCTCTGCCTGTGCAGCACCATCCCTTGCCGGTCTATCAAGAGGGCCTTGGTACCCGATGTGCTCTGATCAACAGCTATGATATACGCTTTCGAAGAGAACTCCATCTGCGGCTCACCTCTTCTGTTCCAGCATCTGAACGGCGATCTTGCTGATATTGTCCGCACTGATGCCGTAATGGGCGAATACCTCCGCTGTCTTGCCGGCGATCGCCGGTTCATCCGGAATACCGATGATGCGCATCGGTACCGGTCGATACTGAACGACCGTCTCTGCCACTGCTGCGCCGAGACCTCCGTAGATGCTGTGTTCCTCCAGGGTGATGATCGCTCCCGTCTCGTCCGCTGCTTGCCGTATCGCATCCTCGTCAAGCGGCTTGATCGTATGCATATTGAGCACCCGGCAGCTGATGCCCGAGGCTTCGAGCAGCTCCGCCGTATCCAGCGCGACGCGCACCGTCTCTCCTGCCGCGATCAGCGTGATGTCCTTGCCATCCCGCATGCGTACCGCCTTGCCAAGCTGGAAGTCCACCTCATCGGCGGAGCCGTAACAATCCTCAACAGGATTGCGACCGATGCGGATATATACCCCTCCATCGTAGTTCACGAGCGCTTCCGTCATCTTCTTCGTCTCATGCCGGTCCGCCGGCAACACCACCGCCAGTCCGGGGATGGCGCGCGCGATCGCGATATCCTGGACGGAGTGATGGGACATGCCCAGCGCGCCATAGCTGATGCCTCCGCTGATGCCGACCAGCTTCACATTCGTGTTGGAATAGGCCACGTCCACCTTGATCTGCTCGATCGACCGCATGCTGAGGAAGCAGGCCGGCGAGGCGACGAACGGCTTCTTGCCGCCCGCTGCCAGCCCGGCCGCGATGCCGACGATATTCTGCTCGGCGATGCCCGTCTCCACGAACTGTTCGGGGAGCCGCCGGGCGAATTCCGTCATCGCCGCCGAGCCGCGGGAGTCGCTGGTCAGCACCATGATATCCTTGTCATGACGCGCGATGTCCAGCAGCGTCTCACACAATACTTGCCGATTAGGGATCGTATTCTTGCTCATAAGCTCAACTCCCGTAAGCGTTCATTCAGCTCCGCCACAGCCTGCTCCAACTCCGCATCGCTCGGCACATGGTGGTGCCAGTGCGGCACATTCTCGGCGAACGATACGCCCTTGCCCTTCACCGTGTTGGCGATGACCAGCGTCGGCTTGCCCGCCGTCCGCGGAGCCGAGCTGAACGCTTCGATCAGCGCAGCCATGTCATGCCCGTCGACCACCACGACCTCCCAGCCGAAGGCGCGCCACTTGTCGGCGAGCGGCTCCAGCGTCATCACGTCCTCCGTGCTGCCGCTGATCTGCAGGCGGTTGCGGTCGATGATGCCGATGATGTTGTCCAGCCGGTAGTGCGAAGCGGCCATCGCCGCCTCCCATACCGAGCCCTCCGCCTGCTCCCCGTCGCCCATCAGCGTAAACACGCGGTTCGGCCGGCCGTCCTTGCGCGCAGCCAGCGCCAGTCCGACGGAGATGCTCAGCCCATGCCCGAGGGCGCCCGTATTCATCTCGATGCCGGGCACCTTGTTGTTCGGGTGGCCGATCAGCCGGGTTCCGAACGCGCAGAAGGTATCCAGCTCCTCCTTCGGGAAGAAGCCCTTGTCCGCCAGGATGCAGTACAGCGACTCCACGGCATGGCCCTTGCTGGCGATAAAATAGTCCCGCTCTTCCCACTTCGGCCGCTTCGGATCGATCCTCATCACCGCATAATAGAGCGCCGTGAGAATATCCGCATTGCTCAGGGACGAGCCGGTATGGCCCATCTTCGCACGGTGAATCATGTTCAGCAGGTCGATGCGGATCTGCGCAGCCTTGATCTCCAATTCCCGAATGTCCACCATACTCCCCTCCATCCGGCGGTCCATCATGACCCTCGCAGCCAGCGGCGGATCTCTTCTTCCGTCGGATCAACAGGGTCAGCGGTCAGACCCGGTATATAGTTGCATGCCTCGTAGAGCGCCGGGATCACATCGGCATGAATGCCCACCGTATGGTGAATATAAGGTCCCTGCACCAGCTTCTCCTCCCACAGGGGCCAGTCGTTGACCTCCACCCACACATAGGAGCCGCGTGTATATGGCCCCTGGATGCCGCGCGCGCGTCCGAGGAACAGCGAGTACTCGCCGTGGTCGCCGTCGAATCGCGCCAGCGTCATCAGGCCGCCCTTGATCTCGCCCTCGTGCGTGCCCGGCGAATGGTCGTCGAACAGGAAGTGGCGATCCAGCTTCGGCTTCTCTTCCACCGACAGCGATACCGGAAAGTTGCCGCAGTGGAACAGCAGCTCGCCGTTCGGGTTGTCCGGATGACGGATCGTCAGATCGGCGAAGAAGGTCGGATGTTGGTTCATCGCCGCCGACTGGACGAGCACCGATGTGATCGCGCCGTGAATATCCGTCTCGCAGGTCACCGGGATCTGTTCATCGGTCAGCAGCGCATTGGCCAGACATGGCATGATGCCGAGCGCTTCCTGCAGCGCCGACCAGCATTGGATGGCGATCGCGGTGCTGCCCGTATCCGCCGCCAGCTTCTGCATCGCGGTCTTCAGTCCGGCGATGCGCAGCACGGCCTCCTCCTCCAGCCCGCTCGTATCCATCCGCTCGCGGATGAAGTCGTAAGCCGCCATCAGCCCGGAAGGCTTCTTGCGCAGCACCGACTCCGTCTCCCGGCGAATGTCGATCAGGGTGATCGGATGCGTCTCGATGCCGAAGGTCTCCAGCAGCTCTCCTTCATTGCAGATGACCGACCAGAACGAGGACGGGCGCGGTCCGATCTGCAGGATGCGAAGCTCGCGGAACGCCTTCACCGCATTGGCCGCGCTGATGAAGTTGCGGAAGCCCCGCTCGAACACGGGATCATCGACCCGGCAGTTCGTCACATAGGTGAACGGCACGTTGAACCGACGCAGCACCTTGCCGGTCGCGAACAGGCCGCACTGCGTGTCGCGCAGACGCATGCCGTTCTCCAGCGGCGCCTCGTCCCGCGGTCCCCAGAGCAGCACCGGCTTGCCGAGCGCCTTGCCGACGCGGGCAACCGTATCCTCCGTGCCGAAGTTGCAGTGGGGGAAGAACACCGCATCCACCCCGGCGTCGCGGAATCGGCGGATGATCACCTCGGCGCTGATATTGTCGTTGTACAGCAGCCCTTCCTCATTGATGCCCTCCAGATCGACGATGTCGATATCCAGGCCGAAGCTCTCGATCTTCTCGCGGATCAATACCTTGTATCGAAAGGCGTCCTCCGCGCTGAACACGAAGCGACGAGTCGGCGCATACCCCAACACAAGCTTCTTCATGCGTATCCTCTCCTTCTCAGATTCATTGATCCTCTATCCTCGTGATGCGCACGGCGATATTCGTCGTGCCGGGGAGCCGGATGCGGATGGTTCCTTCATGCACCCCGGCCATTTCTTCAATCGTCATGTTCCACGTATCGATGATCTCCACCCTGAACCTGCCTTCGGGCAGCTCGATATCCCGATAGGCCGGACGAAGCAGGCCGAAGTACATCAGATAATAGACGCCGCGCACCCCGATCGTCGGAACGTCATAGATCTCGGGCATGAGATCATAATCGGCCGGCGCGGCTTCCAGGATCGATCGCAGGAATGCGATGCGCTCCGGGCTTTGTCCATAGAGCCTGCCGCCCTTCGCCCACCAGATCTCATCGTTCGGATGGGTGTAGGTCTCGCCGTGCGTGCAGTAGCCTCCGCGCGTGACCGTATCCCAGAAGCGGCGTGTCATCTCCTCCGCCGTAATATTGCCCCAGCGCTGCGGCAGGTTGCCCTCGTAGCAGCACTCGTCGACGATGACCGGCTTGCCGTACTCCTCCAGCCAGATTGAGGTCAGCGTCACGTCCCAGTGCTGCACGCTGACATGCGTCACCCAGGGCTTGCCGTAATCATACAGGAAGACCCTTCGATGATCGTACATGCGCGTGCCGTTGTGGATCGAACGCAGATGGCCGTATGGGTCTTCCTCCTGCACGACGCGGAACACCCGATCCCAGTCGTCCATCGTCTTGGCCTTCATGAAATCATACTCGTTCGCCATCGACCACCAGACGTTGCGGTAAGACGCCAGGCGCGCGATGATGTAACGAAGATAGTAGTCGTCAGTCGCCGCATCCATCTCGTCGAAGCCCCATTTGCCCTTGTCATAGGGATGGAACAGGATGAGATCGGCCTCGATGCCGAGGCGCTGCAGATCCAGGATCCGCTGCTCCAGCTTCGCGAAGAAATGCGGGTCGAACACCTCCAGATCGAAGGTGCCGTCCGCCTTGCGCACGAACGGGAACAGATCCGGCTCTTCCTTGTTGAACGAATAGTTCTTCGGAAACACGCACATGCGCAGCTTGTTGAACGGAGCTTGCGCCAGGGTGTTCAGCGTCTGTTCCTGCAGATCGCGGTTCATATGAATCCACGCATAGCAGGTTGTGCCGAACGGCAGGTAAGGCGTGCCGTCCTCATAGGCGAAATGCCTGCTGCCCCGAACCCGCACCGGCCCATGGTTGCCAGGCCGCGGCGGCGTGCATGTGAAGTTCCCGCTCACTCCGTTCAGCTCCGCCGCGTTGCTGAACGTCTCGTATCGCCATTCCCCTTCCTCGTCGGGCATGAAGCGCACCCGATAGGTGCCATTCCCGTCATAGAAACCTCTTACTCTCAGGCTGCGGTCTCCCTTGCTGAATGTGGCACTTATCTCATAATCCTTGTATGGGTTGCCGTCAGCAGGGCCTTGCAGCACCAGCTCGAACAGGCCCCAGCGTTCGGTTGATTCCGTCAATGAGCCGACAACCTCCTTTCCTGTAGGTATCACTCAACATTCAGCTAAATTTAACTAAACTATGATGATACCTGTTTAGTTGTGATTTTATGTGACCTAATGTATAATAACGCTTACAATTTCATATTATCCTTATAAAATGTGTATTGTCAACGACAATCCATATAAACTTTATATAAAAAACTAAACTATTTTAGTTCAATCTTTGCTTCAATCTTGATCAAAATGTCAGGATATAGTAGACTGAATCTGTCTGATTTTTAATGAATCTTCCTATTTGGTATGTGGCCTAACGCAGGGAGTGGACATCTGAATGAAAATCGAGGATATCGCGAGGCTGGCGAACGTATCCAAGTCCGCCGTGTCCCTGGCGCTTAACGGCAAACCGGGGATCAGCGAGGAGACGCGCAACAGGATCCTGAGGATAGCCAGAGAGCAAGGATATATCCCGCGCACGCTGAAGCATGGGCAACAGGGAGCGACTAACCATCATACGCTCCGCTTCGTCGCCTGCACCAACTCCGGCATCGTGCACGAGCAATTCAACAAGCTGCCTTTCTTCAAGGAATTGATACATTATATAGAGAAGCACACCCGAACCAACGGTTACTCGCTCCTCTACTCCACCGTGCCGATCGATCAGCTCGAATCCGGTCTGGCGCAGCTCGAGTCGGACCACGAGACGGATGGCATCATCCTGCTCGGCACCAATCTTCCCGAGGACCTCATCCGCCTGATCTCGGCCAGACAGCAGAAGCTGGTGGTGATCGATACCTGCTATGAAACGCTCGACGCGAATTTCATCCTGATGAACAATTTCATGGGCGCTTATCAGGCGGCACGTCACCTGATCGAGCTGGGGCACAGGCGCATCGGCTACGTGCAATCGATCAGCCGCATCTACAACTTCAACGAGCGGAGGAGAGGTTTCCTGCGGGCGCTTGAGGAGGAGAATCTGACGCTGAGCGAGGACGACGTCTTCACCGTGGCGCCTACCGAGATCACCGTGCAGGAATCGTTCATCGAGGCTGTGCGCGAGCGGCGCGATCTGCCCACGGCCCTGTTCTGCGAATGCGATTACATCGCGATCAGCGTGATCAAGTCGCTTCATGAGCTGGGCATTCGCGTTCCGGATGACGTGTCGATCATCGGCTTCGACAACATCCAGGAGGCGATGGTGATCACGCCAGAGCTGACGACCATCCACGTCGAGAAGGAGAGGATCGCCGAGGTGGCGGTGAAGACCCTGATCGACATCATCGAGAACGATGACCCGATCAGCATGAAAACATGGATCGATACACGCCTGATCAGCCGCAATTCGTGCAGGCCTGTCGGAGAGTCGGCCGATCTGGTGCGAAGCGGAGCGGGATCCTGATCCCGCTCCGCTTTCGTCTGTCAGGCTGCACGAATGTTCATGTTCATCTCCATGCCACCAGGAGATCCGACTCCCACGCAAGATAGAAAGCGGCACAGGACATGCGTCCCATGCCGCCTCGGCGAACCGAATCAATTGACATACAGGAAATAGATGAGGAAGACGAGCACGATGCGATAGATGGCAAAGGGAATGAGCTTGATGCGGTTGATCAGCTTCAGGAAGAAACGGATCGACAGCAACGCGAAGACAAATGCGCTGATGAACCCGACGATGAAGAAAGGCAGAGCGTCCATCGTGAAGTATTCCCAGTTCTTCACCAGCGACAGCAGGCTGGCCCCCGCCATGATCGGCACCGCCATGATGAACGTGAAGTCCGACGCCGTTCGGTGATTCATGCCAAGCAGCACGCCGCCTGAGATCGTCGAGCCGGAACGGGAGAACCCCGGCCACAGCGACAGGCACTGGATGAAGCCAACGGCTAGCGCTTGCCTGTAGGTGATCTGGTCAACCGTCACCACCTTCGGCTCCTTCGGCCGGAACAGGTCGGCGGCGATCATCAGCACCGCGCCTGCCAGCAGCCCGACGAGCACAGTTTCGGTCGTAAACAGATGCTCGTCGATATAATCCTCGAACAGCACGCCCAGCACGCCTGCAGGCAAGAGCCCGACGATGACATGCGTCAGCTTCAGATGCCCTTGCGAACGGTCGACCCCCGATCCGCCCTTCAGCAGATGCCCCATCCCGAGCAGATCGAAGAATCGTCGCCAGAACACCACCACCACGGCGAGGATCGAGCCTAACTGAATGCAGATCTTGAACGTGTTGGCCGGGTACTGCCCCAGGAACTCCACCGACCTCAGCCACATATCATCCACCAGGATCATATGCCCGGTCGACGAGACTGGCGCAAATTCCGTCAAGCCTTCCACCAAACCCAGTATGACTGCCTTGAGCAACTCGATAAATTCCATTCCGGTATCCATGACTCCTTCATTAACGGTAGAATAACCCTGGTACAGGCTTATTCATTTTATCATGATTCTAGCTCACAAACCCACAGCAATTCCAATTAATTTTTCCTGAAATCTTCATTTCTGTGGTTGATTGCCTCGTCATGGATGAGGGAGAAATCCTCCGGCGTCACCGCCTTGGCGAATAACGCCTGGATCTGATTCAGATGCACCTCTGCCACACCGGCTTCCATCTGCACGTCTGCGAACAGGGTGAAGCTCCTCGCCCGATTCACCTCGTCGATCAGCTCCAGATAGAGCTGCGGCAAGTCGATCGACGACGTATCCACCTTGGTCGCCGGGATCACGCCCGCTTCCGTGACGGACAGCTCGCCCCAGCGTTCGACGAAGTATTGGACGAAACGCTTCGCCTCCTCCTTCACGGGCGAATTCTCGGCGACGAACAGCCCGACGCCGGGGCCGCCGATCCAGTCGTCGATATGTCCCCGGCCGTCAGAGGAGGTAGGGAATTTGAAGAAGCCCACATTGCTTCTGAATTCCAGCGGAATATCCGCATTCGTCGTGAAGTCGGGCACCACCCAGGAGCCTATGAGATACATGGCGGCCCGACCGCTCAGAAATTCCGCTCTGGCCTCTTCATTGGACAGGCCGTTGAAGCCTCGGACGAAGGCATGGCTGTCGACCAGCGCCTGGACTTCCTCCGCCGCCTTCAGCAGCTCTTTCGAGAGAAAGGAAGTCCGGCCCTCCAGGGCATCGGCCAGGGCCTGCTGTCCGGCATACCGATCCGCCAGATACATGTACCAGAGGGAGCCGGTCCAGCGATCCTTGTTGCCCAGGGCGATCGGCGTGAAGTTCTGTTCGGCCAGCACGGCTATGACGTGCTTCAGCTCGTCCAGGGTCTGCGGGATCTCCAGCCTGAACTGGCGGAAGATCTCCTTGTTGTAGAAGATCGGGGCGACATTGAACTCGAGCGGCAACGCATACGTATGGCCATCGATGGCGAAGGCCTCCGTCGTCCCCGGGATGAAGGCGTCGGCGAACCCGCTGTCCAGCAGATCGTCCAGCGGCGTGAACAGCTTCCCTTCCACATAGGGGGACAGAAAGCCTGCGGCCCATGTCAGACCCACATCCGGCAGCTCATTGGTGGCAGACAGGATCCTCAGCTTGTTCTTG
>Ga0310834_101784_pt1 | contig 11731 bp, 12 predicted proteins | sample SM_ome_2_FD_201314 | JGI IMG/M metagenome (GOLD analysis project Ga0310834, IMG submission 201314) | Sorghum-adapted microbial communities enriched on stacked mutant (SM) sorghum from Joint BioEnergy Institute, Emeryville, California... ... | reverse complement strand
CGCGAGCGGGCGCACGCCGAATTTTTCCAGGCAATACTGTTCTTCGTCCAGCGTCTCGGCCAGATGCGTATGCATCCGCACCCGGTAGCTTCGCGCCAGCGCCGCCGATTCGCGTAGCAGATCGGACGTCACGTTGAACGGGGCGCACGGCGCCACGCCGACGCGCACCATGGCGAACTTGTCGGCGCTGTGGTAGCGCTCGATCACCCGGATCGTGTCCTTCAGCGCGACTTCGTCGGTCTGGCAGACGACGTCCGGCGGCAGCCCGCCCTTCGACCGGCCGAGCGTCATCGAGCCGCGGGTCGGATAGAAGCGGATGCCGAGCGTCGCGGCCGCGCGAATCTCCTCGTCGATCAGTTCGCCGGTGATGCCGTCCGGGAAGCAGTAGAAGTGGTCCGCCGCCGTCGTGCAGCCGGTCTTGAGCAGCTCGCCGAGGCCGACGACGGCTCCGATGTACACATCCTCCGGACGCATATGCCGCCAGATGTCGTACAGCACGACGAGCCAGTCGAACAGGCCGCATTCCTGCGCGAGCGGGATGTTGCGGGTCAGCGTCTGAAACAGATGGTGGTGCGTGTTGATCAGTCCGGGATAGACGATTTTGCCCGCGGCGTCGATGACGGTGTCCGCGTCGTCGTACGGAAGATCGCGGCCGATCGCGACGATCTCCTGGCCGACGGCGTACAGACTGCCGCCCTCCACCACCTCCCGGGCGTCGTTCATGGTGACGATCGATCTGGCGTTCTTGATGAGCAGCGTCCGCATGCTCCCGCCCCCTTCCCCTTACGGCATTGGCTCCAAAAACAACTTCTTTCCATCCTTACGATCCGTTTCCGGCCTTATGCGCCGTTCAGCCGATTTTGCCCGGATTGAGCAGGCCGAGCGGATCGTTGAGCTTCTTGCGCATCCGCATGCCCGGCAACGCGCCGCGGCCGCCGTTGTCCAACAGCCACGTATGCGGATCGTAAATTTCGACGCCGATGGCGCGGCAGGCGGAGATGATCTCGTACAGGCGCTCCTCGGTCGTGAAGCGGACGACCGGCAGTGCGTTCGGCAGCAGCCGCCCGCCGCCGAGCACCCATTCGAAGTGCATCAGCAGTTCGTCGCCGAACCGTCCCTTGAGGTCGCGAAGCTGCTCCAGATAACGGTCGGGCGCGAAGCCGGCCTGCAAATAGGTGTAGGACGGATCGGCCTTCAGCGCCCACAGCGTCGTATGGTTCCAGGTAAAATCGGACAAACTGATTGACTTGCGATACTTCTCCGGAGGAATGACGTGGCCGACGCCTCCTCCGAACTCGGCGGCCAGCCGCTCCAGCCGCGGCAGCGAGCCGCCGTCGGTCTCCGCGAAGACGACCGACTTGCCCGGCGTCAATACGTTCAGCAGCGGCTTGAAAAACGACGGAAGCGGCCATTCGATCGGCGTGACCAGCCGCTTCGGCACGCTGCCGTCGCGGGCGAGCGCCTCGCCGAAGCACACGGCCGATTCGAAGCCGTCGAACTCGGCGATCGTCTGCATCCAGTCCCGGCGCGGGGCCAGCGGCAGAACGACCTCCGTCATGACGCCAGTCGTGCCGTAGTTGTGGATGTATTCGATCAGATCCGCCCCTTCGACCGTCAGCCGGCGCGGCTGCTCCTCCATCGTGTAGACCGTCGCGCCGAGCACGTTGCCGTCCCACAGATTGCCCCACGTGATCGAGCCGACGCCGCCGGAACCGCCGCATACGAAGCCGCCGGCCGTCGCCTTGGCGTACGTGCTCGGGTAAATGCGCAGTTCCTGGCCTTCTTCCCGCGCCTTCTTCTCCAGCGCGCCGAGCCTGACGCCGCTTTGCACGCGCGCGAAGCCCGGGCCGATCTCAAGGATGGCGTCAAGACCGCTCAGATCGAGAACGATGCCGCCTTCCAGCGGAATCGCCTGGCCGTAGTTGCCCGTGCCGGCTCCGCGCACGGTCACCGGAATGCGATGGCGGTAGGCGAAGGCGAGCGCCGCCTCGACCTCAGCCTCGCTCCGGGGGGCGATGACGGCGTCGGCCCTTTTCTCCTTCAACTTCTTGTCCAGAACCGGCGAATACCAGTAAAAATCTTTCGAAAGCTTCTCCACCGTCTGTACGTCCGTGTAGACCGGAATGCCGCCTAGATCGGCTTCCGTCTCCGGCTTCCATGCGTATGCCACGCTCTCCACCTGCCTTCGTTCGTTAATGGCTTCCCTTCGCCGGCTCCCGCCGCACGGGATTGATCAGCGGGACGAAGCCGCCGATCCGGCACTCGGCGACGTCGCCCTCGCGAATGTCCGCCGACCCCGGGGTGCCGGTCATGATGATGTCGCCGGGCAGCAGCGTCATCATGCGCGAGAAATAAGCGACGATGAACCAGACCGAATAGATCATGTCGGCGACGGCGGCGCTGTGCGTCACGCGGCCGTTCAGCGCGGTTTCGACGCGCAGCGCCGCGAGATCCTCGATCTCGTCGGGCGTGACGAGCTCCGGCCCGAGGCTGAAGAACGTATCGTAACTTTTCGAACGGCCGAGGAAACGCGGATTGCGCGCGTGAACGTGCTGCGCCGTCATGTCGAGCGTCGCCGCGAAGCCCGCCACGACGCTTGGCGCCTCGGCTTCGCCGACGGATTTGCACGTCCGGCCGATGACGATGCCAAGCTCCGCTTCGGCGGTGAACCGGCCGTCTTCGCCAGGCAGCTCGATCGCGTCGCCGGGACCGATCAGGCTTGTGTCCGGCTTTAGGAAGCAGATCGGCTCCGCATCGGGCGGGACGACGTTCATGTCGTCGGCTTTGGCCCGGTAGTTGGCGCCGATGCCCCATATTTTGCGGGGACGGCGATAGAGCGGCGCATAGACGGCCTGCGCGAACGGGATCGCTTCCAGCCGATTCAGCACGGAGCCGCCTTCCGAGCCGAGCCATTCGCCGAGCGCCGCCAGTTCGCCGCGCGCAAGCAGCGCCTCCGCCTCTTCGCTCCAGCCCGTTCCCGCCGCCTCGTTCATCCGCCGGATCGGCACGAGGCCGTCGGCCTTGATGACGGCCGCCTCCTCCCGGTCGCCGAGCCTGATCGTCGCGAGCCTCATCGCGCCCCCTCCGCCGCGCCCCGCACGCTTTCGACGTCGAACTCGCACAGCTCGGCGAGCGCCTCGGCCAGGACGGCGGTCACCCGCTCCTGGATCATCTCGCCCTTGGCCGCCGTCGCCTTGGTCGCGTCGCCGCAGACGCCGCTTCGGCTAATGTCGGCCATCCGCCAGGCAAAGCGGATGCGGCCTTCCAGCGTCAGAAACCGCTGGCCGTCCAGGGACGGCCGCTCGGAGACGAGCAAGTCCTCCTGCACCCAGCGCGGCTTGATCGCCATCACGATCGATGTCTCGTAGTCGCCGCCGTGGATGCCGTATTCCCGTTCCTCGGCGTCGATGACGTCCTCCGCGCCGCCCAGGCTGGAAGGCGACAGGCAGAAGACGGTCATGCCGTGCGCGATCCGGATATCGCGGGCGACGACGTTGAGCAGATCGACGTTGCCTCCGTGCGTGTTGAACAGCAGCAGCTTGCGGAAGCCGCTCAGCTTCAGGCTGGCCGCGATGTCCGTGACGAGCCCCTGCAGCGTGGCCGCGGAGATAGAGACGGTGCCGGGCATGCCGAGATGCTCGTCGCTCTTGCCGTAGGCGATCGGCGGCAGCAGCCACACTTGCGCGTCCGCCGGCAGGCGCTCGAACGCGCGCGTCAGCGTCGCTTCGCCGATGAGCGTATCCGTCAGGACGGGAAGATGCGGCCCGTGCTGCTCGACGGCGCCGATCGGCAGGATGACGAGCGCCTTGTCCTTGGGCAGTTCCCGGATCTGTTGGCTGGTCAGCCGGGGAAGGAAACGCTCCTCCCAGGCGACGCCTTCGTATCGTGTAAACATAGGCACATTCCTTTCGTTCATGATCGGCCGCCCATTCACGTTGCGCCCTCCTGCGCCCCTTGCGCCGACGCCTCAGCGCCGGCATTCAGCCGCCGACCGCCTGCCCCTGCAGCGCGCGGACGGCCACGTCGCCGACCCAGCGCAGCAGCCGCATATCGCGGCCCGGCCCGGCGATGAACGACAGGCCGACGGGATAACCGTCGCGGCTACGCACCGGCATCGTCACCTGAGGCAGCCCGCCGAGACCGGCGATGCACGACAACTGCATCACCTTCGCGCGCGTTCGCTCGATCTCGTCGTCGCTCAGCCCGATGCGCGGCGCCGGGCACGGCACCGTCGGGATGACGAGCAGCCCGTCGTCGCCGAGCCGCGCGGCCAGTTCCGCGCGAATGCTCGCGCGGACGGGCAGCGCACGGTCGTATTCCTCCCGCCGGAGCGTGCCCGCCCAGAAGAACCGCTCGGCGATGCCGGGACCGAAGCGCGGCTTGCGCTCCGCAATCCATGCGCCGTGCGCCGACCAAATCTCGAACCCTTGCAGCGTCCGGAACGTGGCGGCCCAGGCGGCGAGCCCCTTCGGCGCCAGCGTCACGCGCCGGCTGTCCATCGAACGCTCGAGCGCGGCAAGCGAGGCGGCAAGCGGCTGCCGGCAGCTCTCCTCGGCGATCGCCCAGGCGTCCTCGGCCACGATCAGGCGGCGGAATTCGCCCCCGCCGTCTTCAGCGCCGAGCAGCGCTTCCCCGACGCGTCGCAGCGTCTCGGCGTCCCGCGCCATCCAGCCGACCGTGTCGTAACTGGCGGCGAGCGGGATGACGCCGCCGATTGGCGCAAGCCCGTGCGTCGGGCGAATGCCGAACAGGCCGCAGTAGGAGGACGGGACGCGCACCGAGCCGCCGGTATCCGTGCCGAGGGCGAAGTCCGCGAGCCCTGCCGCCACCGCCACGGCCGAGCCGCTCGAGGAGCCTCCCGGGATGCGGCCGGGGGCGGCGGGATTGACCGGCGTGCCGTAATGATGGTTTTCTCCGTTCAGACTGAACATCAGTTCGTCGGTAATCGTCACTCCCTTGACGCGGGCGCCTTGCCTAAGCAGCAGTTCGACCGCTTCCGCATGCGACTCGGCCGGTCCGTGGCTGTCCAGCCAATCCGGATTGCCCGCCGAATTCGTATGGCCGGCGATCGCGAACACGTCTTTGACCGCGAACACCAGCCTGCTGAGCAACCCGCTGCCGGTCGGCTCGACAATCAAATCCTCCTTGATATAGGCGTTCCATCCGCTCTGCATCCGTTTTCCTCCATCTCTCGAGAATCGGCGGGCGAACCGGCCCGCCGCGCAGCCGACGGCTCAAACGCCCTTCAGAACGCGCAGGTCCTCCTCGTCGAGCTCGGCTTCGGGACCCGCCTGGATCAGATCGGAAAACTTCTCGTCCGGCACCATCGTCGTCAGCACGTACAGCCGGCCCTCGCCGGTGTTGCGCACCTGATGAAGGCGGCCGGGCGGAACGACGAAGTAAGTGCCTTTGGCGATCGGCGCCTCCTCGCCGTCGACAATGGCGACGCCTTCCCCTTCCAGCACGTAGAAGTATTCGTACGCTTCCGCATGCTCGTTCGGAGGCGTCTGGCCGCCCTTGTCGAAAATTTCGACGACGGACACGAACGGAACTTGCGTCCGGTCGCAGAGCAGCACGAACTTGTTCGTGTCTTGGGCGGAAATTTTGCGGACCGGACGGTTGTCGAAGCTTCCCAACACCAGCGAAGTTACGGTCATGAGACATCCACCTTTCCGACGACGGCCGCCAGCGAGCCGAGCAAAGCGGCGGAGCCGGCAACGAAGCCGTAGCATTGTTTGATGTTGTACAATGTCGCTTCCACGCAGTACGAAGGCGAGGTCGTGGCGCAGCAATCTTCGAGCAGGACGGCGTCGTAACCGAGACAGACCGCATCCTGCAGCGTGTGCATGACGCACTGGTCCAGGTTGACCCCGGCGAAAAACAGCGTTGTGACGTCAAGATTGCGCAAAATGCTGTCGAGCGGCGTATCCCAAAATCCGCTGATCCGGTATTTGTCCACCCAGACGTCGTCCGGTCCGGGGACGAGTCCGGGAACGAGCGACGCGCCCCAGCTCCCCTTCTCCAGCACGCGGGAGCCGTTCCCCGGCAGCGGACTGCCGATGCCGCTCCCGTTGCCGTCGGGATTGTAGACGTGAAGCACCGAGGGGCTCAGGTTCATTCGGTCCTCGCGGTTGCCCCAGTTCAGCCAGACGACCGGAACCCCGGCCCGGCGCAGTACGGGCAGCAGCCGGTTCAGCGGCTCGACCGGAGCGAACAGCGGGGACGGATCGACCCCGATGGAGGACAGCCATCCCCCCGGCGAGCAAAAATCGTTCTGCATGTCGACGACGACGATCGCACTGCGGGCCAGATCAAGCTCCAGCCGCTGCGGCTGCGCCGCAAACGCGACGGACAGCGGCGGATGCGCGCCCCGGCGCAAGTCAACCCGGTCCCGCGACACGCGCCAATAGTTGCGCTCGTTGCCCAGTTTCCGCACGGCTTGTTCCCCTCCTTTTTTTCCGCGCCGTTACGGCTTGGTCAAGTATTCCGTCGTGAACGCCTTGGAGACGTCCTGTTTGTCCTTGAGGCCGCCGATTTGCAGCAGCTGCTCCTGAATCCGGTTCCAGCGTTCCGGCGTCATGTGGCCGATGCCGTAGTCCTTCGTCTCGTCGTTCAGGATGAACGGCTTCTCCTGCTCCGCCTCGTAGTTCATCGCTTCAACCGTCATGTCCCGGTTGTACGTTTGGCTCAAACTTGGGGACCGCCGGGCTGAATCGTCAGGTCGACGCCGGCGTCCCGGTAATCGCCTTGCTGCAGCGCCGCGAAGTAGCCGCCGTCCTCGCCCTTGGCGTACCACGCTTCGACCAGGCGGGCTTTGGTCAGCGCCTGCGCACCGCCCGCCGCGGAGGCGGAGCCGTCGGACGCCGGACGATCCGTCGTAGAGGCGCCCGGCGAAGCGGAGGAGGCGGAGCCGTCGTTCCCGCCCGACGAGCAGCCCGCGGCAATCGTCAGAACGGTAAGGACGGCGGCCACCAAGCCGATCGTGGATCTCGTTCCGGTTCGTTTCATGCTGCCTCTTCCCTTCTCATTGCTTCAATGGTTGGCTCGCTGTTTCAATTGTTGACGGCCGAATCGTGCCAGGACCTCAGCAGGCGGTTCGACAAGGCGTTGATCAGCAGGAAAAAGACGATGCCCATCACGGCCGCGGTCAACCCGCAAGCGAACAGATAGGCGGTTTGCAGCCGCGTAGAGGCGACCGTGATCGCGTAGCCGAGCCCGCCTCGCAGCCCGCCGATCCCCGCGATGTACTCGCCGACGATAGCACCGACGACCGACAGCGAACAAGAGATTTTCATACCGGCCAGAATGTAAGGCATCGCCGCGGGAATGCGCAGCCGCCAGATCGTCTGCCACTTGGTCGCGTTGTACAGGTAGAACAGGTTCTTCATGTTGGTCTCCGTCGAGTTCAGGCCGATGAGCGTATTGGACAAGATCGGGAAGAAGGCGATCAGAAACGCGATGATGACGATGGCGTTCATGCCGGCGCCGAACCAGATGACGATGATCGGAGCGACCGCGACGATCGGAATCGTCTGCAGGATGATCGCGTACGGATAGACGCTTCGCTCCACCGTCTTGGACAGCGCCAGCAAGATCGCGAACGCGACACCGAGCAAGACGCTGAGCGCGAAGCCGAGCACGGACTCGGCGATCGTCGTCCGGACGGAGACGAGCAGATTGTGCCCGTTCTCCGAAGCGGCCTTCACGATGTCGGACGGTTTCGGGAACAGGTACGGTTCGACGCCGGCGAGACGGATCGCGATCTCCCAGACCGCCACGAACAGCATGAACACGACGAGCGGCGGAACGACGCGCGAGGCGAACTTTTTGAATAGCGGTTCAGACGACAGGCCTTCTTGCCGGCCCGCGGAGGCCGGAGGCGCCGCCGGAACAGACGGCGAGGCGCCGCTCTCCTGTTCCGGCAGCACGTTTACGCTGGCAACCAACTTTTCCATGCTCCTTCTCCTTTCCATTGGCCACAGGATCGGCCTCGCAGGCCGTAAGGCGAGCTTGCGCCTAGTGCTTGAGCGTCTCCGATACCGCATGGACGTACCGACCGAACTCCGGCGAGGAGCGGAAGTCGTCCGTCCGCGGATAACGCGTCGGAATCCCGATCACGTCCGCCACCTTCCCCGGACGCGGCGTCATGACGACGACCCGCGTCGACAGGAACACCGCCTCGAACACGTTATGGGTGATGAACAATACCGTCATCTTCTTCTCCTGCCGCCAGATGTTGAGCAGCTCGTCCTGAAGCGTCTGGCGGGTAATCTCGTCGAGTGCGCCGAACGGTTCGTCCATGAGCAGCAGCTTCGGCCGCGAGATGAGCGCCCGGGCGATCGACACCCGCATCTTCATGCCGCCCGACAGCTGGCGCGGCAGCACCTTCATGTAATCCTTGAGCCCGACCAGTTCGAGCACCCGCTCCCCTTCCCGGACTCGCTCCTTCTTCGGCACGCCGCGCAGCGTCAGCGGCATCGTCACGTTGTCGATCAGCTTCGACCAGGGCAGCAACGTATGCTCCTGGAACACGAACGCGATCTCGTTCTGCTTGCGGGCTTCCTTCGGCGTCGTTCCGAGCACCGCCAGCTGGCCGGACGTATGGCTCGTCAATCCGGCGATCATATTGAAGATCGTCGACTTCCCGCACCCCGACGGACCGACGAAGCACAGAAACTCTCCTTCTCCCGCCCGCAGATTGACGTTCTGCACCGCGATCGTCCCGTTCGGATACACTTTTCCGATATTCTCCATGCTCACCAGCAGTCCGGAACTTGCCGCCGTTCCCGGGCTCGGCACTGCCGCCAACGTTGAGTTCATTGCGATCCCTCCCGAGGAAAAGTGGCGCGGCTCATCGCCTTCGGCCTGCGGCGCCGTACGGTGACCTGGCATTGATGCGCCTGTTTGTGTCACATTATATTACTTCAATTTCTCTCCCAGCAATGAAAACGGGGCAAATCTGTACGGATTTACAATGAAAAGGCTCCTAATTTGGTTTCTCTTACGATTGTTTAACGTGATTGTGTTATATTTAATGACATAATAATCCAAACGGTTCTTCCTCATCTGCTCGAACCTTTTCTCAGGACAGGAGATCCCGGGAACTTTCCGAAAGGAACGGAATGATGGCGGTGAAAAGGAAAAAACGCCGCAAGGTGCGGCGGATGAAGACAAGGCGGTTATTTCGACAGGAAGCCGCCGCCGCGGAGAGCGGAAGCGACGGCGGCCACGCGGCGGCCGAGCCGTCCGGCCATGAGCAGCTCTCGCTCATCCGGCGTCCGCGAGCTGTCCGGGCCGGCGACCGTCGACGCTCCGTAAGGCGAGCAGCCGATCGCTTCCGCGGTCAAGTACTCCGGATTTTCCGTATAAGGGAGCCCGACCATGATCATGCCGAAGTGAAACAGCGGAACCATGGAGGTGAGCAGCGTCGCCTCCTGGCCGGTGTGGATCGAGCCCGAGCTCGTGATCAGCCCCGCCGGCTTGCCCTCCAGACTTCCGTCCGCGCACAGATCGGAAGCGAACTCCAAAAACAGCTTGACCTGCGAAGGCATAAAGCCGTAATACGTCGGGAAGCCCCAGACGATGCCGTCGGCCCAGCGCAAATCGTCGTGGGTCGCCAGCGGCACGTCCTTCTGCCGTTCCAGCGCGCGCTCGTACTTCTCGAATCGGTCCACCGTCCGGAAGTGCCGGGCAAGGCCGGATTCGGATTCGCGCTTGTTGAACTTGTCCTGGAAGGGCGTCCGGTTCGCCTCGGCTTCCAATTCCGCGATTCGGCGCAGCCGGACTTCGCTGCCGAACGCCGCCGCTCCGTCCGCCGCCGCCTTCGCCATGTCGAAGACGTGACCGTAGGCGCTGTAGTATACGACCAGCACGTTGCTCACGCCGCCTCATCCTCTCTTCCGGAATGAAACTCTTTCACAGGCGTCTTCCCAATAGCGGGCAAGCGCCGGCACTTGCCACTCCGCCCGGCTCCCGGCCGTTTTCAGACAGCAGCCCTTTCGCCATACCCAGCGGCGCTCCGGAACCATCGAGAACAGCTCCTCCGGCGTAGAGGCGTCGAGCAGCACGAAGTCGGCGTCGTTGCCGGGCTCGATCGCGCGCCCCGTCAAGCCCATGACGGCCGCCGGATGTACGGTGAGCATGCGCAGCACCGCGCGAATGTCGGCCGGGCTGCCCATGTGCGCCGCATAAGCGGTAATCAGCCCGATCTGCAGCAGGTCGCCCTTGCCGAACGGGTGGAACGGATCGTGGATATTATCCGACGCGGCGGCGAGCGGCACTCCCGCGTCCAGCAACTCGCGGACCCGGGTCACGCCGCGCCGGACCGGGAACGGGTCCCGCCGCCCTTGCAAGTACAAGTTGGCGCCCGGCAGCGTCACCGCCCCGACGCCCGCCTCCGCCAGCAGGGCGATGATCTCGCGGGCGTCCTCGTCCGGCATCGCCGCCAGGGAGCACAGATGGCCGACCGTCACCTTGCCTGCCCAGCCGAAGGCCTTCGTCTTCCGGGCGATGTAGGCGGCGGTGCGGACGCGCGGATGGTCGCTCTCGTCCGCATGCAGGTCGATCGGGCAGCCCATCCGGCCGGCCAGTTCGAACAGCTTGTCGATCTCCGGTTCCGGCTGCGGAGCGATGTGCGGCGCGCCGCCGACGCCTGTCACCCCCATTCGCAGCGCCTCGGCTCCCGCTTCCAGCGCCTCCTCGGTCAGATCGTAGCAAGGGAGCATGGGAAAAAGCTGCATGGATACGTAAGGCGCGAGCTCTTCCCGCGCTTCCAGCGCCGCCTCGATCCCGCGCATCGCCACCTCCTTGCCGTGCCGGACGTGGAAGTCCAGATGCGTCCGGATCGCCGTCGTGCCGCACGAGACCGCCTGCAGCGCCGAGCGCACGATTCTCGCCTTCAGCTCCTCCTTCGGGAAAGCCGGAACGGCGGAAGCATAGTTGGCGATCGCTTCCTCCAGCGTGCCGGACGCGTTCCCGACTTGCGGCAGCGAGAACGCTTTGTCCAGATGCATGTGGGCGTCCGCGAACGCGGGCAGAACCGTCCGCCCCTCCGCGTCAAGACAGAGCGGCCGGCCGGGCTCCGGGCCGCGGCCATCCCAGCGGTCGGGCGTCACCCATTCCGCGCCGCCGGCCGCCGCCTCGTCGGGCCCGGGCGCCGCTTCGCGAATTTGCGGCTCGACCTTCGTCCAGACGCCGTCCTCGGCAATCAGCGTATAGAGCCGCGTTTCGTCGCGAAGCGGCAGCGCGGCGTTAACCATTTTCAACACGGATTTCATTGGCGCCCACTCTCCTTGCCTATTTGATTTCCGGCGCTACCGCCGCTTTCATTTCCCGCCGGCAAGCGGCAGTTCCAGCCAGGAAGCCTGATCCGGCGTGCTGGCGACCGCGACGGCGGCGATCTTCAAGTCGCCGGGCCCGGCCCGAACCGCGGTTGCGAGCGGCCGGCCGTTCGGGTGGCGCATCAGCAGCGGGAAGCCGCTGCCGGTCAGCTCCAGCCGCAGCGACGAGCCGGCGGGGCAGCGGATCGCAAGCGGCCGCAGCTTGATCTCGGCCGTCTCCCAATCGGCGATCCCGTCTTGTGGCGAGACGGCGCCGATCTCGGTCCGTCCCGCGGACAAAAAGCGCGCCTGTCCATCCGGCAGCAGCAGCGTCAGCGAAGCGACCAGGTCGGTCGGGCCGTCCATGACCTGACAGCGCACGCGCAGCCGCGGCGAACCGAACAGATGCAGCA
>Ga0310834_101783_pt1 | contig 11731 bp, 11 predicted proteins | sample SM_ome_2_FD_201314 | JGI IMG/M metagenome (GOLD analysis project Ga0310834, IMG submission 201314) | Sorghum-adapted microbial communities enriched on stacked mutant (SM) sorghum from Joint BioEnergy Institute, Emeryville, California... ... | reverse complement strand
CGCGGAGAGCGCGCAGGCCCCGCAGGCCCCGCCGCGGGAACCGGTGGCGTTCGTCCACGACATCCCCGCCACGCACCCGCGCATCCCGCACCTCGACGGGTTCGCCGCGGGCCTCGGCGAGCGCAGCGGCGAACCCGTCGAGGTGCTGGCCGGGCGCGCCTCCCTGGACGCGGTGCTGGCCGGGACCGCGCAGATCGCCGCCGCCAACATGGCCCACCTCGAGGCGCTGGAGCCGCGGGCCGGCTTCATGAACGTCCCGTTCGGGCTCGCCGACGCCACGATGGCGGATCCGGTGACGCGCACCGCCGTGGCCGACACGCTCGCCGAGCTGGTCCGGCCGCACGGCGTCGAGCTGCTCGGCATCATGCGCGGGCCGACCAGCTGTTCGCGTTCCCCCAGCAGGACGTGCAGCGGCTGGAGGACCTCGCAGGCCGCCGCATCCGGGTGGCGGGCGGCGGCATCTACGAAAGCGTCGTACGCGGCCTCGGCGCCGAGCCGGTCGCGATCCCGATCCCGCAGATCAGCGACGCCATGGCCGCGGGCGAGGTCGACGGCGTGTTCACCTCGCCCGGCGGGTGGACCTCCGAGGTCCGCGACGACGCGCCGCACGCGGTGCTCGCGCCCGGCCTGATGATGATCACCTACGCGGTCGTGGCGGACGCCGGCTGGATCGCCTCGCTCCCGGCGCCCGAGCGCGAGGCCGTGATCGGGGCCGGGCGGGAGGTCACCGACCTCTGGGAGCGGATGCGCGAGGACGACGAGCGCGTCGTCGCGGCCGCCACCGACGGCGCCACGCACACCGTCCTCCCGGGCGCGGAGGTGGCGCGCTGGAGCGCGGCCGTGGCCCGCGTCCGGGACGGGTTCCTCGCCGAGCACCCCGACCTCGCCGAGCGGCTGCGCGCCGCCGGCCTGATGACCAGCTCCTGACGGAAGGACACGCATGCGGGACGCAGTGATCGTGGACGCGGTGCGCACGCCGCTGGGCAAGCGCAACGGGGCACTGGCCGGGATCCACCCGGCGGACCTGTCGGCGCACGTGCTCGAGGCGCTCGTCGCGCGCACCGGCATCGACCCGGCCGACGTCGACGACGTGGTGTGGGGGTGCGTGTCGCAGGTGGGGGAGCAGACCCTCGACGTCGCCCGCACCGCGGTGCTCGCCGCCGGGTGGCCGGAGTCGGTCCCGGGCGTCACCGTCGACCGCCAGTGCGGGTCGTCGCAGCAGGCCGTGCACTTCGCCGCCGCCGGGCTCGTCGCCGGCCAGTACGACGTGGTCGTCGCGGGCGGGGTCGAGTCGATGTCGCGGGTGCCGATGGGCTCCGCGGCCCGGGACGCCGACCCGCTCGGCCCGCGCTTCCACGCCCGCTACGGCGGCGTCACCCCGGCGCAGGGCATCGGGGCCGAGATGGTCGCCGAGCGCTGGGGGCTCTCTCGGGCGCGGCTCGACGAGTTCTCGCTCGCGTCGCACGAGAAGGCCGCGGCCGCCCAGGACGACGGCCGCTTCGACGCGCAGATCGCGCCCGTCCGCCGCGACGACGGGGAGGTGGTCGCGGCGGACGAGGGGGTGCGCCGCGGCTCCACCCCCGAGCTGCTCGGTTCTCTGAAACCCGCGTTCCTCCCGGCCGACGGCGTGATCACCGCGGGCAACGCCTCCCAGATCTCCGACGGCGCCGCGGCCCTGCTCATGACCACCTCGCAGCGGGCCGCCGAGCTGGGGCTCACGCCGATCGCGCGGGTGCACACCGCCGTGCTGGCCGCCGCCGACCCGGTGATCATGCTGACCGCGCCGATCCCGGCCACGGAGAAGGCGCTCGCCCGGTCCGGGCTGAAGCTCGACGAGATCGGGACGTTCGAGGTCAACGAGGCGTTCGCCCCCGTCCCGCTCGCCTGGCTCGCCGACACCGGCGCCGACCCCGAGCTCCTCAACCCCGACGGCGGTGCGATCGCGCTCGGCCACCCGCTCGGCGCGTCCGGCGCCCGGCTGATGACCACGCTGGTGCACCGGATGCGCGACCGCGGGATCCGGTACGGCCTGCAGACGATGTGCGAGCTCGGCGGCCAGGCCAACGCCACCATCCTCGAGCTGGTGGGGGCCTGACCGTGGACGTCACCGACGCGGTCGCCGTCGTGACCGGCGGCGCCTCCGGCCTCGGGCTCGCCACGGCCGAGCGGCTGCTCGCCGAGGGCGCGCACGTCGTCCTCGTCGACCTGCCCGGCTCACCGGGGGCCGAGGTCGCTGCCGGGCTCGGGCCGCGGGCCCGGTTCGCCGCCGCCGACGTCACCGACGAGCAGGCGGTCGCCGCGGCGCTGGACGCCGCCGTCGCGCTCGGGCCGCTGCGCGTCGCCGTCACCTGTGCGGGCACCGCCCCTGCCGCGCGCGTGCTGGGCCGCGGCGGCCCGCACCCCCTCGACGCGTTCACCCGGGCCGTGCAGGTCAACCTGGTCGGCACGTTCAACGTGCTGCGGCTCGCCGCCGAACGGATCGCGGCGACCGACCCGGTCGGGGAGGAACGCGGCGTCCTCGTCACCACCGCGTCCGTCGCGGCGTTCGACGGCCAGATCGGGCAGGCCGCCTACGCGGCGGCGAAGGCGGGCGTGGTCGGCATGACCCTGCCGATCGCCCGCGAGCTCGCCCAGGCCGCGATCCGGGTGGTGGCCATCGCGCCGGGGCTGTTCGACACCCCGATGCTCGCCGGGCTGCCCCAGGCCGCCCGCGACTCCCTCGGCGCCCAGGTGCCGCACCCGTCCCGGCTCGGAGCCCCGGCCGAGTTCGCCGAGCTCGTGGCGGGCATCGTCGCCAACCCGATGCTCAACGGCGAGGTCATCCGCCTCGACGGCGCGATCCGCATGGCGGCCCGCTGAGCCGGCCGCGGTCGCCTCAGGGAGCGAGGCGGTCGAGCACCTCGGCCACCCGGCCCGCGCCGTCCTCGACCCCCACCAGCTCGGCGACGGCCTCGGCGTTCCTGCGGTAGCGGGGCGTGGTCACCGCGGCGACGATCAGGTCGGCGAGCCGTTCGGCGGTGAGGCGGGCGAGCAGGATCCCGGCCGGCCCGATGCCGAGGTCGGCGACCCGCCGCGCCCAGAACGGCTGGTCCGCCAGCACGGGGGTGAGCACGGACGGCACGCCCGCCCGGATCCCGGCGCCGGTCGTGCCTGCGCCGCCGTGGTGGACCACCGCCGCCACCCGGGGGAACAGCCACTCGTGGGGCACGTCGCCGATGGACAGCAGGGCGTCACCTTCGCCCGCGAGCCCCGCCCACCCGGCCTGGACCACGGCGCGCACCCGGGCCCGCCGCAGCGCCCCCAGGACCGTCTCGCGGAGCTGGGCGGCGCGGCCGACGCCCATGCTGCCGAAGCCGACGAACACCGGCGGCTCGCCCGCGTCGAGGAAGTCGACGAGCTCCGCGGGCGGCGTCCACCCGACCGGGGTCGCAGGCCACCAGTAGCCGACCACCTCGATGCCGGGCCGCCAGTCCGCCGGGCGCGGCGCCACCACCGGGCTGTAGCCGCACAGGATCGGGTGCCGCACGTCGTCCCACATCGCGAACCGGACGGCCGCGGCGCTGCGGACCGGGACGCCGAGGCGGCGCTGCAGGTCGTTGAGGGGTCCGTTCATGGACAGGCTCAGGGCCGGGGCGAGCAGGCGCGTCAGGTTCCGGTTGAGCCAACGGCCCAGGGTCGGGCGGCCGACGCCCAGCGGGGCGAACTCCGCGGTGGGGACGCTCGGCCACAGGTCCAGCGACACACACGGGATGCCCATCGCCTGGGCCGTCACGTACCCGTAGACACTCGCCGCCCGCTGCAGCAGCAGCACGTCGGCGCCCTCGGCGGCGGCAACCACGCCCGAGCCGAGCGCGCGCAGCACCTCCCGGGTGACGGCGAGGTTGGCCCGGATCGCGCGCGGGGACAGCCGCGTGCCGGCCCGCTGCCACTCCTGGCCCGACCGGGACGCGAGCGCCGCCCGCGTGTCGCCGGGTAGGTGCCGGTACTCCAGCCCCACGCCGCGGACGAGCTCGGCGAACGACTCCTCGACGGCCAGCGCGACGTCGTGACCCGCCTCCCGCAGCCGCACGCCGAGCCCGGTCAGGGGAGCGACGTCGCCGCGGCCGCCCACGGCCATGATCACGATCCGCATCGGGTTCCCTTCCAGGACGTCGCGGTGGGCCGGGCAACGCTCCGGCGCCTCGGGCGAGCATCATGGCCGACGGGAAGCGACGTCCCGGGTCCGGCCGGGGTCGCGTGGGCCCGGCCGGGTGACGAGCCGGCCAGGACGGAGGCACGCCGTGGCCGAGCCGATCGACGCGATGGTCGACCTGCACCTGGCCGTCTGGAACGGACCGGCAGGCGCCGGCCGGGACACGGCCGTCGCCGAGCTGTACGCACCGGACGTGCTCGTCGCCGAGCCGGATCGGGCCCGCCACGGGCACGCCGGGATGGACGAGGCGGTCTCCGCCCTGCAGGCCCAGTTCCCCGGAACCGTGATCACCCGCACCGGGCCGATCCAGGTGGTGCAGGACCTCGTCACGTACCCGTGGACGCTGGGCACCCCGGGGGAACCGCCGCTCGCGTCCGGCCGTGACGTGCTCCTGGTGCGCGACGGGATGATCGCGAGCCTCTACGTGGTCCTCGACCCCGCCTGAGGCCGGGCCGTGCGGAGCACCCGCATCCGATCCCCGCGCCCGGGCCGCCGCGGAACCGGCTGTCACCGCGAGGCTGCGCGGTGAGCACCGGGGCCTGCGGATCGAGGCGTGGCCCGAGACGAACGACCACACGCCGGAGAACGCCGTCTCGGGCTGGGAGCACCCGTCACGGCGCGAGCAGGACGCGGCCGAAGGGCTGGTCCTCGACGACGTGGCGCTGTGCCTCCGCGGCCCGCTCCAGGGGGAAGACCTCGGCGACCATCGGCGCGATCTGCTTGCCCGCGACGAGCTCGAGCAGCCGCTCGTTCGCCGCCCGGATCCGCTCCGGGCTGAACAGGGTGAACAGGAACCCCTTGATCTGCGCGGTCTTCCAGATCAGGTGCGTGATCTCGAACGTCGCGGTGGTGCCCGCGGTGTAGCCGACCGCGACGAGGGTCCCGCGCGGTGCCAGCGACGCCACGAGGTCGCCCGTCAGCGGGCCGCCGACCCCGTCGACCACCACGTCCACGCCGTGGCCGTCGGTGAGGCGGCGCACCTCGTCGCGGAGGTCTTCGGTGGACGGGTCGATGATGTGGGCGAGCCCGGACTCGCGGGCGCGGGTCGCGCGCTCCTCACCTCGGGCCGTCGAGATCACCGTGCCCGCACCGAGGACGCGGGCGAGGTCGACCGTCGCCATCGCGACCGCTCCGGCGTAGCCGGGCGACAACAGCCGTGCCCCTGGCCGGACGGGGGCGAGCTCGGTGAGCGAGAGGTAGGCGGTGAGGTAGCCCGATCCCGCGGCCATCGCGGCCGCGGTGTGGTCGTCGACCCCGTCGGGCAGCGCGACGAGGCTGTCGGCCGCCACGGCGACGCGCTCGCGCCACAGGCCGTCCCGGGTCGTGCCGAAGCCCCAGCCGGTGATCAGGACCCGGTCTCCGGTGGCCCAGGACGACGCACCCGCGTCGACGACCTCGCCCACCGCGGTGGCGCCGGGGACCAGGGGCAGCTCCTTGAGCATGCTGTCCGGCAGGACACCGGCCCGCACCTTGTCGTCGAGCGGGCTGACCCCCACGGCGACCACCCGCACGACGACCTCGCCCTCGCCGGGCTCGGGCTCGGGGACCTCGTCGACGACCAGGCGGTCGAAGCCGCCGTGTGCGTGGAAGCGCACCGCTCTCATCCGCAGTTCTCCTCGATCTCGATGCGGTCCGCCGGCACCGCTAAGGTGTAATCGGCTCGGTTACACCAGGAGGCGGTCATGGCCGCGAACAGCAGGTTGACGGTCGCGGCGCACGCGCTGGCCTGGATGGCGTTGGTGCGACGCAGCAGTGACGAGTTCGTCACCTCGGAGCGGATCGCCGCGAGCGTCAACACCAACCCGGTGGTGATCCGCCGGGCGATCGGCCGGCTGCGCGCCGCGGGCATCGTGGAGGTGCAGCGCGGCGCCGGGGCCGGGTGCCGGCTCGCGCGGCCGCCGGAGTCGATCACGCTGCGCGAGGTGTACGAGGCCGTCGAGCACGAGCCGTTGTTCGGCCTCCACGCCCGCCCGCCCAACCAGGGCTGCCCGGTCGGGCGCGGCATCCAGCCCGCGCTGGCGAAGGTGTACGGCGGCGTCGAGGACGCGTTGCGCGCCGAGCTCGAACGGACGACGGTGGCCGACCTGCTCATCGACGTCCTGGCCTCCGCCTGGCGGACCGCGGTCGAGCCCGCGTCGGACGCGCCGCCGGGCACCCCCGCCTGAGGAGGGCTCGTCCCGAGTCCTTCGACCACCGGCCACCTCGAGGCTCGTCGTTCCGCTTGTTGTAACAGTACCTATTACGTCAAGCGCCGGTCTTCTCCGGGAGGCAACTCTTGACGGGGTCAGTCGTAACTGTTTGAGTTCGCGAGCAATCTCCCCGAGGAGGTGGGACCGCCCATGACGACGCCCGACAGCCCGTACGCCCCTCGACCGGGCACGTTCCTGGCGGCGCTGGGGCTCCACGTCGAACGGGTCGTGCCGGCGGGGCTCGGCACCGTCGTCCGAGGCCACCTGGACGTCGACGAACGCCACCACACCCCGTGGGGCCTCGTGCACGGCGGCGTCTGGGCGACGGTGATCGAATCCGCGGCGAGCATCGGGGCCTCCGAGGTCGTCGCCGACCGCGGCCAGTTCGCGGTGGGCGTCGACAACGTCACCGACTTCGTCCGGCCGATGCGGGCCGGTCGGGTCGACGTCGCGGCCACCCCGGTCCACATCGGGCGCTCGCTGCAGCTGTGGCAGGTCCAGCTCACGGACGCCCGGGGCCGGGTCGTCGCCGGCGGTCGGGTGCGGCTCGCGAACCAACAGCTCCCCGGGGTCGACCCGACGAGCCGCTGAACCCGGCCGCTCGGGGGAGAGCCGCACCGGCCCACCGACCGGAGACGCTCGCGGCCGCCTTCGCGCGGCGGTGATCGCCGGCTCAGCGGCCGCTGAGCTGCTCCGCGGCGCCGGGCACCGGCTGCGCCGGGTCCGCGCCCAGCGCGACGATCCTGTTGTGCGCGTCGACGTGCACCACCGCGGGCACGTGCTCGGCGACGGCCGATTCCGGGACCTGCTGGAAGGCCATGATGATCGTGAGGTCACCGGGGTGGACCAGGTGCGCGGCGGCGCCGTTCACCCCGATCACGCCGCTGCCGCGCTCTCCGGCGATGGCGTAGGTGGTCAGGCGCGCGCCGTTGGTGACGTCGACCACCTGGACCTGTTCGCCCTCGACCAGGCCGGCCGCGTCCATCAGGTCCTGGTCGATGGTGAGGGAGCCGACGTAGTCCAGGTCCGCCTGGGTGACCGTGGCGCGGTGGATCTTCCCGCTGAGCAGGGTCCGGTATCGCTCCGCGCGGTGGGTGGACATCGACGCGAACTCCCTCGTAGGCGACCTGCGCGATGAGGGTAGCCGCGCTCCGGCGCCACCGGGCCGCGTCGCGATCGTCGTCACGTCGCTCGCGCGGATCGCGCGGTCAGCCGAGCGTGAACGGGTCGCGGGTGCCGCCGGTGAGCTCGACCCACACGGCCTTCTCCTCGAGGTACTCGTCGATCGCGTGCAGGCCGTTCTCGCGGCCGAGGCCGGAGTTGTCGAACCCGCCGAACGGCACCGACGGCGCGACCACGCGGTAGGCGTTGATCCACACCGTGCCCGCCCTGATCCTCGCGGCGACCCGGTGCGCGCGGTGCACGTCCTTGGTCCAGACCGCCCCGGCGAGGCCGTACGGGGAGTCGTTGGCCAGCGTGATCGCCTCGTCCTCCTCGGTGAAGGTCAGGGCGGCGAGCACCGGCCCGAAGACCTCCTCCCGGTAGACGGTGGACCCGGGTGTGACCCCGGTGAGCACCGTCGGCTGGACGAACAGCCCGCCGAGCCCGGGGTCGGCGGCGCCGCCGTGGGCGACGCTCGCCCCCTCCGCCTTGGCCGTCTCCAGGTAGCCGAGGACCTTCTCGTACTGGGGCTGGTTGGCCACCGGGCCCATCTCCGTGTCGGGGGCCGTCGGGTCGCCCAGCTCGATGCGGGAGGCGCGGTCGGCGACGAGGCGGACCAGCTCGTCGTGGACGTCGGCGTGCACGATCAGCCGGGATCCCGCCATGCAGGTCTGCCCGGTCGCGGCGAACACCCCGGCGACGATCCCGTTGCTCGCCGCCTCGAGGTCGGCGTCGGGGAACACGACCTGCGGCGACTTCCCACCCAGCTCGAGCGTGACCTTGTTGATGTTGTCGGCGGCGGCCCTGGCCACGGCGCGGCCGGTGGCGGTCGAGCCGGTGAACGCGATCTTGTCGACGCCGGGGTGCGCCGCGAGCGCCGCCCCGGTCTCCCGCGACAGCCCGGTCACGACGTTGACCACCCCCGGCGGGAAGCCGGCCCGCTCGACGAGCTCGGCGAACGTCAGCGTCGACACCGGCGCGTGCTCCGACGGCTTGACCACGACCGTGCACCCCGCCGCGAGCGCGGGGGCGAGCTTCCAGGTCATCAACAGCAGCGGCGAGTTCCACGGCGTGATCGCCGCGACCACGCCGACGGGCTCCCGGCGCGTGTACACGAGGTAGTTCGGGTTCGGCGACGGGATCTGGCGGCCCTCGATCTTGTCGGCGAGCCCCGCGTAGTAGTGGTACCAGGCGCCCAGGGCCCCGGTCTGGCCGATCATCTCCCGGTACAGCTTCCCCGAGTCGTTGACCTCCAGCCGGGCCAGCCGCTCGGCGTCGTCCGCGATGAGGTCGCCGAGCCTGCGCAGCAGCGCGGCGCGGGTGAACCCGGTGGTCTGCCCCCACTCGCCCTCGAACGCGGCCCGGGCCGCGGCGACCGCGGCGTCGACGTCCTCGGGCCCGCCGTCGGGGACCACGGCCCACGGCCGGCCGGTGTAGGGGTTCTGCGACTCGAACGTCCGGCCGGACGCGGCGTCGACCGGCTTGCCACCGATCACCATGCGGAACCGCTCGAGCTCGCCAGGCATGGTCGTCCTCCTCGACGTGGGCGTGCCCCGAACGATATGGGCCGCCCGGAGGTGGCACCATCCGCGCCCTGTCCGGACCGTCAGCCGGCGGCCGGGTCCGAGCCGTCCGCTCAGCTCACCCCGTACGCCTGCAGCACCCCCGGCATCAGCAGGCACCGCGCCGCGCCCTCGGCGACGCACGTGAGCGGGTTGGTGGCGCGCTTGACCGGGAAGCCGAACGCGTTCTCGAGGATCGTGTCGAACCCGCGGGTGAGCGACGCCCCGCCGAACAGCAGCACGCCGTCGGCGAGCACGTCCTCGACGGCCTCGGGCGGCAGGTCGTCCAGGCACTTCGCCAGGGACGTGACGATCGTCTGGCTGAGCGGGCGGATGATCTCGGCGATCTCGGCGACCGGGATCGTGGCGAGCTTCGGCCGGCTCGTCGCGGCGTCGCGGCCCTGCACGACGATGCTGGGCTCGAGCTCGCCGTCGGCCTGGATCTTGACCTGCTCGGCCGCCCGGTCACCCACGAGCAGCTGGTGGTGGTCGCGCAGGTGCTGGGCGACGGCCGCGGTCATCTCGTCGCCCGCGATGCGGCACGAGCGCGACGCCAGCACGCCGCCGTAGCAGAAGGCGGTGACCTCCGAGGTCCCGCCGCCGATGTCGACGACCATGTGCACGCGCCGTTCGAGCGGGTCGATCCCGCAGCCGACGGCGCCCGCGATGGGCTCGTCCAACACCGTTGCGCGCCGCAGCCCCGCCTCGTCGGCGGCCTCGACGAGCGCGTGCCGCTCCAGCGGGGTGGCGCCCGCCGGGACGCCGATGACGGCGCGGAGGCGGGCGCGCTGCCACGGCCGCCGCGCGACCCGGCGGACGAGCGCGCGCAGGTAGGTCTCCGCCGACTCGATGTCGACGATCACGCCGTCCTGCACCGGGCGGAGCGCGCTGACCCGGCCGGCCGTGCGCCCGAGCAGGCTCGACGCGTCCCGGCCGACCGTCACGATGCGGCGGCGGCCGCGGGGCGCCTCGGTCTGGAGCAGGACGGAGGGTTCGTCGAGCACGATGCCTGCGTCGGCGTCGCACACGACGGTGTTCGCGGTGCCCAGATCGATCCCGAGCTCGATCACTGGTCTCCCCCAGGTCTCACGGTGACTGCAGCTGGTCGGTGGCGAGCACCTCGCCCTGGTGCTCGAGGTAGTGGCGCAGGCCGGCGGCGACGACCTCCTTCGCGCTGTTGGCGCCGCTGCCATGGCCCTGGACGAGCGCGGTCACGACCACGGCGGGGTCGTCGAAGGGCGCGACGGCGGTCATCCAGTTGTGGTACGCGCCCGCGGGCAGCGCGTCGTCCTGGGCCGTGCCGGTCTTGCCGGCGGCGGGGGCGGGCAGGTCGGCGAGCCGGGTGGCCGTGCCGTCGGTGACCGCCGCGCGCATGCCCTCGCGGACGGGGCCGAGCTCGGCCGCGAACGGCAGCGGGGTCGGCTCCGGGGTGGGCAGCGCGCTGAAGGTGCCCTCGCCGGTGCCGACGGCGAGCCCCAGCCGGGGCGTGACCATGTGCCCGGTGGCGACCCCCGCCGTCCAGCGCGCGACCTGGACCGGCGTGGTCAGCAGGTAGCCCTGGCCGATGCCGAGGATGATCGTCGACCCGCCGTACCAGGTGCCGCCGCGCTCCTGCACCGTCTCCGGCGTGCCGAGGTAGCCGGGCGACTCCCCGGGCAGGTCGATGCCGCTCACCGAGCCCACGCCGAGCTCTTGCGCCTTCTCGATGATCGGCTGCGGGCCCATGGCCTGGGCGAGCTTGTAGAAGTAGACGTCGTTGGACCAGGCGATCGAGTCGACCATGTCCATGGGCCCCATCGGCTTCCAGTTGCGGAAGGTGTGGCCGCCCACGGTGTAGTCGGCGCCCGTCGAGATCACCTGCTCGGGCGGGATGACGCGGTCGACGGCGTCCGCCGCGGCCACCACCAGCTTGAAGGTGGAGCCGGGCGGCACGGCGGCCTGGACGGCGTTGTTGCGCATGGAGCGGTTCGCATCCGCGATCGCCTGCAGCTCGTCCGGGTTGGGCGGCGGGCCGAACGCGTTGTTGTCGTACGAGGGCGTGCTCGCCATCGCGAGGACCTGGCCGTTGCGCGGGTCCATGGCGATGGCCGCCCCGACCGCCGTCGGGTCGGACTGCGCCCGCATCGCGGCCGCCAGGCTCTCCCCGAGCCGGCGCTGCAGCCCCAGGTCGATCGACAGCCGCAGGTCGGAGCCGGGCACCGGCTCGTAGCGCGGCCCCATCGCGACCGGGACGCCCGTCGGGTCGACGTAGACGCACTGGCGGCCGTTGACCCCGCGCAGCACGGCGTCGTACTGCAGCTCCAGGCCGGCCCGGCCGACGATCTCGCCGGAGGGCAGGTCCGGCCACCGCGTCACCTCCTTCTCGGTGGCGACGCCCGCGAACCCCAGCACCGGGGCGAGCAGGGGCCCCTCCGGGTAGTACCGGCGCAGCTCCGGCACCACGATCACCCCGTCGATGCCCGCCGCGTCCACCTGGTCCCCGACGGCCCGGGGCACCTCGCCCAGCGGCAGCGCGAGGGTGTTCGCGGGGACCGCGTCGAGGTCGGCCTGGACGGAGTCGGCCGGGCGCCCGATCAGCTCGGCGACCCGGGCGACGTCGTCGGGCTGCGAGCGCAGGATCGCCGGCA
>Ga0310834_101782_pt1 | contig 11738 bp, 13 predicted proteins | sample SM_ome_2_FD_201314 | JGI IMG/M metagenome (GOLD analysis project Ga0310834, IMG submission 201314) | Sorghum-adapted microbial communities enriched on stacked mutant (SM) sorghum from Joint BioEnergy Institute, Emeryville, California... ... | reverse complement strand
GCGTGCTGCAAGCCCCATTACGGAGGCTACAGCGACTGCGGCTGCGGCCGGATCCAACACAAATCCCCGCCCGTCCGATTCGGGTCGGACGATGCGGGGATTCGGCGCGCCATTACGCGCGGGAGATATATTTGCCTTCGCGGGTATCGATGAGCAGCACGTCGCCTTCGTTGATGAAGAGCGGAACCTGGACGTTCAGGCCGGTCTCGACTTTCGCGTTCTTGGTGGCGCCGGTCGCGGTGTTGCCCTTGATGCCCGGCTCCGTCTCGACGACGGTCAGCTCGACGCTGTTCGGCAGGTTGATGCCGATGATCTCGCCTTGATAGCTGAGAATGTTGACCGTCATGTTCTCTTTCAGGAAGTTGATCTCCCATTCCAGCTGCTTCTTGTTCAGTTCGAACTGGTCGTACGTCTCGTTGTCCATGAACGTATATTCATTGCCTGAATTATACAGGTACTGGACCTGGCGGTTCTCGATCATGGCGCGCGACACCGTCTCGCCGGCGCGGAACGTCTTCTCGACGATGTTGCCGTTGCGCAGATTCTTCAGCTTGGAACGCACGAATGCGGCGCCCTTGCCCGGCTTCACGTGTTGGAAGTCGATGACGGAATAGATGTCTCCGTCCACCTCGATGGAGAGGCCTGTCTTGAAATCGTTAACGGAAATCACTGAAACTGTTCCCTCCTGTGGAATGGCCGCTCCTTAATCCAGTACAATCAGTTCTTTGGGGGAGCGAGTAAGAATTTGAATGCCGCTGTCCGTGAGGATGACGTCGTCCTCGATGCGCACGCCCCCGAATCCGGGGAGGTAGATGCCGGGTTCGACGGTCACCATCATGCCCGGCGCCAGAACGGTGTCGCATGTGAGCGACAGCCGCGGCTCCTCGTGGATTTCCATCCCGAGTCCGTGGCCCGTCCCGTGGCCGAAATGGTCACCATAACCATACCTTGTGATGATGTCTCTCGTCAAGGCGTCGCCTTCGCGCCCCGTCATTCCGGGCTTCAGATGATCCAGCGCGTATTGCTGCGCTTCCTTCACGATGGAATAGATCTCCCGGTGTTTGTCCGCCGGCTTGCCGACGAAGACGGTCCGGGTCAGATCCGAGCAGTATCCTTTGTAGTAAGCCCCGAAATCGAGGGTAACGAATTCGTCCCGGCCGATCTTCTTCCCGCTGGCGACGCCGTGCGGCATGGCCGATCGTTCGCCGGAGGCCACGATCGTGTTGAAGGAGGGACCCGTCGCCCCGTTCTTGCGCATGTAGAACTCCAATTCCGCCGCGATTTCATATTCGGTTACGCCGGGCTTGATTTTGTCAAGGACATACTGGAACGCGCGGTCCGCGAGGTCCGCCGCTTCCTGCATGACAGCGAGCTCCCCGGCGTCTTTGTACATGCGCAGCCCTTCGATGATACCGCCGGCCGGCAGCAGCTGCGCGGGCGCGAACGACTTGGCCCACAGCGCCTGCTCGGCGACCGTCACGTGGCGGTCTTCGTACAGCAGCCGGCTTACGCCCCACGACCGAAGCGTCTCGGCGATCGCCGCGTTCAAGTCCCGGCCGTGTTCGATGATCTCGAAGCCGACCGCCTGCTCGCCGGCCTGGAGCCGGTACCGGAAATCGGTCAGCAGCGCCGCCCGGTCCGCGGACAGCAAGACGACCCCGTGCGTTCCGGTAAATCCGGACAAGTACCGCCGGTTCACTTCGCTCGCGACGATGATGGCCTCGCCTCCGGCTGCCGCGATTTTCTCTCTTAACTTCTTCGCCCTCTCGTTCGGCATCCTGTCTATCCCCTCTGCGTTCGAATGTGTGCAAGCAGCGCGGTCAGTCCCAGCTCGTATCCGAGCGGACCGAATCCGGCGATCTGTCCCACCGCGACGGGCGCGATGACCGACGTGTGCCGGAACGCTTCCCGCTTATGGATGTTGGACAGATGAACTTCCACGACCGGAAGCCCGACGGAAGCGAGCCCGTCCCGCAGCGCGTAACTGTAATGCGTGAACGCGCCTGGATTGATGAGAATTCCGTCGTGTCTCCCGTACGCCGCGTGGATGGCGTCCAGCAGCGCGCCTTCATGATTCGATTGAATGAATTCCAGTTCCGTCCCCAGCCGCACCGCCGCTTCCCGCAGCCGGCTCTCGATGTCCTGCAGCGTATCGCTGCCGTAAACGCCGGGCTCCCGAATCCCGAGCATGTTCAGGTTGGGGCCGTTCACGACCATAATGCTGGGCATGCCGACATACACCTCTCTCCCCGGCGCGGGAGTTCCCTTCCGCCGGAGCGGCGCCGGTAAACTTCACCAGAAAAATTGTAACACAGACCCTTGCCCAAGAAAACCGGGCTTCAAAGGTGTGCCGGCTTCGGCTCCCGGCCGGCTTCGTCATGGAATTCGAACGCGATGCTGTAGCCGATGAACAGCCCCCAGATCACGAACAGGCTCGCGTCCGTCAGCAAGCTGTTCCAGCCGATCTTCTTGAGCGGAGGCACCGCGCCGATCATCGGCCCGACCCACAGATAGACGACGGCCCACCAGACCGCGCCGAACAGCAGCCCCGGGACCGGTCCCCGGTACGGTCTGAACAGCAGGTAGTACACCAAAGCCGCCGCCACGGACATGAGCACGAACAGCGCCAGCCCCGTCCATTGCCAGTGCGCGCTGGCGAGCGCATTCCGTCTGACCCAGGGATCGGCCAGGAACGCAGCCGGCACCCGGGTCAGATTCATCGCGACGGCGAGCCAGCGGATCCCGCCCCAGATGAGTCCGGCGAAAAAGCCGATTTTCAGACAATACTCCACCGGCGGCGTTCTCCCCGGCGCGAATCTCTCCCGATTCTCCGATGCGGCGTTCATACCGACGCCCTCCCCGCACGATATGTGGCCGCATGCCGGCCAGACCTTACTTTTCCCCGCCGCCCATTTCCTTACTCTCCCGGGCTCTCGCCGGACATCAGCCCCGGTGGCAATCCGACGGCCGATCTTGTAAAATAAATTACACATCCTCTTGAAGCAGGTGAAACCGAATGCCTCAACCGACCGCTGTCTACGGCGGACAGGCCGTCATCGAAGGCGTCATGTTCGCGGGTCGCTCCGTTAACGTAACCGCCGTCCGGCGCAAAAATCAGGAAATCACCTTCTACGAGGTGCCCAGGAAAGATTCGTCCGCCCTGCTGAAAGCGGCCAAGAAAATCCCGTTCATCCGGGGAATCGTCGGCATTCTGGAATCCGCCGCGAAAGGCTCCCAGCATCTGACCTTCTCCGCGGAAGCGTACGCCGAAGACGAGGCCGGGCCCGACGCGAAGCCCGATCCGGCGAAGAAAGAGAAATGGAGCTTGTCCATGATTCTGGGCGTCGCCGTCGTCGGCATCCTGTCGTTCATCGCCGGCAAATTTATTTTGACGCTGGTGCCTGCGGCGCTGGAAGACCTGATCTTCGGACGCGCGTTCGCGAATAAAATATTGCATAACCTATTGGAAGGCGTCATCAAGATCATTCTGCTCTTGGCCTACCTGTGGGGGATCTCCCAGACGCCGATCATCAAGCGGCTGTTCCAGTATCACGGAGCCGAGCACAAGGTGATCAGCGCTTTCGAGGCGGGCGAGGAGCTGACGGTGGAGAACGTGCGCAAACAAAGCCGGCTCCATTACCGCTGCGGCAGCAGCTTCATCATCTTCACCGTCATCGTCGGAGTCATCCTCTATTCGTTCTTCAGTTGGGACACCTTGTTCGAGCGTCTCGTCATCCGAATCGCGCTGCTGCCAGTCGTGCTCGGCGTCTCTTACGAGGTGCTGCGCGCGACGAACGCGGTGCGGGACGTGCCGATGCTCCGCTGGCTCGGATATCCCGGACTGTGGCTGCAGCTTCTGACCACCAAGGAACCAAACGACGAGCAGATCGCCGTGTCGATCGCGTCGTTCAACCGGATGCGCGAATTGGACCGCCAGGTGCATCCGGTGTAACCATTCGCCCGATGACAGGAGGAATCGCGATGCAAAGCCGTTTCCATCCCCTGTTCTACGTGATCCTGCCGCTCGCCGTCCTGGGCTTCGCCGCCCAGTTCGAGACGATCTGGCGGTCGATGCTGCTGCCGATCGGAATTATCGCGGTATTGTTCTTCTTGTTCCTGGCGACGCAGAGGCGTTCTTTCCGGCCGCGCGTCACTCGCGTCTCGTACCGGCCTTCCGGCAGAACCGCCGCGAACCGGAAGCCGAAGCCCAGAGCGAAGACGGTGCGGTTCAAGGTGATCGAAGGCCGCAAAGACCGCGGCGACGAAGAACCGCCCCGTTACCATTGACGGGCGATCGGCCGCATCGTCTTCCCCCTGCGCGGGCGATCCGCGCAAATATCCGGCGCCTTCCGCTCCGAGACATGCGGAAGGCGCTTTGTTGTGGACGCGGCTTACGGATGCGGTCGCTCCGACTTCAGCTTGCCCGTCCGGCAGTCCCAGCGGCGGAAAAACTTCTGTCCGGCGGCGAGTCCGGCTTCATACAGCTTCGCGCTGTCCTCGGGGGACAGATCGAATTGGGTCGTGCCGACCCCCATCGTCGGAATGCGGATCGTCCGCACCCAGTTCTGCTCTTCGATATAACGCTCGTCATGGGCGCCCAGCATCGTCTCGAACATGGCCTGGAACATTGTGATCGGCCCCGTGATGCGATGCCGCTTCGCTTCGGACCGTCCGATCATCTGAAAGCCGATCACCGGCGTGCCCTTGCCTTCCGCGGCGTCGCGCTCGAACAGCCATAGCGGGAAGTTGCTCAGCAATCCCCCGTCCACGATATAGGAAAATTTCGCCCGGAACGGTTCGCGGCTGCGCGCCTTTCTCGGCCGAAGCGGCTGTCGCAGAACGACCGGATCGAAGAAATACGGAATGCTGGTGCTCATCCGGATCGCCCGGGCCACCGGGAAACGGCGCGGATCGAGGCCGTAGTCGGCGATGTCGTCCGGCAGCACGAGCAGCTTGCCGTTCGTAATGTCGGATGCGATGATGCGCACTTTGCCGGGCGGCAGATCGCCGAATACCCGGACGCCTTTGGCGGCCAGCAGCCGCTCGACCCACGCTTCCAGGGCGTCGCCCGCATACAGCCCTTTCTTCATCAACAGCCGGACGGCCGGACCGATCAACCTCACGTTGAAAATCGGAGCCCGCTGCATGAACGATCGAAACGGCGTCGATTGGATGATCTCTTTCATCTCCAGCGCGTTGTAGCCCGTGGCGATCAGCGCCGCCACGATGCTGCCGGAGGAAGTGCCGGCCACCCGGAGAAATTCCACGCCCGCCAGTTCGGCCGCCCGCACCGCACCGGCCAGCGAGATGCCCCTTACGCCCCCGCCTTCGAACACCGCGTTCACCTTCGTTCGCTCCACACGCGTTCCCCCCGCCGCAGGATCGGTCCCTATCAGCACCATCCTATGCGGGAGCGTCGATCGTCAGACCGGCGCCAGACAGCGCACGGCCGCAGGTCGAGAAGGCCGAACATATGAAAAAGAAGCTCCCCCGTGCCGGGAAAGCTTCGTTATCCTTCGTTATCCAATTCCAACCGGATTCGCTGCAGCTCTTCCTTCCGCTTCTCGTCGCGGTTGAAGTATTCCACAAGCGTCTCGATGCAAGTGATCGAATCCCAGCTCAGATGGTGCTCGATCCCTTCCACGTCGCGGTAAATGTTCTCCTCCTGCACGCCGATCATTTTCAGAAACGACTCCAGCAAGTGGTGACGGTCGACCAGCCGCTTGCCGATTCTTCGGCCCTTGTGCGTCAGGATCAGGCCGCGGTATTTCTCGTAGATCAAATAATCGTCCTTGTCGAGCTTCTGGATCATTTTCGTCACGGAAGAGGGATGAACTTCCAACCCTTCGGCGATGTCCGATACCCTGGCGTAACCTTTCTCGTCGATCAGCCGGTATATCCGTTCCAAATAATCTTCCATGCTCGGGGTCGGCATGCCGCAGCCCCCTTTCCACCGGTTCGGACACGCGGACGCCCAAGGCCCGCGGGAATGCTTGCTTTAAGTATCATACACCGAGCCGGACCGCAGGGGCAAGCGTCAGTGATTCGCCGCGCGGGTTATCCCGCGCCCCTGCCGCGCAAAATATCCGTAAGAAAGGAGGAACGCGCCTTGACCATGCTCACGTCCGCACCCCCTCGGCCCGACCGGGAGACCCCCGCGTTCCAGCCGGAACTCGTCTACTTCGAGCCGGCAGCGCTCGACTATCCGAAAGGCCGGCGCATCATGGAGTACGTCAAGGACCGGGGCCTGCCTTACCGGATGACGACTTCGCACAACCGGATCACGGGCTTCCCCGGCGCAACGGAGACGGAACAATACAAAATCGCCAAGCGCACCCTGGTCGTCGGCGTCCGAAAGACGCTGAAGTTCGATTCGTCCAGGCCGTCCGCCGAATACGCGCTTCCGCTGGCGACGGGCTGCATGGGACACTGTCACTATTGCTATCTACAGACGACGCTGGGCGCCAAGCCGTATGTTCGGGTCTACGTGAATACGGAAGAAATTTTCGGGGCCGCCAAAGCGTACATCGAGGAGAGAGCGCCGGAGATCACCCGTTTTGAAGCCGCCTGCACGTCGGATCCGGTCGGCCTCGAGCCGATCACCGGTTCGCTGGCGGAGGCGATTCAATTCATGGCCGGTGAGCCGCTCGGCCGGCTCCGCTTCGTGACGAAGTTCCACCACGTGGATTCGCTGCTGCCGCTCGCGCACAACGGCCATACGAGAATCCGCTTCAGCGTGAACGCGGACTACGTGATCCGGCAATTCGAGCCGGCCACCTCCCGGTTCCGGGAGCGAATCGAGGCGGCGGGCAAGATCGCCCGCGCGGGATACCCGCTCGGATTCATCATCGCGCCGATCATCTGGTATGACGGGTGGCGGGAAGGATACGCCGAACTGCTGGACCGGCTGGGCATGGAACTGCCCGCGGAGGCGTCGCGCGATCTCACGTTCGAGCTGATCCAGCACCGGTTCACCAAGACGGCGAAAGCGACGATTCTGAAACGGTACCCGAAGACGAAGCTGGAAATGGACGAGGAGAAGCGGAAGAAGAAGTGGGGACGCTGGGGACAGAACAAATACGTCTATCCGGACGAACAGGCCGACGCCCTTCGCATGTTCATCAGCGAGCGGATCTTCGAGACGTTCCCGCACGCCCGGATCGAATATTTCACGTAGTGCCGCCGCGTTGGACGTTCCGTTAAAATTTCAGCCATTCCGGCGTAATGCTCTGCAGCCAGATCGTAATCTCGATCATCCGGTCCGTGAACAGCAGGACGCCCATGACGATCATCAAGGCCCCGCCGATTTTCATCATGAGGTTGGAATATTTCAGAATCCAGCGGGTCGAGCCGATGAAGAACGCCAGCGCGAAGAACGGAAGAGCGAAGCCCAGCGAGTACGCGGTCGTCAGACCCGCCCAGGTGCCGGGTTGGCTGGCCGCCAGCAAGAGGATCGACGACAGGATCGGGCCGATGCAGGGCGACCAGCCGGCCGAGAAGCCGACGCCGAAAATGAACGAACCGATGTAGCCCGCGGGGCGCGAGGAGACGTCGAATTTGCGCTCTTTCATGAGCAGCTGCGGCTGGAACACCCCGAGCAGAAACAGGCCCATGAGCACGATCAGGATGGCGGATACTTGCCGGATGACATCCTGGTATTCCCGGAACGCTTCCGCGAATGCGTTGGCGCCGTAGGCGAGGGCGAAGAACACCGTCGAGAATCCGAGAATGAAGAACAGCGAATGCGACATCGTCCGCAGGCGGACTTGCCGGCTCGTATCCGCCTTGATCTGCGTCACCGATATACCGGTGATATAGGACAGATAGGACGGATACAAGGGCAGGCAGCACGGCGAGATGAACGACGCCATACCGGCCGCGAATGCGACTCCCACGTTCAGATCGGACATATGGCAACTCCTTTCACACCCGGGTCCTGCGGGTACGGGCGGTAAGCGACACCATGAGCAGCAAGATCAGCAGCAGCACGATGGTGCCGCCCGGGGCCAGATTCCAGACGCCGGCGATCCACAGACCGGCGAGAACGGCGGCTTCGCCGACGATCACGACAATCCCCACCGCCTGCTTGAAGCTGCGCGACAGCGCCAGGCTGATCGCGGCCGGCACGGTCAGCAGCGCAGATACGAGCAGGGCGCCCACGATCTTGATGGCGGCGCTGATGACGAGCGCCGTCAAGATGCTGATCATGATGTTGAACAACCGGACAGGCATCCCCCCGACCGCCGCCGCGTCCTCGTCGAACGTAAGCAGGAACAGCTCTTTGCGGCTCAGGCCGACGACCGCGAGCACGACGGCGGTGACGGCGGCGATCACGATCAGGTCCGTCCGGTCGAGGGTGTAAATGCTGCCGAACAGGTAAGAGTTGACGTTCAGATTGAACCCTTTGCCCAGCGTGAACAGAATCGAGGCGAGCGCGATGCCGCCCGACATCATGATGGCGATCGACAGCTCGGCGTACGTCCGGTACGTCTTTCGGAGCTTCTCGATGACGAACGACGCCGCCACGGCGAACAGCAGCCCGGCGGCGATCGGATAGACGCCGGTCAGGAAGCCGAGCGCCACGCCGGCGATGCTGACGTGGGACAGCGTATCCCCGATCATCGCCAGCCTTCTCAGGACGAGAAACAGTCCCATCAGCGGGGCCGTCACGGCGATGAGCGCGCCGCCGATCAACGCTCTCTGGAAAAATTCCGCGGTCAGCAGATCCAACGGCGTTCACCCTTCTTTCCGTATGGTGTGAAGCAGATCCGTCTCCGCGCAATCTTCGGCTTCGTGCGAATGGCGGACATAGAAGCTCAGCTTGCCCGCCGTCTCCTTCGGCTCCCGTCCGAGATAGGCGCGCACCATCTCCATGTCGTGGGAGACCATGAGGAACGTCATGTCGTGCTTCTGGTGCAGGTGGCGAATCAACTGGAAGAAGTTCGACTGCGTCTGAGCGTCGACGCCGGTCATCGGTTCGTCCAGAATGAGCAGCTTGGGGGAGCGGACGAGCGCCCGCGCCAGGAACACGCGCTGCTGCTGTCCGCCGGACAGTTCGCCGATCCGCTTGGCCGCCAAGTCTTCGATATTCATCGTGCGAAGCGCGTCCTCGCAGCGCCGCAGATCTTCGCGGCCCAGGCCGCGAAACAGCGTCCTGCGGCCGTACAGGCCCGACAGCACGACTTCCCGCACCGTTGCGGGGAACAACGGATTGAATTGGCTCCGCTGCGGGACGTAGCCGATCCGGTCGCGGTCCCGGAATCGGTCTGCCGTCCGGCCGAACAATTCGATCGTACCGGCATCCGGCTTGAGCAGTCCGACGATCAGCCGGAGCAAGGTTGATTTGCCTGCCCCGTTCGGTCCGATCAAGCCGACAAAATCCCGTTCGCGGATTCGGAACGAGAGATCGGTCAGCACCGGCTTCTCCCCGAACGAGAACGATACGCGATTCAGCGCGACGACATCGGGATGACAGCCGGGCGAATCGGCGGTACGGACAGGCATGGTCTCGGCTGCGGTCATGGCGACTCCTCCGTTTCATCCATTGCGCGACGGCTGGACGCCGTACGTGTCCTTCTCATTGTAAAGCCTCCAGCAAGTTTTGCAAGTTCCGCCGCATCAGGCTGACATAATCTTCACCCGACTTCTCCTGCTCCGGAGTGAGCCCTTCGATCGGGTTCAGTTCGAGCATGCGGGCGCCGGTCTCGCTGGCGATTGTCTCGGTCAGGCGGCTCGAGACGAGCTCTTCGAAGAAGATGGCGCGAATGCCGTTCTGTCGGATGAACTGAATGACATGGACCAAATCTTGCGCCCTCGGCTCGGCCTCGGCGGACAGACCCATGACGGCCACCTGGCGAAGTCCGTAGTCGCGGCACAAGTAACCGAACGCTTGGTGGGAGACGACAATGTCGCGGCCGCGGTAGGGGGCGAGCGCCTTCTCGAACTCCGCGTCAAGCTCGGACAGACGGAGCTTCAGCGCTTCATATCGGCTCTCGTAGGCATCCTTGCGCGCGGGATCCGCCCGGACGAACGCTTCCTTGATGTTCCCGGCCATGATCAGAGCGGACTTCGGGCTTACCCACGTATGCGGGTCGATTCCGGCATCCCCATATTCGCCCGCTTCCGCCGAAGCGTCCCGAATGAGCGGAACGCCCCGGCTCGCTTCTACGGCTTCCAAATGGCCGGACTTGCCGATCCCGCCCAGGAGATCGTCCACCCATGTCTCGAATCCCGCACCGTTATAGAGAAAGAGCTCGGCTTGGGATGCGAGCTGCAGATCCCGGCTCTTCGGCGACCATTCGTGAGGCTCGACCCCGGCGGGGATCAGATTGACGACATGGGCATCCTCACCGCCGATCTGGACGGCCAAATCATACAGGGGATAAAACGTCGCGACGACGTTCACCCGGCCATCCGCCTGAGCATCGCCGCTCTTGCCGCAGCCCGACAGGAACAGAGCCGCTGTCAGTATCACTGCGGCTGCGGCCCGCCAAGCCCGCCTGTCGGACGGGGCGGCGAGGCGCCGGCGGAAGTCACGCGCGGCGGGTCGGCGGTCATGCTGCAATCCGTTCATGGGATGATTGAACTCCTTAATCGTAATCATTCTGATTTGCATTATATCGGCGGGTGATGGCGTTGTCAACGAAAAACGGCCTTTTATTCGTAATAAATACGAATAAAAGGCCGACGCCGTTGCGGCGTTTATTTGACGATCGAACCGTTCGGCATGTCGTCCGGCACTGTTGCCAGCGTGAGCTTCCCGTCCTGGGAAGCCGCGAGGATCATGCCCTGCGACAGCTCTCCCCGCAGCTTGACCGGCTTCAGGTTGGTCACGCAGATCACTTTGCGGCCGACGAGTTCTTCCGGCTTGTAATGCTGCGCGATGCCCGAGACGACTTGCCGCCGCTCGAATCCGAGGTCGAGCTGCAACTTCAGCAGCTTGTCGGCTTTCGGAATCGCTTCGCAGGCGATCACCTGCGCCACGCGCAGCTCCACCTTCGCGAAATCCTCGATGCCGATCTCGGGCTTGCGCTCCGGCTGCGCCGTCTGCGCGGCCGGTTCCGGCTTGGCCGTCTCCGCGTTCGCGGCCGCCGCGGGAGCGCCGCCCTGCATCGCCTGCGCGATCCAGGCGGCTTCATCCGCCATCTCCAGGCGCGGGAACAGCGGCTCGCCCTTGCGGACTTTGCAGCCCGCCGCGGCCGCGCCGAACGTGCGCAGCGACTCCCAGGCCGTCCGCTCGCCTTCCTCGATCCCGAGCTGCTCCCATATTTTCCGCGGCGTCCGCGTCAGGAACGGCTGGATCAGGATCGACGCGAACCGCAAGGCTTCCGCCAGATGCCCCATCACCGAAGCGAGCGCCGGCCGGTTCGCCTCGTCTTTCGCCAGCGCCCAGGGCTGCGTCTCGTCGATATATTTGTTGGTCCGGCCGATCAACGCCCAGATCGCCGTGAGCGCCACGGAGAACTCCATGTTCTCCATGGCCGCCTCCACTTTCTCCACCGTCTGGGCGGCCGTCCGCTCCAGCTCTTCGTCGAACGGGGTCGCCCCGCTCTCGTACGCCGGAACTTCCCCGCCGAAATATTTGTCGATCATCGCCACCGTGCGGTTCAGCAAGTTGCCGAGGTCGTTCGCCAAGTCGTAATTGATCCGCTCGACGAAGTTCTCCGGCGTGAACGTGCCGTCCGCGCCGAACGGCACTTCGCGCATCAGGTAATACCGCAGCGCGTCCAGCCCGTAGC
>Ga0310834_101776_pt1 | contig 11783 bp, 6 predicted proteins | sample SM_ome_2_FD_201314 | JGI IMG/M metagenome (GOLD analysis project Ga0310834, IMG submission 201314) | Sorghum-adapted microbial communities enriched on stacked mutant (SM) sorghum from Joint BioEnergy Institute, Emeryville, California... ... | reverse complement strand
TCTTCTTCTCTTCCGGTCCGATGCTGACGCCGGACATTCCTCGCTCGACGATGAACGTGCTGAAGTCCGTTCCGTTCACCTTGGCGTAGACGATGAACACGTCCGCGAAGCCCGCGTTGGTGATGAACTGCTTCGTGCCGTTCAGCACATAATGGCGGCCGTCCTCCGTCGGCGTCGCCGTCGTCCGCGCGCCCAGCGCGTCCGACCCGGACGAAGGCTCGGTCAGGCAGTACGCCGCCAGCTTCTCGCCCGCCGCCAGAGGCGGGAGGTACTTGCGCTTCTGCGCTTCGTTCCCGAAGTAGACGATCGGCAGCGTGCCGATGCCGACATGGGCGCCCGCCGACAAGGCGAACGAAGAAGCTTTCGCCAGCCGCTCGCTGATGAGCGTGGAACCGACTTTGTCGATTCCGAGTCCGCCGTAGGCTTCCGGCACGTCGGCGCCGAGCAGGCCGATCTCCCCGGCCTTGCGCAGCTTCTCCACGGTGAGCTCGTAGCTGAGCTTCTCGATCGCCTCGTCGTGCGGGACGATCTCCGTCTCCACGAATTCCTCGGTCGTCCGGGCGATCATCCGATGCTCCTCGGTGAAATCTTCCGGCGTCACGACCCGGCTGACATCGGCGTCTTCCATGATGAAGCTGCCGCCGACGATTTTGCCTCCAACCGCTTTGCTCATCGCATCTCTCTCCTCCTGGTCGGGATGGATCTGGAAGCTCTCGTTTTCGTTATCGCTCTCGCCTAGCCCTGTCCGCATGGACCTCGAACACGCCCGCCGCCCCCATGCCGCCGCCGATGCACATCGAGACGACGCCCCAGCCTCCGCCGCGCCGGCGCAGCTCGTGAATCAGCGTCGCCGCAAGCTTCGTCCCCGTGCAGCCGAGCGGATGCCCGAGCGCGATTGCGCCGCCGTTCACGTTGACTTTGTCCTCGTCCAGGTTCAGTTCGCGGAGAATGTGCAAGCATTGGGAAGCGAACGCCTCGTTGATCTCGAACGATCCCCGCCATTTTCAGCGCTTTCGGAATCGCCTTCACCGGACCTGCGCCCATAATCTCCGGTTCCACGCCCGCCAGCGCGAAGGAGCGGAACGTCGCGAGCGGCGCAAGGCCCAGCTCGGCCGCCTTCTCCCGGCTCATGACGACGGCCGCGGCCGCGCCGTCGCTCATCTGCGAGGAGTTGCCCGCCGTCACGGTGCCGCCGAGCTTGAACGACGGCTTCAGCCGGGCGAGCCCCTCCATCGAAGTGTCCGGGCGCACCCCTTCGTCGGTGTCGAACACGAACGTCTTCGAGACGACTTTGCCCTCGTCGTCCACGCTCTTCAGTTCCGCCCGGATCGGGACGATCTCGTCCTTGAACCGGCCTTCCGCGATCGCCCGCGCCGCCTTCTCATGCGAGCGCAGGGCGAACCGGTCCTGATCCTCCCTCGAAATGCCGAAGCGCGCCGCCACGTTCTCCGCCGTATGCCCCATGCCGATATACACCTGGGGCATCTCCTCGACGATCCGCAAGTTCGGCGACACCTTGAAGCCCGTCATCGGCACGCGGCTCATGCTCTCGACGCCGCCCGCGACGATGACGTCCGCATGGCCGAGCATGATGCGCTCCGCCGCGAAGGCGATGGACTGCAGCCCCGACGAGCAGAACCGGTTGACGGTCAGCGCCGGCACCGAGACCGGATACCCGGCGTACAGCGATAGAATCCGCGCGATATTGAGGCCCTGCTCGCCCTCCGGCATCGCGCAGCCGATGATGACGTCTTCCACATCCTCCTTCGCGAGGCCCGGCGTCCGGTCGATCACGGCTTCGAGCACCGCCTTGCCCAGTTCGTCCGCGCGCGTGTGAATCAGGCTGCCTTTGCGGGCTTTGCCGACCGCAGTGCGCAGGATGGTGACGATGACCGCTTCTCTCATGCCCCTCTCGCCCTCCCCGTGAGTTAGTTGCGCAGCGCCTTGCCCGTGGCCAGCATGTGCTGCATGCGCTGCCGGGTTTTCGGTTCGCCGCACAGGCTGAGGAACGCTTCGCGTTCCAGATCCAGCAAGTACCGCTCCGTGACCAGAGTGCCCGCCGGCACGTCTCCCCCGGCCAGCACGTGGGCCAGCTTCTTCGCGATCGTCAGGTCGTGGTCGCTGATATAGCCGCCGTCCCGCATCGCGATCGCGCCCAGAATGAGCGCGGCTTTGCCTTCCGAGCCGGCCGCCCGGATCTTCTCCTCGCGGATCGGCTCGTACCCCGCCGCGGCCATACGGAGCACGGCCAGCTTCGCCTCGTGGATCCGATGGTCCGGATTGGCCAGCACGCGGTCGGTCTGTCGGAGATACCCGAGCCGCTTCGCGTCGTGTCCGCTCGTCGACACTTTCGCCGTGCCGATCGTCTCGAAAGCCCGCCGCAAGCCCGGCTGCAAATCCGCCTCCGGATCGGCCGCCCGCTGGCTGACGCGCAGCGCGAACTCTTTGCATCCTCCTCCCGCCGGAATGAGCCCGACGCCGACTTCCACGAGGCCGCAGTACGTCTCCGCGGAAGCGATCACCTGATCCGCCGGCAGACAGGCTTCCACGCCCCCGCCCAGCGTCATCCGGTGCGGCGCCGCCACGACGGGCTTCTCCAGCCGTTTTAACTTGTACATGGCGTTCTGGAACAGCCGGATGATCTCGTCGATTTCGTCCCATTCTTCGTCCTGCGCTTCCATCAGCAGCAGCATGAGGTTGGCGCCGACGCAGAAATTGCGGCCCTCGTTCGCGATGACCAGGCCCGTGTAATTCCGGCTCACCTCGTCCACGCTCCGGGAGATCATCGACAGAATGTCGGAGCCGATCGCGTTGTTCGGAGAGTGGAACTCCAGGCAGGCGACGCCGTCGCCCAGATCGACCAGGCTGGCGCCTTCGTTCGAAATCACCGTGCGGCCGCGCTCTTTCAGGCTTCGCAGAGAGATGATTTCCGGTTTCTCGTCCGCCTGCTTGTATGTCCCGTTATGCCAGTAGAACGTGTACCCGTCCGACCGGCGATAGAACGTCTCGTGCCCCTGGGCGATCCAGTCCCTCACCCACTGCGGGACCGCCAGCCCTTCCTTCTCCATCCGTTCGGCGGTCTTCGCCAGACCGATGGCGTCCCAGGTCTCGAAAGGCCCCATCTCCCAGTTGAAACCCCACTTCATCGCGTTGTCGATCTCAACGATCGAATCCGAGATCTCGCCGACTTTGGCCGCCGAATACACGAGCACCTTGGCGAGAACGTTCCAGGCCAGTTCGGAGTATCGGTCGCCTCCGGCAAGCAGCGCCTTCGTCTTCTCCTTCGCTCCCTTGGCCATCCTCGCCGCTTCCAGCGAGCCCGAGACCGCCTTCTTCTGCGGACGGTACTCCATGTCGGCGAGGCTCAGGGAGAGGATCTGGCTGCGGCCGTCCTCTCCGTTGATTTTCTTGTAGAAGCCCTGGCCGGACTTCTCGCCGAGCCAGCCCCGCTCCACCATCTCCTTCAGCAGACCGGGCGCGCGGAACGCCGCTTTTTCCGCCTCGTCTTTCACATTCCGGTGCACATTGTCGACGACGTGAAGGAACGTGTCCAGTCCGACGAGGTCCAGCGTGCGGAACGTCGCGCTCCTGGGACGGCCCATCGCCGGTCCGGTCGCCGCGTCGACCTCTTCGACCGTAAAGCCCCGGTTCATCATCTCTTCCAGCGTGACCAATAGCCCGTAGGCGCCGATCCGGTTGGCGATGAAATTCGGCGTATCCTTGGCGAACACGACGCCTTTGCCCAGCCTGTTCTCGCAGAACGCGCCCAGGCGCGCCGCGAGCGCCGGATCCGTGTCCCGGCCCGGCACGATCTCGAGAAGCTTCATATACCGTGGAGGATTGAAGAAGTGCGTGCCCATAAAATGCTTCCGGAACTCCGGCCCGACATCCGCCGCCATCTCGTCGATCGAGATGCCGGACGTATTGGAAGACACGAGGGTGCCGGGCTTCCAGCAAGCCTCGATCTGGCGGAGCAGCTCCTTCTTCACCTGCAAATTCTCGACCACGGCTTCGATGACCCAGTCCGCTTCCGCGATGAGCGGCAGATGGTCTTCGAGATTGCCCGGCGTAATGCGGGACGCGAAATCCGGGTCATACAGCGGAGCCGGATTCGTCCGGCCCAGCCTGGCGATCGCGCCGGCCGCCAGACGGTTGCGGACCGCCGAGTCTACCAGCGTCAGCCCTCTGGCCGCCTCTTCCGCGGTCGGCGCATGCGGCGCCACGTCCAGCAGCAGGCAGGGGATGCCCGCGTTCGCCAGATGGGCCGCGATGCCGGAGCCCATCACGCCGGCTCCGATGACAACCGCTTTGCGAATCGGAGTATTCTGGTTCATGTGCTGCCACCCTCCCGTTACAGTTCGATCATGCGCGGACCTTACGGTCGCCGAAGACCGACGCCTCGAGCATTTCCGCGATGTCCCTGGCTTTGACGCGATCGTCCGCTTCCTTCGCCCTCGTGCCGTCCTCCATCATCGTGAGACAATACGGGCAAGCGCTGCCGATCACGGTCGGTCCCGCCTGAAGCAACTGCTCCGTCCGCGCCGCGTTCACCCGCTTGCCTGACGCCTCCTCCATCCACATCCTCCCGCCGCCGGCTCCGCAGCACATGCCGTTCTCGCGGCTGCGGGCGATCTCCGCCAGTTCCACGCCCGGAATCGCGCGCAGCACGCGGCGGGGCTCATCGTAGACGTTGTTGTACCGCCCGAGGTAGCAGGAATCGTGGTAGACGACGCGTTCCTTCACTTCATGGCGGGGCGTCAGCCGGCCTTCCCGGATCAACTGGTCCAGAAGCTGAGAATGATGGAGCACCTCCACGCCCTCGAGGCCGAGATCGGGATACTCGTTCTTGAACGCGTGATACGTATGCGGGCAGGCCGTGACGATCTTACGAACGTTATATTTCCGGAACGTCTCGATGTTCTCGGCCGCCAGCTGCTGGAACAGCATCTCGCCCCCCATCCGGCGCGGCGTGTCGCCCGAGTTCCTCTCCTCGTTGCCGAGGACGGCGAAGCGGACGCCGGCTTCGTTCAGCAAGCGGACGAACGCGCGGGTGACGCTGCGGCTGCGGCGGTCGTAAGAACCCATGGAACCGACAAAGAACAAATATTCGAAATCGGGAAGTTCATGAACGGTCGGCACCCGGATTCTTTCGACTTCCCCGATCCAATCGGCGCGGTCGCTGCGATTGAGCCCCCAGGGGTTGCCCTGCCGTTCGATGTTCTGCAGCGCGCGCTGTCCTTCGAGCGGAATGCGGCCCTGCATGAGGACCAGATGACGCCGCAGATCCACGATCTTGTCGACGTGCTCGTTGCCGACGGGACATTGGTCCTCGCAGTTGCGGCACGTCGTGCACGCCCAGATCTCGTCTTCCGTTATGACGTCTCCGATAAGCTCCAGCTCATCCGGACGCTTGCCGGGCGATGCGGTCCACGAGGCGGCCTGCCAGGCGAGCGTCGGACGGATGTCAGTGATGTCGGTGACGGCGGCCTCCGCGGCGTCGTTCCATTCCACGCCCGCGGGCAAGGACAGCGCGTGGGCTCCGGGCTCCGCTCCCTGGCCGGAGAAGGCGAATGCCGGCACCCAGGGCGGCTTGCCGGTGACGGCCGCTCCTCTCTCCTGCAGATGGTCCCGCAGCTTCGTGATCAGATGCATCGGGGAGAGCGCTTTCCCCGTGCCCGATGCCGGACATACGCTCGTGCACCGCCCGCACTCCACGCAGGCGTACAGATCCAGCATCTGCTTCCGCGTGAAATCTTCGATTCGGCCCGCGCCGAACGATTCGGCCTCCTCGTCCTCGAGATCGAGCTTCCGGAGGCGTCCTGCCGGGCCGCGGCGGCGGAACCAGAGGTTGACCGGGGCGGAGAGCAGATGGAAATGTTTCGATTGCGGCACGTAGACCAGGAACGCGAGCAAAATCAGCAAATGCAGCCACCAGCAGACGTAGAAGGCGGCCCGGGCGACGGCGGGGTCCACGCCGGCGAACAGGGCGGCGATCGCCGAGGAGACCGGGGCGGAGTGCCGATTCGTCGTCGCCTTTGCCGTTGCCGTCACCGTCACCGTGCCCGCTTCCGTCTCATGGCCGAGCCACAACCTCTCGAAGGCGAGCGAGAACAGCACCGAGAGCATGAGGAACAGAATGAAGAAGAGGACGACGCTGGGCTTCCACCCCCTCTTCAGCCGGGGGAGCTTCTCCCCGTAACGCCGGAAAGCCGCATACGCCACGGCCGCCAGCACGAGCACCACAGTCGTCTCCTGCAGGAGCCCGAACGCGCCATAGGCCGGGAGCGGCAAGTGCCGGCCGCCCGTCAGCCCCTTGACGATCAAGTCCAGCGCTCCGAATTGCAGAACGATGAACCCGTAAAAGAGAACGAGGTGCATCACGCCGCTCTTCGGATCTTTCAGCAGCTTCTTCTGCCCGCACATCAGCGAGAGGAATTCGCCCAGCCGCCCTGCGCCTCGCCAATTGAAGTCCGCCGGCTGCCCCAGCTTGACGATGTACAGCCAGCGGCGGTGCACAGCCTGGCCGAACAAGTACAGCGCACAGCCCGTCACGGCGAGGAAGAGCAGCAGGTTCGCGAATCGCCACATCCGCATCATCCTTTCGGGATTGGGGATTGGATATGCCGGCTCCGGGAAGAGACGCGCATGCGCGCGGCGTGCGGTGCGTCGGGCTAGTCAGTTCGACTAGCCCAGGCTCCGATTCGTCGCGTCTCTCGAACGTGCGGCGCGCTGCGACGAGGCCCGCATCGATTCCTTGGTATTCGGCCCCATCCGTGAGTGCGGCGCGAAGTGCGCATGCAGAATCGCTGCGCCGTATCGCCGCCGGTACCCCGAGCTGCAGCAGGCGCACCTGATACGCAGTGCCGCCGCGTGTTGCAACCCGCCAGATGAATCGCATTCGCTCCTCTTTAAGCGCACGGCTCATGAGGTGCGGCAGCCCGGATCCTCCGGTCACGTGCGCTGCGCGGGGGTGACGAAGGAAACCGGGATCAACCGGATCTCCTTTCCAGCTTATGAGGCGATCTGCGAACTTCGAATCGTTTTGCGATCTTTACCTGTTTTGTACAAATGCGGAGAGGGGACCGTGCACGTGGGGCGCTATTGTGAGGGGCGGCAGCCGGCGGCGACTGGGGCGCAATAGTGCACGAGAGGCACTATTGCACGGGCTGGCGGCGACTGGGGCGCAATAGCGCACGAGAGGCACTATTGCACGGGTTGGCGGCGAGATGAGACGAAATCGCGCACGAGAGGCACTATGCGCAGGCTGGCGGCGAGATGAGGCGAAATCGCGCACCTGAGGCACTATCGTGCGAACCGGAGACGGACCGGGGCGGCGGCCAGGGACGGCGGCATACGCATCACAACCCATCGAGATGCCCTAATCTGCCCGCGCCGAGCATATCCATCCAGTAAGAGGGCTGCAAGCGGCCCGCCGGCGCGGTCGGCTTCTTCTCTGGGAAGGAGCCTTCCCATTCCAATCGAAAGGGGTACGAATCCGATGAACGTCCATGTACTGCTGAAGCAAACGTTCGATACCGAGGAGCGGATCGTCCTGCGGGACGGCCGGATCTCCGAGGAGGGAGCCAAGTACGTCATCAACCCCTATGACGAGTACGCGGTGGAGGAAGCAATCCGGATCAAGGAACAGCATGGCGGCCATGTCACGGTCGTCTCCGTCGGTCCGGAACGGACGGCGGAGGCGCTGCGCACGGCGCTCGCCATGGGAGCCGACGAGGCGGTGCTGATCGCGGACGACCGCATCGGCGGCGACGAATTCGCCGTATCCAAAGTGCTGGCCGCCTATCTTGTCAAGCAACCTTGCGACCTCATTCTGGGCGGCTGTTTCTCGATCGACAGCGGCGGCGGGCAAGTGGCTGTCCGCGTGGCCGAACGGCTCGGCATCCCGCATGTCTCCGCCATCACGAAGCTGACCATGCGCGGCGGCAGCGCCGTCGCGATCCGGGACGCGGAGGGCGACGCCGAGACCGTCGAGACGTCGCTTCCCGCGCTCTTCACCGCGCAGCAGGGGCTGAACGAGCCGCGCTACCCTTCCCTTCCCGGCATCCTGAAGGCGAAGAAGAAGCCGCTCCTTCAGCTGAATCTCGATGATCTCGGCCTCCCGGCCGCGGACATCGCCCCCCGCACGGAGCGGGTCTCGATATCGTTGCCGCCGGCCCGTCAAGCCGGCCGGCTGATTCAGGGCGCCCCGGCCGAACAGGCCGCCGAGCTGGTCCGATTGCTGCGCGTCGAAGCGAAAATCATCTGATCGACGAGGGGGATCTTCGAATGAGCCGTACGTATGCCGTCATCGCGGAAGTCCGCGGGGGCAAGCTTCGCCAGGTCTCGCTGGAAGCGGTCTATGCGGCGGGCGCCGCGAAGTCGCAAGAGGATGCCGTCGCCGCAGTCGTGATCGGACACGAAATCGGCGGCGCGGCGGAACAATTGGCCCGCTGCGTCGACGGGCCGGTGCTATCGTTCGATCATCCGGATCTTCAGGCGTATCGTCCGGAAGCCTACGCCGCGGCCGCAACGGCCGCGCTGGGGGAGCTGAACCCCGCCGCCGTCTTCCTGGGCCATACGGCCATCGGGCGCGATCTCGCCCCCGTCATCGCCGCGCGTCTCGGCGCCGGGCAGATCTCGGACGTGACCGCCGTCGAGAGATCCGGCCCCGACGTCCTCTACACGCGCCCCCTGTACGCCGGCAAAGCGTTCGAGAAGAAAAGATTCGTCGGCGCCGGGCCGCAAGTCGTGACGATCCGTCCGAACAACTTCCCGGCGGCCGAACCCGCTGAACCCGCCGCGACCGCATCCGCAACCGAAGACGGCGCGGGAACGATCAAGAAGCGCGAATATGTGAAGCCCGCCGATCTGCGCTCGGCCGTCATCGACGTCGTCCGCAAGACGTCGGGCCAAGTCGATCTGACCGAAGCGCGGATCGTCGTCTCCGGCGGCCGCGGCGTAGGCAGCGAGGAAGGTTTCCGTCCGCTCGAACGGCTGGCCGAGGTGCTGGGAGGCGCAGTCGGCGCTTCCCGCGGCGCCTGCGACGCGGGATATTGCGATTATTCGAGGCAGATCGGGCAGACGGGCAAAGTCGTAACGCCGGATCTCTACATCGCCTGCGGCATCAGCGGCGCCATACAGCATCTGGCCGGCATGAGCCAGTCGCGCGTCATCATCGCCATCAACAAAGATCCGGAGGCACCCATCTTCAAGGTTGCGGATTACGGGATCGTCGGAGACCTGTTCGAGGTCGTGCCGCTCCTGACGGAGGCTTTCAAGTTAAATCTGACCGAATCCCGTACTTGAGCTTGCCGGAATGTTCCAAATTGAATCTCACCCGGACGTCCCGAAGCGAATCCGGGGTCACGTTCGTCTCGCCCGGGACGCGGATCCGTTTCCAGAGCCGGTTGTTCTTCTGGTACAGCGTGTGCTCCAGGTGCAGCAGGTCCACGCCGATCGCGAGGCCTTTCTCGAACGATTGCCGGATCTCGTTCTCCACGTATTCTTCGACCTTGCGTTTGAGCAGCGGCTCGGGAATCGGCTCGACGACCTCGCTGACGGAGCCTTTCAGCTTGACCTCGACCGAATACACCGCCTTGCCTCCCTGGACGTGCGGCTTGATTCTGATTTTGGGGTTGTCCAGGGATAACCCGACAGCCGGCTTGCCGCCGATGCGAATCATGATCGGCGTTCGCTGCGTCTGCTCCAGCATCCACCGCAATCCGGGAATGTCCCGCAGACTCATCCATCCTCTGTATTTCTGGTCCTGGAACAAGAAGCAGCCGTCGATCTCGAGCATCGGCTTCGGGTTTAGATCGCTCTGCCAGGTTCCCTTGCTGATGCTCAGCGAAGGAATCAAGACGGAGTTCCCGGGTTCGCGGAATTCGGAAGCGAATCGGAGCAGACGCGTCGGAGGGATGAAAGATTGTTGCAGGTAGGACATCTGCGGCTGTATCAACAGGGAGATGAGCGGCGAAAAATTGAAGAACGGCTTGACCGTAAAGATCTGGTCAATCGGCTCTTTGGTCCCGTAGATCCATGGCGTGTAGCGCATTTCGTAATAACGGATAAGCAGATCCTTGATCTCCTTGGGACCGTGCCGAAGCACGTTCTCGCTGAATACGAGCGTCTGGATCTGTCCGTAGAACACACGCATCTGGGACGTGTGGTACAGGTCGTTGAACGCCCCGATCAGCGTTTCCGCCCGGCCGATGCCGACCCAGACGGGAGTCGGCTCCGAAGGTTTGCCCGTCTCGGTCTTGGCGATCGAGGAGAAATCCAGCATCTGGACGTACGCTTCGTAGGTGCCGTTCTTGTAATCGATGCCGATCGCGGTGAGAAAGTCGATGTCCTGAATGTCCCGGATGTCCCAGCAGCCGGCGAGGAGGACGGACAACACGGCCCACACCGCGGCGGTCTTGGCCAGACGAAGCATCTAGTTCCCCCTCTTCTGCCGCGTGGAATCTTTCGTCTGCAAAATCGCCGGGCGGCTCAGCTTCAGCACCCACGGTCTCCGGAAGAACGCTGAGATGAGATCCCTCCAGGTGAGCGGGGAGACGGGGGCCAGGTAGGAGATCCCGAACGACTCCAGCGTGGATAAATACAGCACGATGGCAATGGTGGACAGGATGAAGCCGTACATCCCGAGCGTGGCCGAACACAGCAGCACGAACAGACGAATGATCGACACGGTGCCCACCAGGGATTGGTTGACCAGCGTAAAACTCGCCACAGCCGTGACGGACGCGATGACAAGAAACGTGGTCGAAGCCAGGCCGGCGCGGATTGCGGCATCGCCGACCACGATGCCGCCGACGACGGCGATCGTCTGTCCGAGCGCTTTGGGCAGCCGTTCCCCGGCTTCGCGGAACAGTTCGAACAGCGCCAGCATCAAGAAAGCTTCGAGCGGAGCCGGCAGCGGGAGACCGATCCGGGCCAGCGAGATCGTCGCGATGAGCGGATAAGGAAGCTGCTCCATGTTGAACGCGGCAAGTGCGGTCCAAAATCCGGGGAGCAGCAGCGAAATCGCCAGACCCGCGAACCGGAAGACCATTCCGAAGGATCCCATGTAATACGGCAAGTACGCGTCTTCCGGCGTCTTGAGCAACAGCGTGAGGTTGGCCGGTCCGATGACGGCCGTCGGCGCCCCTTCGACCAGAATGGCGAACCGCCCGCGAAGCAGACAGTCCACCACGAAATCGGGCCGGGTTGTATAGTGCAGCAACGGAAAAATGGACAGCGAATTGTCAGCCAGCATTTCTTCCAGTTGGCTGCTGCTGAACAACAGGTCGAGGTCGATATTTTGCAGCCTGCGCCGGGCTTCGTCCACGATCTGGGTCTTCGTGATATCTTCCACATAAAGAAGCGCCACTCTGGACTGCGTTCGCTTGCCGATCACGAACTGCTCATAACACAGAGAGTTGCTGCGGATCCGCTTGCGGACGAGGGCGACATTCGTGTCCAAATCTTCCACGAACGCGTCTCTGGGCCCTTTGATGGCCAGTTCGGTGTTCGACTCCTCCACGCTGCGCTGCGGCGGATCGGCGATATCGAGCGCATACACGAGGCCGGCATTCTCGAAATACAGTATCAGATAGCCCGCGAACACGGATTGGACCACCTCGGGCGGCGATTGGACGCGAACGATCTTCCACTTGTTGTCCAGTTTCTCCGCCAGCCCGCTCTGCGCGACGGATTCCAGCCGAATCAGGACATCATCAATCTTGTCAAGGTCCGTCAGCCCCGTGCAATACACCAGATGCAAAGTCTGGGGCTGATCTCCG